>Ga0228535_1001999_pt1 | contig 23391 bp, 22 predicted proteins | sample SJ1metagenome_FD_168457 | JGI IMG/M metagenome (GOLD analysis project Ga0228535, IMG submission 168457) | Enriched culture of PCE-dechlorinating microbial communities from Ithaca, New York, USA - SJ1 | ecosystem: Engineered > Modeled > Simulated communities (microbial... > Unclassified | place... | reverse complement strand
CCCTTCGCAGTGCCGACAAGGTGGAGGGGCACTCTCACGTGCAGCTTCTGGCCGTGCCCGATGAGGTTGAAGTCGATATGCAGAATCTCGCCGGAAAGAGTCTCTTTCTGAATCTCTTTCATCAGCACGGGGTATTTCTTTCCCTCAAGATTCAGGTCGATGATCATGCTCTCAGTGACATGCCTGGCAACGGTGGCAAAATCATCACCATCGAGAAAAATCGACATCGGTGCGATTTCTTTTCCATAAAGCTGGGCAGGCACTCTGCCGCTCTTGCGCGCCTTGTTGAGCTCTCCTTTTGTCAGCTTCTCTCTTGGAGAGACTTTCAGCTCAATATGCTCCATTTTCTTCTACTCCTCTTCAGCTATTACTTTACCTGGGACGGCAGGATTCGAACCTGCGCATGCCGGAACCAAAATCCGGAGGCTTACCGCTTGCCTACGTCCCAATAGGTGAATAAGCTGTAATATACGCGGAAATTTAAAAAATGTGAAGGTCAATCAAACTCAGGCACTGATGTATCGCTGGGTTTGTCTGAATTATAAGCGGCAAGAATTTTCTCCTGCAACTTAGACCTGAAATCCGGACAAATCGGATGGGCGATATCTTTGTATTCTCCTGTTTTCGTCCGTCTGCTGGGCATTGCAATAAACATGCCGCTCTTTCCCTCAATGATTTTGACATTATGGACAACAAAGCACTCATCGAAGGTTACAGTGACGTACGCTTTGAGCTTACCTTCAGAGCTTACTTTCCGGATACGGATGTCAGTGACTTCCATAGCAAGGGCGCTCCTTGTCTGGCCTTGTATCTTCGTTGCAACTTTGATAATAACTTACATTTATGCTTCGCGCAAGCGGTTGTACTATAAATATATTCACGGTGGGAGCTGGGGATACCGCCGCCCTCTCTGCTAAAATATTCCTGCATTTTTCCCCGGCCTCCTGGGCCCTGCCGAAAGATTCAAATACTCCGAAGAGACATGAGCCTGAGCCTGTCAAACCGGCATATCCGGCGCCCTGCTCTCTCAACATTGAAAACAATTCCCGATATTCCGGATGCCTGCCCTCAAGCACCGGCTGAAAATCATTCCTGAACTGCCATTGGACAACGGGCGACCTGTACCGGCGCACCAGTTCCTCATCCGACAGACGTGAAACATATGATGTCTCCTGCGTCCCCGGCATGTACGGATTCGGTCCCCTGCACTCCTCCCGCAGCGAGTCCAGGGCCTCGTACGCCTCTGGGGTCGACGAAGTCCAGGAAGGCTGCACAATGATCAGCCCAAAGTCGGTCCTCGGCACAATCGGGAAAATTTTCTCTCCCCTTCCCCTCACAATCGCCGCCCCACCAAACAGAAAGAACGGCACATCGCTCGCCACCTGTCCGCCGAGCCGGGCAAGCTCTGTCGGGGAAAATCGCGTTTCCAAAAGCTCGTTGAGGCCCCACAGCGTTGCTGCGGCGTCAGCCCCCGCCCCACCCAGGCCGGCCCCGGAGGGAATGCCCTTTCTGACATGGATTGAAGCGCCCTCCCTGCCCACAAGCCCGCCGCAGGCTTCGTCGAGGGCCATGGCCGCATGATAGATGCTGGATCTGCCGGGAGGACAACCCAGCTCGCCCTCAATAGCAATCGAACCGCGGCCGTCTATGCACAGTCGGAGGGAGTCCGCAAGGCTGACATTCTGGAAAATGCTCTCGATGTCGTGGTAGCCCGTAGATTTGCGCCAAAACACTTCCAGGCCGATATTTATTTTGGCGAAAGCTGTGATCTCAAGCCCTCTCATTTCTTGCACTCTATATTGAAAAAGTCTTTTGGTCAAAAGGCGTTCAAAAAAGAGAAGATTTTTGCAAATTTTCCTTGACAGATTGCTATTCAACTTATAGATTTTGCCATGTCTCCGTATTGACGCGGTGACCAATTATCGTAATATTACACTTGCTTCAGTACAGAGAGATAAATTAAGGGAGGAGCGCATCATGAGCCATAAAACCACAATGACCGCCGATCCGCGAGAAGAATTCGAATTAATCACTCTCACCAGCGGCGATTCTGCCGACACCATATATTCGCTTCGACCTACCGTTCGATTCGATGGGGCCTACGATGATGAGTTTGATTACGAAAACGAGGATGACTTCGAAGATGATGAAGATCTAGAGGATGATGAGGATTTCGAAGAGGACGATGACTTCGAAGATGACGAGGATATTGAAGAGGACTTCGATGAGGACGAAGATGAGGAAGACCTCGACGACGAAGAAGATGTCGACGATGATGATTTTGAAGACGACGATTTCGATTACGATGATGACACTGACGAGTGATTGTTCGGCCAAATAAAACCGTGTCCCATTTTATTTACTGTCTGCTTATAGTACCCTATTTGAGTGAATATGTGTCAATCCCGAGCATACGGTGCGCCTCATGGATACGCCCGACTTTCCCGCCATATTCAAACCCGTTGCTGCCAATATGGGAAAAGCATTTGACGCATTACGGGTGCGCAAGGATGTGAAATGGGCGTATCTGAGCCCCGCCGCCAATTTTGTGGCCAACGGCCCGCGTACCGGCAAGTATACCGCGGGCGGCGAAGAGCTTCTGGGCAACAGCAAGGGCGAAAGCCGGATCAGCTACGCGGATTATGCCATCGCCATGATCGACGAGGCAGAGAGCGGCAAACACATCCAGGCACGATTCACCGTGGTATCGGAGTAAGCAATGATAGCGCTTTCCGGCAATTCCCATTGACAGTCTCAACACAGTAATGTACAATGTTTCATATCAAACAGTCCGACATACAACATTAGTGTGAGGAAACAGAAGGTAAAGATGAGAAAGAAACCGATTGGATTTGAACTTCGGTCCCTCAACAATCTCATAATGCGTAAGGTTGAAAACTCGCCCGTTAAAAAACAAGTAGATTCTGTTACCGGCACAAATGGCTGGATTATCGGCTTTCTCTCTGAAAACGCAGATAAGGACATCTATCAGAAAGATTTGGAGGAGCAATTTTCGATCACCCGATCGACTGCTTCCAAAGTCCTCATATTAATGGAGAAGAAAGGGCTGATTGAACGGTGCGGCGTCCCCCACGATGCCAGACTGAAAAAGCTCACGCTGACAGAAAAAGCATGGGAGATTAGTGAACTGATGATAGAGGATGCAACTCAAATGGAAAAAATTCTTACAAGGGGATTTACAGAGGAAGAATTGGAGTACCTCTACAGCTGTATTCAAAAAATGAAAAATAATATTCAATAAACACTCAGGCAAAGCAGAAAGGAAAAATCTACATGCTCAGGAAGTTGGCTGCCAGCATACGACAGTATAAAAAAGAATCCATTCTTGCCCCGGTATATGTGACCTTCGAATCGATACTTGAAATTATCATTCCCACGCTGATGGCATATCTGATCGATTACGGCATCAATCAGAAGAATATGTCCTATGTCCTGTGGATCGGGCTGGCCCTGGTTGTTTCAGCGATAATTTCACTGCTGACCGGTTTTTTTGCGGGGCGCAATGCGGCGGTTGCAGCTTCGGGCTTCGCAAGAAATCTACGCCACGACATGTTCTATAATGTGCAGAAGTTTTCTTTTTCAAATATCGATAAATTTTCGACTGCAAGCATCATCACACGGCTCACCACCGACGTCACCAATGTGCAGAACGCATATCAGATGCTGGTCCGCCTCGCCGTGCGCGCTCCGATGATGATTGCGTTCGCATTGATTTTTTCCTTCCGCATCGACGCCCATCTGGCGCTGATCTTTCTTGCGGCCGTTCCGGTGCTCGGGCTTGGTCTGTGGCTGATCATGACGCATGTGCACCCGATCTTCGTGCGGGTCTTCAAAACCTATGACAGACTGAACAGTGTCATTCAGGAAAATCTGCACGGCATCCGGGTCGTCAAATCCTATATCCGCGAAGATTATGAGGAACAGAAGTTCGCAGACATCTCGCAGTCGATCTTTCAGGATTTCTCCAAGGCGGAAAAAAGGCTGGCGTTCAATATGCCACTGATGCAGTTCTGCCTGTACACCAGTATGCTTCTGCTCTCATGGTTCGGCGCCAAAGAGATCATAGCCACCAACAACAACCCCGTTGCAGGGCTTTCGACGGGAGAACTGGCGAGCCTGATCACCTATGCGATGCAGATCCTCATGAGCCTGATGATGCTCTCCATGGTATTTGTCATGATCATCATTTCCCGGGCTTCGGCGGAGCGCATCGTGGAAATACTGAATGAGGAAAGCGATCTGAAAAACGGAGAAAATCCGGTATACACGGTAAGAGACGGCTCGATCACCTTTGAAAACGTCACATTTTCATATGCCCAAAAAGCCAACAAGCCAGTCCTCAACGAAATCAATCTTTCCATCGCGTCCGGGGAAACGATCGGCATTCTCGGCGGGACCGGCTCTTCCAAGTCGAGCCTCGTCCAGCTGATCCCTCGCCTCTACGATGCCGTGAGCGGAAAAGTAAGCGTCGGCGGCCTCGATGTGCAGGATTACGATATCGAGTCGCTCCGCAATCAGGTGGCGATGGTGCTGCAGAAGAATGTGCTGTTTTCCGGCACGGTCAAAGAGAATCTCCGCTGGGGCAATGAAAACGCGACGGATGAAGAAATGGTCCGCGCCTGTGAGCTCGCCCAGGCCGACGGCTTTATCCGTGAATTCCCGAATCAATATGACACCTATATTGAGCAGGGCGGCACCAATGTCTCCGGCGGCCAGAAACAGCGGCTCTGTATCGCACGGGCGCTGCTGAAAAAGCCGAAAATCCTCATCCTCGACGATTCCACAAGCGCCGTCGACACTAAAACCGACGCGCTCATCCGGAAGGCCTTTCGGGAGGAAATTCCGGATACGACCAAGATCATCATCGCACAGCGCGTTTCGTCCGTGCAGGACGCCGACAAGATTGTTGTGCTCGACGATGGGAAAATCAACGCGGTCGGCACGCACGCGGAGCTGCTCCAAACCTGTGCTATCTACAGAGAGGTCTATGAGTCTCAGAATAAGGGAGGCGTTCTCCATGAGTAAGATGCCGCCGAGAGGCGATCCGAAGCTGTTCGGCAGGAAAGGCGGTAAGCTGCCTTTGCAGCATTTCAGATCGGGAACGATCAAACGGCTGTTTTCCTATATGGCCGAATATAAAATTCAGCTGATCTTCGTTGTCGTCTGTATCCTGCTGAGCGCGGCTGCGAGTGCGGCATCCTCTCTGTTTCTCCGGACCCTGATCGACAAGTACATCGTGCCGCTGCTGGGACAGACGCATCCCGTATTCACGGAACTGTTCAAGGCGATTCTTCTGATGGGACTGATCTATATCGTCGGTGTGCTTTCCACGCTGTTCTACAACAGGACAATGGTTGTCATCGGGCAGGGAACGCTCAAGAAAATCCGCGACAGGATGTTCACGCATATGCAGACGCTGCCGATCCGCTATTTCGACACGCATACCCACGGCGATCTCATGAGCCGCTATACCAACGATACCGACACGCTGCGTCAGGCAATCGCCCAGAGTCTGCCGCAGATGTTCTCCTCCCTCGTCTCCGTGGCTGCGGCATTTTTCGCCATGCTCTACCTCAGTGTCGGCCTCACCGCCCTGGTCGCCCTGTTTGCTTTTGTTCTGCTGATGATCATCCGGGTCCTGGTCGGCAGAAGCAGCACTTTCTTCATGAGGCAGCAGCAGTCCCTGGGCGAGGTCAACGGCTATATCGAAGAGATGATCAATGGCCAGAAGGTCGTAAAAGTCTTCTGTCATGAAGAAAAGGCCGAGGAAGAGTTCGACAGGAAGAATGACGAGCTCTGCTACGCTGCGACCAAGGCGAATACCTACGGCAACGTCACGATGCCGATTGTCGGAAATATGGGGTATATGCTCTACGTGCTTCTCGCCATAATCGGAGGCGCGGCAGGGATAGCGGGGATTCCCAACCTGAGCCTCACCGGTGTCCAGGCCCTGACGATCGGTACGATCGTATCCTTTCTCACACTGTCCCGCAGTTTTATCAACCCCATCGGCCAGATTTCCATGCAGTTCAACATGGTGGTTATGGCGCTCGCCGGCGCGTCAAGAATTTTTGAACTGATGGACGAGCAAAGTGAACAGGACGGCGGATATGTCACCCTCGTCAACGCAAAAATTGAAAACGGCGAAATCAGGGAGTGCAGTGAAAGGACGGAGACATGGGCATGGAAGCATCCGCACGGCGACGGGACGCTGACCTATACGCCGCTGCGGGGGGACATCCGCTTCTTCGACGTGGACTTCGCCTACGAGGAAAACAAGCCTGTCCTGCACAACATTTCACTCTATGCAGAACCCGGCCAAAAAGTGGCTTTTGTCGGAGCGACCGGCGCCGGAAAAACGACGATCACCAATCTGCTCAACCGGTTCTACGATATCGCCGACGGCAAGATCCGGTATGACGGCATCAACATCAACAAGATAAAAAAGGCCGACCTCCGGCGCTCGCTCGGTATGGTTCTGCAGGATGTGAATCTGTTTACGGGAACGGTGATGGACAATATCCGCTACGGCAAACTGGACGCGACGGATGAAGAATGCATCGAGGCCGCAAAGCTTGCGAACGCCGACGGATTCATCCGCATGCTTCCGCAGGGGTATAACACCGTGCTGAAGGGCGACGGCAGCGGCCTCTCACAGGGGCAGCGGCAACTGATCTCCATCGCCCGCGCGGCTGTGGCCGACCCGCCCGTCATGATCCTGGACGAAGCCACCTCTTCGATCGACACCCGGACCGAGGCGATAGTCCAAAAGGGCATGGATGCCCTGATGAAAGGCAGGACGGTCTTTGTGATTGCCCACCGCCTGTCGACCGTGCAGAATTCCGACGTCATCATGGTGCTGGAGGATGGCCGTATCATTGAGCGGGGCAGCCACGAACAGTTGATTGCCCAGAGAGGAAAATACTATCAGCTGTATACAGGCGCGTTTGAACTTGAATAATAGGTCGTCACGGCTTAACTGCCTTGTCGGCCGTTAAAGGTGACTGTAAAGCGTGGAGCGTTGAACCAGAGTGATTCCAGATCATAGAATTGCCTGGCCTCGTCGCTCATGATGTGGATGACGACATTGCCTGCGTCCATCAAAAGCCACTTTTGATCATCACTCACTTCCGGCTTATTGAGGAGGGAAACGTCTTCGGCTTTCAGAAATTCTTCAATATGTCTCTGAAGCCCCCGCATGTGAGTCGAACTTGTGCTTGTCGCCAGAACGAAGTAATCGGCCCATCCCGCAACTTCATGAATATCCATCACCAGAACATTGAGCGCGTTGTGCTGTGCCAGGATCTCTGCACTTTGATACGCAAACGCTTTACTGTCCAACACAATACCTCCCATTGAAATCCTTTCCAAGGATCACCGTGATGTTGGCCTTCCGAAGACCGGGGAGAGCCGGCGCATCACCAAAATTCTTGCAGTTTATGACGTTCGCAACCTGCTGAAGCGCCGCCTTGTCTCCCTCGTTATCATACATCAATGTCTTTGCATAATCGAACGAGGGAGCGTTCCCCACGGACACCACCTGATAGCCATAGCTCTCAAAGAGGGTCGCGGCAGTATTCGCGAGGCCTTTTTCTCCCGAACCATTCAGAAGCTCTATCGTGACGGCAGTCTTCTGCATGGCACTCGCATCTTCGGTGCCAAGAGCCTTGGCCGTCTGGCTCACCACATCGCGGGCGAGCTCTCCGTCATAGTACGGGAAAAGTACTTTCTGGCCCTCGAATGTCCTGAAAGATCCGGAAATGAACTGCGTAATGATCATGTCGACATCGATCTGCGCAAAATGCCTGAACAGCTCTTCCCGGGTCGGAAGGCTGAAATTGCTGCGGGGTTCCCTTGCGATCAGGCGGATATCGCCATTTTTGTTGATCATATCTGATTCCTGCGCAAGCTGGGCGAGCAGACTCACCAGCATCTTCTGCTTTCGGCTTATCTCCTCGGAATATGTATCCGCGGCGAGCGAATAGCTCAGGTATTGGTTTACCTTGTCGCCGTCGAGCACCACAGCTCCCCCGGGGAGAGAGACATCCTTCATCGTCTCGCTGTTCATCACGGGGTCGGGGATGAAGATATGTATTCCTTCCAACAGATCGACCGTTCTGGAGAGGCTGTTTTCATCATACGAGAGCCAGCCGTTTATGGGAAATTTGAGATAATCGCCTATCTCTTTGACGAATTTGTCGGGATGGCGGGAGTCGTAGACACTGTCTATGCTGCTCATCTTGTCCGCACTTTTCAATATTATCCCCATGGAACTGGGGATATCCATGATAGCGGCCTTGCGCCGGGACGGGTACCATATCAAAAGCTGATTCGAAACGGGCTTCCCCTCTTTTTCGAAAATAAAGAGTACGCCCATCGGCTGGTCTTTTTTGATGATTGTCTGGACTGTTCCTCTCTGCATGAGCCTGACCACAAAGAATGCGCCAATGATCACGACGATGAGTATTATCAACAGTGGCAAGGCGCTCCGCTTGAGCAGGCTCGATTTTTGATCGCTCATTATTTCAGCATCCTACTATAGAGATCGGCGGTAAAGGGTGAAAGAGATTTGCCGGATTCAGCGAACCAGTGCACCACACATGCAATGGTATAAACAAAGAGAGAAGCCAAATCAAGCGTGTGCAGTTTTTCATCCGCATCCTGCGGACGGCTGCGGAGAGGCTCCAGTTTATCAGAGATGTACACAATCTTCGCCATATCCGACATTGTTTCATCCGCGATGCTGTGCAGAGCCACCGCTTCCAAAATATCCGGCTCTTCCACATTGAATTCATGACAGAGCATGCAGGCCGCGGCAGGGCCATGTATCATTTTCTTCATATATTCGGTGTCGGAAAAGAGCGCCTCCAGCGACGGCCGCCCGCGCAGAAACGCGATGCACGCGCCATAGCGGTCGACGAGCTGCTCCTGCTCCTCGAAGCTTAATTCCCGGCACATATCGTGTGCAATGCCTGCGAGGTAGCTCGCCTGCCTGTCTACGCCGAATCTGTCGGAGAGCATAGCGGCCGTCTCTCCCGTCGATTTGCAGTGGGCGTACCTTTTGGGCGACAAGGTTGTGACAATCTTTGTTTCGACGTGCAGCATTGTTTCAGATATGTCTATATAATCCATAGGTCTCAATGATTTCGCGCACGGGCGAGGCGACAAGAGAACGCCACGCGCCCTGCTGGGCAATTCTTTCTCTCACAAGAGAAGAAGAAACAGGAACAATGATATTGTCGACGTAGCGGTGTGGATACGGCAGCTCCACTTTCTCGGCATAAAGCCGGTGTGCGACGACGAGGTCGGCCAGATCCAGGATCTTCTCGGGGTTCTTCCACACCGTCAAAAAATCAATGGCCAGATCATCGCCGATGACGAGCCCTGGCTTGCCGTCGCACACGTACTTCCGATAAATCTCCCCCAATGTGTCGACTGTATAGGAGATACCGCGCCTCTCGAGTTCGCAGGGCTCCACGATGATCTGTGGCCAGGCTTCGACGCTCGCGCGGACCATGGCGAGGCGCATTTCACCCCCGGGGTCACTCTGGGGAATTTTGTGCGGCGGGAGATTTGCAGGGATCAGCAGCACGGTATCGTAATCCCGTGTGGCAAGAATCTCTTCGGCCAGAATCAGGTGCCCGATATGCGGCGGATTGAAGGAACCTCCTATTATCGCAATTCTCATTCGCCCAGTCCTTCATCATCCAATTCAATCTCGTCGAACAGGCGCTCCGACATACTCTCCTTTTTGTCCTCTCCGGCCTCATACCCGACCACCTTTTCAAAGAACACCTGTTTCAATGCATCGAGGCCGAGACCGGAAAAAACGGAGATGCCGTACACAGTTTCTTCGGAGAAGGCTGCCTTGAACTGCGCAAAATGTTCCTGAGCCTCCGGCAGGTCCATCTTCGTCCCTAGAAGAATGCGCGGTTTTTTTGCCAATTCCGGAGAAAAAAGCTCGAGCTCCCGCAGGAGTGTCGGGAAAGCGGTGCGCCAGTTTTCGTCGGACAAGTCTACGAGAAAGGCCAGACAGGCGGTTCTCGCAATATGCTTCAAAAACTGAAGGCCCAGTCCCGCACCTTCGTGCGCTCCCTCTATGATGCCGGGGATATCCGCGAGGATAATGTCCCGCTCATTCACCGTCAGCACGCCGAGATTGGGAATTTTTGTGGTGAACGGATAGGGCGCGATTTTGGGCCGGGCATTGGTGAAATGGTCGAGGAGGCTCGACTTGCCCGCATTCGGGAAGCCGACGAGGCCGATGTCCGCAATGAGGCTGAGCTCGACCTTAAGCCGCCGCTCCTGGCCCGGCTGGCCCGGCTGGGCAAAGCGGGGCGCCTGATTCACGGAATTCTTGAAATGGGTATTGCCCCAGCCCCCCTTGCCGCCCCTGAGAAAAACCCAGCCTTCTTCGTCCTGTGAGGCAGGCTTGCCATCCCTGCCGCGGCGTACGCTGAAATCTTTCAATATCTCGTCGGTATCCGCATCGCGGACAATGGTGCCGGGAGGAACCTCGATCACAGCATCCTCTCCGTCGCGTCCATGCATGTTTTTCCCCATGCCCGGCTGCCCGTTCTGGGCCTTAAAGACCTGACGGTAGCGCAGGTAGGCGAGCGTGCGGAGATTTCTTTTCAGCACAAACACGACATCTCCACCTCGTCCCCCGTCGCCGCCCGCAGGGCCTCCAAAAGGTATGAATTTTTCACGCCTAAAGGCAACGCAGCCATCGCCACCCTTGCCGCTTGCGACGGTGATAATTGCTTCATCGGCGAATTTGATCACAAAAAACTCCCTGTCCCTGACTGATGATCAGCATAATAAAAAACCGCCCCCTCTGCTACAGGGGCGGTTGCACTTTTCGCACAAGAGAATCCCACTCATGCCTGAGCGACTGGCTCCACATCGACAAATTTCTTGCCTCTGTACTCGCGGAACCGCACGGTCCCGTCGACGAGCGCGAAGAGCGTGTCATCCTTGCCCATGCCGACGTTCTTGCCCGCATTGATCCTCGAACCGCGCTGACGCACGATAATCGTTCCTGCGTTGATCTGCTCGCTCGCATAGGCCTTCACGCCAAGATGCTGGGGATTCGAATCGCGACCATTTACACCCTTATGTGGCATATCATTCCTCCGGTTGATTGGGCAAAGCGCTCAGGCGCCCACAATCTCGTTCACCGTAAGCACGGTGTAAGGCTGGCGATGGCCTTGAGTTTTGCGGTAGCCTCTCTTCGGTATATATTTGAAAACGACAACCTTGTCGCCTTTGGTTTCTTCGTTGACCGTAGCCTTCACTGCAGCTCCCGTCACATATGGCGTCCCCACCGCAGCCTTCTCTCCACCGAGGAGCACCACTTTTTCAAAGACTACCGATTCACCGGGCGCCGCGCTGAAGCGGTCGACGACAAGATTTTTGCCCTGTTCTGCCCGGTATTGCTTTCCATTGATTTCCACAACTGCGTACATATGCACTATCCTCACGTAATGTTCATGTCAGGCGGAAACTTATACACTCTATCGCCCTTTTGTGTCAACAGGCACACGAGGCCTTTTATTCGTCACATCGCTTCCAGGAAGGGCACACAGAGCAATCCGCACGCCCGCCTCAGCGTCGCCTGTACCGCCCTCACCAGTGCGATCCGGCTCGCCGAAAGGTTCGCATCGTCGTTGCTGAGTACAGGATTGTCCCTATACCATGCGGAGAACTCGCTTGCAACCGCATGCGCGTAGCCGGCAAGAATCGACGGGTCTCTGCCCCTGGCCGACTGCTCGACCGTGGAGGGCAATTCCATCAGCAGCCGCACAAGCGGCCAGTCGGCGCCGGATGCAAGGAGGACGGCATCCGCAGTTCCCTGGGCAGCATTGCCCTCTCCCTGCTCATATTTGCGCAGAATGGAATTCGCCCGGGCCCCCATGTACTGGATGTAGGGCCCCGTGTCGCCGGTAAATGAGAGCGACTGTTCAGGGTTGTAGAGCATGTCTTTATTGGGCGAAATCTGCAGAAGGTAGTAGTGCAGAGCCCCCAATGCGATCCTCTCGGCGACAGACTGAATATCGCCCACCGCCTCCGCCCTGCCCTTTTCGACAATTTCCTGGGCCGCCAGCCTCGCCAGCTCGTCGATGAGATCGTCGGCGTCGACCACCGTTCCTTCGCGAGTCTTCATTCGGCCGGAGGGCAGATTCACGAGACCGTACGAGAGGTGGTAGAGGTTCGCCGCCCACGCATAGCCGAGCCGCTTCAGCACCTCAAACAGAACCTTAAAGTGGTACTGCTGCTCAGAGGCCACGACGTAGATGAGCTCATCAAAGGGCCAGGTCTCATGGCGCATGATCGCCGTGCCTATGTCCTGGGTGATATAGATGCTCGTGCCATCCTTCCTGAGAAGGACCTTTTTCCCCAGCCCCAGGTCCTCCAGGTCTATCCAGATCGCGGCGTCTTCGCCCCTGTAGAAGACGCCGCGGGCCAGCCCGTCGAGCACCTCTTCTCTGCCAAGCTTGTAGGTGTCATGCTCAAACTGAAACTCGTCGAAGCTGACCTGCTGCCTCCTGTAGGTCGCCATGATGCCTTTTATGGCCCAGTCGTTCATCTTCTTCCAGAGAGCGATGACCTCCGGGTCGCCGGCCTCCCACTTCTGCAGCAGCTCCTGGGCCTTTTGTTCGGCCTGGGGATCCTCTTCTGCCAGTTTATTGAAGAGCACATAATATTTGCCGACGAAGTGGTCGCTTTTCAGCCCTTCGTCCTCGGGGGAACGATTCTCTCCATAGGCGAGATAGGCGAGCATCGATTTGCAGATATGAATGCCGCGGTCGTTTATCAGGTTGACCTTTTTCACCTCGGCGCCGGCGGCCGCCGTGATTCTCGCGAGCGACTCGCCGAGTACATTGTTCCGCAGATGCCCCAAATGGAGAGGCTTGTTTGTATTGGGGCAGGAGAATTCCACCATTACCCTGCGGCCGTCGAGAGAGGGACTCGAGCCCCATGAGTCTTCCTTAGAATGCGCCAGGAGATATTCCACCGCGCGGCCCCTGTCGAGGAAGACATTGAGGTAGGGGCCGACGGCTTTGAGGTCTCCGGGCCAGTCGCGCGCGCCGTCTTCCCTGGCGCCTCCGCCGCCGCGACGTGCTATTTCGAGGGCAATCTGTGCCGGAGCCATGCGGAATGGCTTCGCATACGGAAACATGGGGAAGCCGATGTCCCCCAGTTCGGGCTTGGGCGGCCTTTCGGCAATGATCTTCTCGGGAGAAAACCGAAGGTCAGCGAGCCCCTTCCCCTCGGCAAGCGCGTTCAGATGCGCGGCGACAATCGATTTCCATTGATCTACGTAGTGTTCCATCAGAAATAGGATTGTATCGGTTTTAGCCCATGTTTTGCAATAAGACGAGCTTGTTTCGGGAAGTCTGGCCCCGAAGCAGGCGGAGCTTCGACGGGGCGGTGCCAAGAAATTCGGCGATCAGTTCCAGCATCGCCTCATTCGCCCTGCCCTTTTCGGGGGCCGCAGAGACCTTCACGAGGAGGCTGCCGTTGCGGAACCCCGCCACGGCATTGTGCGGGGCGTGCGGGATGACGGTCACGGCGAGGACAGTACCTTCTTTTTCCTGACGGAGCGCAGGCCCGAGATACCTGAGCCTGGCTTCAAATTCATCCCGCGCGATCAATGTTCCTCCCTCCTGCCCAGCATCGCGAGGAACTGCGCCTCATCGATGATGCTGATGGAGAGTTCCTGCGCCCTGCGGTTTTTCTCCGATCCCGAAGAGGGATCGTTGGTCACAAGATAGTCGAGGTCCTTTGTCACGCTCGTCTTCACAAAGCCCCCACAGTCCCTCACGAGCTTCTCGGCCTCGGAACGCTTCATCGCGACGAGTTCGCCCGTGAAGCAGAAGTTTTTGCCCGCGACAAGGCTTTTTTCTGCCGAAACGGCGGCCGACGGAGCCCGGATGCGCACAAAACCCTTGTCCACGAGCTCGCGCATATCGGCTTCCACGACGCGGAGGCCGTTGTACAGCGCCTTGGCGGTGATCTCCGCAAAACCGTCGATGCTCTCGAAATCGGGCCAGGGCGCGAGGAGCAGTTTTTCCAGTGTGGTATAGCCTGCTGCGACCAATTTGTCCGCCATGAGTATGCCGATCCCCTCAATGTCAAAACCCGCGACGAACTGGGAGAGGCTCACGTCGCTTTGCGCCTTGATATTGCGGATTATCTTCTTTGCACTCTTGTCGCCCATTCTCTCGAATGAGAGGAGCTCTTCCACCGTAAGCGAGTAGAGATCGGGTATACGCACTACTCTGCCGGCATCGAACAGCCTTCTCAAGAGGGCGGAGCCGATATCTTTGATGTCGATGACGGAGAGCCACTTCTCCAGGCGATGGTATGCCTTGCCCGGACACGCGGGGTTCGGACAGTAAAGGCGCGTATCTTCGTCGACAAGCGGCGTCCCGCACAGTGAACAGTGTGTCGGAATGGAGATGGGCGCCGCATCCGGCGGATTCTCCACGAGCGATTCTATCTTGGGGATGATTTCGCCGCGCTTGGTGATCACCACTTTGGACCGGATGCGCAGGTCCATGGAACGGATCATCCCCGGGTTGGCGAGGTTTGCCCTCTGTACGGTCGTGCCCGCAAGGCGCACCGGCTCGACCAGGCCTATCGGCGTCACGGAGGTCCCGGATTCGCTCCATTCCACATCGACGAGCGTCGTCACCGCCTCCTCGGGGCTGAACTTAAAGGCTATCTGAAGTTCAGGCCTGAGCTTGCCCGCATCCTCGGCGTCGATCCTGTCCCCCTTCACGACAAGTCCGTCGATGTCGTACGGGAGGGTCGCACGCATATCCATGATCTTCGCCCGATAGGCAACAACCTCTTCGGGGTTTTGACACTCTGTCGTCGGCACAACATTGAAGCCCATCCGCTGCAGCCAGGAGATCTTCTCCCGCTCCGTCGTAAACGGAGCGCCCGAAGGCAGCGATCCAAGCGCATCATAGCAGATGATGTCGAGGTCCCCGGCCCCTTTCCCGTCCTTGCGCTTCATGAGCCCGTTGGCCGCATTTCGGCAATTCGCCTTGTCCGCGTATTTCTGCGCGTGCATGCTCCGGGACATGAGCACTTCGCCGCGCACGGCTCCCGTGAATGGCTCTGCGAGCTTTTTGGGGACCCCATTCATGCGCGCGACATTCTGAGTGATATCATCGCCGATGTCCCCATCCCCCCTCGTGACGCCCCGTACAAAGCGTCCGCCGTCATACTGCAGTTCCATGCTGGCTCCGTCGAGCTTGTACTGGACAAGGTAGGGCCTGTAGCTCATCTTCGCTGCCCATGCCAGGAACGATTCCGGATCAGTGGCTTTGGAGAGGCTGCCCATGGTCATCCTGTGGCCATATTTGGGCCAGCGCTCGGAGCGGTCGGCTCCTACGGAGGCAAACAGCGCGTTGTCGGGGTCGATCGAGGCAAGCTCGTCCCAGAGCGCATCGAATTCTTCGTCCGAAATCTCGGGTTCACCGTTGTAATAGAGCTCCTGATGGCGCCTGATCAAGGCTTCCAATTCTCTGGCCCGCAACCTGGTTGCGTCATCATTTCCGCGTACAGTATCTGACATGTCCTAATAGTATCTGTACAAATGCATCACTGTCAAATTGTCATACCCCTTGTCGCTGTTTCATATTTCCTGCTGACGCACCGGCGAGGATATGATATGCTTCGGACATGCGCTATTTTGCAATCCAGATTGCTACTCGCAGGGAAGAGGATTGGCTGAAACGAATTCAGCAGCAGACAAAAGACATCAGATTCCACAAAATAATGAAAAAAATGTTCATCAGGAGAAAGGGCAGAACAAAACTCGAGGAGGCTCCGGTCTTCCCGGGCTATATCTTTTTCGAATACAGAGACGATGAGCTGCCAACGGACATCATTCATGAGATTCGGCATTCGCGATATTTCATCCGGTTTCTGCCGAACAACGAGTCCCCGCGCCCTCTGAATACCCGCGACAGCGAAATCATTCGCCATTTCATCCATTTCGGCAGCCTCATACCCCCCTCTCTGATAAAATTCGACGAGGATCAAAGAATCAAAGTGATCCAGGGGCCGCTCCAGGGCATTGAGGGATTTATCATCAAGGTGAACCGCCGAAAGCATCGCGCGAAAGTCAGGCTGACCATCGCAGAATCCGTCATGATCCTCGATCTGGCATTCGAGGTCATGGAAGCGGAGACTGTTGGAGCGGGCGCCGAGGACTGGCATCATGAAAAGAAGTGAATCGATCCCTTTTGAGCAGCTCTCCGTGCCCGGAATGCTCTATGCATGCATGGTCCGCACCAGCTCAGGCATCGGACACATACGCGCGATCAAAACTCCGGCCCTGCCGGCGGGCTACAGTCTGATCACCGCAGACCAGCTGCCTTTCAAAAATGAACTCTGGATAGGGGACATTTCAATACCTCTGTTTGCCTCCAAGTCTATCTCATACATAGGAGAGGCCGTCGGCCTCATCATAGGGCCGGATCCGCTGATAGTCGAAGAACTGGCATCGACATCGGTGGTCGAATGTGAAGAGCGTGCACCTTTTGTCGATTGGCACTCTTTTTCTTCTTCCCACATCGCCGCAAGAGTCGATTTTTCCCGCGGGCAGACGACCGAAGCTGGCCAGTCTGCCGACACGACGACGGACACACTCGAATTCAGTTCCTATCTGAATATCGAGCCGCATGAACTGACGTTTCACAGCGGTATCGGCGCAGTTGCAGAATGGGATTACGACAAGCTGAAACTGGCATGCCCCACCCTCTGGCCAGAGCACGCGCGCACCTGCATCGCCAGGATGCTTGGCGCATCTGTGGAGGATATCGAAATCTCCATGCTGCAGATGAATGACAGCTCAGAGTTATATTCATGGTATCCATCTCTGCTCGCGGCCCGGGCCGCCGCTGCGGCCTGGGTCTTTAAAAGACCAGTGAAGCTCATCGTCTCGACCAAGCGGGAGAAGAAGTACCTGCCCCGCATCCACGGGATATCTCTCCACTTAAGATCGACGTGGTCAAAGGACACTCGCCGGCTACTGCATGTAGACTGCCGTTTCGCGATACCCATCGGGGCGTATTCCATATTTGCCCAGCTTCTTCTGGAAAAAACTGCGTATTTTGCCGCAGGCAGCATCCCGGAGACGCCCATCTCCATAACCGGTTTCGCGGTGAGGACCAACATGGTTCCCATGGGAGCACTTGAAGATATCTCGGCGGCGGCCATCTACGGCATGATCGAAGCCCATATCGCCCGGGCAGCGAGGGCTTTGGATTCCGGGCCACTGGAACTCTCTCAGTCGACGTTCTCCAAAAAGGAGCCCTCTAAGAATACGCATAGAAACGCCGACAGGGAAAGCGCTGCCGTAAAACTCGCACGGCCATTGCTCCAGCGGGCGGATTTTTATCGCAAATATGCGGCCTATGAACAGATATACAAAAGAAACCCGGGTGAAAAAGAGGTGACACTCCGTGCGATCTCCTTCTCCCTAGCACACCAGAATTCTCAAATTCTCCTGCCCTCTGCGACGAACAGGGCCCAAATCCAGCTGATGCTGGACCGAAACCTGAGAGCTGTGCTGGAGTCTGACGCGGCCTATTCCTCCGAACGGCTGAAGACAGCCCTAAAGCTCCAGATATCCCAGAATCTCAAGATACCGGCGGGGCACATTTCATTTGAGAATATGCAGCAGACTCACCCCGGAGCAATCCCCTTGATCTCTTCTTCAGGCATGGCGGTAGTGGGCGATCTCGTGCGACGCGCGAGCGACCGCATACAGCGCATGCGCTTCAGAGAAGGACTTCCTCTTGCTATCCGGACCTATTCTGTGCTGAAACATGAGGAGGCACTGAAAAAAGTCTCAAAAAGTCTCCTCCATCCCTCAATCGGGGCAGCCATTCTTGAAGTCGAATATGATACCCGAACCGCAATTATGCAGCAGATCCGCCTGGATATTTCGGCGTATGCGGGGAAAATCCTTTCACGCGCCCAGGCAGCATCGGCAGTTCGTGCTGCAAGTTTCGAAGCACTCCGCGCTTGCCTGACAGGCTTTTATCCTGAACATAGGGGTTACAATGACATATATGCCTCAATACTCTCCCAGAGCGTCATCCACGTAGAGTTAAGGGAGGACGAAAAAGCATCGATTCCCCGCCCCCTGGGCGATCTCGCCTACGCCCTGGTGCTCTCCTGTTTTCTGGAAGTTCTGCAGCAACTGAGCGATTCCAACAGACTGATGCTTCCTTTCAGGCCCGCCTCATCTGTTTCTGTATGGAGAGATAAGCAATGAACATAGAATTCAACCTGAACAGCAGCATGCAAAGAGTGACCATCACCAGCGTGGAGCGGGCCCTCGACATGCTCATCCGGCAGTGCGACGTAAAAAGTCTTCCCGGCACATGCCTCGAGGGGCAGTGCGGGGGCTGTCTCGTTCTTATCGACAATAAGCCCGCCTACAGCTGCCTCATGCCCGCCTTCACTCTGCGCGACCGCAGGGTCGAAACAATAGAATATTTTACGAAGACGCGGGAATACAGCTTTTTGTATTCCGAACTGAGCAAGGGAGGAACGGCATTGTGTTCTTCATGCCACAACGGGATCATGCTCATGGGGATGGCCCTGCTCCGCAGAACACTGACCCCTGCGAGGGATGAAATCCTCAACACATTGGCCAATGTGCACTGCGACAGCATCAGCCCCGACGATTTTGCAGATGCGGTGCTGAAGACAATCCAGCATCTGGCAATAGCGAGAAAAACGCCATGAACCTCAGCGAGATTCACTACCCGCATACTCTGCAGGAACTCATGCTTCTCCTCGAACATGAGCGGAAAGTCCAAATAGTGGCAGCCGGAACTACGTTCGGATGCATTCAGGACTCCCGATATCTCTCGTTCGAACCATCGATTGTGTACATTCAGCACATCCCTGAGCTCAGTTCGATTCACAAGACAGAGCGCATGATCTCCTTCGGAGCAGCCTGCACACTAAGCGAACTTGAACATGTATACCCTTTTGAACACAAACAGGCCAAAGAGCTGCTGCACACCATTGGCACTTCTGCGGTCCGGAACATCGCGACAATCGGCGGCCATCTCATGTACGGGAAGAGGTTCCTCAGCCTGTGGGCTCTTCTGGCCTGTCTCGACGCCGAGCTCGAATTCAGGGCCTTTTCAAAAACCAGCACAAAGAATATCTGGTATTTGGCGGATGAAATGGGCCTGCCCGCCATTGAATCCGGCAGACTGCTGACAAGAATCAGAATTCCGCTGCAATCCATAGACTATCTGTTCATAAAACGGATTGGGGGGAGCATATTCCCCGACGGAGACGGGGCCTACCTCGTATCTGCGGCGACTGTCGATCGTCGTCTGATTTCTGATTTCAAGCTGGTCATCGCCGGTGCCCGCGCCTACAGAAACTATGACGCCGAACAGAGAATCATCTCTGCCCCCTATCCTCTGCCGGCGAGAATCCTGCAGAGTGCCCTGAGAATGTATGCGGAGAGCCTGCGCAAGAGCAATTTCTGGAACGCGGAGCTTCTCCTGCCGCTCATCTCGCAGGCGCTGGAAGACCTGCGGCAGTCCAATACATAAATTGAGGTTTTCTATGCCAGAGACATCGGGCAGCAAAGGAAGACTTTTTCTCATCCCCACACCACTGGCGCCTTATTCGCCCCAGAGCTGGGAGCCTCAGCGCGTGCTCGGCATGATTGCTCCCGGCATTCTCGAGCGGCTGAACCGCATCTCTCTCTATGTCGTGGAATCGGAAAAATCGGCCACGCGCTTTCTCTCCAGGATTCTGCTTCCGGAACAATTCGCCCGGATCAGCTTCTTACCGCTCAATGAACACTCGACAGGCCATGACCTGGAAGCGCCTCTTGCGGCACTGAAGGAGGGAAATGACTGCGCGATACTCTCGGAGGCGGGGCTGCCCTGTATTGCGGACCCTGGCGCGGCCCTGGTTGCGGCAGCACACCGTGAGAACATAAGGGTTGTTCCGCTCGGGAGTGACAGCTCTCTGCTCATGGCGCTCGCGGCATCCGGACTCAATGGCCAGGAATTCAGTTTTTTGGGCTATCTTCCGGTGCGCGACGAAGAGCTGCGGAAAAGACTCGCCTCCGAGGGGACCGCGGCACTGCGCGACGGTACGGCGAGGATTTTTATCGAAACTCCGTACCGGAATGCGAAGACTATCGAAGCGTGCAGGGAATCCTTGCCCGAAAAGCTCCACCTCTGTTGTGCAGCCGGGCTCGGCACAGAAGAGCCAACAGTCATCTCCATGCCCGTTTCGATGTGGAGAAGCAACGCCTCTGCAGCGCCTGAACAGCCGGCCGTGTTCTGCTTTGGATTGCCCTCGAGGCTCGCGGAAAAAGAAACGCGCAGGCGGCCGCCGGAAAACCGCCGCGCATAGAAAATCTCTCGGAGGTGCCGATACGGTGCGGGCCGCCTCTCCTAACGCTAATCTGCGCCGGCCAAAAACGAGAGCCGCTCCTTCAGATAGGCGCTCTTCTCTTTGAGGCCAATCGCCCTGGTCTGAATCTGTATGGCATTCGGTTTCTCGGGCGAAAGACGGATTGCGCCCGACGATTCCCGTATCAGCCGCAGTATCTTCTCGACCGAGATCTTGGACACCTTTGAGAATTCGACCGAGACGAGACCGTTGCGCTCCCTGAGGCTGCTGATGGAGAGCTTTCTGCAGAGAACCCGCATCTCCGCGAGCGAAAGCAGGGAGAGCGCCTCCTCCGGAAGAGGCCCGAAACGTTCGACTAGCTCTTCCTGGAGCGAATCGATCTCGTCCTGGCTCTGGACAGAGGCGATGCGTTTGTAAATCTCCATCTTTATCATCGGGATCGAGATATAGCTGTCGGGGATGAATCCCGAATATTCGAGCTCCAGATAGGGCTCCTCTTCCTCCTGCCCCAGTCCGGAAAGCCGGGAGACGGCCTCATCAAGCAGTTTCAGGTAGAGGTCGAAGCCCACCGCGTATATGTCGCCCGACTGCTCGCGGCCCAGGAGATTGCCCGCGCCGCGCACCTCGAGGTCTTTCATCGCAATCTTGAAGCCCGACCCCAGTTCCGTAAAATCCGAGATGATCTGGAGCCGCTTCATCGCGAGCTCGCTGAGCGCCCTCTTGTCCGGATAGAGAAGGTATGCATAGGCCTGTCTGTCCGAGCGGCCCACCCTCCCTTTCAGCTGATACAGCTGCGAGACTCCATAATTGTCAGACCTGTCGATAATTATTGTGTTTACATTCGGGATGTCGATGCCATTCTCAATGATCGTCGTGGAGACGAGGACATGGAAGGCCCCATGGATGAAGCGGTGCATGATCGATTCCAGATCGCGCGCATCCATCTGGCCATGGGCGCTCTCGACAAGGGCCTCGGGCACAAGCCGCCGGATGAATGCCTCGACTTCGGGGAGCGTCTCTATGCGGTTGTGGAGATAGAATATCTGGCCGCCGCGCGCCATCTCGTTCCGGATCGCGCGCGCAACCAGTTCCGGGGAAAACTCCTCGACAAAAGTCTGGATCGACTGGCGCTCCATGGGGGGGGTCTGCAGGACCGACATGTCGCGGATCTTGAGGAGGGACATGTGGAGGGTGCGCGGAATCGGCGTCGCGGTCAGAGTGAGACAGTCGATGCCGGCCTTCATCTCCTTGAGCCGCTCTTTATCCTTGACACCAAACCGCTGTTCCTCGTCGATGACAAGAAGCCCGAGGTCCTTGAACCGGACATCCTTCTGCAATATCCGGTGGGTGCCGATCACCATGTCGACACTGCCGTCGCCCAGCCCCTTGAGCGTAGTCTTCTGAGCCCTCTTCTCTATGAGGCGCGAGAGCAGCGCGACTCTTACGGGGAATTCTCCGATGCGCTCGAGGAAATTCTCGTAATGCTGCTCGGCGAGGATGGTCGTGGGCGCCAGAAATGCGACCTGTTTGCCGGCGGTGACGGCCTTGAAGCACGCCCGCATCGCTATCTCTGTCTTTCCGAAACCGACATCGCCGCACACCAGCCTGTCCATCGGCTTTGTGCTCTCCATGTCGCGCTTGACCTCCTCGATGCAGCGGAGCTGATCCTCTGTCTCCTCAAAGGGAAAGGTCGCCTCGAACTGTATCTGCCACTCGTTGTCGGCCGGAAAGGCAAAGCCGCGCGCCGCCTTTCTGCGGGCATAGATGCGGATGAGACGCTCGGCGAGCTCTTCCACCGATCTGCTGACTCTCTTTTTGCGGTTCTCCCAGGCTTTTGAGCCGAGCGAGTCGAGGCGCGGGGCCTCTCCCTCGTTCCCTATGTAGCGCTGGACAAGATTCGCCTGCTCTATGGGCACAAAGACCTTTTCGTCGCCGGCATAATCGATGCGGATGTAATCCCGCTCGAGGCCGAGCACCGTAAGCCGCTCAATGCCGCTGAATCGGCCTATCCCGTAGTTGACATGCACCACGTAGTCGCCCGGCGAAAGTTCGATAAAACTCTCGATCGCCGCGCTCTTCGCCCTCGCAAGTGAGCGCGGCACGTGCCTGCGCCGGCCAAAGAGCTCGTGCTCGGCGAGCACGCGCAGTTTCAGGGCGGGCATATTGAAACCCGATGAAACGGGGCCCTGGGCGATGGTGATGGAATCATCCTGAATGAGCGAGGCTATCCGCTCGGCCTGGGGCGCGGTCGAAGCAAAGATCCACGTGTGGTACTGGTCTCTCTTGAAGCCGGCCAATTCTTCCTTGAACAGCCGGATATTGCCAAAGTACGAGCGCGGCGGCTCGGCCCCAAGCGAAATCCTTTCGGCCGAAGCATCGATGCCCTTGAGCGCATAGCAGAAGATTGCCGCCGACACTGAGCTCAACAGCTCCGAAATATTGAAGACGATCTTGTGGGGCGGGGGCACGATCGCTTCGCGGAGCGCAAGACGGTACATGGATGCATACTCTTTCCTGATAGTCTCGGAGAGTGCATCGATGCGCTCCCGCGCGACGACAACAAACAGTGTGTTCGGGCCGGCGTAATCGATCAGGCTGTAGGTCCTGCCGAAGGCGAGCGGAAACCAAAATTCTTCACCCTGCATTTCTCCGCCCGAGCTCAGGGCTTCAATCACCTGATCCATGCGGGATTCCGTCTGTGCGAATTCAAGCGAGTGCTGCCGCAGGTGTGCGACCGCATCCATATCCCATACGACTTCCTTCAGCGGCCGGATTCGAACCTGTCCGGTCTTCTCCTTTCCGGATTGCGTCGCGGGGTCGAAGCGGACGATTCTTTCAATGCGGTCAAAATCGAAATGGATGCGGACCGCGAGCTCGTCGCCCGGCATATAGACATCGAGCACCTCGCCGCGCACCGCATATTCGCCAGGCAGGCTGACAGAG
>Ga0228535_1001998_pt1 | contig 23400 bp, 14 predicted proteins | sample SJ1metagenome_FD_168457 | JGI IMG/M metagenome (GOLD analysis project Ga0228535, IMG submission 168457) | Enriched culture of PCE-dechlorinating microbial communities from Ithaca, New York, USA - SJ1 | ecosystem: Engineered > Modeled > Simulated communities (microbial... > Unclassified | place... | reverse complement strand
ATCATTGACCGCGAGACTCGCCGCCCCAAGGGCTTCGGTTTCGTAGAGATGGAAGACGATTCTGCTGCTATCGCCGCCATCAGCCAGCTTGACGGCCAGGACTTTGGTGGTCGCAATCTTCGTGTCAACGAAGCCATCGCCAAACCCCGCCCGAGCTTCAACCGCTACTAAAAGCGTTTGACCGAGCACACCAGGGAATCCTTCGGGATTCCCTTTTTTACATCGAAACCCTGTCCGACCATGGAGGCTTGGGTGCGTCATCAATACTCGATAGCTGGTTGAGTGCGCTCTCACTCAGGGACTGCAGGGGATTCGGATTCCTTTCAAACGATATCGTGAGGCTGCTGCCGGCATTCACCGATGCGGTGTATCCAACCGGCAAACGTCTTGGCAGCCTGGCGCAATCCCAAGAATCCTTGTATTCATATCCGTGCACGGCAACATATTTTTGTGAATAGGCAGCTTGTTGATATCATGTTTGGATATTTACTTCTTCAATCTGCTTGAGGAACGTTGTCTCATCAACGGCTTTTGAGAACAAGTAGCCCTGATACTGGTCACAGCCGATTTCCGAAAGGAAAGCGAGCTGCTCAGCTTTTTCCACACCCTCGGCCAGCACGGTGGCCCCCACCTCTTTGGCCAGAAGCAGGACGGTCTTGTAGATGGTGACCGATTCAGAGTCGGGATACCGGGAGATGAAGGAACGGTCGATCTTGATCATATCGATCGACAGTTCCATGAGGTACGAGAGAGAGGAGAAGCCGGTGCCGAAGTCATCGATGGCGATGGCTATGCCTTGGGCATGAAGCTTGTCCAAGGTTGCGTTCGCAGAGGTGAGATTCTCTACGGCTGTATGCTCGGTCAATTCAACCGTCAGGTAGTTGTCAGGAATACGGTGCTCCCTGAGCAGGGAGCCCAGCAGGTCGATGAGGGTGGGGTTGGAAAACTCCTCGGGACTCAGGTTGATGGATAAGGAGAAAGCTGGGCAGGTTGCTTGCAGGAAGGCAAGATTCCGGCTCAGGAATTGGATGGATTCCGTGATAACAAACCTACCCAACTGATCAAGTTGTTGCTGCTCTTGCAGAATCGGCAGGAACTCGTCGGGTCGTATGGATCCGAGAGTCGGATGCTCCCATCTGATCAAAGCTTCTGCTCCGATGATGGTTCCCTTCTCAATGGAGAGTTGGGCCTGATAGAACAACCGCATCTGATCGGACTTGAACACAGTCGCGAGCGCCTGCCGGATTGCTGTATGGCGCTGGTACTGCTTTCTCACTTCGCTTGTGTAGAATACATACCGACCATCCTTCAGTTTCTCCACCATCTGGCTTGCCAGGTATGCATCCACCAAGAGGTCGAAGACATTTGAGGAGGTGGATGGGTAGTTTGAAACCCCGCAATCCAAGCGGATATCGAATGTATTGAAGGGCTCTTGGAAAGCCTTCATCAGGCCTTGGATCTTATTGGACAGGACCTGGTCAAGCCCACTGTCCTTGAGGAACACAAAATAGGAATCAAAGGAGAAAGCATACACGTCGATGGTGGAGCCCAACAGGTTTGCAAGCGTCTGTGCAAGGTTCTGCGAGAACTTGGCACGTTCAATCTGATTGAGCTGCATACCCAATTCCTTGCTGTTCTGCACCTTGAAACAGAGGCAACTCACCGTGGTTTTATAGCTCAACAATGAAAAAACCGAGGGAAAACACTGGGATGGGTCATGATTGGCCAACTCACACAGCTCGCTGATATCAGCAGGAGTCCACACAGAGGGGCTGTACACTTCAACGCTGTACTCGAGTTTCTTCTCCCTGGTGAAGAGGTGAATAATGGAAAGGCTGGTCAAGAACCTGTTGCCTGAACGATGGAACACCCAAGCGGGATGAACTTCCTCCTGATGGCGCGTACGTGCGACCACCTGAAGATCTTGCCGCAATCGATGGGAGCTCCTGCCGATCAGTTCGTTTTGCTTATATCCCGACAAATGCTCGAATGCTTGGTTGCAAAAGGTGATTTTCTGCTGGGCATCACATACAACAATGCCATCGGTGGCGTAATCAGCAATCAGGGAGCTTATCCTCATTTGTTGTTTATCACCAGCTCGAACCTGATAGAAAATGACCAGAAGGCTTCCCAGCACAAGTACCAGCAGGGTAATTACGTATTTGACAGAACCATGGGAAAGCAAGAACTCATGGGTCAGGTGTGGTACATCGGCAATATCATAGGAGCTTACCAGTGTCCAAAGCCGGACGTGTCCCGGTGCCCGGGAAAGCCGTTCGCTCGTCCTCGGATAGACCGCTTGATAGGTGTACACCGTATGGTCTACGGTGACCGAGCCTTGGTCCGAGTCATACAAGGCAGCTTGGAGCTCCGAAACTTCACTGAATAAATTCCTATACGATGCATAAAGAGCCGAACATGAGTCGGCTCCAGCAAGCACCACCCACCCAAGTTGGTCGACAAGGGTGAATCCAAGGTCCTTGTCCAACGTACCCTGATACGCCCCCAAGAAGGAGAGCATCTGGCATGCATCGAAATCAATGGCAACGATACCCAGGAATACCGACCCGCGATAAGCGGGCAGCGCAAGGGTGATAATCGATTTCTCACTTCCATCTGCATTTCTCTCGGTGGCCACCTTGGAAATGTACAGCACCCGCGGAGCCAGATTCCGCGTATATTGAAAAAGCTCAAACTGATGCAAATCCTCCAACTGATCCTCACCGACCAAGGTAATGAGACCTCCTGGATTGCGGTCAACCTGAATGAGTTCTTTCCCCTCGGTGCCGATGAACCGTTGGTGATAAATATACTCTTTCTGATTTGTGATTCTTACAAACAACCGCGCCAACTGCAACAGTGTCCCCTCATTGGGGTCTTGTATATAGCCCGAGAATTCATTTGAGTTATAAACGACCAAAAGATCGGATACGTACTGGGAGAACACCGACTCTATCTGGTTGGTGATGATGAAATTGCCCTTCTGTTGCTCAGCTTGCAGTCTCAGGGATGCTTGGGTCAGTAGGGAGTGCTCATATCCAAGGAACAAGGTGAAACAGACCAACGCCAGTGGAAGGACGATCAAAAATATCAAGCGAAGAACACGCTTGGGTATCTTTCCCTGCAGGACCATTGCTTCTCCCTTGTACATCACCGGAGCATCTGATTCACTACAAACCTAGAATATCACAACAAACACCAGCAAGAAAGAAGTTGATCCCTTATTGTTTGCAGCCGTTTTCTATAATCGCCTGCCTCCACACCGCCAGCTTCTGGTCAAAACCCAATGTATAGGCCGGGCTGGTGGAAGCAAGCGTATGAAACTCAATGGTTTGGGGGAAATATCCGATGAGACGACGGTAGAAGTCGGCTGCTTTTTTTCCATTGAACAAAATCTTCGCAAGATGCGTATGCTCGTCGATGAACTGCCTTAGAGGATTGGGAATCACCGCAGTATAGGCGGAATCGGCCGAGCCCTTTCTCTCAAACTGAGCAAGAACATCCCACAAGGCAATATCGTTTGACAGAAGGATTTCCCATTTCTGCTCATACGTCTCAATGGGACCATGCAATATTTCAGCCATGATCGGCCAGAACGCATTGCGTTCATGACCGTAATACTGCTGCTTGAGACTCGATACCACGCTCGGACCGGTGCCGAGAATCAGGATCGAGCTGGTCGGGGTATGGATGGGAGGAAATCCCTTCAGCATTCGAGATACTCCTTCACGCTCTCTGCACAGGCAACCCCATCCATCGCTGCACTGACAATTCCTCCTGCATACCCAGCTCCTTCACCACAGGGGAAGAGGCCTGCATAGTCGATGTGCATCCTGCTATCGGGATCACGTGGTATTCGTACAGGACTGCTGGTTCTGGTCTCTGCTGCCAGCAACAGGGCATCGTTGGTCAAGAATCGTGAAGCCTTCCTGCCGAAGGCTTCAAATGCAAGGGCAAGCCGTTTGGAGATGAAAGCCGGGAAGAGGGCGTGCAGGTCTGCATTCACCAGCCCCGGAAGATAGGAGGATTCGCACAGGTCCTTGGAGCGTACATGCTTTACAAAATCCACCATCCGCTGTGCCGGGGCCTTGATGCTCTGACCAGCATAGGCAAAGCTGCGCCTCTCAAGGGCCTCCTGGAATTCCAGCATTCCCAAAGGACCGCTGAACTTGTCAGTGGGAAGATCCTCCGGATGCAGCTCCACCACCATGCCGCTGTTGGCAAACTCACCTTTTCGGTCCGAGGCACTCATTCCATTGACCACCTGCTGCCCCGCTTCGGTTGCTGCAGGGATGACAAAGCCGCCGGGGCACATGCAGAAGGAGTACACACCCCGACCTTCGACTTGATGGACAAACGAGTACTCGGCAGCAGGAAGGTACAAGCCCCTGCCCTCCTCCTGTTTGTATTGCATCTGGTCGATGAGATGCTGCTTATGCTCAAGCCGCACGCCCATGGCCAATGCCTTGCTCTGTACGGTGATGCCCTCGGCATATAAATACCGATACATATCACGGGCACTATGGCCGGTTGCAAGAATCACGGGACCGAAGTACACAGCACCATCAGAGGTCTGCACCCCTTCAATCACCGATCCCTTTTTCAGCAATGCCACTACTCTGGTTTGGAAATGCACCTCTCCTCCATGACGGAGAATCGTGTTCCGTATGGCCTCTATCACCTGGGGCAGCTTGTTGCTGCCGATATGAGGGTGGGCATCAAAAAGAATATCCAAGTTCGCCCCGTGCTGGCAGAGCTGGACCAAAACCTTGGACACGTCACCACGCTTGACGGCACGCGTATAGAGCTTGCCGTCACTGAATGAGCCGGCACCGCCTTCGCCGAAACTGTAATTGCTCTGGGGATCCACCAAACCGGTGCGTATCAGGCTTGCAAGGTCTTTCTTGCGTTGGTGTACGTCAGATCCCCGTTCAAGCAGGATGGGTTTGAGTCCCATCTCCAACAGCCTGAGTGAAGCAAAGAGTCCTGCAGGGCCTGCTCCTACCACAATCACAGGTTTGCCGTCTCCGACTTGTTGATACGCAACTTCTTCAAAGGGCTTCTCGTCCGGCACCGAGGAAAGCTTGACCACCAGGTCGACTACCACGGGATGGCGCCGGGCATCGATGCTGCGCCGGATGACTCGGACACTTGCGATGTCATGAATGGGAATGCCTGCTTTTTTAGCAGCAACTTGCTTCAGGGAGAAAGAATCGGCGGCCTCCCGGGGAGACAGCCTAAGGTTGATATCGATCTGCATGCATGCATTGTAACGAAGCGGCTCAAGCAGGGTCAATGAAGCACTCCTTCAAAACTTCATACTCCTCCTGCAAGTCTGCATATACTCTTTGCCAACCATACATAAGGGAATCGTACCGTGTTGCCATACAAACCAATGAGGAGACACCTGTATGTCACGGATACGTATCACCCTGTTTTTCATTCTGGTGTTGGGCACCCGGCTGTTTGCCACCGACCTTACTCTGGAGCAAGCCTTGCAGAATGCAAAAGCCACCAACATCACCGCACAAAATGCAAAGATCACCTTGGAAAAGCAGTTAAACCAAGCCAATAGCAACCAATACCTGCCTTCCATCAACATTTCGGCAGGGTCTTCAGCCTCGGTAAGCCTGCTGGAACAGAACTCGAGTGCACAAATTTCACCGACGGCTTCCATTTCATTCTCGCTGTCAAGCACCGACCGCTATACAAAAGCGTCCAACTCTCTGCTTGCAAAAACCGCACAGACAACCTACAACTCCAGCATTCTGAACCTTGAAATGCAGGTACTTCAGGCATACTGGAGTGTAGCGGCGGCACAACTCGCCTATGAACAACAACAGGCCGCTACCGAACAAACGCGTGCCTCGTATGAATCAATACAGGCGCACTACGAACAGGGATTGACCAACAGCCTTGCAGTCAGTCAGGCAAAGCTGGCCTACTCGCAATCATCCCTCACCCTCGGAAGTAGAAAAAACGACTATGAAACAGCAAAGCAGGAACTGCAGAACCTGGTTGGATACGAGTTTGAAGAAACTGCAGACGAGTTGTGGGATACCCAGTCCCTCAAACCGCTTGCCGATTTACAGGACCTCGCGCTCGGAACATCGTCCATACAACTGCTCGCCTATCAAATCGAACAGGCCGAGCTTGCCCTCAAGAAAACCCGTGCATCAAGTGCTTCCCCCATAGTCGCCTTCAACGCATCGACATCGCTTTCCAGTACTCTGTCCACCACAGCCGGCGCTTCACTGCGTGATACCACCCAGGTAGGGGTCACCGTATCACTCTCGCTGGACCCCTACCTGCCCAACTCCACTGCCCAAGTAACCTTGGAAAACCTTCAACAGGATGTCATCATTGCACAGAACGAACTGCAGCAGGGAATTAGAACAATGAAGTCGGAGGTACAGGCACGCTATCAGAATCTGCTGCAGATCGAGGCGGAGTTGGATTACCTGACCGAGTACCAACGTGTAGCCGAGGCAACCCATGCACTTACCCAAGCCTCCTACGAAGCTGGTGAAGTTGCATACCTCACCCTGGCAGAAAGTGAACAACAGGCACTGAATGCCAGACTATCCATCCTGCAACAGCGGATCAACTATACTGTATCGCTCTATGAGCTGGCATACCTTTTGGAAACCGACATCAATACCATCATCAATATTTAAGGAAAAACATCATGAAATCATCATCCATGCTCGACCGCATAACCACCATCATATTGCTGTTGATCTGCCTCGCCCTGAGTGCAGTCATACTCGTGCGCTTTACCCATAGCACATCCGAATCTGCAATGGCACCCCTCGATATGGCAGGACGGACAAACGAGACCTCTGTGGTCAACGTAGCCGTGCAGGAGGTCAAACGTACAACATTTGAACGCACGACCACGCTGGGAGGCGAGCTGATCAGCGAACGGGATGCCGTGTCGATCACCAGTACACTTTCAGGGAAAGTGACCGAGGTGTTCGTTCAAGAGGGCCAGGCTGTCTCCAAGGGCGACCCTATTGCGGTAATCGACCCCTCCACGGCCGGCAGCATCTACAAGAGCACCACCATCACCAGCGCGGTGGATGGAATCATCTATTCGGTATCTGCGTATGTCGGACAGCAGGCAACCAACGGGACACTGCTTGCCACCATCGGCAAAATCGGGGACCTGATGATAGAGACGTCGCTTTCGGAGCGATATTTGTCCATATTGCATACTGGTCTTGAGGCAAGTTTCACTACTGCTGCCTGGCCGAGCGAAAGTCATAGCGCCACAGTTACGCAGATCGGGACGCAAGTAAATACGGCTAATCGCACTGTCAAAGTTAGGCTGTCTCCACAAATACAAGACAGCCGATTCAAGGAAGGTATGTTTGTATCGGTGACCCTGATTACAGAAAAGCTCGAAAATGTCTTGGTCATCCCCAGTGATGCTGTCACCACGTACCTGGGCGAACCGGTAGTTTACATAGCCGAAGATGGAGTTGCCAAGAGGGTTCCTGTCGTCATATCCGTCACAGACGACAACCATAGTGTAGTTGCCAGCGGGCTGATCGGAGGAGAACAGCTCATTACAGCCGGTTCAGTGGTTGAGGGAAGTCGGATTGCCGTCATCAAGGAGCAGGTATGAAAATCAGTGAACTTTCCGTACGGAGACCGGTTTTGATCAGCATGATCTATCTCTTGCTGCTCCTCATCTCCCTGTTGTTTCTCAAGGACCTGGATATTGCACTCTACCCTTCGGTTGAGATGCCCGTCCTTTCGGTCATGGTTGAAACCGGCGATGCCGGACCACAAGAGGTCGAACAGCAAGTAACGAAGATCATAGAGAACACGGTAGGGTCGCTTAAAGGACTCGAGAGCATCACCAGCCAGTCTTCAGACGGCAGGGCGATGGTCATGCTTGAATTCGCCTATGGAACCGACTTGGATGAGGCGTCTACGAGCCTCGATACTCTCTTGAGCAGAGTAACCAGGCAACTGCCCAGCTGGGCCGAAACACCCTCGGTGATGCGCTTCGACATGTCTTCTTCCTCAACCTTCATGCGCCTGATGCTCACCGGCTCACAGGATGAGCAAACCTTGAAACAACTTGCCGAGGACACCATCTCACCTCTGCTTTTGCGCATCGAAGGAGTCAGCCAGGTCGAGGTCAGGGGAGCCGGAGACAAGCAGGTTGAAGTCTTAATCGATCCCATCCGTCTTGAGGCGTATGATCTAACCCTTTCACAAGTAAAGAATGCACTTGTCCAACGAAATGTCCAAGGCAAAGTGGGAACCATCACCCAGAACCTCATCGACTACTCCATCACCATCGATGAGCGTTATACCGATCTTGAGGCCATCAGACAGACGGTGATAACCATCATCGACGAAGTACCTATCCGAATCGATGATGTTGCAACAGTAACAGAATCCTTGAAAACCGGCTTCAATGAACAGTATCTGGACGGATCGCCCATTGTCACACTCAGTCTTTCGAATGCGTCGGACAGCAATGCAGCAACCGTCGCAAACCTCGTTGCAGAAAACCTTGATGTGATCCGAAGCCAACTGCCTGAGGGTATCAAGCTTGTGGTGCAGCAGGACTCGACTTCCATGATTTCCTCAACCCTTTCGGAGGTGTACAAGAGTGCCATCCAGGGAGTGATTCTGGCTGCCGCAGTGATTTTCCTGTTCCTCAGGAACCTCAAGGCAACCTTGGTCATCTCCCTTTCCATGCCGATCTCCATCTTCTTCACCCTGATGGTCATGTCGCTGTCCGGCATTACCATCAACAGCATGAGCATGAGCGGCTTGATCCTGGGCATCGGTATGATCGTCGACGCCTCGATCATACTATTGGAGAACACGTACAAGTATCGACAGGAGAAACACAGCAGTGCCGCCTCGGCGATATTGGGTAGCCGAAATATGAGTACGGCAATTCTTGCTTCCACGTTGACCACCATCTGTGTATTCCTCCCGCTTCTCATCTACAAGAACGAGTTGCAGATGATCGGAATCATGTTTCAGGACTTGATTCTTACCGTCTGCATCGCTATGTTTGCTTCGCTTTTCGTTGCCCTTACCTTGGTTCCCGCTCTCAGCGGCAGCATCCTGCGCCTGGATACCCGCGTACAGAAACCTCTGAAGATAAAAGCACTGCGCCTGCTCGATGACCTGTTCGTTCGCTTCGAAACCAAGTTGGAACAGGGCTATGCCCGCATTCTTTCGTACTTTCTACGGCATCGTTTTCTCCTGATTGTCCTTTTGGCACTGCTGCTCATCTTTAGTCTCCAGTTTTTCGACGGAATCGGGATGAACCTCACCCCGCAGATGCAAGCAGACGACACTGTCACGCTCTCTCTCACCCTGCCAAGCGGCACCACGAAAGAGGCAAGTCGGCAAGAGCTGTTCAGGATCCAAGAACTTTTGATGGAAGAGTTACCCACCGATGCATACTCGCAGATCATGGTACAGGTGGGGACAAGCAATACAGGGTCGATCGAAATCAGCCTTCCCGATATAACGGAGCAGCACTACTCGGCAAATGAAGTGAAGCGAATCATCACCCCTTTGCTCGCAACAAACCCGGCGGCCACCTGGACGTTCGGTGGAGGACGGGGTCCGATGAGCAGCAGTCCCATCAATATCAGCGTCAGCGGCAGCGACTCTGCAATACTCACACAAACAGTCAATGAGATTGCCACCATCATTGCCTCCTTCGTCCCTGAGGCAACCAATGTGGCAACAGACCTTTCCAATGGGTCTCCTAAGGTCAATGTAGAAGTGAACCACCAGATGGCCGACGAGCTGGGCATCTCGATAAGCGAGATTGTGTCCACACTCTCTTCAGCGCTTGCTGGATCGACAGCCACCACCATCACTACGATGAACGTCGATCAATCGTATGATGTGGTTGTCGCGATGGATGATGAAAAATATGCATCCATAAGCGACCTTGGGAACCTGTTGGTCGACAGCAAGAACGGCAAGGTACACCTGGACAGCATCGCTACCTTCTCTACCTCCACCGCCCCGGCCACCATCACCCGTGAGAACAAAGTGAGGGTGAACCATGTAACGGCAAGCCTTGCCCAGGGGTATACCTCTGATGTAGTGCAGCAGAAAATACAGACCGCCATGGAACAACATCTGCTCGTACCGGATGGAATCGAGGTCAGCCACAGCGGCGACATGCAGCAGTTGACAGATTATGGACCGACGCTTGTTCTCATCTTCCTGCTCGCATTGGTACTCGTCTTTGCAGTGATGGCGGCACAGTTCGAATCACTGGTCGACCCTTTCATCATCTTTGCCACCATCCCCCTGCTTCTGATCGGTGTCATCTTCATCCATATCGTCACAAACCAGGCATTCACGCTCTTCTCGGTGGTCGGCATCGTCGCCTTGATCGGGGTGGTGGTCAACAACGGCATTGTACTTGTCGACTCCATCAATCAGCTGGTCGGACAAAAAATGCAGGTCAAGGAAGCTTGCCTGGCTGCAGCACGCACCCGCCTCAGACCCATCCTGATGACCACCTTGACTACAGTGCTCGGTCTTGTTCCCCTTGCCTTCTTCCCCGGCGAAGGGGCTGAGATGATGCAACCCATCGCCCTGACCTTCATCGGGGGGCTGGTCACCGCAGGCTTTTTGACACTCTTTCTCTCCCCGAGCCTGTATTCCCTTCTGAATACACGAAGGGAGAAGCGATTCTTTGATCCCGACAGCCTTGCAAACCAACTTGCCGTGTTTGACAAGGAGGGTAGATAGTTCTTCAAGACGTTCTCTCCAAACGTGCTTTGGCATGCCTCGAAAGGGGCATGCCTTTCATTGCGTAAGAAATCCCTTTGTGATACTGTTTGGCCCATCATGGAACACAACCTTGTTGTAGGGCAGCTGCTTGCCCTCTTGACCGCAGCCTGTTGGGCTCAGAACTCGATCATCTACCGCCACATCGGGGCAAAAGCAGGTTCTGATGCAGTAGCCCATATCAGGATGTGGATCGCCCTCCCCATGATTCTTATCCTCACCTATGCGGTTGAAGGAATCTGGTTTCCCACCTCCCTCTCGGCCCGAACCTACATCTTCCTGCTGGCCAGCGGCGCTTTCGGTTACTTTATCACCGACATGCTTCTCTTCAAGGCCTACATCCTGCTGGGAAGCAGGGAGTCGATGGTCATCATGACCCTCTCGCCGGTCGTGACCGCTTTTTTCGGCTACATCCTGTTTGACGAGCGGCTCAACCTCATTCAAATGCTCGGCATCCTGACCACCATTGCAGGAGTAGCAGTAATGGTGCTGCTTGACTCCCGCCGCAAGGTGGAGAAAGACGAGCGGGATACAAAAGTCAAAGGTTTTGTCTATGCCATTTTGGCATCGGTTTTGCAATCACTCTCGTTCCTGCTGGCCAAGTTCGCCCTTGATGAAACAGGCCCCGTCTCCACCAACCTCTTGCGCAACATTGGAGGACTGCTCTGTTTCTTTGTCTTCAACTTCCTCTACAAGCGCAATGCGGTCCAGCACTTCGCCGTGTTTAAAAACCGTCGGTATCTCATCCTTTTGATACTCGCCGCCTTTGCAGGTCCTGTGCTGGGCATGTCAAGCCAGATGAGGGCCTTCACGCTCGCTCCGGTCGGCATTGTCACCACCATCACCCAGGTCACCCCGATTCTCCTGCTCCCATTTGATCGCTTTGTTCTGCATAAACACCTCACCGCATCGAGCCTGGCAGGCACCTTCCTCTCCATCGCCGGGGTTGCAGTGCTCTTTCTGGCTGCTTGAAACAGCTTGCCTAGAGCCCGACTTTTCGCTACGCTCGAAGCATGAATGTACTCTCTCTGGAATCTGTATCCAAAACGCTGAAGGATGAACCTCTGTTTGAAGGGGTCAGCTTCGGCTTGGAAGAAGGCGACCACGTTGCTCTCATCGGCCGTAACGGACAAGGAAAATCCACCTTTCTCAAGCTCCTGGCAGGTCAAATCGGCTGTGACAGCGGAACCATCGCCATGAAGAACGGCACCGATCTGGTGATGCTCGACCAAGGAGTACAGTTCAAAGAGCACGATACCGTAGCAACCTACCTCGCCTGTGGCCAAGGTGCCAGAATTGAAACCTATCGTGCATATCACCAGGCTCTTGGCGGCGGGCACAACGAAGCACTGCTGGCTCATCTCACCGAGCAGATGGAGCTCTTGGATGCTTGGAATCTTGAAAACGACTATGCATCACTGCTGGGAGAGCTGGGACTCTACGATGTGCTGGATCAACGGATGGACACCCTTTCGGGGGGAATGCAGAAAAAAGTAGCAATCGCACGGGTTTTGTGTGCAAAACCCACCATGCTCCTGCTTGATGAGCCGACCAACCACCTCGATATCCAGACCATCGAATGGCTTGAACTGTATCTGAAAAACAGCAGTGCGACCATAATTCTAGTCACCCACGACCGATATTTCCTCGACTCCGTGTGCTCTGCCATCCTGGAGATGGACAGCGGCTCGATATTCCTTCATCCGGGGTCTTTCTCCTCCTACCTCGAGCGCCGCGAAGAGCGGCTGGAGCGACTCCAGAAGGAACAGGATAGGATAAAAACCGTACTCAGACGGGAGCTGGAGTGGCTCAAGCGCGGCCCGAAGGCTCGTACAGGAAAGGATAGTGGAAGAAAAGACCGCATTGAAGCCTTGCTTGCCAGTCAGAATACAAAAACCGATGAGGAGATGCACGGTTTCAATTCCCAGTCCCGCCGCATGGGCAAGAAAATCCTCGAGGCGAAACACCTGAGTAAAAGCTATGGTGGACAGGCCGTCATCCGTGATTTCTCGTTCTCGTTCTCCAAGGGAGCTCGCATTGGCGTCATAGGCCCGAATGGAAGCGGCAAATCCACACTGCTGGACCTGCTATGCGGCTACCTTGAGCCGGATGAAGGAGAGTTGGACAAAGGAGTGAATACGGTTTTCGCCTACTACGACCAAGGCGGCAGGGCTTTGGTTAGCGACAAACACATCCTCGAATATGTCGAGGACATCGCCGAACAGGTGGTCCTCGGCCCCAACCAAGTGGTAAGCGCCGCCAAATTCCTTGAACTCTTCGGGTTTCCAGCCTCCATGCACCGCCAAAGCATCGCCAGCCTTTCGGGGGGCGAGCAGCGAAGATTGTACCTAGCTTCGAGATTGCTGTCCAATCCTAACTTTCTTTTGCTCGATGAACCTACGAACGACCTTGACCTACCTACGATGGAGAACCTGGAACAGTACATCCAGGACTTTGCAGGATGTGTGCTTATCGTCAGCCACGACCGAGCTTTTCTCGATCTTACCTGTGATGAGTTGTTCATCCTCGCCGATGATGGGTCGGTCACCTATGAAACCATGCGCTACAGCCAGTGGCGGGAGCGCGAGAAAGAGAAGCCTGTGAAGGCAGCCCAGGGTGAGTCCCCCCCGCCGGTGCAGAACAAGCGCAGCGAGAAAAAAGGCTTGAGCTTTAGGGAACAGAAGGAATTCGAAACCATCGAAGCCACCATCGAAACAATGCAGCAGCACCTTGCAAACCTGGAAGCAAGTTTTGCTGATGCGAGACCAACACAAGAAGGAACGCTCGCCGAGCGGACAGAGAGATACCATGCACTACGGAATGAACTTGAAAATCTGGAAGAACGTTGGCTTGAGCTTGCGCAAAAGAGCTGACATTCTTCTTTTGCTATGCATTCTCGGCTTGCCAATACCAGCCTATGGGTTATCTTTGGATTCCCTCTCAATCGGGACCGGCAACGATTGGTACACCATGGGGTTGGGATATAATCAAGATGACGGATTTTCCTTCGGGTCGTCCTTGGAGGCGACGTTTGACAACAATCTCAGCTTCCAGACCTTCGTAAGAAGCTATACCGACCGCATCCAAAGCAACCGACGTTACGATGAGATCCAGATTGGTGCATCGTACCCATTCCTCTTTACTCCAACAACCACAATAGGGATTGGAGCGGCAGGGTCGGCAGGGGTTGTCCTGACCGGGAACCTGGGCTTGCAGACCATCCAGAACTGGTTTCACACCCTCATCGGTCGCGACCTGGTCACCTTGACCTATGATGAGAACCAATTCTGGGTGCATCCCTACCTTGCACTCAAAACACAGGCGGCCTACCTTGGCTCCAACACCTTGACGGGTATTGAGCTGGGAACATCCTATGCCCACCAATGGGAACTCCTGTTTGAAGCGAACGCCTTCATCTCCTATCACGGATTTCTCACCCTACGGCTCGGGTACGTAGAGAAGTACGTAGAAGATCTTTACCCGAGCCAAAGCATCCAAGAGCAGCGTTATGAAGGTCTCAGGCTCGCCTATGTCTACGACGGCGGCTTGCTGCAGTCATCCTTCTTCTCCTTTTTGGATTCGGGAGCATCTTACGGATCGTTTAATGTCAACGTGCTCGCCTTCAAGCTGCCAAAGACGTACAAACAGACCGATTTCACCTTTACCTCCGGAATCCTGTACAACCATGAGGGTCATCAAAACAGATTGGTTGCCTTCTCCTTCGGGTCCTTCAGTTTTGAGGTGAAGCACACCAACGGCCCCATGCTTAATCGCTGGGAGGATCAGAACGACAGGATGAACCTCGGTTCCTGGCAGCTTGGGTACCGGTGGGAGTTTGAAAGCCCGTCAGCCTTCCTCACTCCCTATGCAAAAGTATCGGCCGGGCTGCATCGTTTCAATCTGCAGCAGAACTATACCACCACCTTGGTGGAGGAAGTCAGGCCGAGCATCGGTATGGAGGTCGGCCTGAGTATTGGAACCACCTGTTGGTGGGTGGTCGGCAATACAAGCTACCATCCGCGGCTTGCAGTAAGCCTCTCCTATGTGTTCAATGCTAATTCGATTACTACCGTGGAGTATTTCAAACCTCATACCGGCCCCTGGATTCTTATGGCCGGAATCGTGCTCGATATCGACCACGACCTCACTTGATCGCAAGAAACGTTTTGAGCGACTGTCCATCCAGGCCAAGGGAGAACTGCCACTTGCCGGGGCCAAAGAGATAGGCCAATTCGGCGAAGGGTTGAAACGCAACCGCCGGTCCGCCTAGAACCATGTTTGCAGTCAAGCGGGCGGCTGCCGCCCAGGCTCCTTCCCAGATCAACGTGTCCGCATTCACATACCAAGCGCTTTGGGCTGTAATTTCAAGTCCGGCTCCGGTCAATCCTCCATACGGTATGGGGGCATCGAAGAGCCCCAGCGGGAGCCGGATGGAGGTCGAGAGTCGCAGTTTGCCGCTTCCACTTTGCAGAGGCTTGAAGGAGAACAGTGCATAGTAGTTTCCCATATTCGCCGATCTTGTTCCGATGGCATCCAAAACAAATCGCACCATGGCCGAGCTATCAAAGAGGCGCATCTGCATCCCCAGGGAACCAAAGAGGATCGGAGCGTTCATCCCGCTTTGGAGCATCACACCACCGCTGGTGGCAAAGCCGGCAGGTCCGAAGAAATCCATGGTCCGGCTGTTGCGGTTTTGCCGGGTGTATCCAAGCATTGCAGAGCCGGTTGTGGATAATCCTGTTGAGTCCCATATCAGGGATATCTTGGGTTTGATGCTCAGGCCCCGAAAATGGGAGTACCCCGTCCAGGAGAAAAGGGGCACTACGGCAGCAGCATAGGCGCTGCTCACATACAAGTCTGTGGTGATATCGTATTGGTTCAAGGCCAACCCCAGTGCAAGTGCATAGGTGGATGCATCGTATTGATAGTTTAGGTCGGCCAAGAGTTTTGCCCCCCGGATGGACCAACCGACGCTGCCGACCAGGCTGTGCCTGCGAAGCAGGCTGGTTGCATGAAACCAGATTCCCATCTGAAACTGATTTGCCTCGACGAAAGGAAACGGCAAGGCAAGGTTGAATTGCAGGTTGTCGTAATAGGGTGACGATTGATACGAGACAGTTTCAGCATACGATGCGACAGAGAGCGGATCACGGAGGGAAATCGGGCTGTCAAAAGAAGATTGAAGTACTGTTTTCTTTACTGCAACACCTTGCGCTGTATACGTTTCATAGAAGAGCTCATCCGCCTGCACAGCTGCAGAGTACACTCCCACACTGTCGGTGTGGACAAGCTGTATGCGGCCCGTCGCACAATTGATTCGATAGAGTTCGAGTTCCTTGACAAAGAGTATCGAGTCATCTTCTTCAAAGGAAGGCGCACGTAGTTCATCGGCGGTCGGCCCCACCAGCAACAACGGTTCTTTTCCTTCTTCAAGCAGATACAGCGAGGAATTTCCACTCTCTAGTGCAAGATATGCAAGCTTCGAGCCATCCCTGTTCAATACGGGTTCCAAAAAGCTCACCCGCTCTTTTGATGCCAGCGTGATTACTTCCATGGTATCGGTTTTGACTTCCACCAAGTCATAGAAACTGCCATTGACCCGGCTGGCGACGATTCGCGATCCGTCGGAACTGATGGCAGGCTGCACCAAGCGCTGAGCCTTGGTAAGCCTTTTTGCCTTGAGTGTTGAAAGATTGAGCAGGAACAGGTCGCTGTAGCTGACTGCGGACAAGGCGAGGGAGGAAGGGTCGCTGGTATCGGCCCATAGTGAAGAAAAGACGGCAGTATCGGTTGCAAACGAGATACAAGAGCCTCCATCAAGACTCAAGTCCATAAGCTTCTCTGCTGAGCCATCAGCTGAATACCGATACAGCGCTCTTCCCTCATAGGGGCTTTGTATATACCCGACGAGGCCGATCGATGTGGGAGAGGGAAGATATCGGTCACCCTGCATCGGCTCGCCAAACAGATGTTCAGAGGATTGCTCAATCGCTTGGGCCTCTTGCAGGGCGAGCGTGAACAGCTCGTTTGCAGAGTGGCCGGTCACCTTTTTGAAAGCAGGAGAGAGACCGAAGAAAGGAAAGGCTGCAAATCGGCGGTTGATGTCTGCATATGCAGAGCTTCCATACTGGCGAACAAGGTAATCGACCATGAGGTATCCGGTGACATAGATGCGGTTGGAAGGGTTGAAAGGACCGTTGTAGGCTCCTTGTGAGAGCGACCACATGGAGTCTTGAGCCAAGGATGCCTGGTAGATTCTGGCAAACGGCAGCGAGTCTCCCCTTCCACCATGCTCAACAAAGGCTGTCTCTGCATAGGTGGTGATTCCTTCTATCCACCATCCAGGCATGAAGACGGTACTCATGGCAGTCACGCCGGGGCCGAGAAACTGCAAGAATTTTGCAGGACCAACGGGTGCTGTCAGGTGTATATAATGGGTCAGCTCATGAATAAACAGGCTTTTCAACCAGTCCTGGGTTCGAGAGCCGAGGAAACGGTCTTCAGGGCTGGTAACATAGAGGTAGACGGCAGAGGGAAAGTTTATGTAGTATCCATTCGCAAAGGCTGTATTGGACGTGATGACCACAGGAACCTTGACTGAAGGAGTATGGGCGAGAAATGGGGCAAGCTGCTCAAACACCTCGTCGGCGAACACCGATAGCTGCCGGGCATATGTCAGGTCATCCTCTTCAAAGATGATGCGCGTGTGTTCGGTCTCCATCTGTTGATAGGAGACGGCAACCAAAGAACCAGATGAAAGAAGCAAAATCAGGAGAAAAACTTTCAAACGGAACATGGGCAACTCCTTGCATTACTGTACAGCAACCTGCATCGGCAGTAAAGGAACATGTGTAAATTGGGCGCGCAGATGCTGGTCGAGCGCATTAAAAACCCCGCCTTCCAGGAAAGCGGGGGGGAATGGTCTTGCAAGATTGCTTACGCGATTGGATGAATCCAACCCTCCGGGGCTTCGAGTCTTCCCATCTGGATGCCGGTGAGCGTATCGTACAACTTCTGGGTGATCGGTCCCATGTGCTCCATACCGCTGGGCATGGTGATCACGCCTTTGCTCGTGGTAATCGAACCGATGGGAGAGATGACCGCCGCAGTGCCGCACAGTCCGCCTTCAGCAAATTCGGCGACTTCCTCCAGCGGAATCGGCCTCTCCTCGGTCTCGAGGTGAAGAATCTCCTTGGCGACATACATCAACGAACGGCGGGTGATCGACGGCAGGATCGAAGGGCTCTTGGGTGTCACCACCTTGTTGTCCTTGGTAACGAATATGAAGTTCGCCCCACCGGTCTCCTCGACGTAGGTCTGTGTTGCAGCATCGAGGTAGAGATTCTCTGCAAACCCGTTCTTGTGGGCTTCGTGCCCTGCATAGAGGCTCATTGCGTAGTTCAGTCCGCCCTTGATATGTCCGGTACCGCGGGGGGCCGCCCGGTCGAATTCACTGACCTGCAGCTTCAACGGCTTGATTCCACTCTTGAAATAGGGTCCGACCGGGGTGCAGAACATCCTGAAGGTATACTCGGGGGCGGGAGCAACCCCGATGACCGGGCCGCTTCCGAAGAGAAACGGCCTGATGTAGAGGGTGGCTCCGCTGCCGTAGGGAGGCACATAGGCGAGATTGGCCTTTACCAGTTGATCCAAGGCGTCAAGAAAACGATCCTGGGGGAACGGAGGCATCAAGAGCCTGAGGGCGGTATCGGACATGCGTTGGGCATTGAGATCGGGACGAAAGGCTACAACCTTTCCATCAACGGTCGTATATACTTTGAGGCCTTCAAAACAGGTCTGTGCGTATTGTAGGACCCCTGCACTCTCGCTGATGGTTACATTGGCATCCTCTACCAGTGCCCCATCATCCCACTGGTTGTTCTTCCAGTACGAGACATACCGACTATCGGTCTTGGTGTAGGAGAAACCAAGACTGCCCCAATCAATGTTTTTCTTATTCATACGCTGTTCCTTCGGCTGAGATGCGCCTTGTGTGACTTGTATTGGGGGCTATTGTACAACTTCGTATGCATTTCGTCTATTTATATGCATAACTTTTGCATAAAAATAGACTCTTGCCATCTCATCATTGGGTTTTCAAAGCAGCATCGAAGGCCACAAAAGAACTGGAAAAGTTGATTTTCTTGACATATGCACAGCTTTCCGTTGCTCCGAAAATCCTGTCCATACCCGAGTCTTCCCATTCCACCGACAATGGACCGGAATATCCTGCGCGGTTGAGTTCCCGGATGATTCCGTCGAAATCGACATTTCCATGCCCAACTGACACAAAGTCCCAGCTTCGCCTTGTATCCCCGAAAGGAAGGAATGAACCTAAAATCCCTCCACGGCTAGTACGGTTCATCTTCACATCCTTCATATGGACGTGGTAGATTCGGTTGGCAAAATCCCGGACAAACCCTACCTCATCAACTCCCTGCCACACCAAATGGCTGGGGTCGAAATTGAGGCCCAACGTCGTTCGGTAGTTGAAAAGTTCCAGCAACCGCTGGGTGGTGTACCAATCGAAGGCTATCTCCGTGGGATGGACTTCCAGGGCAAACCGCACGCCGCAAGCATCAAACACATCGAAAATGGGAGTCCACACATCATACACAAGCTGAAAACCTTCTTCAATCATTGCCTCGCTGGTTTGCGGATAGGAGTACCACCGAGCCCAAATGGGAGAACCGGTGAATCCATTCACCACCGAGACGCCGAACTTTTGGGCTGCCCGGGCGGTATCCTTCATCTCCTCAACAGCCCAAGCCCTGATAGCTTCAGGTTTTCCTGCCAAATGGGAGGGTGCAAACCCATCCAGTCGCTCATCCCAGACATCACAGACGCATTGACCGGTCAAATGGGCGCTGATCGCCCGGCAAACCAGGCCGTACCGATTCAATGTCTCGTGCACCATCGGAAGGTAGGAAGGGTCATGCAGGGCTTTCTGCACATTGAAATGAGCATGGGTGGCAAGTTCAAGTCCATCGTAGCCCATCTCTTTTGCAAGACAACAGAGGTCCTCCAAAGCCAAATCCCCGAACTGGCCTGAAGCCAGGGTAACCAAACGACTCATATACATGCCCTCCTTATGAAAATCGTACACATTCACCGGTTTCACTGCTCTTGTAGATGGCATCGGTAATCTGCATGAGAATCAAAGCCTCCTCAGGTGTATTCATCGGCTTTTTCCCTTCCGTTATGCTCTGGACAAAATTTGCGGCGTTGGCCACCCTGCCCATCGTCTCATTCTTTTGAACCAGGATCTCACGATTCACCTGATTTCCATACTCCTCTGTATAGAGCATGGCAGTGTCACAACTGGTTTCATCCACGCCATCGATACCGAACAGGCGTTCCACCTTGCCTCCGGCCCTGCTCCCTTGGAAGGTGACAGAAACCACCTCCCGCTCATTCATTTCAGCCCAGGAGTTGCGGATCATCAGGCACTGTCCGTCCTTGAAGGTCACCATGGCATGGCAGGCCGTCTCAACATTCGTTTTACCATTGCCGTCGGCAATGCCCCAAGGTCCCTTGAAGGAAGGATTTCCCATGAAATCATCAAAGGTGACGCCAAGAACGGCCTTCGGCTGGGGATATCCCATGAACGAGAGGGCCAGATCGATCATGTGCAACAAGTCGATAACCGGACCTCCACCCGCTAGTTCCTTGTCGGTGAACCAACCTCCGAAACCGGGGATTCCGGCTCTGCGTATCCAAGTAGCCTGAGCCGAATTGATGCGTCCTACCTGCCCGTTTTCAATATAGCGGTAGATGGCCTGACTTTCGGGCCGGCAGCGGTTGTTGAAGCCGAACATCAACTGCTTGTTTGCTCTTTTCGCAGCTTCATACATCGCAAGCATCTCCTCGGCATTCCGGGCCGGTGGTTTTTCACAATATACATGCTTGCCCGCCTCGAGGGCTTGGATGGTAAGCGGTGCATGGAACTTGTTCGGTGTTACAATGGATACTGCATCGAGTATTGGGAGCTGAGCAAGCATTGTCTCCAAACTTGGATAGGTACGCGCTATCCCCCACTGCTGTGCAAATTGTCCGGCACGTTCGGCATTTGAATCGGCAACCGCAGCTACAGTGGCTCCTGCCTTCTGAAAACCCTTTACATGGTAGGCTGCCATGCCACCGGCTCCAACTATCCCAATATTCATGGTGCTTCTCCTATTTGCCCTTTTTATTGCTCTGTGCAAGCACTGCAACAATGATGATGACGCCCGTAACCAAACCATTGAGGAATGGGGGCACATTGGCCATGATCAAGACTGTATTGATGATCCTGAGCATCAGGACTCCGAGGAAGGTGCCGATGATCTTGCCCCTTCCCCCATCCATGCTGGTTCCTCCGATGGCAACGGCTGCGATGGCATCCATCTCATACCCCATACCTGCGCTCGCCGCCTGAATGGAGGTCAGCCTGCTGGCAAGCAGGAAAGCCGCCAAGCCATAGAGCATGCCTGCATAGGTGAAAATGAGGGTTTTTACCCGATTCACATTGATGCCGCTGAGGCGTGCGGCCTGTTGGTTCGAACCGACCGCATATACATACGTGCCGAACTTGGTCTTGGACATGAGAAGACCGGTAAGCACGGTGATAAAAATCAGGAACAACATCAGATGGGGAATCGAGAGAATACGACCTGCGGCGATGGCACGGAAGGGAGCATACATGTCCTTGTCGACGGTAAATGGGCCACCCTGCCCCATCTGGTTGATCACACTACGCCAGGCGCTCATGGTGGCGAGGGTGACGATGAACGGGGCGATTCGCCCCTTGGTCACCAACAAGCCGTTGATGAGCCCCCCAAGGATTCCGGCTCCCAGGCAGAACAGGAACGCCAGAGGAATGGAATGGGTGGAGTTGAGGACCATCACACCAAAGCCGCTGATCAGGGCGACCGTCGAGCCGACCGACAAATCAATCATTCCGGCTGAGATGATAAGGCTCATGCCCATGGCGCAGATTCCCACGATGGCCCCTTGTACGAACTGGTTGGTGATGTTGTTCCACGTTAAAAACGAGGGGCTGACAATGACCGCCACCAACAACAACAGAACGAAACTCAACCAATGGCTGTAGTTTCCAGTGATATTCCTCCAGGTGTCCCTCACCTGATTCCTTGATAGCGTCAAACCTTTCAATTGAGCACCTCCCCTCTTGTTCCGGTCGAATATTCCATGATGGCAACCTCGGAAATCTCGTCACGGGACAGCATTGCAGCTGGTTTTCCTTTGTAGAGAACAAGGCAGCGGTCTGCAAGCTGATGAATTTCCGGATATTCACTGGTGAAGACAATCACACCCTTGCCTTGGGCGGCCAACTCAACGATGAGCTTATAGATGGAGAACTTCGCCCCGACATCAATACCTTGGGTTGGATTGTCCATAATGTACACATCGGCATCGAGTTCCAACCACCGGCTGAGAATGACCTTCTGTTGGTTTCCCCCCGACAGGGAGGTGATGACATCCAAATCACTGCCCACTTTTATCCCCAAGCGCTTCTGACTTGCATCGAAACGCTGCTTCTCTTCATTCTTGTTGACAAGCAAACCCGTATGTTTTGAAACAAAGTAAGCAAGGGAATTATTATTCCTGATACTTAAGTCCGGCAAAATTCCTCGTTCTTTGCGGTTTCGTGGAACCATTGCGATACCCCGTTTCATCACAGCCTTGATATCATGCATCGCAAGCGGACCGCTTTGGGTCTCCAGCGTACCGCCTGTCAGCATCGTTGCTCCAAACAACGAAGTGGCAAGCTCATCGGTTCCCGAGCCTTGCAGCCCGGTACATACCAGAATCTCTCCACGATGAAGCTCAAATGAGACATTGCTGAAACTGCGGCCGGATAAATTTGCAGCCTTGAGCACCACCTCTTTTGTGAGTGCGGCCTTGATGCCATCCTTTATATGAGCCTGTACAAAGCTCTTTCCAATGAGCAGCTCAGTGGCCTGATGCTCATCAATATCCCTAATAAAACCACTTTTTATGAACAAGCCGTCACGCAGGACAGTGTATCGATCGCAGATGCGAAAGATTTCCGGCATTTTGTGTGAGATATAGATGAAGGAGACTCCTTCATCCTTGAGCCGCTCCATGATGGAGAACAGCTTCTCGATCTCCTGGTTGTTCAAGGCGGTTGTGGGCTCGTCCATGATGATGAGCTCACTGGAAAACAACAACGCCCTGGCAATTTCAACCATCTGCTTTTGAGCGGTATCAAGTTCGGCAACGATTGTATGGGCATCGATGCCGCTGTTCATGGAATCGAGCACCTTCTGGGCCTGCTCCATCTCCCGCTTCTTATCAACCATCCACCCCTGCTTGGTGAACTCCTCACCAAGGAACATATTCTGGAAGACTGTCAAGTCATTGCACAGATTCAGCTCCTGGTGGATGAAGCGAATCTTCAGTTGAGCAGCTTTTTTAGGCGTCATGCCCTCGATGATGTTCCCATCGACCTCTATCGTTCCTGCATCCGGACCAAACGTTCCGGCCAGGACGTTCATCAATGTCGTTTTTCCCGCCCCGTTCTCACCAAGCAGGCCATGGATCTCCTTGCTGCCCACAGAGAAGGAGACATCCTTCAGG
>Ga0228535_1001996_pt1 | contig 23415 bp, 17 predicted proteins | sample SJ1metagenome_FD_168457 | JGI IMG/M metagenome (GOLD analysis project Ga0228535, IMG submission 168457) | Enriched culture of PCE-dechlorinating microbial communities from Ithaca, New York, USA - SJ1 | ecosystem: Engineered > Modeled > Simulated communities (microbial... > Unclassified | place... | reverse complement strand
CGAGGCGTTCCTCTCCTGGCGCGCGGTTCCCGCCCCGAAGCGCGGCGAGATGATCCGCGCGCTGGGCGACGAGCTGCGGCGGCACAAGGACGCCCTCGGCACGCTGGTGTCTTTGGAAATGGGCAAAATCAAGGCCGAGGGCGACGGCGAGGTCCAGGAAATGATCGATATCTGCGATTTCGCCGTGGGCCTGTCGCGCCAGCTCTACGGCAAGACGATGCACAGCGAACGCTCCGGCAACCGCATGTACGAGCAGTGGCACCCGCTGGGAATCATCGGACTGATCACCTCATTCAATTTCCCGGTCGCGGTCTGGGCCTGGAACTTCGCGGTGTCGGCCGCCGCCGGGGACGTGACGGTCTGGAAACCCTCCAGCAAGACCCCGCTCTGCGCCGTCGCCGTGACCCGCATCGCCCAGGGGGTTCTGGCATCGTTCGGATTCCCGGGCGCGGTCGCCTCGCTCCTTGTGGGCGGAGGCGCGGAAACCGGCGAACACATGATCAGGGACCCGAGGATCCCCTTGATTTCCGCGACCGGCTCCACGTCCGTGGGCCGGCGCATCGGCCGGGTGGTGGGCGAACGCCTGGGCCGGACGCTGCTCGAGCTCGGCGGCAACAACGCCCTGATCGTCGCCGAACAGGCGAACCTGGACCTGGCGCTTCAGGCGACGCTCTTCGGCGCCGTCGGCACCGCCGGCCAGCGCTGCACCTCCACGCGCCGGCTGTTCCTGCACGAGGCGGTTTATGACCGCTTCTTGGGAAGCCTGCGAGAAGCCTATCGCCGGATCCGCGTCGGGAACCCTCTCGATCCCCGCGTCCTGATGGGACCGCTGGCCGATCCATCCGCCGTCGCGGACATGCAGCGCGCGATCCGCCGCCTGCTGGATGACGGCGGCCGCGTGCTCTGCGGCGGGGAGCCGCTGTCCGGGCCGGGACACCCCGGCGGCTGCTATGTCAGGCCCTGCCTCGCCGAGGCGCAAAACAGGTTTCCCATCGTCCAGGAGGAAACCTTCGCCCCGGTTCTCTACGTCATGAAATTCCGTTGCCTCGACGAAGCCATCGCCATGCAAAACGACGTCCCCCAGGGGCTCAGTTCCTCTCTTTTCACCGAGCGGCTGAGCGAGGCGGAGCTGTTCCTCTCCTCGCGGGGAAGCGACTGCGGCATCGCCAACATCAACACCGGCACGAGCGGCGCCGAGATCGGCGGCGCTTTCGGCGGCGAAAAGGAGACGGGCGGCGGACGCGAATCCGGCTCCGATTCCTGGAAATTTTACATGCGCCGCCAGACCAACAACATCAACTGGAGCGACGAGCTTCCCCTGGCGCAGGGCGTCCGCTTCAGCGTCTGACGGAGCCTTTCCCGGACGCCTGCCGGAACCGGCAGGGATCGTCCGGCTCCGGGGCACGGACGGAAGCGGGTCACGGCTCTTGCGCCCGGCGCCGTCGAGGCGGCGGGGGGCGGACATTCGAGGAGGAGAGGCCATGAAGGCGCTTATCGGCGAGCAATGGGTTGACAAGAAAGATAAAATCGAGGTCAGGAACCCTTACGACGGCGGGCTCATCGACACGGTGCCCGCCGCCGGCATCGAGGACGTCCAGGCCGCGCTGAGCGCGGCGGAGTCGGGGTTCAGGATCAACCGCGGGCTCCCCTGCCACAGGCGCATCGGGATCCTCCAGATGGCCGCCCGGATCGTCGACGACCGCCGGGAAGAATTCGCCCGGACGATCGCCATCGAGGCGGGCAAGACCATCCGGGAGGCCCGCAGGGAGGTCAGGCGGTGCGTGGATACGATGACCATCTCCGCGGAGGAGGCGCGCCGGATCTCCGGCGAAACCCTTCCTTTCGACAGCCGGCCGGGCTCGGAAAACCGCCTGGGCTATTATTACCGCGTCCCCATCGGGGTTATCGTCGCGATCACGCCGTTCAACGATCCGCTCAACCTCGTCGCGCACAAAATCGGGCCGGCCATCGCCGGCGGCAACTCCGTGGTGCTCAAACCGGCCACGGAGACGCCGCTCTCGGCGCTCAAGCTGGCGGGGGCGCTCATTGAGGCCGGGCTCCCCTGGAACATCCTCAACGTCGTCACCGGGAGGTCCGCGGAGATCGCCGAAGCCCTCATCACGGACCAGAGGGCGCGGATGATCTCTTTCACCGGCGGAACCCAAGCGGGTTTCGAAATCGCGGCGAAGGCGGGACTGAAGAAGCTCTCCATGGAGCTGGGATCGAATTCGCCGGTCATCGTCATGGACGACTGCGACCTGGAAAGCGCCGTCGAAAACGCGATCTCGGGGGCCTTCGGCGCCGCCGGTCAAAACTGCATCGGCGTCCAGAGGATCTACATCCATGATAATGTCTACGATGAGTATGAGAAGCGTTTCATCGCCAGGACCCGGAAAATGAAAGCCGGATGCCAGCTCTATGAGACCTCGGACATTGGACCGATGATCAGCGAGGACGAGGCGCGGCGCGTGGAGGAGTGGGTGAAAGAGGCCGTCGCCATGGGAGCCAAGCTGCTGGCGGGAGGCGGCCGGAGGGGGGCGCTTGTAGAGCCGACGGTCGTCGCCGACACGCCCGCGGACGCCCGGCTCGGCCGCGAGGAGGTTTTCGGACCCGTGGTCAGCCTCTACAGGGTATCCTCCCTGGATCAGGCCATCCGGATGTCGAACGGCGTGAAATACGGCCTCCACGGCGCCGTCTTCACCCGGAGCCTGGACAACGCCTTCAAGGCCGTCCGGGAACTCGAGGTCGGAGGAGTCATGATCAACGACTCGACGGACTACCGGATCGACATGATGCCCTTCGGCGGAGTCAAATGGAGCGGCCTGGGGCGGGAGGGAATCAAGTTCGCCCTGCTCGAGATGACCGAGCCGAAGGTCGTCTGCATCAATCTGTAGATCCCAGGGCGCGCCGCCGCGGCCGGCACAAAAGGGCATCGCCCGTTATCCCGCTTAACTTATTCCCTGCCGGCTACGTATAGATTATCAGGAGATCGAATGCGGAGGAAAACATGACGAGGAAAACCGTTTTGATCCTGATTGCCGCCGCCGCCCTTTCCGGGCTTTCAGCCTTCCCCGGGCAGATCCCGGATCGATACAAGGACGACATAGCGCCCTACGTCGACTTCCTGAAAACGCAGAAGCGCGGCCCGGTCGATTACATAATGGGCCTCTTCGAGAGGTACGATATCGTCATCCTATGCGAAAGGTTTCATCCCGAGACAACGCAATACGACCTCATTGACGGCCTGGTCGGCGATGAAAGATTCATCGCCGGGGTGGGCAACATCTTCACGGAGATCGGCACGAGCTCGAACAACGGCTTTCTCCATGATTTCATGTCCTCCGAGGGTTTGAGCGACGCCGAGGCCGAGAGCAGGGTCATGCATCTCTACCGGAACCTGTACTGGGGGCCTTACTGGGAGAAACACAACTTCTACGATTTTTTGAAACGGCTTTACGCGATCAACAGGTCCCTTCCGGCGGCCTTGAAGATCCATATCAGCTTCTCGGATATGCCCTTCTCCTGGGAAGGCATGGACAAGGAAAAATACGGGCTCTTCATGAACGCCATCGGCCGGAGGGATCAGGTCATGGCCGAGCAGATCATCAAGGGCTTCAACGACATCCTCCGATCACCCGGCGCGCGCAAAAAGGCCATGGTCATCATGAACTACCGGCATGCTTTCAACGACAATTTCAAGAAGCCGAATGGACGGAAGGCGGATAATGCCGGACGGTTCATTTGCGAGGCCTTCCCGGGAAAGGTGGCCAACGTCATGATCAACAGCGTCGCCCTCCTGCCCGGATCCACCGACCGGAAATCGGTCATCACGCCGATCGGCGGCGGAAAGTGGGACGCCTCGTTCGCGGCGGCCGGCAACCCCGACCTGGGGTTCGACTTCGGCGGGAGCCCCTTCGGAGCGGATCACTTCGACTATTTTCCGTTCTTCAAGCACGATCATGATTACCAGGACGTCTTCACCGGATTCGTCTTCTACAAGCCCCTCGAAAAGCACAGGATGCTCTCCGGAATCCCCAACCTCCTGGGCGACGGCTACGACAAAATCATCCTGGAAAGAGCGGTGATTTCGGGCTATGTCGAGGAGGGCCGGGCCGTTGATTCCATCGCCCGGATCGAGACGGTGCGCGAAACCACCTACGATGATCTTCCCTCCCTGCTGGAGAAAATCGGCGGCTGGCTGTCGCGGGGCGATTAGCGCCGGCGTCCGGGGCGGGCGCGTTCCCTGGCGGTCGAAAGCCGCCGGGCGCGCGCCTGGAAAGCCCCGTCACGGATCCGGCGAGATTCGTCGCCGGGCGGGAGGACGGCGGCGGGAATCAGGTTTCGAGGGGAAGCATGTTCACGGCAGCCGCCCGCGCGAGGGGCGGGGCGGGATTCTCCGGGTGCCGCCGAATCGCGAACCGCGCCCGAGGCCGAGCCCGACGCCGCGGCCGGAACCCGACGACATATTCTCTTTATTAGTTCGCGCAATCCTTCTATAATGTCGCTTTATTTCATCCGTTTTTCGAGGCCAAAGGAGCATCGCCGTGAATGGAAAGGAACGAATCGCAATCATCGGAGCCGGAAACATCGGCGCATCGATCGCGGAGGGGCTGGCCCGGCACGGCGGCTTTCCCCCAAAAAACATCACCGTGACGAGAAGGAAAATAGGGCTCCTCGACGGGATGAAGGCCAGGGGGTTCGTCGTCGAAAAGGACAACAAGGCCGCGGTATCGAATTCCGAAATCGTCGTCATCGCCGTCGAACCTCAGCAGCTTGACAAGCTTTTGGACGAGATCGGCGGCATATTGATCCCCGGCCGGCATATCCTCATTTCGGTTGTCTCCGGCGTGAGCATCAAGGATATTTCCGCCAAAATCGCGCCGGGAGTAGCCGTCGTCCGAGCCATGCCGAATATCGCCATCGCCGTGAGCGAATCCATAACCTGCCTGGCCTCCAACTCCGGCGGGAGCGAAGCCGTGGCCGTCGCGGAGGACATCTTCAAGACGGTGGGCGTCACGCTCGTCATCGACGAGGAGCAGATGACGGCCGCGACGGCGCTTGGAGCGTGCGGGATCGCGTTTTTCCTGAGGGCCATAAGGGCCGCTTCCCAGGGAGGGATCGAGGCCGGCTTTCACTCCAACGAGGCGCTGTATATCGCCGCGCAGACGGCGAAAGGCGCCGCCTCGCTGCTCCTCTCCGCGAACCACCATCCCGAATACGAGATCGACCGGGTGACGACCCCGCGGGGATGCACCATCGCCGGCCTGAACCAGATGGAATACGAGGGCTTCAGCTCGGCGATGATCAAGGGAATCACGGTTTCCGCTGACAAGGCCTCGAGACTGTACGCGAAAGGCAAGAAAGAATAAAAAAGGGGCCGGCCGGCGGGGCCGAGGCGCTGCTTTCCGGATTTAAGGTATTCGGCGAACACGCGCGCCTCGAGCTGTCGCAGGGGATGCTTTCATGTTGCGTTGCCCTCTTTTTGTCTTGGATCTTTTTTCGGCCATAAATGCCGTTCATATTTAACAAAAGGAATACTTTTGTATAATTAGGAACGAATCTTGGATTCGTTCTTTTTGGTCGAGATATCCAAGATATCTCCTCGTTTATCCCGGGTGATTTAACCGATTTAGGTTAATTCTCCCATCTATTCCGGTTTTAATGGGTAGTCTAAGCTCATACTCATGAGCTTAAGCGATGAAGATATTAAAGAGCTAAAAGAGCTTTATGTCAGAGAATTCGGAAAGACCATTTCCGATAAAGAAGCGACCGAAATGGGCCAGAGGCTTGTTTCGCTTTTCAAGGTCATCTATCGCCCAATCCCCGGAAAAGATGTCCCGATAGACGATCCCGCGAGCGGCTAATATTTCTAAGAACCCATCCCCTACTCATCAATCTTAATCATTCTCACTTTTTTCAATTATGCTCCGTTATTATATCTATTGCCGCAAATCATCAGAATCAGAAGATAAACAAGTTCTCTCACTAGAGTCACAACTGACCGAGCTTAAGCGGTTATCCGAAAGACTCAATCTTTCGGTTATTGATGTTTTCACTGAGTCTCAATCTGCAAAGTCTCCCGGCCGGCCCCAGTTCGATAGGATGCTTAAACTAATTACGCAAAAGAAAGGAGATGGAATAATCTGTTGGAAGCTTGACCGTTTGGCCCGCAATCCAATAGACGGCGGTCAAATCACCTGGCTACTTCAGAAAGGAATCATTAAGCATATCCAAGCCTTCGATAGAGGTTACTTTCCTGAAGATAACGTGCTGCTAATGAACGTGGAATTTGGCATGGCCAATCAATACATCCTGGACCTAAGCAAAAACGTAAAGCGCGGTATGAAAACCAAGGCAGAAAAGGGATGGAAACCCGGGCTCGCTCCTCTAGGCTATTTAAACGACAGGCCTGGAGAGAAAGGAAGCTCGAGAATCATCAATGACCCAGAGAGATTTGATCTCGTCAAGAAGATGTGGGAGATGATGTTGACCGGAGCCTATACTCCTCCGGCAATTGCGGACATTGCAAACAGGCGGTGGAATCTTCGTAATCCAAATGGCAAACCTCTTATCAGAAGCAGCATTTACGAGTTGTTTTCTAATCCTTTCTATTCAGGCTGGTATGAATTCCCTAAGTGTAGCGGGAATTGGTTCAAGGGAAGCCATGAGGCTATGATCACTCCATGCCAATATGAGAAAGTCCAGATCCTTATCGGCAAAAAGGGGACGCCACGACGCAAGAAACTTGAATTTGCCTTTACTAGGTTGATTCGTTGCGGCGAATGTGGCGCTATGGTCACAGCTGAGGAAAAGAATCAGGTCATCTGCTCAGAATGCAAGTATAAGTTCTCCTCCAACAACATTTCCGAATGCCCTCGTTGCCATACCCCTGTAAATGCAATGCTGAAGCCTCAGATACTTCACTATGTCTATTATCATTGCTCGAAACAAACAACCCGGAATTGCACTCAGGGATCTATATCCGTCAATGAATTGGAATTGCAGATTGATCTTTTTCTCTCCAGAGCTCATATTTCTGAGGGTTTCAAGGCCTGGGCCATAAAAAGGTTCCTAAAAGATAATGAGAGAGAAACTATTTCGAGGGAATCCATTCTTAGCGTTCAAAGAAAAGCATATGATAGTTGTCTCAAGAAACTGGACAATCTCTTTCAGCTAAAGATTTCGCCTTCAAATTCCAACGGGAGCCTTCTTTCCGATGAAGAGTACGGAAATCAAAAAGCCGAGCTTCTTAAAGAAAAGGCTCGGCTAGAAGAGATATTAAATGACAATAACAGCAATGTTGAGAAGTGGTTGAATCGCGGCGAAGCTTTTTTCGATTTTGTCTGCTACGCTCGCTATTGGCTCGAAAATGGCACACCTAAGGATAAGTTTGAGATTCTAAGGGCTATAGGTTCGAACCTAACTATGAGAGACAAAAAACTAGCATTAGAGCTTCATTATCCCTTCGTAGCCATCGGAGAATTGACAGAACGGGTACCAGAGTCAAGGAAGGAATTCAAACCTGATAATATTGGCTTAAACAAAGAGGATTTAGAGGCTATCTTTTATACGAGTCCAATAGTGTCCCCCCTGATGGACAGTCTTCGAACCTGGCTATGGAATAATCTGGATAATTTCTTTGTGCCGGTTCTTCCAAAACCGCCGGGAGAGGAATTATTGAATTAGTATTTTCTATTTTACAGCAGAAATATTTTTTTACAAGTAGGGAGAATTAACCGAAAGAGGTTAATTTACCCAGGATATATTAAAACATTAATTAATTTCCACAACTTGCTATTTTGTACCAGAGATTGTTGACACGAATATTTTCGCTGGGAATTCATTATGACCAATCTTGTATTCTAATTTCCCTTCTGAGCCCTTAATCGTATACATTTGTCGTTTGCCCCGCGCCACACTAATCCATTCAACATGTCCGGGCACTTCCTTTAGTATCTTTTTTACTTCTTCATAGCTCAAGGCAGCTATTCCGTCATCATGACATACTAAGAGCAAAAATACCTCTCCAATTCGTTTTTTCATTTCGCATATTTCTTCTTGATGTCTCTTGTGAAATGAAAAACGCCATGGCGGAAGACGCTTTTCAGAATATTTTATATAAATGCCAATTCTGTCATCTATAACATAAGAGGCGTTATCTTTTGTTGGGAACGGCCTTATCGAAATGCCCTTCTTGGCCGCATGTAGAATCTCAGTAAAAACAACCCCATGATAAAATTCATATTCTTTAATCATTTCTCTTTGCGGTCTTTAAAAATCTAATATCACCTCTGTATTTGTAAAATACGCGAGCCTTACCGATGTCGTTAAATAATATGTTAATGTGGTGAATTGCATCAGGATACTTGTTCTCTTCAAGCTCGCGATCTCCAATAAAGCCCTTTGTACGAGTGATGGTGGCCTTATCTATTTCTCCAGCCTTGTCGGCATAACCAGAAATACTCTTTGGCACATGAACAGCGATTGAATCCTTGCCCGCGGGACAGAAATTTTCCATATAGTTCACGAGATAATCAGGTAGGCAGTTCTTCCCCAATAATTCGGACAAAGCTTTTACCTTTGTTATGGCAGGAATATCTCTATCTAATATTTCTCGAATACTTGTCGGTTCATAGTTGAATAGTTCGAAGCTCATTTCACCGCGATCAATGAGAATATTTGTTTTATCTATACTTGAACTTGCAGCCGCAGTAATTCTCTCGCCATCAAGCCATACTGGAGTTCTGTTGCTTTGCTTTCTGGCCTCAAGCGATAATCTATGAAAAATAAAACATCTTTGCCAATCAAGATATAAGGATTTGGGGATTATCAACTCAAAATATTTTAAATACTCCTTACGCGATCCGAACATTCGAGCCCGCTGAATATAAGTGTCTTGTTGCATTTTATGCTTAACGTCTCTCGTAAAGTACATTGATAGAAGATTATTAAAAGTAACGCCGCGAGACACAATATTGCCTCCTATAATTATAGTGAAAGGAGCAGATGGATTGGTGGCCGTTCTATTATCAGCTACGTTAATTTCTTTATCGCTATTCATTACTACAACGTTATTGCGATCACAATTGGCGATAATGTACTTCACGATCTCATCAGTTTTATTTGGATACATTAATGAAGCTTTATTCCATATATCCCTGTAATAGGATTCGTGATTTTTATTCCTATCATCTCGGAGAGCCTCAAATATTTTAATGACCTGTTTGTAATCAACAACGTGGTCATCTTTCCTGCCACTAGTATGGATTAGAAGCGAATAGTTCTGTTCAGGATCGTTTACCGCGATATTTAAATAAGCGACCCTGACAAGAAAGGCGAATAAAGCATCTCGGAGATGTTTCGGAATATCACCCGTATCGGGGAGAAAAGTAAGAAGATACTTGAGATTATCAAGCAGGACTGGGAAAAATATCTCTTGTCCCACATAGTTTGAGTGAGGAGTTAAATCAATCCAATATTCATTTTGATTCTTGTGAGTCCTATTTAGATCAAGCCGTGCGGGCGTTGCAGTCACACCTATATATATGCCCGTATCTCCAATTAATATTTCTGTAAGCTCATTAATCCTACTTTTTTCCTTCTGGTTTATTTTTGAATTCGGCGTAGCATAATCAGCTTCATCATCGATTATGACCCTATCCGGATATGCCTCGATCTTTTGAATTAATTTCTGTAAGTCTTTTGCATTCTTTTTACAAAAAATAACCCATTGACGGCTCCCAATACTAATTTCTGGCGGCAATAGTTCACTGAATTTTTTTGGGGAGGGTGATAGTCCTGACCGCTGAAATCGTTCTAGATTTTGACCCAATAACTGGACGCTATCATTCAACAATACCACAATAATTTGATGCCCCTCATCTAGCAATTTTGCGGTTAGAGCGATCATCATTTCTGTTTTTCCGCTCTGTGGTTCACCGTATATCACAAAAGACTTTTGCCCCTTTCCAATATTTTCTACGGCTGTTTCTACGACAGCTTTAATACGGTCAATTTCTTGGCACTTAGTAACAAGGTAAGAAAGACGTTTTTCGTATCGATTACCGACGGCCGTCTCTTCTTTCAGAGTTTTAAGATTGAATGCCATAGACCTTATTTCTCCATTACTATTACATATTCATATTCATATATTCTTTTTTTTAATGGATTGCTAAGACCAGTGAACTTTCCAGTTATTTGATCTCGCCAAGGGGTAATCATTTTATTTGACACTTCACGTTTAATAAAATCTATTTTCTGAAAACCTATTTTATACATTTGCTCAGCGGCAACTTCAGCGTTTAAAATTTCTATTCCTCTTAAATTTGTATTACCAATTATGACGCAGGCCTTACCCTTAGGTTTTAATATCCGATGCATTTCATTGAATGCCTTTCTCATGTCAGAAAAATAATTAGCAACATCTCTGGCAAGCGAACGATCTAGCTCTTCAAGTTTATTTACAATTCGTTGTGCAATTAAACTATCTAGGGCACCATTTTTTGCACGTTTAAAGCTCGTGCCAATGAATTGCTTTCTAAAATCCTGGAATTCATTACTAAATCGATGCCATTTTCTGAACCCATGAGAGTCATCACCAAACCATAGAAGGGAGAGCTGATGAAGATCGGCGTATTCATATGAAGTGACGTAAGGAGGTGAGGTTATTATCAAATCAACCGATCTATCTCGCATTGGTAATGCTTGTGTGGAATCCCTGCGATACATTGCTGTGTCAATATTGAGATTCCCGGAGTTGGACAGCTCTTCATAATATTCTTTATTTCTCCGGATCATTGATTCCAGATGGTGCAAAAATGACTGCTTTGGATTCGGTATTATCTTATCCTTATCTAAAGTTGGCTTAATACTTTTCATCAACCAACGAGAACAGTTTTTAAGATTGTGGGAGAAGGCGCAAAGGAAAAACCTTTTAACTTGAGGATTCTTTATTTTTTTAATACTAAGGTAAATTCTATCCAGAGATTTTACCGTCTTTTTATCGAACCAATAACTTACCCGTGGGTGGTGCTTGATGCTCGCTCCATTAATTTTTTGGTAAGTTATTTTAAATTCTTCTTTATACTTATTTAGCAAGTCCGGATTTATGGGGGTAACTTTAACTTGCGTAATAAGCTTGGCAATCGGGTTTATATCGAATCCAATACTTTTTCTGCCAGATAATTTTGCCTCTACGAGAGTAGTACCACACCCGCCAAAAGGATCACAAATAATCTCGTTACCCTCAGGCGCGAATTGTTTAATTAGCTCTTGAACGATTTGAGGGATAAATTTTGCTGGATACCTATGATAACCGTGTGTGAACGCATTGGTTTCTTTTCTTTCCACATCATGAAACGACCACTTTTTTCGTGGTTGTAGCCTCGTAAAACTATGACAAATTCTCTGCGCCGTTATTTCCATAATATCTTTATATTGAAGAAACGAGCAAATGGCTGCGTAGTAGCCCCCCCTAAATAAGTTATATTTTTATTATATCACCATCAATAGAAAAGAAAACTCCCCATATTTACCAACATATTAGCACAAAACCCGCCTTTTGGGTAAGGCGGGAGAATTAACCGAATTCGGCAATTTTTGGTGTACCCGAGTAGCGGATGTTAGAACTTTTTATGAGGGCCCTCATGAGCAAGAAGAATCATTATTCCAGATTTTTGCGATTTCATCATGGTACAATCTAAAGAACCAATTTGGAATAGGTATACCAGTGCAAACGATACAGTTGTATTCGGATACAAGCCTCATCACCTCTTCTAATTTAGGAGCATCTTCCTTGCTATATTTTTCAAGATGCTTTTCTAGTTCATCTAGTACATGAATACTTTTAGAACTCCTTATTAATATTCCCAGAAAATCAATTGCCAACAGAACCGGTATTATAAGGTAGATTGAATAAACGAAATATGTCCTAAGATCTTGCTTCGCATACGGAATTACGGAAAAAGAAATTAGGAGAATAAATATTACGACGATGACAGCCAGAAAGCAGGAAGAACAAGACTTGATTTTCTTATATATATTTTTCGTCCAAAAGGCGGATTCGAAAGTCATTTCGGCTAATCTCTTTAGGCCGAAAGGCTTTTTTGTTTCATAGTAATCATGAGCACGTTGTTGTATTGAGAATTTCTTAAGGATTTTCTTTCCGGCTTTACTTCTCCATTCATTGAATTGTGCTCTGCTTATAGGCCAGTCTAGTGCCTCGCTTAACACAGATTGCCTTCTCATCGTTTCAGCGATATCATACAATCCTTCATATTTATATTTCAGAAAATACGCAACGCACAATATAATAGAAGTTACAATTGCCCCGAGAGTACTCCAGTTCAGCGATCTATGTGCAATTGCTATGTATACTCCGATACAACCAGCCACAAGTTCAAGGACGATAGATCCTTGCCAGCATTTCGCGGCCTTATCGAATAAAATGCGAGATAATTGGCTAAGCTCTGCGCCCTGTTGGTTATCCATATGCGGGGAATCTGTCTCCGAATATTTGTCTCCAGATCGTGATGGCCTTTTCATGTTCACCCCGATTATTATAAGTGAGATACCATGCATCTCTTGACATATCACGCGCTGCCGTTATTCGAGATATTAATTCCTTTCTTTTCTCCGCGTCCAGATAAGAATCAACGTAGTTTAATTCGTACCACAAAGAAGAAGAAACCAAACTTATCGCTTTATCGAAAAAACAATATGCCTGCCAAGGCATATCTGTTAGATTCCCTTGATAAATATTTAGCGCTAACACTTCTATATGATAAGATTGAAAGTAATTACTATGTTGATGATTCCACCATTTCATTATTTTTATTATTTTCTTGAACATATCACCACATTCCGTGCTTTTGGAATTCAGAGTTTTAGTATGTTTTTTCGGACGCGAAGATTTCCACGTCTCACTGTTCATATCGGGAACTTCATAGTGATCAATTGATCCATTATCACCTGTCACTTGTGAAACCGGAACAATATCTACATTTGGCCAAGTATCATAATACATCGTGACTGCTTGCCCATTTCGGCGAACATTTGTTTTATACTCGCCTAAACAATCACGAACGGCTTTTAAAACTTGGGAAGGTTTTTTATCTTTAATATGCTTTCCGTAATGGAGTGCAACAATAACGTCTAAATCGGCATATCCTTTGACTGCGGTATTTCTAGCTATTGATCCTGAAGGGAAAGCTTCTTGAATAGAGAATTCGTTCTCTAATAGGGAAACTACCCTGTCTTTACGTGAATCAGCAATCTCTTTGTGATCTCCTGTAAGATCAATGTTATCAATAAATTTGTCGAATGACACGGCTACTGTATATGGCATGAAAACCCCCTTTGTTAATAGATCGATACAATAAAACCTACATGTAATTTTAACCCGAAAAAATGATTTTTACAATTATCTTATCCGCCCAATTATAAGAAAAGAGAGCAGGATTTCCTGCTCCCTTGTTTTTGTTTTGTTGGGGAAACCATTAATTGCCCTGCCAGGACTGGCAGGGGCCTGAATACTCGCAATCCTTGCACCAGAAGCCGACTCTCGGGAAGAAGATTCTCTGTCGTATGCCATTGAGGACATGGGAAACGAGTCCAAATAGTCTTTTGTAGCTTGTCGGATCGCGCTTGGTTTCAAGGGTGATGAGTTTGGGCTTTCTGGACTTTACAAAATCGATTACCTTCAAGGCAACCGGCGGCCGCCCATAGAGCTTCTCATAGGCCCAATTGTATATCGTGAGCTGAAGAGACTCATCGACATCCCATTCATTCATCATTTGAGAGGAGGTTTTAAACTCCGTAATCACGTCTCCTTCTTCAATAAAATCAATAATGTCCTCGATTTCAACAAGAGGGTCTTTTCCGTTTCCAGGCTCTGTCAAGACGTGATGAGCATTCTTCGTCCGATGGAAGAAAGGCCATGTCTGGAGCTTCGACATGACGATGGAGAGAACCTCGGACGGCCGCTCAGCTCGTTGGGATACAAACCACCGGCGCCAGAGGCAAACAGGGTTGGAAAATTCACTCTTTGGCTAGCACAACGTTGGGGGACAGGCCATCACAGGCGGGAATGCAGCTCCGCGGAATTCCCCTCCGAGCGCGCGGGATCGTTCCGGGCCCGGCTACGCTCTATTGACAACGACTGCGAATTCGCCCGATTTTTGATCATATGGATTTCCCGCAACGTCGGAATAGATCCCTTTGACGCAAAAACCGGCTTCAACGAACTCCCTCTCAAGGCCGCCAGGCGTGAAATACTGCAGCCAATTGTAAACCTGCCTGGCCCGCCCGGGCTCAATAATCGTGTACTTGTCCAGTATCACCTTCTCTTCATCGTACTTGAAGGTGTTCAAAAAGCCGTAATACTTGTTTGGAGACCAGAATCCGTCGAGCTGATTCACCGCATATGTCGCGGTCTCCTCTCTTTGTTCAAACGCGGACAGGGAATACACGTCGAGAAGGATCGAACCGCCGGGTTTCAGGATCTTATGGTATTTACGCAAGATCCCTTTCCTTTGCGTTGGGCTGAGGGCGCAGAAATCGCACATAATCATCAGCACGAGGTCAAACCGGTCTTCCGTTTCGAATTCGAGGTAATTCTGATTCACATAGTTGATTTTCAATTGCTCGCGGTCTGCGGCGTCCCTTGCATACTCGATGGACCTCCTTGAGAAATCGATGCCGGTCACATCGGCACCGCGTTTCGCCAAACGCGCCGCATACAATCCGGGGCCGCAGCCGAAATCAGCTATCTTGGTGTCTTTGCCGATGCTGAACTCGGACGCGATCCATTCCACCGATTGATCGATGAATTTCGCGTTTCGCGAAGAAACGTCGATGGCCTCGTTCAGGTGGAACGAGAGCATCAGCTTTGACGTGTGCTCGTCGGTCCACAGATCGCTTGCGGTGTAAAATTGGAAAGGTTCGGGCCGTTCGTTGATCTTCTCCAACTCGTCGAACATTTTCTCCCCCATGCGCGGATCTAGGCATTCGTCGACTTTTTCATTCGGCGCATCATTCATACTCAATGACCAAGGGCGTTTTTTTAACGACCCGATGAATCCACGATTCGATGTCGTTGATGCCGAGAGCGCCCTGATAGGCTTTGTGGATTCTCTTGGCCTCATTGAGCGCGCCGAGAAGATCCGCGGGATCGGCCTTGGCCATTTTTTCCACCGTATCGTATTTAGTATCAACGATAAGCCGGGCCAACTTCGGCCCCACCCACTTAACGCGGGAAACGTCCGCCAGCTTGGTGAGCCGCAGGATTTCCCCGGCGGAAAGTCCGGATATCCGTTCAAGTTCTTTTCGGCTGTTCGTGTCCTTGATATAAGGAAACAAATCTTCCGCGCTGGTAATACGCAAATCGTTTAATCGCTTTACGGTTCTTTCGGAGATACCCGGTATAGCGGAAAACTTGACGGGAGTTGGTGACAGGTTATTCACCTCCCGTTTAAGGAGCTTGAAGTAATCCTCGGGGATCCCGGTTTTTTGGGCCAAGCGCTCGATTTTTGGATTACTGCTTAGGGCCTCTTTCAAAGCGCCGGCGTCGGCAAGACCTTGCTTTTCAAGGAGAGCGAATTTCGCGTCGATACCTTCAAGCAACGGCCTTCGGCTGGGCAACAGGCGGCCGGTTTTCAATTCGTTCCTGAACGTATCCAACCTTATCTTGGATAAATCAGGCATATACCCGGTTTGTCTCGCGGTCATGTTCGTTGTTTCTTATTATATCAACTCTTCGATTGAAACGCCCGGAACTTCGGCCTTTTCGGCCGTCCGTCGAGCGCCGGGCTTTTTTACGGAATGCCCCTCGATTTCGGCGAAGGCTGAATAATCAGGCCCGGCTTCAGGTGTCCCGCATCGCGGGACAAAGACATAGATTCGATTTTCCGCCTGGAATCGGCCGCCTTGTCCCCGCGGAGGGCCAACCCGGCCTTTCTTTTTCCAGCTCGCGCAGGACTGGGGAACCGAACCGAGCCGCGTTCGGGAGGACAAGGCTTTGGGATCCCTGGACAAGCTCCATGAGCTGACGACCCAAGCGGCTGACTGAAGAGACTTGCGACGGCCCCGTTGACGCAGCCTTTCTATCCCTTAATTTAATGCGTTTTTTGGCTTCGGACAGGAATTCCCTTATTTCCTTGTCCGATATTACTGAGCCCTGAAGTTGCGAATATCCTCTGCTTATCCTTGGAATCCATTTTTTCTCTCATTCTTTTCATCGCCTTAAGGATGAGCTGGGCATTCGCTTCCCATCTGGCTATCTTCTCGGTCTTTATGACCGACTGATATTGTACCTTGCCCCAAAGATGTGAGCGAGAATCAATTCCATGAAATCCCAATAATTCAATATTAACTTCGTAATTTTATGTTATCTATACACCTGACCGCCGGACTTCTCTTCAATCACCTCTCCGTTTTTTATCACATTATTAGTGTATATCATCTTAATTCCGACTTGCATTTTTTCACACATGCTGGCTATTTCCGACATTGTACATTTCTGTAAAAGGATCGAGCCAATCCGGCCCATAGACTTCTCTCACTTTATCAAGAATGGTTCTACTGGCATCTTTTTCAATATTATCCAAATACACGATGAAGTCATCTTTGTTGGCCGCAGAATAAACTTCTGTATGATATCTCTTCTCTATATCCTTTGCCACGTTCGGCTGCTTTATAAGCCCATGAACTTCTCGATCAATAAATATGGCATCGCAATAGGGTAATATAGTTGATACCATGCTGATATCATTCGCGATTCCGCTACCAGGAATTTTTTTCTTGCCGGCATTAGCATATTGATCTGCCAATGCAGACCACAGTTGCGCCATTAGCCGAATAGATGGTATATCAGCCATTCGTTCAGAAAGAAGAAAATCAATAACTTGGGCAGTTCTTTCCTTCTCCTCCTTTGAGTTCCTGGCTGCAGGAAGTAAATTTTCAAGAGCACAAACAATTGTATTAGAATTACTCATAATTAATTCAAAAAATTCTTCCATGGAAATTAAATACAATTTTGAGATATTGTCGAAATATTGTTTTACTATCGCTTGGCCAAATGATTTTACCTCTTCAACTAGTCGGTTCTTAAACGCCTTCCCCTTTTCATTCTTCCAAGCATCTATCAAATTTAATAAAACGCTATCAATTTTCTTTTTAACATCAAGTGCCCGCTTTATCTCCTCGTCAGTAAAATGAAAATTGATCGCTACTCGAATTCTCTCCTGCCAATCATTATAGCCCCCCTTAATCACCTGACTTCTTTCTATCTTAATTTTAGGCTTGTCAATCCCCTTGACAAATTGCCGGAAGTATTCTGTAAGCTGAAACCGCCTAACCGTCCCTGCATCACAGAAACTCGCTCCGTTCGAAAGATACTCATACATTCTTTTCTGGGCATCGAATTGGTACAGGGCAGATTCTTTTTGGAGAAAAGTTGAGTCAGGGCATATGATTAATTGTAGTTTAAGTAATCGATCTATTTTTTTAAATAAAGTAAGCCAGAAGCTATGCGTAGCTTTTACTTTGCCTAGCTTGTCATTAATTGCCTTCATCATCAGGCTTATAACAAATTGGTCTAGATATATAACCTTCTTGTCTAACCTAGGGAGTTTAAATTCCTTCAAATATAGACATTCCCTGCATCTTCGAGTAAACCTATTACCAGAAATCCAATTTGTGCCAAAAGAATCTGGTTTATAACATTTAGGGCATTTTAAAAAGGGTTTCGATATGAATATCCTAGGATCAAAATAAGATGATTTATCTTTATCCATTGTACTTGACTATATGATTTCAAAGAAAAATGTCAACAAATGTTCACATTTTAAGGAGCACAATCATATAAACTCAATTACATTGAAGCTCACCGCATCCGGTCCATCATCCGGTATTGGATCGCCTCGCTGAGATGCAGAGGCCGGATGTCCTCCTCCCCAGCCAGGTCCGCGATCGTCCGCGCCACCTTGAGAATCCTGTCGTACGCCCGGGCGCTGAATCCCAGCCTCGTCACCGCCGCTTCAAGCAGCTTCTCCGATTCGGCGTCGACCGGGCAATACGCTTTCATGTCGCGCGGCCTCATCCGCGAGTTCGCGAATATCCGGCGCCCCCCAAACCGCTCGAGCTGCCTTTGCCGGGCCCGCGTGACCCTTTCCCTTATCGCCTCCGATCCCTCCCCTTCCGTCTTCGACACGATGTCCCGGAACCTGACCTCCGGCACCTCGACCTGGATGTCGATGCGGTCCAGGAGCGGGCCGGAAATCTTCGCGTAGTACTTGAGCCTCTGGCTCTCGCTGCAGTCCGTGCCGGAGGCCGAGAGGCCCCGGAAGACGTCCTCGCAGGGATTCATGGCCGCGACGAGCATGAAGGCCGAGGGGAAGGTGGCGCTCATGGACGAGCGGGAGACGCGCACCCGGCCGTCCTCGACGGGCTGCCTCAGGTCCTCGAGCACATGCCTCCGGAATTCGGGAAGCTCGTCCAGGAACAGGACCCCGTGATGGGCCAGGCTGACCTCTCCCGGCCGGGGAACGGTCCCGCCGCCGATGAGACCGGCGTCGGTGATCGTGTGGTGCGGGGCCCGAAACGGCCTGGCGGTGACCGCCCCGGAGTCGAAAAGGAGCCCGGCCGCGCTGTAGACCTGGGTGACCTCGATCATCTCCTCGAAAGACATCCCGGGCAGGATGGTCGGAAGCCGCCGGGCGAGCATCGTCTTCCCGGCTCCCGGAGGCCCGATGAGAAGGAGATTGTGGGCCCCGGCCGCCGCCACCTCGAGCGCCCGCTTGACATGCTGCTGGCCCTTGACTTCGCGGAAATCCACGTCATAGACGGCCGGCGCGAGGATGTCATCGAGCGTCAGCCGGCTCGGAGCGATCTCCGGGGATCCCTTGAGGAGTTCGACGACCTGGACCAGGTTGTCCAGCCCGAAAACGCTCAATCCGCCGACGAGGATCGCCTCCTTCTCGTTCGCGCGGGGAACGACAAGCCCCCGGAATCCCTTCTTCCTGGCGAGGATGGCCGCGGGAAGGACGCCGCGCACGGGTTTCAGCCGCCCGTCGAGCGCCAGCTCGGCGGCGAAGATATAATCCTCCAGTCTTTCGGGCGGGAAGATGTTCAGTTGGGCGATGAACCCCAGCGAGATGGGGAGATCGAACGAGGAGCCCTCCTTTTTGCGGTCGGCCGGGGCCAGGTTGACCGTGATCTTCCGCGGGGGGAATTCATAGCCGCAGTTTTTGAGGGCCGCCCGGACCCTCTCCCTGCTCTCGCGGATGGCGGCGTCCGGCAGGCCGACCATGACGAAATTGGGGATCCCGAGGGAGATGTCCACCTCCACCTTGACCGGGTAGGCCTCGATTCCGGCCAGCGAAGCGCCCGCGATCCTGAACAGCATGTGATTCATTAGATAGACGCCGCGGCCGGGGCTTTTCGTGTCAGGCCGCCGGGCGGCGGGCGGAGAATCCGCGGGGAGGCTATTTCTTGGCGCCGGCGAATTCCTTGGAGAGCTTGTCCAGCTCTTCCTCGATGTCCTTCTGGGCCTTGATCTTGACCCTGGTGTAGGCGAAGGGGGCTTCCTTCTCCGGCTCCACGAAATCGATTTCTTCCTTGGGCATCTCGGGCTGGGAGGCCGAGGCCGCTTCGGTCATCCCCTCGAACTTGACGTCCTCGGCTTCCTTCTCATCCTTCTCGCCCAGGAGCTTGTCCCTGACCACCGGCACGGTCAGCTTGGCGATCTCCCGCAGCGTCTCGAAGACGCCGACGCCGTTGATGGCCGAGGCCTCGACGAATGGCAGTTTCCGCGGATTGAGCAGTTGGTTGAACGTCTCCACGGGAATCAGTTTGTCCAGGTCCCGCTTGTTATATTGAAAGACCATGGGGATGGTGTTGAAATCGAGCCGCTGTTCCTGGCAGTTTCGGCGAAGCCCGTCGAAGCTTTCCAGGTTGGTGTCGAGCAGCGGCACCTGCGAATCGGCGACGAATATGACGCCGTCGGCGCCCTTCAAAACGCTCTTGCGCGAGGCTTCGTAAAAAACCTGGCCGGGCACGGTCAGGAGCTGAAAGTGGACCTTGAACTCCCCGATCATGCCGGCTTTGATGGGAAGGAGATCGAAAAAATAGGTCCGCTCGGCGTCGGTTTCCAGGCAGACGAAATCCCCGCGATAGGCCGAGTCCAGCTTGAAATAGATATAGCGGAGGTTCGTCGTTTTCCCGCTGAGCCCGGGACCGTAGTAGACGATCTTGATGGCCAGGGTTTTCGTCGCGTAATTGATAAAGGCCATTTCCCGTGTTTCCCTCTTTAAATCCTTAGCATAGTCGATGCGTCAAGTCAAATCCGGGCCCGTCGGCTCGAAGGATTCGAAAGCGGGCTCGAATTCAGGCGGGCGGCGGCGCCGAGCCGGCCGGTCCTCGGCGAGGCATAAAACGGCCTCCCCTTGATTTAGTCGCGAGCGGGGCCCAGAACATGACGGAAAGCCCTGACATACTTATCGATGATCCGGTCCCAGCCGTAATTTTCCCGGACATAGGCCAGGCCGTTCCGCCCCAGGGCCTCTCTCAAGCGGGAATCTCTGACAAGCAGGCCGAGCGCCGACGCGAATTCCCCGGCGCCGGAGAAATACAATCCGCTTTTCCCCTGGAGGCAGTGCTGCTTGAGCGGGTCGGCGGCTTCCTGGACGAGGACCGGAGTCCGAACAGCCATGGATTCCAGGGCGGCCATGCACAGGCTCTCGAAATGCGAGGGATGGATGGTCGCCAGGGCCGACGCCATGGCCTGGTTTTTTTCCTCCGGCGTCAGGAAGCCGAGGCAGCGGATCCGGGGATGGACCGGCAGATCCATCAGCAGGTTGCCGATGAGGATCAGGTGGACGTCCGGCGACTTCTCGCTGAAGCGGATGAAATAGTCGATCATCTCTCCGCAGCCCTTCCCGGGCTCGATCCGGCCCGCGTAGAGGACATAGGGATCGCGGATGCCGAACTTGCCGAGGAAGCCGGAGGCGTCCAGCGCCCCGGGTATGTCCACGCCCACGCCCACGATGTCCCCGTATTTCCCCTCGAAAGAGAAATACCTGCCGAGCATCTCCTTTTCCGCCGCGGTGTTGAACATGAACGCCGAAGGCGCGGCGAAGACGTCCTTCATGATCCCCAGCCGCAGGGCGGGTTCGTCGTGCGCCGTGGGGGCGAGGATCTTCCGGCCCTTGACCGCCCGCAGCCCCCAGAACGTGTTGTAGTAAAGATAGGTGAAAAAGACGAAAAGGTCGTGATCCGGCTCGCCGGCCTCCAGGGCCTTGATCAGCGACGGGCTTTCCGGCCCCTGCCTTCTCAGCCACTCGATCTCGTCCTCGCGGCTGTGGTCGTTGAAAAAGATCCAGTCGGAATATTCGTTGAAGGCCCGGATGTCCCGCTCCGTCTCCACCGGACAGCGCTTGACCGTCACGCCGTTGAGGATCGAGTCCCCGGCCGGGTATTCGTTTTTCCAGGTGATGTAATCCTTGGCCGTCGTCGTATAGACCGTGCAGGCGAAGCCGGCGCCGGCCAGCCGCTCGGCCACCAGCCGGCAATGGAGCTCGGAGCCGCCCATGACTTCCTGCCCGTAGCGCTGGACGACGAAGGCGATTCTTCGCCCGGACATCAGCCGAGCCCCCCGATCTTGTCCAGCAGGAATGCCCCGAGGTCCTGCTCGCGGAACCGGCGGAGCCGGCGCCGCTGCCCGTCGATGATCCGGGCCCGGAGGCCCTCGTCATGGGCGACGATATCCACCGTCTCGGCCGTCCGGTCGACGCCCTTGTCCCGGAGGAGCACTCCGGCGCCGTCGAGCGTGAACGGCACGGCCGTCGAATCGAAGGCCACGACCGGGAGGTCGAAAACCATGCTCTCGATGAGGGGAAGGCAAAACCCCTCGTGCTCGCTCATCGAGAGGAAGACATGGGAAGCCTTGTAGTAGGCGTACATCTCCTCGTCCGGGATATGGCCCGTGAACTGGATTTCCTCCGGCTTGAGATAGAACTCGTCGGCCATGCGCACCAGGCTTTCAAAATACTTGGGGAGAGATCCGGTCTTCCCCACAACGATCAGCCGGACGAGCGGCGAGATGTATTTTTTGTAGTAAAAAACGACCTTGATCAGGTCCTCGATTTTCTTGTTGGGCGCGATCCGGCCGACGAAAAGGATATTCGTCCGGCCGTCGCCGACCAGGTCGCGGACGAACCGGCTGGCCGGCTTTTCGTATTTGCCGAAATCCACGAAGAGCGGCAGCACGCCGGTGTTCCGGAATCCCAGGGCCGCGAGCTCCCGCCGGTTGAATTCCGAATCGGCCAGGGCCAGGTCGACCGCCGTCGCCAGCGAAGCCAGCTCCTCCCGCCCGACGCGGGCGATCCGGGCGGTGTCCGGGCTGAACGGCGTGAAGAACTTCGCCGGAGTGATGTTGTGGTAAATGATGGTCTTGCGGCTCGGCAGTCCCCGCAGCGCCCGGGTCAGCGGCGACGGCAGGGCGAAATGGAGGATGGTGACGTCTCCCGGAGCCGGCTTCGGGAAGGAGTCCATGCGCCGGGATTCGGCTTCGAGCTCCCGGTCTCGGTCCAGGCAATAGATGTCGGACTCGAAGCCCCGGGAGCGGAAAAAATTCCGCATGTGGAAGGCCGTGTCGCCGATGGCGTCCCCGCGATGGAAGGCGGGAACGAGCTGGTCGACTCTCACCGCCCGCCTCCGCGGCCGACCGAGTCCACGTGGCCGAGCAGGATGCGCGCCACGTTCTCCGTCCGGTATTTCCGAAGGGCCCTCGATTGGCCGTCGACGATCGTCCGCCTGAGGCCTTCATCCCGGAGCACGGTGTCGATGAGCGCCGCGGTTCCGGCGAAATCTTTTTTCCGGAGAAGCAGGCCGCCGCCGTTCATGGTTTCCTCCACGGCGCCGGCCGCGTAGGCCGCGACGGGGATCCCGAAGTGGAAGGCTTCCAGGAGCGGGACGCCGAAACCCTCGTGCTCGCTGAAGCTCAGGTAGAGATCGGCGAGCCGGTAGTAGGTCACGAGCTCCTCGAACGCCACGTGCCCGGTGATATGGACGTCCGTGAGATGGAGCCGCTGGATGAGGTCCTGGAGCGCGGCGTGGTAGCGTTCGATCCCGCGGGAATCCCCGGCCAGGATGAGCTGGGAGTCCGGATTGTAATGCTTTTTATAAAAGTAGAAAGTCTTGATGACATCCTCGAATTTTTTGTTGGGGATGACCCGCCCGACGAAAAGGAGAGTCGTCTTGCCGTTGTCGAAGATGCTCCGGACGACCGGGTCGCCGGGAACGTCGAACTTGGAAAAATCGAGGAGAATCGGCTGGACGCCCGTCGGGGAATAGCCGACGCGCTCGAGCTCCCGGCGGTTGAACTCGGAATCGCCCAGCGCCAGGTCGACCTTGCCGACG
>Ga0228535_1001995_pt1 | contig 23417 bp, 18 predicted proteins | sample SJ1metagenome_FD_168457 | JGI IMG/M metagenome (GOLD analysis project Ga0228535, IMG submission 168457) | Enriched culture of PCE-dechlorinating microbial communities from Ithaca, New York, USA - SJ1 | ecosystem: Engineered > Modeled > Simulated communities (microbial... > Unclassified | place... | reverse complement strand
GGCAGAATTGAAGGAATGGCAATTATTCTGGAGCGGATGAAAAAAGCAGGGATGTCAGTTGCCGAGATCGCAAAGATAACAGGGATGCCAGAGGAAGAGATCAGATCTCTGATATGAGTCCTTTTGCAGCTGACCAATCCTTCCAGAAATAAAGTTACTTTTCCAATCTTCAAAATATGCAATTCAACAGAGTAATATACTATCTATAGTTGATGAATAAAACTCCACCCCCATGACTTCGTTAATAATGGAATAAAACCAATTTTTCAGAAATCAGATAATATATTCATAGCAGATACCGACATACCATGACACAGGAACTCACATGAAAGACTCAGATCATCAATACAAGCGAATATTCAGTCATCCCCGGATGGTTGCAGATCTTATACGGGGTTTTTTGGATCCTGCCCTTGCTGATGGCTGTGACTTTTCGACTCTGAAACGGTGTAATGGGAGTTATATCACTGATGATCTCAGGGAGCGTGAAGACGATATCATCTGGAAGGTAACATACGGGGAAAGAACCCTCATTCTTTACATCCTCATCGAATTCCAGTCCAAACCAGATTATGCCATGCCAGTTCGGATTATGACATATATGGGTCTTCTCTGGCAGGATCTTATACGGACAAAGGTCATAAACCCGATTAAACCGTTACCGGCAATTATGCCAATAGTCCTTTACAATGGAAAACAACCCTGGAGTGTGCCGGAAGATATCAAAAAGACTATTAACGCGCCTGAACCACTTCACACATTTGTCCCGTCAGTTCCATACCTGCTGATTGATGAACTCAGACTATCTGTGCATCACCTGGTTGAGGTCAGAAATTTATCAGCATGTTTGTTCAGACTTGAACAGTCGGCAGGGCCGTTGGAACTTATAGAACTTGGATTCAGATTAAACCAGTGGATGGAAAAAGATCCTGGACTTGCTGAGATGAGAAGGGATTTCTCGTTATTCTTTGAGAATACCTTAATGAGAGATCAGGATATACCTATACCTAACCCGTTTGTTGGAGGGACTATGTTAGCTGAAAAAGTAGACAAGTGGATTGCAGCATATAAGGCTGAAGGGAAAGCTGAAGGGAAAGCTGAAGGGAAAGCTGAGGGCAGAATTGAAGGAATGGCAATTATTCTGGAGCGGATGAAAAAAGCAGGGATGTCAGTTGCCGAGATCGCAAAGATAACAGGGATGCCAGAGGAAGAGATCAGATCTCTGATATAGAATCTTTTTGCAGCTGACCAATCCTTCCATAATACCTTAACATTTCTCATTTTTTCTGTCATATCTCCCGATTTATCCAAAGGACATACGAGCAGAGTGAAAGTTCCCAATAACCACCCTGAAGCCTTCAGAAAGTGAAAAAATTACCCTGCATTGACTTCGAGTATAGTAGAACAATATTGCAACTTAACTTATATCATACTATACATTCATATCAGATGCAATGTAATAGGACATCATACAGGATCTCTCAAAACTTGGGATCATGGCAATTCTCCATGACTGGAATTACTGGTACAGGGATTTCCCAAAGTTTATTCCCCGGCCTGAATATCAAGAGAAGATACAGCGGCTGCGAAGGTCTGATGAGATCATTGTGCTGACCGGCATGAGGAGAAGTGGAAAATCAACACTGCTCAAACAGGAGATGGAGGATCTTGCCAGACACCATGACAAGACCCAGCTCCTGTACATCAATTTTGAGGACCCGCGGTTCCCACCCGCTATGGATACTTCAATACTTGACCAAATTCTTGCAACATACCGGGAGAATATAAATCCGGATAAAGAGGTTTATCTGTTCCTTGATGAAGTGCAGAATGTTCAATCCTGGGAAAAGTGGGTTGTAACGGCCTATGAATTGCAAAAGGCCAGAATATATCTGACCGGATCATCATCCGCACTCCTTTCCGGTGAGATTGCCTCATCCATCAGCGGGCGATATCTCAAAATTGACGTGTATCCATTAACGTTTCAGGAGTACCTGCTCTTTCACGACATATCATGCACCAGTATCACTGAGTATACCACAACCCGGACGATGATTAACCGTTTATTTACCTGATACCTGACCTGGGGTGGTTTTCCTAAGGGAGCGATGCTTGAAGAAGACCTGAAAAAGGAAGAGTTATTGTCATATTTTCATACGATATTGCTCAGGGATATCATGGGGAGATATAAACTGCGTAATTATGATATCCTGCTCATATTGGTTGAATATCTTCTCAAAAATGATACAAAGCAGAATAATATCCACAGCATCAGCAAGGCCCTTTCAATACGTTATGAAACAACCCATGACTACATTGATTATCTGAAACAGGTGTATTTCTTCTTTGAAGTCAGAAATTTTCATTATTCTCTGAAGAAACAATTGGTGTCGGATATAAAATTTTATGCCCTTGATACCGGATTTGTAAATTCAGTTGCTTTTTCTTTTTCGGAGAATATTGGAAGACTGTATGAGAATGTCGTATGTAATGCACTCATCAGAAAAGGGAGACAGATATTTTTCTTTCGTGATGCTACTCATGAATGTGATTTTAATGTGAAGGAGGGAAACAAAATCACGAAGGCAGTTCAGGTCTGCTACCACCTGACCGAACAGAACTTGAAACGAGAGATAGGTGGCCTGGTTTCTGCATGTAAAGCTTTTGACCTGAATACCGGGTATATTATTACAGAACAGGCTGACAGGATCATGGAGGAAGATGGAGTGGAGATTCGTATAGTGCCGATTGTTGAGTATTTACTTGGGTTATCTCATACAAGTATTCAATTTTCATAATTATTTTCCCGGCAAATTCCTCATCATGAGTGATTAGTGCTGATTATTCGATTTAAATGTTCACTAATTGCAGAGATATCATTTAATTGAGTCTTTAAAACATCAAAGACAAGCACATCATTAATCTTCCCATATTGATGAACAAGAATATTTCTGAGACCTTTCATATCCTTGAGTAATTCACCCATTTCCGGATCGAGATATCCGGATTTTACAAGATTCCCAATAATATCATCATCATTCATCGGGACACCAAGTTTAAGATCCCGATTGAGTATTGCACAAATATCAAAGATGCTTTGAAGTATATATTCCAGCCTTTTGTATAATCCATCCTTCAAAAGTCCAAGATTGATAAACTCATCATAATCATCCGTTACAGGAAGATTATCTTGGATTATTGAAAGAGAAAGATCAATTTCCGATAATAAAAAACGTATCTTTTCGGATCTGATTGGATGAGTATGGATCATAATATTTCTCTCTCCCCGATGTAATCCAGATAATGTGGTTTAAAAAACTCATACTCCCGGGAAATTTTCAGAGCCAGATCATAGAGTTCATCTTCATTGGCCACATAGAGAACCTCCCCCTTAAAAACCTCTACCTGAACAAATAATGGGAGATGCTCAAAGATTTGAATGTCAAATGTATCCGATACTCTTCCGAGGATATGCATTCTCATTCGTTCAGCCTGAAGGTCTGGAAGATCTGTTGATATGGCAATATCAATATCTGAATGAATGTCGTCCCTTCCTTCCGCTACAGACCCATAAAGGATAATAAACCGGATGTTCCCAAATACGGGAGTTGCCCGTATGATCTCCATGCAGGAGTGAATGTCATCTGTGAGCGGTTTGACAGGCATATATATTTCCAATAGAAAGCAGGAGGTCTCATTTATATAGTGTTTTTTACCCTTTTATGTTTTGTGTGGCAGGCAATGGGTATTTAAGGGCATCATCCTCATTTGGGGGTGCTGACAGCATATATAGGCAAAACGGATGCATCAAAACCCTGGTTAATAAAGCGATGAACTTATATTCGTCAGATCTATTCCAATTTTATATAATAATAAAATATATAACTAAGAAGAACTCCATTACTATAATGATTGAAAGATGAGGATGTTTCATTAGAAATAGACTCCATAAAAACCATTGATCATCTTGGAATCGTTGCAGGCACGTTCCATAAGCTTGGTTTAGCTCCAATAATTGACCGGGCAATCCCTAAAATCGGTCAACATCAACTATCAAGTTCTCAAATCCTATTGGCACTCATTCTCAACGGACTTGGGTTCACAGAGAGACGACTCTATCTTTTTCCCGAATAATGCAAGCATCTTGATTTGGAACGTCTCATAGGTCCGGATATTTCTGCAAAAAATCTGAATAAATCAGTCATTGGTCGCCTTTTGGATACGATATATGCATATGGCCCCAGCCACAATAACTGAGATGACAGAGCTACTCAAATCTGATCTTCTCTTCACTCCGACTTCAGATCCACGGTATTCTTGCAGTAGCGTTGACTCACATTATGGTGGTGTTCCTCAAAAATGGGTTGTTGTCTCATCTGAAGAGATGAAAGCTCGAGAATTGAAGACGTTTGAGAAAAACCTCCCTGTGAGGTTCAAAACCGCATTAAAAGGGTAAAAACAGATTTCTAGAGTATGCTATGCATGTGAAACAGATGCCAGTAACGCTCTCTTACGCTATCTTAATGAAACACCTTTAGTAAAATTGGTGGATTCAAGGATCAAGGTCAGTTATAAACAGGAAAATGATAAGAAGGGGCGCCCAAAAGCAGGAGAAACGTTAAATCCAATTTTTATAAGAGTTTTTTGGATCTGTTGAAAAGAGCGATTCTGATCATTATCTGCATCCTGAATAATGGCCATTCTTTTGATTTGGTCGCTATTTTACTAAATCAGGTACAATATCTAAAAATTTTGGCAATTTGTCTTTCCTATCTGTAGATATGATCTGAATGTCATCCAAACCGTCCCAGTCATATGATGACTTCTTTAAGAATTGAAAAAAAGCCTTAAAAAACTCTATCTCATCTTTCCCTTCAACAATCAACAGATATGGATGCGTAATTTCTATTCTTTCAATAATATGCGGGCTATCTCCCCCCATTATCGGATCTCAAGATTCAGATCAAATATTGTTTCTAATTTTGCCATATCAAAAGTTTTTATCCGAATGTCTTCTCCTGCCCTCTCAATTCTTTGAACATGGAATATCTCATCATGAACGGTGGAAAAATCTGCAAATGCATTTTTTATACATTCCAGACTATGAGTAGATGCGAAATCTGAACATTATATTTTTCGCACAGGTTCCTATTACCGTCCAGATCTTTTCCTGAATTGGATAATATATCCAGCCATCTCACTGATTGCATCGGTCATGAAAAGAATTATTCCGGTCTCGTTGGTTATGAAAATCCCATACGGTGCCTTCTGAAGACAGTCACCAAGCCTCCCAATATCCACAGAATGAAAAGTATCAGAACCGGACAAAATCATTTGTCATCTTCACCAGGTAATTCATCCGTTCTGGACACCTGTACCTGCAGGCCGGAAAGAAACATGGATATCAGAGTATCCAGTGGACATTCTTCGCACACCACCCCATTATACCCCGGATTATTCCATTGTATGGCATTTTCCTCCCCAATAATAACAATAACCGGCATTATCCATGAACGGGAACGAATCTTACGAATCACGCTTTCTGGATCAGTAATACATCCAGCTGAAATGAGGATAAGTCCATTCGTGTCCATCGTTATCTCTTCCAATGCGTCGGGAAGAGAGAAAAAAGGGTAGACTCTAAAGTATTCTGACCGGGTGTAATACCCTATCAAGTTGGTAAGACGATAGATGTTTTCATGGATTAAAATGAGGGGAATCCGGGGTGCTCTTATATGAGTATTTTTTTCAGATGACCCTCCAATGATATCTCCGGAATTGAGGGGTCTGCCCTGAAGATAGGTAGAGAGAAGATTAAAATAGAGAGAATGAAAGATAAGAAACGTATCTTTCAGGGATTTAATCTCTCCTGAAACCGTAGTACAATCATTTCCCCCATCAAACTCATATTCATCTGGAATCGTATCCATAAAATCCTGCAGGTGTGCTAATAGAGTGCAAATCTCCTCATCTCCCTCCTGTATCTTTCTTCTCAATGAATCAGCTCACTGGTGAGGGACTGAAGACTCCTGAAAAAGTGAGTCAGGTCATCGTGTTTCGGTCCGTTCATGGGTTATGTAGGAGAATAGTATTATCAGATATACTGGCAGGGACTGTCCATGACAGGCACAAAAAATTTCTGGAGTATTTCAGAGATTTTTGCATGGCATTATTGCCCTCTATATCTTAAATTTCGTCATCTCCCTTGAGATACTCTCGGCTATCCCACTCACATTTGCAACAACCCTGCCAATCTGTTCAATCGAAGCCGATGCCTCTTCGGTTGCAGCAGCCGCATCCTGAGCCTCCCTGGCAGTACCCTGAATCAGAACGGATACCTCATTCACACTTGCCGTGATCTCTTCAACCGATGCAGCCTGTTCTTCGGATGATGACGCCATATCCATCGCATTCCGGGTGATATCCTCAATTGATTCAGCGATCTTCGTAAAGGCACTGACTGTTTCTTCGAGTGCATGGTTCCCGTCTTCAACCGCAGTTCCTGCAGCGATTATCGCATCATTTGCCTTCTTTGCCTTTGCCTGCAGATTTGCGATCATGTCCGCTATATTCTCAGCTGATGCACGGGAATCCTGGGCAAGGGACTTTACTTCCGCAGCAACAACAGCAAATCCCCGACCAGCTTCTCCGGCCCGTGCAGCCTCAATTGCAGCGTTGAGGGCAAGGAGATTGGTCTGGTTGGATATATCTGTAATGAGACGGACAATCTTTCCAATCTCCTCCATCTGCTGATTAATCTCACGAACAATCTGATCCACCTCACTTGTTGAACCAGTAATTCCCTTCATAGCAGACTCAGACTTTTTCGCAAGATCTATACCCTCCTTAGAGAATTGGTTTGCCTCCGTTGCAGAATGGGAGACCTTTTCAGCCCGTTGTGAAACCTCACCGACGGTTATTGTCAGATCCTCCATGGCTTTGAGAACCTGGGTTATTCCGTCATCTCCCTGCTCTGCATTGGCACTGACACTCCCGGTATTTCTGGCAATCTGTTGTGCACCGGCAGATACTTCCTCAACACTTGCGGTGGCCTCTTCTGCATTCGAAGCAAGTTCAAGGATCTGCTTATTAATCGCTCCGATGGCATCGCAGATCTGAATGCCGATGTTATCTAGAGCAGCCTTAAATCCAACCCAGTCTCCGGCCACCTTCAGGGATGAATCAACCCGTGCACTGAAATTTGCATTGGCATACTCATTTGCGACACGAATCGCTTCCTGAACCGGGGTGACGACAGATTCCAGTGTATCATTAATCCCGCTCAGAACCTCTGCAAAATCTCCGGTGACCTGGGTGATATCTGCACGGTTTTTCAGGTCTCCCTGAATGGCTCCTTTCGCAAGACTTTTTGCCTGAACGACCAGGTTTTTCACGGAATCCCGTGCACGATGAAGATTGACGGTCAGATCAACGATCTTCTTTCGGACATCATCAGTATACTGATCTGATTCAGGGATTCGGACTTCAAAATCGGTCTTTCCATTTGCAAACATACCAAGGCAGTATGAGATATTCCGAACCGATTCATCAAGATATTTCTCAACCTTGGTCATCGCAGTTACATCGCCGACAACCTCAACATGTCCGACCCTGTCACCACGGGCATCATAGACATATGCACAATCAACGTTATAGTACCCGCCATCCTGCTCAAATTTCGTATTAGTAAATCCTTTTTTCAGCCGTTTGATACCACAATTATCGGAGTTACAGATATTCGCCCCCCATTCATTGCAGTAATGTCCCAGGAGTTCTTTTCTTGATTTTTTCAGCATCGTTTCAACAGCTTTATTAACGAAAGTCCATCGTGAATCAAGGTCGGTTACAGTAATTCCCATCGGGACTGCGTCAAGGATCGATTCATAATACGCTATCTGGTTCAACTGTTCGGTGAGATCCTGAACGGTCTCAACAAATCCAACCTGCTCCCCTTTTGCATTCATGACCGGTTTGGTGACCTGTTTGCCATTCATACCCTGCCATTCAAAATAGCTCTCAGTCACCCCTTTCGTCCTGAGCTGGTGAATACCACAGTTCTCCGTCTTACAGATTGTTGCATTGGCAGTATGACACGGAAGACCATACGCTGATTTCCTGTCTTTTATCACTTTATTCTTCAAAAGCACATCTTCAAATGCCTTATTCATGTACGTCCAATTCATATTCATATCGGTGACGTGAATCGGGAACTGGACTGCATCAAGAATCGATTCATACCAGGCTACCTTATCTGCAATCGTATCGATTATTGCATTAATTCCTTCAATAATCCGACGGTATTCACCTTCATGTCGTGATACATCTGCACGGGTAGTTAAATCTCCTTCAATAAAAGCGCGAGTGAGCGTATTTGTGTCATTGATAAGTCTTTGAATACTTTCCATGCATTGAATGAAAGCTGGCATTAATTCATCCTGCTCACTTCTTTTACCAATTTTATTAAGAGCCTCTAGTTTTTCTGTATTTCCTGCTCCAATATCTTTTGCCAGACCGGTTGCGGCAATTAATCGTTCACGAACAAGATTAATATTTTCTGCAAATGTTGCAAAATCTCCTTTGTAATGAGATATTTCCATTACCTTTGTATGATCATTTACAGCGAGTCTTTGAAGAACTGTACCGGCATCACGTAAAGGAGTAATGACTGCATCCAGAGTATTATTTATCCCTTCAACAATCTTCCGGTAATCTCCCAGGTGTTTTGTTTCATCGGCCCGTGTTTCAAGGCGACCTTCGACTGCTGCTACTGAGAGCATACCTGCATCACTGATCAGCTGGTGTATCGCATCGATACAATTATTCAGATTATTTTTAATCTCATTGAAATCACCGTTATACTCTTCAGTAATCCGGGGTGGGAGATCGCCTTTTGATATCCGGTCTACATATTCTGCTGCAACATTCAATGGACCAATGATGCTGTCCAAAGTCCCATTGATTCCTTCCATGAGAAGTTTGAGTTCCCCTGAATACGGTGCCGGATCCACCCGGGCATCAAGACTTCCAGCCTGAGACTGTTCAGTGAGGGCAATAATATCACGGACTGCATTCTTCTCTTCTGTCTTATCGATATAATATGCAAAAATCGAGAGGAGGTTACCATCTTCATCAAAAAATGGCGTGTAATAATACTGAAGATGCTTAGTCCCACTGGCAACCACCGCGTCCAGATCCCCATGCACCGTGCTTTTCGTCTCGATCCCTTCAGCAAGGGATCCGCCTACCCGGTTCCGGACATCAAAATCGGTAACTTTCATCTTCTGAATTTCTTCGAAAGATTTATCAGTCAGAACGACAAACGCATGGTTTGCGTACGTTATTGAGAGATCCGGTTTGAGATCGATGATCGGAGTCGGGGCATTGGCGATAATAAACTCTGATTTTTGACGGAGAGCGACCATGTCAGAGATATCAATAATCGTTGCCATCAGACAGGTCTTTCCTTCATACTCAATAAGCTGGAGGGTAACCTTGCAGGGAAAAATGGACCCGTCAAAACGCTGATGTTCCCATTCGAAACTTACTACCTCCCCGGAAAAAGCCTGCTTTATGTACTGCGCAGCCCCTTCGTTTGAATCGGTCCCGTCACTTTGGTGTGCCGGTGAGAGGACAGAAGGAGGTTTGCCAATAATATCCTCGACAGTATTGGCACGAAACATTGCATATGTAGCCGCATTACAATCAATGTAGACCCCTTCAGGTCCGATTATCTGGATTGAGGAAGAAGTCGCATCCAGGATATTCTGAAGTGAGGCGATGTCTGAGGTTCGAGTTTTTCCATTCATGATATTCCCATCCTCACCGATATCTGAAGATATAATTTTATAAGGGATATAGATATCGGTTCAGAACCACATGGGTTCGCATATAGAGTCCCGATAGAGTGCATGGACAGGCACGTACTATATTTCATTGAGGCGCAGGTTATTGATCATTTGAAATGGACAAATTTATCCAATGGGAATGGATAATTTAATCAATATTCAATACGAGTACTACTTATGATACTCAGGGATGACATTACAAAGATAGTCAAATCCCAGAGAGATGCAATAATAAATAGGAATCAAGGAGTTATCCGACACGACATTATAAAAATACATCCTCATCAGAATTTTGCGATCATCCTTTCAGGTATAAGGTGATGTGGGAAGAGTACACTCCTGATGCAGATGATGAAAAAGGAGGAAAACTTCTATTATCTGAATTTTGAAGATCCACGACTTATCGATTTTACCATTCAGGATTATGAAGTGTTAGAGGAGGTATTTCATCAGGAGTATGGATTCCATGATCTGTATTTCTTTGACGAAATCCAAAACCTGTCCGGGTGGGAATATTATATCCGGCATCTTCTGGATTCTGAAAAGAAAGTCATTATCACCGGATCAAACGCATCTTTACTAAGTCGTGAACTTGGGACCAAACTCACCGGCAGGAACCTGCGACTGGAATTATTCCCCTTCTCATATCAGGAGTATCTCGAATATACTCATAAAGAGGATTCTGATACCTCATTCAATGACTACCTCTTCACAGGAGGCTTCCCGGAGTATATACGGGTGGGCCTGGAAGAAGTATTACAAAACCTGCTTCTGGATATTATTGCACGGGACATAATCTACCGTAACAATATTAAAAATCCTGCACTCATCACAGAAATTGCCGTGTACCTGCTTGGAAATATCGCCAGGGAGATGACACTCTCGCAATTACAAAAGATCTTTTCAGCGATAGGATCAGTCACCACCATTGCCTCCTATATCTCCCATCTGGAAGATGCCTACATCCTCTTTACTCTGCCACGGTTTAGTTATTCTCATAAGAGCAGACAGATCAATCCTAAAAAGGTATATGCTATCGATAACGGCCTGATATGTGCCAATACCACAGGTTTTACTGAGGATTATGGAAGGCTTTTAGAGAACCTTGTTTTTATCATGTTACGGAAAAAATACAGGGAGTTATTCTATTTCAGAGAAAAGCATGAATGTGATTTTATTGTAAAGGAAAAGACCAAAGTCACCAGAGCAATTCAGGTCTGTTATGAAGTAACCAGCAGGAATAAAGACCGGGAAATAAGGGGTCTTCTTGAAGCGATGAAGATGTTTGATCTGAAAGAGGGGTATATCCTCACCGGAAAACAGGAGGATCTACTCACCGTCGATGGGAGAACAATTATCTTAATGCCTGCTCGTTCCTTTACAGAGTAACATTTTTATCCCAATATATAGAAGTCATTATCAGACATACCAGGTACCAGATCCATGCGGCAGGATATACCATTATGATTCAGGTTCTCTATGTGGATGATGAAAATGACCTTCTTACCATCGGGAAGATGTTTCTCGAGAAGAAATATGACTTTTCTGTAACTATATCTCCATCTGCACAGAATGCCCTGCTTCTGCTCACCGAACAATCTTTTGATGCTATCATATCAGATTATGAAATGCCCCGGATGAACGGACTTGAATTCCTTCGAACGATCCGGGAGTCAGGAAATACCATTCCATTTATCATCTTTACCGGCAGGGGACGGGAAGATGTGGTAATTGAAGCCCTGAACAGTGGGGCGGATTTTTATCTGCAGAAGGGAGGTGACCCGTCTGCACAATTTGCAGAACTTGCAGAGAAAGTCAGATACGCGGTTGCGAGAAGGAACAGTGAAGAGGCCTTACGGGAGAGTGAAGAGCGATACCGAAATGTCGTTGAAGTCCAGTCTGAATTCATCTGCCGGTTCCTTTCCGATGGAACTATCAATTTTGTAAACGATGCATATGTACGGTATTTCGGTCTTGAAAAAGAACATATCATCGGAAAAAAGTTCAGGCCCCACATCCACCCTGAAGATAAGGAGATGGTTCACAGGTTTTATACCTCATTATCCAGGGAAAACCCATCAGGTTGGATTGAGCAACGGATTATCATGCCTGATGAACGGGTTTTATGGCAGCAATGGAGCACCAGGGCAATATTTGATCAATCCGGTACGCTCACGGAATATCAGTCGGTCGGCAGGGATATAACTGACCAGAAAATAGCAGAAGAAGCCCTGCAGATAAAAAATTTTGAACTTGCTGCAGCGAATGAAGAACTGGCAGCGGCTGATGAAGAGCTCAGGTCCCAGCTTGATGAACTGACCACAGCCAGAAATGAACTTGCAGAGAGTGAGCAAAAAGTAAGAAAGAAACTGAATGCAATTCTTTCACCGGATGGTGACATCGGAGAGCTGAGGCTTTCAGATATTATTGACGTTCCCGCTCTTCAGGCTCTCTTTGATGATTTTTACCAGGTGACCAGGATGTCGATGGCAATAATCGATCTGGATGGAACGATTCTTGTCGCGACCGGCTGGCAGGATATCTGTACCCGGTTTCACCGTGTTCATCCGGATACGTGCAGAAACTGTATTGAGAGTGATACCATTCTGACAACCGGTGTGAGCCCAGGTGAATTCAAACTCTATAAATGTAAAAATAATCTCTGGGATAGTGCAACACCAGTCATAGTAGGGGGTCATCATCTGGCTAATCTCTTCGTTGGTCAGTTTCTCTTTGATGATCAACCTTTCGATAGGGAATTATTTCGAAAACAGGCAGAGATGTATGGGTTTGACATGGAATCGTATTGTGCTGCATTGGATCAGGTTCCCCGTTGGAGCCATGATCAGGTAACCCGGGTAATGGAATTTTTCACCCATCTTGCCGGATTGATTGCAGAACTGAGTATGAATAATATCAGACTGGCACGAACCCTGGCAGAACACGAAAGGAACGTTCCATAACGGTGTTATACAATAATTACATAAGAGGATTTTTTCGAAAAAATAGAGATTTGTAGTTATTTTCTTTTTTGATAGACTAATGCCCCTTTTACCGGGCATACCTCTGTGCATCGCCCGCATAGGAAGCACTCCGACTTGTTGCTATCGGCATATGCTTCACCAACAGGACAAACCTTCTCACATTTTTTACAGGAGATGCAGGCATCGGTCCGGGTAAGCCTCATGAGTGAGAAATACGAAGCCAGGGTTAATAATAACCCGTATGGACAGATGAATCTACAGAATGGACGATAGATAAAGAGGCCCAGGAGCATGATACCTGCAAACAGGTAAAATTTCACGGAGGTATATTCAAGGAAAAAGAAGTATTTCATGCCAATACATTTGAACTGGAAATTCGGAAAAAACAGGGCTACCCAGACAAATAACACAAAAACAACAATATGGATGATAAGAACAGACCGTTTCCAGGGAATCGCTATCTTTGGAGTCGGGACTTTCGAAAGTAACTCCTGTATGGCCCCTATAGGACAGACTGCACTACAATATGCCCTCCCTCCAATTACAGTCAGAACAATAAAGAGGATCAGGAAAAACAAGATGACTTCTAAGGGCATTCCTAATTTCCGAATTTCACCAAAAAGAACCTGTTGAAACTGGTACGGAAAAATAGGAGCAAATATGAGAAACCCAAGCAGGGTTGACAGAACCAGCAGAACAATCTGAACCGCAGGTCTGAAAAGTCCTTTTTTATACAAATAAAAGATGAGAGGGATTGCAATAAGAGCGTATATCAGGCCAAAAAATTGGGGGACGGATGAAAGAACCATAACAAGTATCATTCCCTGCAAGAATCTTAAAACTTTGGAAACTATATGTTAGGCCTCTAAATTTGTTCAAAAATTACTCATTAGTATTTTCATTACAGGAAAGCGGACAGGCACGAATACACAGACCGCACCGAAGACCGCCAAGCGTCTGAAACATATACTCCGCACACAATTTCCGTGATATCTCCCCATCCGTTCCGATTGCATTCGCAGGACAGGCATCGATGCAGGCAGAACAGGTCTGACATGCCTCGTGGAGAAACCGGGGATACCGTGAGCCGGGAACGAGGTGTGCATCGGTCAGGATTGCTGTGAACCTGACCCGTGAACCATAGTCGTCAGATATAAACAAGTGATTTTTCCTGATTCATGGCATGTACTTCAGAAGAATAATATATAATTATTTATATATTTGCCGCTATTGGTAAGGTGGCGAATTCGGATGAATGATTCTGACCATCCTTACAAGCGATTATTCAGCCATCCTGAGATGATAGCAGACCTCATCAGGGGATTTCTTGATCCTGAACTGGTATCCGGCTGCGATCTTTCAACCCTGGAGCGATGTAATGGGAGTTATGTCACTGATGACCTCCGGGAACGGGAAGATGATATCATCTGGCGACTAGCCTATGGAGACCGGATCCTCATTCTATATCTCCTGATAGAGTTTCAGTCTAAGCCCGATTCCTCGATGCCGGTCAGGATTATGTCATATATAGCCCTTTTATGGCAGGATCTGATCAGGGGTGATTGTTCCATCAGCGATACCAGGCATTATTCCGATTGTCCTCTACAATGGAGAAATCCCATGGAAAGTACCGCATGATATCAGAGAGACGATCCTGATGCCAGAACCTGTAAGCAGGTTCATCCCGTCGGTTCCTTATCTCCTGATTGATGAACTGAGACTTTCAGTGCATCATCTTATGGAGGTCAGAAACCTTGCAGCATGTTTATTCGGGCTGGAACAGTCATCAGGACCGTTGGAACTTTTTGAACTGGGAGAGAGACTGAACAGATGGATGCAGACAGATCCTAATTTGGATTCAATGAGAAGAGATTTTTTATTTTTTTCGAAAATACATTAAAGAGGGATGACGATATATCTATATCAAATCCATTTCAGGGAGGAACCATGTTAGCTGAAAGAGTCAATACATGGATTGCCCAATACAAGGCGGAAGGAAGAGAAGAGGGCAGGATTCAAGGAAAGCAGGAGGGAAGACGAGAAGGAAAATTGGAAGGCAAACTGGAAGGAATGGCAACCATCCTTAAACGGATGAAAGAGAAGGGAATGTCAGTTACAGAAATCGCAACAATTACCGGGCTTCCGGAAGATGAAATCCAGCACCTGATCTGACCAGTTCCCCATTCATCTTTCAGCTTTTTTTTCTACGCTTCAATACATATAAAGGACCATCCATCAGATCCAATCGATCTTACCCAGGAAACAAGCAATAGATCTCCACCACCATATAAATTTATCTATATCGATCCCCATTTTCCATCTTTTCTTTTTCACTCATGTCCAAAATTTAAGTTGTGTGATTTTGGTATGAATATACGATTAAAAATTACTGACTGGCTGAATAATGCCACAATCGGAAAGAAAATTACCCTGATTTGCCTGATTCTTGTCATTATTCCCACATTGGCACTGGGATTTATCGTGTATACCTGTGCAGAAACAGCAATACAGGAGAGTCTTCATCTTAATCTGGATACCCAGAACGAGGATATCAGAGAGGCAACAAATACCGTGTATGGTCTTACTCAGGGAAAAGTAAACTCAGACCTGAATGTCCTGAAGGAACTCTTCTTTGCCAAAGGACAGCCGACCATTATCAATGGAAACATGATCCTTGGTTCATCATACAAAGTGAATGATAATTTTGAGATAGTTGATGAGGTTCAAGGACTTCTTGGTGGAGCTGCCACAATATTTCAGAAAAAAGGGGATCAAGCCATTCGAATATCTACCAATGTCATCGGTGAGGATGGAAAACGTGCCATAGGAACCCCTGTTGCTCAAAATGTATATGATGCAGTCATAAACAAAGGGCAGACATATTATGGAACTGCAGTCGTGGTAGGGAAAAAATATATCACCGCATATGAACCCATCAGGGACCAGTCAAATGATATTATCGGTATCCTCTTTGTTGGAGTTGAAGAAAAATCCACCATAGGTCTGCTTGAAGACCAGATAAGGAACAAGAAGATCGGTCAAAACGGATACGTATTTGTGGTGGATAGTAAAGGAGACGCGATTATCCATCCGACTGAAGCTGGCAAGAGTATGAATAGTCTGCCATTTATTCAGGACATAATAACACAAAAGGAAGGATATATCAAATATACATACCAGGGCAAAGAAAAAGTGGCTTCCTTCTCATTCTTTGAACCCTTTGACTGGTATATTGTTGCGAGTGCTGAAATTGAAGACTTCTTAGGGCCGGTAGAAGCGATCAGAAACACTATCATCCTGGTTGTGCTGGCTGGAATTTTGGGCGGCTATGTCGTCTCGTACCTGTTCAGCCGTTCTATCTCATCACGGATGGAAAAACTGGTCAGTCTTGCAAACCGGGTCAGAGATGGTGACCTGTCCGGGGATGATGGATCCAGCCATGCCAAAGATGAAATCGGGATCTTAAGTCGGGCATTTTATGATTTGATTACTACGTTTCTTGAGTTTCGAAACGAGATCCACACAATCAGCACTGCTGCCTCATCCGGAGATCTGAACGTCAGGGGGGATGAGAGGAAATTCAAGGGAGATTATGCCGTCATAATCAATGGTGTGAACAAGACCGTCGATGCCATGGCAGTTCCCCTCAAAGAAGCCATGAGCCTTTCCAAGAAGTATGCATCCGGTGATTTCAGGGCACGCATGCGCAAGGATTTAGAGTTACAGGGTGAATTTTTCGCCGGTGCTGGAGATTTATGCTGACCAGATGATGAGAAATGTATTCATGATTATTCTGGAGTATGCTCTTAAAAAGGACCGGGGAGCCTCCAGGCTGCGGATCTCTGTCACCATGTCAGGAAGAACACTGATCCTTATCTGTGAAGATAACGGGGCCGGTATCCCGGCGGATGAGAAAGAAATCATATTTATGCATGGGAATTCGAAATATTCAGACACCAGACTCTTCCTAGTGAGGGAGATTCTGGGTATCACCGGTCTTCCGATCAGAGAATGTGGAGACCCGGAAAAAGGTGTACGGTTTGAGATCTCTTTTCCTGAAGGCAGGTACCGCACATGATCGAATCAGAAAAGATAATAGGAATCATACCCTAAATATATTTGATATGCACAATTTTACTCTCTTTCGGGAAAGAGGATAAAATATCCTATCAGGCATTCGGCCTTTTCACAATATATTTCAGAATTGCTAAAAAGGGCCGATACACAATACATCGCATCGTCTCGTGATCACAGGACCGGTATCCTCTCCGAAATCCATGGCTATTAGAAACGGCATCTATACAAAACTCTCTCTTATTGTCGTAATACTCCTGTTCTTCCTTATTATCCAGGTCGTGGGAATTTTCGCAATGTACGACGAATCAAAACGGAGTGCATTGCAATCCTCATGGCATGAGATGGAGAATCTTGCAACCCTTATTGCAAGCCAGATGGACCCTGATGCGTTAGCAGAGATCAAGGAGGGTGATGAGAATACTACCAGGTACAAGAAGATGATTGCCGATCTCTGGGAGATGCAGAATAAACATAGCGATATCAGGTTTGTCTACACTCTTACCAGAAAGGGGGATAAACTGGCGTTTCTTACCGATAGCGAATATGGCCATAATGATTTTACCGAACCACTTATTGGATATATCTATGAAGATGCTCCCCCGGAAGCATTTGCCGGGTTTGAAAAGGTCAGTTTGAGAAAGACCTACTATTCAGATGAATGGGGCACGTATATGTCTGCCTTTGCCCCGATTAAAAATGCTACCGGCCATACAGTTGCCATCGTCGGGGTTGATATCTCTCGGGAAGTCATTGAGAACCGGATGAGATCCGTCGTGAATACCGGGTATTTGATCCTTATTGCCACAACTATCATATCACTTCTTCTGATCATGCTCATCATCTATGGAATCCGGATTATCAGTTCTTATCAGAAGAAACTGGAGAAGAGTGAGCATGATATTCAGATGGCTCTTGATATTGCTGAGGAAGGTATCTGGGAGTATGATATGAGGGAAGATTCACTTCATATCGGCGGAGGATTTTGGAAGAGCCTTGGACGGGACAATCCGGGATGGGATCATTCAATCTCCATAGATAAGGTATTCTCTTATATCCATCCTGATGACCTGGAGAAGTTTAAAGCCATGATTCAGGATATACGGAATGAATCAGGTCCGGATAGAATCATGAGTCCGATACGGTTTAGGGCGAAAGACGGAACATACCGATGGCTCAGGGTCACCGGAAAGGTAGTGTCATGGGAAGGTAATGTTCCTCTGAAGGGTATGGGAACGACCGTGGATATCACCGATATCAGGCAATACCAGGAAGATATTGAGAGAATGTATGAGAAACTCGTCATCTTCGATTCTATCACCAGACATGATATTGCCAATAAAAATTCGATTATATCTCTTGCATCCGAAGAATTGGCTTTATCAGAACCAGGTAGTGATGAGCAGAAGAAATGGCTTTCTGAAATAATGAAGGCAAGTGACGGGATTTCTGCACAGATACGATTTGCCAGTTCCTACCAGAGCCTGGGGAGTGGAAAGCCACGGTGGAATGATATCGATGAGATAATTACATCACTCATGGAAGAGGAGCATCAACAGGTCATTTCGATAATAAATGAGTGTCAGGGTCTCTTTTTGTATGCAGATCCGTTAATCAACCGGGCACTTTATAATCTGTTTGAGAATACTCTGCGTCATGCAGGTCTGGATATTACATATATCAGATTCTGGTACCGTATAGAGGATGGAACCTGCATTCTGATTATTGAAGATGACGGGAGAGGAGTTCCGGAGAGTAGGAAAGAAGATATTTTTACACGTGGTGTCGGAGAGAATACGGGGCTTGGGTTATACCTCATTCGGGAGATACTTCGGATTACCGGACTTACCATACGGGAGACAGGAGAGTTTGGGCAGGGTGCACGGTTTGAGATCACCGCGAAGTCAGGGTTATTCAGAGTGGAGCAGCAATCATAATCCAGTCTTCGCATTTATCCTGAACTTCCCTACCGGCACCGTTATCTCAAATCTTGCTCCTTTTCCTTCTTCTCCGCATTCACAGATAGAAAGATCGGTGATCGATAATATCTCACGGGAGAGGAAGAGGCCGATTCCGGTATGTTTGCCAAACCCATGATCAAAAATATGTTCCTTATCAGAACCAGGTATGCCAATCCCGTCATCCTCACAGATGATGATACAGGCCCCTTCCCTGATCTCTTCTGCAAACCGGATATATGAGAGGGTCTTTCCATGACGGATTGCATTTTCAATCAGGGTGGAGAATACTTTCCGAATGATAGGATCTGCAAATATCTCAAGAGTGGGAGATATCAGGGATTCAATACTGACATCTGTAAGAGGGATCTCAGACCGGGCAGATCTGACAAGCGACGATACATTCACCCAGCCGGATGAGACGATACCAAAGTTTTCATACTCTCTGGTAAACCCGATAGTAACCTCCATCCGTTCTCCAGCTTCCTTGCACAGGGAAAGATAATATCGTGCCTTTTCTGGATCATCTTCAGAGTTTGCAAGATCTAAAAACTCATTTACAGAACTGATAAGGTTTAAAATATCATGCCTAGTCAGACTTGTCAGGAGGCGGAGCTTCTTGTTTGACTGCACCAAAGCATCCTGCATCTTTTTTCTCTCGGTAATATCACGTGAAATGCCAAGAATTCCAGTGGGTCTGCCTTGTTCGTCCCTGAGAAGAGTAGCCGAATTTTCAACTATGATGACTGATCCATCCTTGCAGTACTCCTCAGTATCAAAAGATATGGTCCGGTTGGGATCTGCAGTTCCTGCCAGTTCTGCCTCCATCTCATCATGAAAAAGTTTGAGTACCTTTTCTACTGAAGCGGGTGTCATCATATCAGTTATGGATTGTGCCAGGGTCTCTTCTACCGTAAACCCTTTCATTTTCCAAACCGAGGGGCTTGAATACTGCATCTTTAGGTCCATGTCAATTATCCAGATATTATCGGCCGTATTCTCTGCGATCAGACGATATTTCTCCTGACTCTCATGAAGGGCTGCCTCGGCCAGCTTCTGATCCGTGATATCCATGATATTACCAATGACCCTGATCACCTTCCCGTCAGCCAATACCGGCTCAGCAGTTGTCCGTATCCAAATTCTTCTTCCTTTCATCGTGGTGAATGGAAAAACCAGGTCATAGGGTATTCCCTCATTGACACACCGTTCAAAAGCAGCCTTGATAACCGGGCGGTCTTCAGGATCATAGCAGCTGATACTTTTTGTTATATGCTCCGGTGATCCGGGCGTAATGCTGCCCGGGTCTATATCATGTATCTGATAGGTCTCGGTGGTCCAGGTCATCGACTGTCTTTGGACATGCCATTCCCATCCCCCGATTCTGGTCAATTTTTGGGTTGCATCAAGGAGATCCCGGCTCTCCTGTAATGTTTCTTCTGCCCGTTTCCGCTCGGTGATATCTTCAAATATTACACAAAACCGGCGGGTATCATTCCACGGCCGGTATACATGACAGTGGTAGGTCTTTTTTGTGGGTGCATGGAAGAGATCAAACTCACTGGGTATACCCGTGACGGCAACCTCACCATATCGCTGAATCCATTCATCCTCGGTATCAGGCCAGACTTCATGAACAGTCTTCCCATACACATCATGGAGCCTAACACCAGTGATCTCTTCATATACTTTATTGATATACAGGAACCGGTAACTCACAAACCTCCCCTCTTTGTCAAAAACCGACTCGAACATAACAAATGCATTGATCATACTTTCAAGAAGCCACCAGTATTCCTGTTCGCTTCTCTTGAGATCATCCTCGATCATCTTCCGGTTTGTTATGTCAATGAGAAACCCTTCAATGCCGGTAATCTCACCATTTTCCATAACCGGAATGGCAGAAAAGGAATGAATCCCTGTAGTACCATCCCTGCACCGTCGGGTAAACTCACCTGAAGGAATCGGCTCACCTGAGAGTAACCACTCAAAATTCTTCTGGGCTGCCTCCTGACTGGTATCTACCTGAGTCATGGAGAAATGGTGTCCAATCACCTCTGAGCGGTCATGATACCCATGCATGATAAGCCAGGCATCGTTCACGTCCTGATAATTTCCATTCCGGTCGATACGGCAATATCCTGCGGGAGAATTCTGAATAATCGCTGAAAGACGCCTCTCCCGGTCCTCCAGTTCAGCATGTAACCGTTTCTGATCAAGCAGAGACCGGGCAAGGGTAATATTGCTGTAACTTAACCGGGAGATCAGAGAGGAGAACCGGGTATAAAAGTCCATAATAGTTGTAACTGTGCTTTTGCTCCACCGGGGAACCCGGTCCAGTGCTGCCAGGTATTCATCTTTATCAAATCCGAATCTTTCAGCCTGTGCAGAAAATACGTCCCGATCAGGCACCTCGTCATCAAAGAAGAACTGTCCCAGGAAGAGATTTCCCATGTGCCGGTTCCCGATAATAATGGGAGTGACCATATCCCACATATTGTTTTTGCACTTGTACACAAGGTACTCTCCCGGTTTCACATTCCGGGTGAGATAAAGATCACTTTCAATACAGTTTTTACAACTCTCCTCATGCACCCGGTGAAATTTTGTACAGATGTCCTGCCAGCCTGTAGCGACCAGGATATTGCCTTTCAAATCAAGGATGGCGATCCCCATATGAGTCAGGGCGTAAAAATCGTCCATGAGTATCTGGAGCTCATGACTGTCGATAATATTGGCAAACTCCTCTTCGCTGATGTCATGCTCAGGAGTGAGGATTGTCTCCAGTTTTAACCGGAGCTCTTTCTCCCGTTCAAGAATTTTCTGACGACTTATCTCCAGTTCCTCATAGTTATGGCGAAGTTCTTCTTCAGATGAGCGGATCTCCTCATATGCCGATGAGAGTGCTTCATTCTGCCGTGAAATTTCTTCTTCTGCACGTTTTCTCCGTATTATCTCCCAGGTCATCGTGCCCAGAGTCTGCAGGGCATCAATATCATCATCACGGTAATCTGATTCTTTATTGGCAACCGCTAATATTGCGACGATCCGGTCACCATCAAAGACCGGCATCCCTAGGACCCGGGTAATGTCAATATGACCCTCGGGATATCCATGCTTTGCATGATGAGGAAGAGAGTAATCATTTATCAGACATGACGTCCGGTTCCGGATACATTCTCCCCATATTCCTGCTTTATCGATGGGAAAATGAAGGGGTTTATCCCTGACCTGACACATATCCATGGCTCCCTCCGACCAGGAATGGATGATCATCTCCGATTCATCAGCAGAGAGGGTCCCGATGAATGCATACAGGCTTTTCGTGATGTAAAGGCTCTGTTTGAGTGAATAATTGAGGATATCCATCTCGGAGGCATCAACCATCCTGAGCAGGGTCAGGAATGACTGGAGACGAAGCATGTGCAGTTTATTCTCCTCATCAGACCTGATACGATCAGTACAGTCGTGAAATACCCCAAGGAGGGTTTTCTGGCCGTCAAGTTCCAGGAGTGAACTGTTGATATCTGCAAAAAATATACTCCCGTCCTTTCTTTGAACCGGGATGTTCGAAACAAAATGGAGAACCCCTGATCGCATCTTTTCAAACTCTGACATGACAGAGGGGAGAGCATAGACCGGATGAATCTCTGCGGTTGTATGTCCGATAAGGTCTTCACGGGTCGTGCCAAGCATCCGGCTCATTGCTTCATTTACGAATACGAACCTCTTCGTCTTGACATCAGCAACGATGATGCCGTCAGGGATGTTATCAAAAACCATCCTGATTCGTTCTTCTGCTTTTTTATAAGCTTCCTCACTCTTTTTCAGGTCGGTGATGTCTGTTGCAATCTCAAGTCTGACCAGTCGGCCATCAGACCACCTGATAGCCCGATCTCTACAGTCATACCATCGCCCGGTCTTTGGATCATGAAATTCCCACCGGCAGACTCCGGTTGGTTTCTGGTTGGAGAGGAGGAGGTGATTGGTGCAATACGGGCATGGGCCTTCAGAATGGGCACGGATATGGGAATAGCATTTTTGTCCGTGTACATTACCAAAAAGAGCCCGTCCCCGTTCATTCATGTAGAGAATGTCATAGGTCTCCATATCCGCGACATAGACGAATGCATCAATGCTGTCAAGGATAGCATAGAGTTGAGCCTGGATCTCCTCAATGAAGAGATTTTGAGACGACACGACCGGCAGAATATGCTCCTGACCTGAGGGTGCAGAGAGACGGGTATCGAAGTCGGGTTGGGCCTCTGATAGTACCGGTTTGAAATCAGGCGTTATTTTATCCTGTTTTCGAAGATAGTTCAGAATCTTCTCAGAGGAGACCCATTCCTTATCCAGGGTATTTACCATCGCATCTATCCGCATCACTTCAGAGGGTGTTGCACAACTCAGATCCCCCCATAATTTTTTAAACTAAGGTCAATCAAAAGTACTTTACCTTAGTACGTCCAACATATACTCAATGTATAATACGATAGGTCGGGATTTTGAACAACTTTACCTTCTCCCTGAGGATATTAGAGACTGGGTTCCGAGTG
>Ga0228535_1001994_pt1 | contig 23447 bp, 25 predicted proteins | sample SJ1metagenome_FD_168457 | JGI IMG/M metagenome (GOLD analysis project Ga0228535, IMG submission 168457) | Enriched culture of PCE-dechlorinating microbial communities from Ithaca, New York, USA - SJ1 | ecosystem: Engineered > Modeled > Simulated communities (microbial... > Unclassified | place... | reverse complement strand
GAGCGGGAAATCCTTGCGGAACGGATGGCCGATGAAGCCGTAGTCGGTCAGGATGCGGCGCAGGTCGGGGTGCCCCTCGAACACGATGCCGTAGAGGTCGAAGGCTTCGCGCTCGTACCAGTTGGCCGCAGGCCAGACGTCGACCATCGAGGCCACGACCGGCAGATCGTCGTCCGGGCAGAACACGCGCACGCGCACGCGCCGGTTGAGGCTCACCGACAGCAGATGCACGACCACGGCGTAGCGCGGCCCGTCCCAGACGCCGTCGCCGTACCCGGAATAGTCGACGCCGCACAGATCGATCAACTGCTCGAAACGGCAGCCCGGGTGGTCACGCAGAATGCGCATCGCCTCGGCGTAACGCTGCGGTTTGACGATCAGCGTCAATTCGTCAAGCCGAACGAAAGCCTGCGTCAACGCATCGTCAAGCGCAGTTTCGATGGACAAGGAGAGGGCTTCCAGGGTTTGCGGCATGCGGTCTCAGCGGGCAATCGTGTTCGTGCGCCTGATCTTGTTCTGCAACTGGATGATGCCGAACAGCAGCGCTTCCGCGGTGGGCGGACAGCCGGGCACGTAGATGTCGACCGGCACGATGCGGTCGCAGCCGCGCACGACCGAGTAGGAATAGTGGTAGTAACCGCCGCCGTTGGCGCACGAGCCCATCGAGATCACCCAGCGCGGCTCGGCCATCTGGTCGTAGACCTTGCGCAGTGCCGGGGCCATCTTGTTGCACAGCGTGCCGGCGACGATCATCACGTCGGACTGGCGCGGGCTCGGACGGAACACGACGCCGAAACGGTCGAGATCGTAGCGCGCCGCGCCGGCCTGCATCATCTCCACCGCGCAGCAGGCCAAGCCGAAAGTCATGGGCCACATCGAGCCGGTGCGCATGTAGTTGATGAGCTGATCCGCCTTCGCCGTGACGAAGCCCTGTTCGAGAACGCCCTCGATGCTCACCGGCGGATTCCTCGAATATGCGAATGCATCTGGCGCAGCGTCATTCCCACTCCAGCGCGCCGCGCATCCATTCGTAGATGAAACCGACGACCAGAATGCCCAGGAAGACCATCATGGCCACGAAGCCGAACAGGCCGATCTCTTCCAGCACGATGGCCCACGGGAAGAGAAACGCGATTTCCAGATCGAACAGGATGAAGAGGATGGCGACGAGGTAATAGCGCACGTCGAACTTCATGCGCGCGTCCTCGAACGCTTCGAAACCGCACTCGTAGGGAGACAGCTTCTCGCTGTCGGGGCGATGCGGCGCCAGAAGCCCCCCGGCCAATATGGGGACGATGCCAAACGCCAATCCGACCAGGATGAACAACAGAATGGGGAGATAATTCTCCAGCACCGGGTTCCTCCAACGCGCCCTGCAGGGCTGTTACGTAATTATGGTATGTCCGGAGTGTATTAGCCCGGCGCGCCCAGTGTCAAGCCGCAAAAACACCCATTAGCCCTGACTAATCAACAAGTTAATGATAGCGGGGGCTAATGGGTGAATCAGGAAATTTGATGGTGCCGACGGCGAGACTCGAACTCGCACGACTTGCGTCACTACCCCCTCAAGATAGCGTGTCTACCAATTCCACCACGTCGGCCGATGGGCCTTAGCCCAACCGATAGATACTGCAGAAATCTACTTCGGAATGTCCCCCGCCTTCGAATCGCCGCCTGGCGCAGGCGCCGCCGGCGCGGTCTGCGCGGGCGCGGGAACGGCCGTTCTTTCGGTCACGCTGCCGCTCGGCTTGTGCTGCTGAAGGCCGAAATAGGCCAGCCCCAGGCTGGTCAGGAAAAACAGCGTCGCGAGAACGGCGGTGCTGCGGCTCAGGAAATTGGCCGAGCCGCTGGAGCCGAACAGGCTGCCGGCCGAGCCGCTGCCGAACGCCGCGCCCATGTCGGCGCCCTTGCCGTGCTGCAGGAGCACCAGCACGACGACCGCGACGGCCACGATGATGTGAACGATCCAGACTAGGGTTTCCATGAAATTCCGTACTTACCGGGCTGCCGCCTTGCAGATGGCCGCGAATTCGTCGGCGATCAGCGAAGCGCCGCCGATCAGGCCGCCGTCGATATCCGGCTGAGTCATCAATTCTGCCGCATTCGCGGCCTTGACGCTACCCCCGTACTGGATCGTCAGCCCTTCGGCCACGCCCTTGTCCAGCGCCGCGATCCTACCGCGGATGAAGGCATGGACCGCCTGCGCCTGTTCCGGCGTCGCGGTCTTGCCGGTGCCGATCGCCCAGACCGGTTCGTAGGCGACGACGGCCTTCGCCAAGGAAGCCACGCCCGCCGCCTCGATCACGGCGTCGAGCTGGCGCGCGACCACGTTCTCGGTCACGCCCGATTCGCGCTCTTCCAGCGATTCGCCCACGCACAGGATGGGTGTGAGCCCCGCGGCCTGCGCGGCCAGGTATTTCTTCGCCACGACGGCGTCCGTCTCGCCGTACAGGCTGCGGCGTTCGGAGTGCCCGACGATCACGTAGCGGCAGCCGAAGTCCAGCAGCATGGCCGCCGACACTTCGCCGGTGAACGCGCCCTTGGGCTGCTCGGACAGATTCTGCGCGCCCCAGGCGATGGAGGAACCGGCCAGTGCGGCCTGCGCCTGGGCGAGGTAAGGAAACGGCACGCACACCGCGGCCTCGATCCCGGCCAGCGCGGGCTTGATCGCGGCCAGCAGCGCGGCGTTGTCGGCCAGGCTGCCATGCATTTTCCAGTTTCCGGCTACGAGCTTCTTGCGCATCATCGACCCCGTGCGAAAGTCCGCCAAACAAAAGTGCGCGATGGTAAACGCGGCGCGCCCCGCGGTCAACCGCCGGGGCGTTGCTCGAGGGACGGAATCAGCCGAAACGGCCGGTAATGTAGTCCTCGGTCTGCTTCTTGCCGGGCCGCATGAAGATCGTGCCCGTCTCGTTGAACTCGATGAGCTCGCCGAGATACATGAAGGCGGTGTAATCGGAAATCCGCGCCGCCTGCTGCATGTTGTGGGTCACGATGGCGATCGTGTAATCGCTCTTCAGCTCGTTGATGAGTTCTTCCACCTTGGCCGTGGAAATCGGATCCAGCGCCGAGGTCGGTTCGTCGAGCAGCACGATTTCCGGCTTGACCGCGACGGCGCGCGCGATGCACAGGCGCTGCTGCTGGCCGCCGGAAAGCGACAGGCCGCTCTGGTTGAGCTTGTCCTTCACCTCGTTCCAGAGCGCGGCCTTGTTCAGAGCCCATTCGACGCGGTCGTCCATTTCGCTGCGGGAAACGCGGTCGTACAGGCGCACGCCGAAGGCGATGTTCTCGTAGATCGTCATCGGGAACGGCGTGGGCTTCTGGAACACCATGCCGATCTTGGCGCGCACGAGGTTCACGTCCTGCTTCTTGTCCAGCAGGTTGCGGCCGTGGAACAGGATTTCGCCTTCCGCGCGCTGACCGGGGTACAGATCGTACATACGGTTGAAGGTGCGCAGCAGCGTGGATTTGCCGCAGCCGGACGGACCGATGAAGGCGGTGACCTTCTTGTGCGCGATGTCGAGGTTGACGTTCTTGAGTCCCTTGAATTCGCCGTAGAAGAAATCCAGGTTGCGGATTTGCAGCGCGGCGTTTTCGATGGCGGGCGTAGCTTGATCGGGCATCGGGGGCTCCGGAAATTAACGTTTGTCCTTGTTGCGGAATGCGACGCGCACGCCGATGTTGACGGCCAGCACCAGCAGGGCGATCAGCAGGGCGCCGCCCCAGGCCAGATTGATCCAGTTGTCGTAGGGGCTCAACGCGAACTGGTAGATCACCACGGGCAGGTTGCCCATCGGCTCGGACATGTCGGCGCTGAAGAACTGGTTGTTCAAAGCGGTGAACAGCAGAGGCGCGGTCTCGCCGGTGATGCGCGCCATCGCCAGCAGCACGCCCGTCACCACCCCCGCCTTGACGGCCCGCAGGGTCACGGACAGCGACACCTTCCAGCGCGGCGCGCCGACGGCGAACGCGGCTTCGCGCAGGCTGGTCGGCACCAGCTTGAGCATGTTCTCGGTGGTGCGCACGATGACCGGAATCGCGATCAGCGCGAGCGCCAGCGCGCCGGCCCATCCGGAGAAGCCGCCCGTGGTGGCCACGAACAGCGCGTAGACGAACAGGCCGATCACGATGGACGGCGCCGACAGCATGATGTCGGTCATGAAACGGGTGAACGCGGCGAATTTCGAGACGCGACCGAACTCCGCGAGATAGATGCCGGCCAGAATGCCGATGGGCGTGGAGATCAGCATCGAGAACAGCAGGATCAGACCGCTGCCGACGATGGCGTTGCGCAGGCCGCCCCCTTCCGAGCCGGGCGCGGGCGTATCCTGCGTGAACAGGCTCCACGACAGCGCGGCGAAGCCTTTCGAGAACAGCGTCCACAGAATCCACAGCAGGGCGACCAGGCCGATGCTCATCGCGAGCATGGACAGCGTGATGCCGATCCGGTTGATCCAGATGCGTCGTGTGTACAGGCTCATCATGTCTACAGCCCCTCCGAGCCCATGCTGCGGCTGATCAGCCAGCGCGAAATCGCGAGCACGATGAAGGAAATCACGAACAGAATCAGACCCAGGGCGAACAGCGACGCGATGTGCAGGCCCGGGTCGGCCTCGCCGAATTCGTTGGCGAGCGTGGACGCGATGGACGTACCGGGCGCGAACAGGCTGCCGACGATGCGGTTGGCGTTGCCGATGACGAAGGTCACGGCCATCGTCTCGCCCAGGGCGCGCCCCAGGCCGAGCATGATGCCGCCGATGACGCCGACGCGCGTGTAGGGCAGCACGATATGGCGCACGACCTCCCAGGTGGTGCAGCCGACGCCGTAGGCCGATTCCTTCAGCACGTCGGGCACGGTCTCGAACACGTCGCGCATCACCGAGGCGATGAACGGAATCACCATCAGCGCCAGCACGATGCTGGCCGTCAGGATGCCGATGCCGATCGGCGGGCCGGCGAACCAGCCGCCGACAATTGGCATGTTGCCGAGCAGACTCTGCAGGGGCGGCTGAATGTGCTCGGCGAACAGGGGCGCGAACACGAACAGGCCCCAGATGCCGTAGATGATCGAGGGTACGCCGGCCAGCAGCTCGATCGCGGTGCCGAGCGGGCGGCGCAGCCAGACCGGACAGGTTTCGGTCAGGAACAGAGCGATGCCGAAACTGATCGGCACGGCGACGACCAGCGCGAGCACGGACGTGACGACCGTGCCGTAGATGGCGGCGAGCGCGCCGAATTCGTCGTCGGGCACGCTCCAGACGTTGGTCCAGAAAAACGAAGGGCCGAAGGCTTTCAGGCTGGGCCAGGCCTCGACGGCGAGCGAAATCAGGATGCCCACCAGCGCCGCCAGAACCACCAGGGCGAAGAGCTGCGTGGCGTGATGGAAAAACCTGTCCTGCAGCCGGAATTTCTGGACCTGCCTGAGATGCAGATCGCCCCCGTCTGTTGCGTCGAGCTCGCTCACGTGGAATGCCTTGGGTTCGGGTTGTTATCTGGGAAAGCGCCACGCATCCGGGACGCTTTCCCAGATGGCCGGCTGTCCGGCCATCCGCGGCTCAGGCCCTGGGCCTTACTTGATGTTCTTCATCTCAGCCTCGACCATCTTCACCACGTTCGGCGGCAGGGGCACGAAACCCAGCTCCTCGGCCATCTTCTGGCCGTTGTTGAGCGACCAGGCGAAGAAATCCACGATGCCCTTCTGCTTGACTGCATCGGCGCCTTTCTCGTAGGCCAGAACATAGGTGGCCGTGGTGATCGGCCAGGCGTTCCTGTGCGTCTGGTCGAGCAGGTCCGGCGCCATGCCCTTGACCTTGAAATCCGCGCCGGCGGCGGCGTCGGCCACGGCCTGCTGGTTCGGCACGATGAAATTGCCGGCCTTGTTCTTCAGCGCGATGAAATCCATGTTGTTCTTCATGGCGTCCGCGATGTCCACGTAGCCGATCGCGCCCTTGATCTTCTGCACGTTGGCGGCCACGCCCGGGTTGCCCTTGCCGCCGACAGCGTTGACCGGCCAGTTCACGGTGTTGCCGGCGCCCACGTCGCGCTTGAACAGCAGGGATTGCTTGGCGAGATAGTTCGTGAACGCATAGGTCGTGCCCGAACCGTCCGAGCGGTGCGCCACGGTGATCGCGAGGTCCGGCAGATTCACGCCCGGGTTCAGCTTGGCGATGGCGGGATCGTTCCATTTGGTGATGGCGCCGCGGAAGATGTTGGCGGCGGTGGTGCCGTCCAGCTTGATCTGGCCGGACTTGGCGCCGGGCAGGTTCATGACGATGGTCACGCCGCCCATCACGGTCGGCACCTGGATCAATTTCGCGGCATCCAGATCCTCATCCTTGACGGGCGCGTCGGTGCCGCCGAAGTCGACGGTCCTGGCCTTGATCTGCTTGACGCCGCCGGAGGAGCCGATGCCCTGATAGTTGACCTTGTTGCCCGTGGCGACCTGATACGCCTCGGCCCATTTGGTATAAACGGCGTACGGGAAAGTTGCGCCCGCGCCCGTGATGTCGGCAGCCAGCGCGCTCACCGAAAAGGCCAGACCCACGGCCGCGGCCAGGGCGCCTTTGGCCAGTTTATCGAAATCAAGCATGTAATTTCTCCGGTAGTTTTGACGTTGCCGCATCGGCGACGCCAATACTATCGGGCGAATATTACCGTTATATTTCAGCCCGGAGAATCACTGGGCGGCGGCCTGCCTGACCGTATCGGCGAGGGTTTCGGCCAGATTGCGCACCTGCGCGGCGTCCCGACCTTCGACCATCACGCGGATCAGCGGCTCGGTGCCCGAAGCGCGCAGCACCACCCGTCCGCTGCCGTTCAGCGCAGCCTCGATTTCGGCGACCGAGGCGCCGACCGACGGCGAAGCGTCGAGCTTGAAGCCTTTCGCCACCGGTACGTTGATCATGACCTGCGGGTAGGTTTCGAGATCGGCCGTGAAGGCGTCCAGCGTCGTGCCGGATTCGCGCAGCGCGCGCAGTACCTGGAGCGCGGAGACGATGCCGTCGCCGGTGGTGTGCTTGTCCAGGCACAGGATGTGACCCGACGTCTCGCCGCCCAGCGTCCAGCCGTTGGCCTGAAGGCGTTCCAGTACGTAGCGGTCGCCGACCTTGGCCCGCTCGAACGGAACGTCGATGCGCCGCAGGGCGTGTTCCGTGCCCAGGTTGGTCATCAGCGTGCCGACCACCCCGCCCTTCATGTAGCCGGTCTGGATGCGATGGCGCGCGATCACGTAGACGAGCTGGTCGCCGTCGTAGATGCGGCCGGTCGAATCGGCCATCATCAGGCGGTCGCCATCGCCGTCCAGCGCGATGCCGAGGTCGGCGCGGTGCGCCCTGACCGCGTCCGCCAGCGTGCGGGTATGGGTCGCGCCGCATTCGTCGTTGATGTTGAAGCCGTTCGGCGCATTGCCGATGGCGACGACTTCCGCCCCCAGTTCGTGCAGCACGGGCGGCGCGACGTGGTAGGTGGCGCCGTTGGCGCAATCGACCACGATGCGCAGCCCGCGCAGGTCGAGATGGTTCGGGAAGGTGCTTTTGCAGAATTCGATGTAGCGCGCCGCGGCATCCTCGATGCGGCGCGCCCGTCCCAACTGGCGCGCCTCGACCGTGACGATGGGCCGATCGAGTCGCGCCTCGATGGCCTCCTCCACGCTGTCGGGCAGCTTCTGGCCGCTCTCGGAGAAGAACTTGATGCCGTTGTCCTCGAACGGATTGTGCGAAGCCGAGATCACCACGCCGGCCTGCAGGCGCAGCGCGCGGGTCAGATAGGCCACGGCCGGCGTCGGCATCGGCCCGGTCATCAGCACGTTCACACCGGCTGCCGTCAAGCCGGCTTCCAGCGCGGCTTCCAGCATGTAGCCGGAAATGCGGGTGTCCTTGCCGATCAGCACCGTCGGATGCTGGTTCGGCGGCAGGCTGCCGCGATCGGCCACCAGCACCTGGCCGGCGGCGTACCCCAGATGCATCACGAACTCCGGCGTGATCGGCGACTCGCCGACGCGGCCGCGCACGCCATCCGTGCCGAAATATCTACGTCCCATCCACATCCTCCAAAGCATTCCATACCGCCAGCGCATCGCGCATGGCGGCCACATCGTGCACGCGTACCGCGCGCGCGCCGCGCATCACGGCGGCCAGATGGGCCGCCACGCCGGCGAATTCCCGCTCGTCGACAGCGCGCCCCGTCAGCGCGCCCAGCATGGATTTGCGCGACATGCCGGCCAGAACGGGCAGGTCCGGCGCCACCAGCCTGTCCAGATGCGCCAGCAGGCTCAGATTGTGCGCCAGCGTCTTGCCGAATCCGAAGCCGGGATCGACCATCAGGCGCGTCCGCGCAATGCCGGCCGCTTCGCAGGCCGCGACCCGCGCCATCAGAAAATCGCCGACCTCCCTCACCACGTCCGCGTATGCCGGCTCCTGCTGCATGGTCCGCGGCTCGCCCTGCATGTGCATCAGGCAGACCGCCGCGTCCGACGCGGCCACGGCGTCCAGCGCGCCCGGCGCCCGCAGCGCGGCCACGTCGTTGACCATCGCTGCGCCGGCCGCGATGGCGGCCCGCATCACCTCGGGCTTGCGCGTATCGATGGATACGCACAGCCCTCTGTCGACCAGCGCTTCGACCACCGGAAGCACGCGGCATAACTCCTCGTCCGCCGAGACCGCCTGCGCGCCCGGCCGGGTCGATTCGCCGCCGATATCGAGAATATCGGCGCCCGCCTCGGCGAGCTTGAGCGCGTGCGCGATCGCCGGCCCGGCGTCGAGACAGGCGCCGCCATCCGAGAACGAATCGGGCGTGGTGTTGACGATCCCCACGATCAGGGGACGGTCGAGCATGAAACGGTGGGAACCCGCGTGGAATACGGACATGAAAAAATGGAGAGGCCGAAGCCTCTCCATTGTAATCGCTGGCGCGACCCCCGCTCAGGTTTCCTGCGCGGGCTGCGCGGTGGGCGCCGGCGCGCTCGGCTTGTCGCCGCCGCTCGCGGGCGGCGGCGCGGACGCCGAAGGCTTGGGCGGGCGCACCGGCCGGCCGGCCATGATGTCGCCGATCTGCTCCGCGTCGATGGTTTCGTATTCCAGCAGCGCGGTCGTCATCGCCTCGACCTTGTCGCGGTTGTCGGTCAGTATCTTCGTCGCCAGCGCGTACTGCTCGTCGAGGATGCGGCGCACCTCGGAATCGATCTTCTGCATCGTCGCCTCGCTGACGTTCTTGTGCGTGGTCACCGAACGGCCGAGGAAGACCTCGCCCTCGTTCTCGCCGTACACCATCGGTCCCAGCGCATCGGACATGCCGTAGCGGGTCACCATGTCGCGCGCGATGCCGGTGGCGCGCTCGAAATCGTTGGACGCGCCGGTCGAGATGCTGCCGACGAAGATCTCCTCGGCCACGCGGCCGCCGAACAGCATCGCGATCTGGTCGAGCATCTGGTCCTTGTAGAGACTGAAGCGGTCCTGCTCCGGCAGCGACATGGTCACGCCGAGCGCGCGTCCGCGTGGAATGACCGTCACCTTGTGCACCGGGTCGCAGCCCTTCAGCGTCATGCCGATCACCGCGTGGCCGGACTCATGGTAGGCGGTCTTCTTCTTGTCCTCGGGCGTGATCACCATGGACTTGCGCTCGGCACCCATGAGGATCTTGTCCTTGGCCTTCTCGAAGTCGTCCATGTCGACCAGGCGCTTGTTGCCGCGCGCGGCGAACAGCGCCGCCTCGTTGACCAGGTTGGCAAGATCGGCGCCGGACATGCCGGGCGTGCCGCGCGCCAGGATGTCGGCACGGACGTCGGGCGCCACCGGCACCTTGCGCATGTGAACCAGCAAGATCTGCTCGCGGCCACGGATATCGGGGAGACCCACGACCACCTGGCGGTCGAAACGGCCGGGGCGCAGCAGCGCCGGGTCGAGCACGTCGGGCCGGTTGGTCGCGGCGATGACGATCACGCCGGTGGTCGCCTCGAAGCCGTCCATCTCGACCAGCAACTGGTTCAGCGTCTGTTCGCGCTCGTCGTTGCCGCCGCCCAGGCCGGCGCCACGCTGGCGGCCGACCGCGTCGATCTCGTCGATGAAGATGATGCAGGGCGCGTTCTTCTTCGCCTGCTCGAACATGTCGCGCACGCGTGCGGCGCCGACGCCGACGAACATTTCGACGAAATCGGAACCCGAGATGCTGAAGAACGGCACCTTGGCCTCGCCCGCGATCGAGCGCGCAAGCAGGGTCTTGCCTGTGCCCGGGGGGCCCACCATCAGCACGCCGCGCGGGATATGGCCGCCCAGCTTCTGGAACTTCGACGGATCTTTCAGGAAGTCGACCAGCTCGGCGACATCTTCCTTGGCTTCGTCGCAGCCCGCCACGTCGGCGAAAGTGACCGGGTTGCTGTTCTCGTCCAAGAGGCGCGCGCGGCTCTTGCCGAACGAGAACGCGCCACCCCGGCCGCCGCCCTGCATCTGGCGCATGAAGAAGATCCACACGCCGATCAGCAGCAGCATGGGGAACCAGGAGATGAACAGGCTCATCAGGAAGGACGGCTGCTCTTCCGGCTTGGCTTCGATCTGGACGCCGTTCTTCAGCAGGTCGGACACCATCCAGGGATCGCTCGGCGCGTAGCTGGTGAAACGCTGGCCGTCGCTGCGCTGGCCTTTCAGCACGTTGCCCTCGATCGTCACCTTGGTGATCTGCTGGGCGCGCACCTCCTCGATGAACTGCGAGTACGGCATCTGCGACTGCGCAGTGCGCTGGGCGCCGAACTGGTTGAACACCGTCATCAGCACGACGGCGATGATCAGCCAGATGGCGATGTTCTTGGACAGATTGTTCACATTTGCTCCTTCGCGCCGGTCTCGACGCTTTCATCGTACGTCGAAGTCGACGTGCTTAGACTCATTCTAAACCTCTTCGTCCAGGCTTGTCACGGCAGACCCGGCCGCGGCCGGCGGCCGAGCAGATACACTTCCGCGCTGCGGTCGCGGGAGGCGTCCGGCTTGCGGATCGCCACCTGCTCGAACGCGGCCTGCATGCCGCGCCGGAAAGCCTCGAACCCGACGCCTTGAAACACTTTGACGAGAAAAGCCCCCTCCGGTTTCAGCCACCGCGCCGCGAAATCCAGCGCCAATTCGCACAATTCGTATTGCCGGGCCTGATCGCGCAGGCCAACGCCGCTTATATTGGGGGCCATGTCGCTCAATACAAGGTCGACCCGCCCGCCGTCCAGCCGGGCCTCCAGCCAGGCCAGCGCGGCCGCTTCCGTGAAATCGCCTTCCAGGCTTTCCACGCCCGGCAGGGGCGCGACCGGCAGCAGGTCGATCGCCAGCACCCGGCCCTGTCCTTTCATCCGCTGCGCGACCACCTGGCACCAGCTCCCCGGCGCCGCGCCGAGATCGACGACCGTCATGCCCGGCTTCAGCAAACGGTCGCGCGCGTCGATTTCGAGCAGCTTGTACGCCGCCCGCGAGCGGTAGCCGTCCGCTTGCGCCTTCTTGACGTAGGGATCGGTCACGTGCTCGTGCATCCAAGCCCGGCCCGACTTGGTGCGTTTCGGTTTCTGCGCCATGTCTGAACGATACTATCGGCTACAATCCGGCCTCGATTGAAGGAAACCGCATGAAATCACTCACGCCCGCCCAGCGGCAATACCTGAAGGGGCTGGCCCACGGCCTGCAGCCGGTGGTCATGATCGGCGCCGCCGGCCTGACGCCGGCCGTACTGAAGGAAGTCGAGCGCAGCCTCGCCGCGCACGAACTGATCAAGATCAAGGCGGCCGGCGACACGGCCGACGAACGGCGCGCCTGGCTGGCGGACATCTGCGCCGCGACCGGCGCGGCGCCGGTGCAGCAGATCGGCAAGATGCTGGTGATCTACCGCCCCGCGGCCAAGCCGGCGATCCCTTTGCCGGCCTGAATCAGCGCGCAAGCTGGGCGCGCCAGACCAGCAGCAGGCCGAGCGCGCTCTGGATCAGGTACAGGATGCTCGATATGCCGTGCCAGCGGGCGAAGCGGTCGGCGAACACGCTCTGCATGACCGCCTGCGGCAGCGCCTGGTCCTTGAGGCCCTGCATGACGGGCGCGATGCCGAAATGGCCGGCCAGCGTCAGGACGAGCATCAGGGCCACCGCCCAGAAGAACAGGGTTTTGAGGGCCGCCCCGCCGTCGCGGGCGATGCGGTAGATCAATAGATAGACCGCGGCCACGATGCCGATCCAGGCCCCCACTTCGAACAGCCGGCCGGCCAGATTGCCCGCGAGCTGCTTGTCGTCGAGGCTGGCGAACAGCACCGGCGCGGCGACGTAGCCGATCGCCCACATGCCACCGATCCACAGTACCAGCAGCATGCCCGCGAGGCCGTCCCAGAAACGCCGCATCAGACGTAGCGGACGTCGAGCACTTCGTACTGCCGCACGCCGCCGGGCGCCTGCACGTCGACGGCGTCGCCGGCGTATTTGCCGATCAGCGCACGGGCAATCGGCGAGGACACGGAAATCTTGCCCGCCTTGATGTCGGCCTCATCGTCGCCGACGATCTGATAGGTGACGATGTCGCCCGATTCGACGTCCTCCAGCTCGACCGTGGCCGCGAACACGATGCGGCCGTCGGCGTCGAGCGTGGTCGGATCGATGATCTGCGCGTTCGACAGCTTGCCTTCGAGCTCGGCGATGCGGCCCTCGATGAAGCCCTGCTTCTCCTTGGCGGCGTCGTATTCGGCGTTCTCCGACAGATCGCCCTGCGCGCGCGCTTCGGCGATCGCCTGGATCACGGCCGGCCGCTCGACCGACTTCAGATGCTGCAATTCGGCGCGCAGCTTCTCCGCGCCGACCACGGTAAGGGGGAATTTGTTCACGGCGTCATCCCGTCCGGTTCAGTGCAAGCGCCGGTGCAGCGATTGCAGGGAATACACTTCGAGCTCGCTGTCGTGGCGCATGCCCAGACATGCGGCATGCGCGCCCGCCAGCGTGGTGAAGTAGGCCACGCGCCGCGCCAGCGCCTCGGCGCGGATGGCGTAGGAATCCTTCACCGCCTTTTTGTCCTCGACGACGTTGACGATGAAGTCGATGTCGCCGTTCTTGATCATGTCGACGATGTGCGGGCGGCCTTCCTTGACCTTGTTGACCACCGACACCGGAATGCCGGCCGACTCGATGGTCTGCGCCGTGCCGCGGGTCGCCACCAGGCTGAAGCCCAGATCGCGCAGCCCCTGCGCCACTTCGACGATGGCGTCGCGGTCGCTGGAGCGCACGCTGATGAAGGCGCGTCCGCCGGCCTTCGGCAGGCCGTCGCTGGCGGCGAGCTGCGACTTGACGAAGGCTTCGCCGAAATCGTCGCCCACGCCCATGACCTCGCCGGTCGATTTCATCTCGGGGCCGAGAATGGTGTCGACGCCCGGGAATTTGCGGAACGGGAAGACGGCTTCCTTCACGCAATAGTAAGGCGGGATGATTTCCTTCTCGAAGCCCTGCGATTTCAGCGCAATACCCGCCATCGCGCGCGCGGCGATCTTCGCCAGCGGCGCGCCGATGGCCTTGGAGACGTAGGGCACGGTACGCGAGGCGCGCGGGTTCACCTCCAGCACGTAGACCGTTTCGCCCTGGATCGCGAACTGCACGTTCATCAGACCGACGACCTTGAGCGCCTTCGCCATCGCCACGGTCTGGCGGCGCAGTTCGTCCTGCAGCGCAGGCGACAAGCTGTAGGGCGGCAGCGAGCACGCCGAGTCGCCGGAATGCACGCCGGCCTGCTCGATGTGCTGCATGATGCCGCCGATCACCACCTGTTCGCCGTCGGACAGCGCATCAACGTCGACCTCAATGGCGTCGTTGAGAAAGCGGTCGAGCAGCACCGGGCTGTCGTTCGAGACCTTGACCGCCTCGGTCATGTAGCGCACCAGATCGGCTTCCTCGCGCACGATCTCCATCGCCCGCCCGCCCAGCACGTAGGACGGGCGCACCACCAGCGGGTAGCCGATTTCCCCAGCCATGCGCAGCGCGCTGTCGGGATTGCGCGCGGTGCGGTTGGGCGGCTGCTTCAGGCCCAGGTCGTGCAGCATCTTCTGGAAGCGTTCGCGGTCTTCCGCCGCGTCGATCATGTCCGGGCTGGTGCCGATGATGGGCACGCCGTTCTTCTCCAGATCGCGCGCGAGCTTCAGCGGCGTCTGGCCGCCGTACTGCACGATCACGCCCACCGGCTTCTCGATGCGCACGATCTCGAGCACGTCTTCCAGCGTCAGCGGCTCGAAATAGAGCCGGTCGGACGTGTCGTAGTCGGTGGAGACGGTTTCCGGGTTGCAGTTGACCATGATGGTCTCGAAACCCGATTCGCGCAGCGCCAGCGCGGCATGCACGCAGCAGTAGTCGAATTCGATGCCCTGGCCGATGCGGTTCGGGCCACCGCCCAGCACCATGATTTTCTTCCGGTCGCTGGGCTGCGCCTCGCACTCTTCCTCGTAGGTCGAATACATGTAGGCGGTCTGCGTGGCGAATTCGGCGGCGCAGGTATCGACCCGCTTGTAGACGGGATGGATCGCCAGTTCGCCCCGCCGCGCGCGCACCGCGTGCTGGTCGGTATTCAGCAGTTTCGCCAGCCGGCGGTCGGAAAAGCCTGCGCGCTTGAGGCGGCGCAGTTCGTCCGCCCCGACATCCGCCAGCGCGCGGCCGGCGAGCGCGGTCTCCATCTCGATCAGGTCCTGGACCTGGTCGAGGAACCACGGATCGATCTTCGAAACCGCCTGGACTTCGCTGATCGACATGCCGACGCGGAAGGCGTCGCCGACGTACCAGATGCGCTCGGGGCCGGGCGACATCAGTTCGGCTTCGATCTCGTCGCGATCGGCCGTGCGCGGATCGAGCCCGTCCGCGCCGACTTCGAGTCCGCGCAGGGCCTTCTGCAGCGATTCCTGCAGCGTGCGGCCCATCGCCATGACCTCGCCGACCGATTTCATCTGCGTGGTCAGGCGGTCGTCGGCCTGCGGGAATTTCTCGAACGCGAACCGCGGCACCTTGGTCACGACGTAGTCGATGGACGGCTCGAACGAGGCCGGCGTCGCACCGCCAGTGATGTCGTTCCTGAGCTCGTCGAGCGTGTAGCCGACCGCGAGCTTGGCGGCGATCTTGGCGATGGGAAATCCGGTGGCCTTGGACGCCAGCGCCGAGGAGCGCGACACGCGCGGGTTCATCTCGATCACCACCATGCGGCCGTCGGCCGGGTTGATCGCGAACTGCACGTTCGAGCCGCCGGTGTCGACGCCGATCTCGCGCAGCACCGCGAGACTGGCGTCGCGCATGATCTGGTATTCCTTGTCGGTCAGCGTCTGCGCCGGCGCGACGGTGATCGAATCGCCGGTGTGCACGCCCATCGGGTCGAAGTTCTCGATGGAACAGACGATGATGCAGTTGTCCTTGCGGTCCCGCACCACCTCCATTTCATATTCTTTCCAGCCGAGCAGCGATTCCTCGATCAGCAGCTCGTGCGTCGGCGAGGCCTCGAGGCCGCGTTCACAGATGGCGACGAATTCGTCCTTGTTGTAGGCGATGCCGCCGCCCGAACCGCCCATCGTGAACGAGGGACGGATGATGGTCGGGAAGCCGAGCGCCGCCTGCACCTGCAGCGCCTCTTCCATACTGTGCGCGATGGCGGAACGCGCCGAGCCGAGGCCGAGCCGGGTCATCGCGGTCTTGAACTTCTCGCGGTCCTCGGCCTTGTCGATGGCTTCCTTGGTCGCGCCGATCATCTCGACGCCGTATTTTTCGAGCACGCCGTGTTTGGCCAGATCAAGCGCGCAGTTCAACGCGGTCTGTCCGCCCATGGTCGGCAGCAGCGCGTCTGGACGCTCCTTGGCGATGATCTTCTCGACCATCTGCCAGGTGATGGGCTCGATGTAGGTCACGTCGGCCATGTCCGGGTCGGTCATGATCGTCGCCGGATTGCTGTTGACGAGGATGACCTTGAACCCCTCCTCGCGCAGCGCCTTGCAGGCCTGCGCGCCGGAGTAGTCGAATTCGCACGCCTGCCCGATGACGATGGGGCCGGCGCCGATGATGAGGATGCTGTTGAGGTCGGAGCGCTTGGGCATGATTCAGTGTGCGGCGGTACGGTCGGCCATCATCTGGATGAAGCGGTCGAACAGATAGCGCATGTCGTGCGGGCCGGGGCTCGCTTCGGGATGGCCCTGGAAGCTGAAGGCCGGCGCGTCGGTGCGGGCGATGCCCTGCAGGCTGCCGTCGAACAGCGAGACATGGGTGCTGCGCAGGTTGGCGGGCAGCGTCGCCGCGTCCACCGCGAAGCCGTGGTTCTGGCTGGTGATGGCGACGCGGCCGCTGTCCAGATCCTTCACCGGATGGTTGGCGCCGTGGTGGCCGAATTTCATCTTCACCGTCTTCGCGCCGGAGGCGAGCGCGAGCAACTGGTGGCCCAGACAGATGCCGAACAGCGGAATGCGCGCCTCGACCAGTCGGCCGATCGCACGGATCGCGTAATCGCAGGGCTCCGGATCGCCCGGGCCGTTGGACAGGAAAATGCCGTCCGGCTTCAGCGCCAGCGCCTCGTCCGCGTCGGTGGTCGCCGGCAGCACGGTCAGCCGGCAGCCGCGTTCGGCCAACATGCGCAGGATGTTGCGTTTGACGCCGTAGTCGTAGGCGACGACGTGGAAGCGCGGCGCGGCCTGTTCGCCGTAGCCGCGGCCGAGTTTCCATTCGGCCTCGGTCCATTCGTAGGGCGCGGGCGCGGTCACCACCTTGGCCAGATCCATGCCGGCCAGCCCCGGAAAGGCGCGGGCGGCTTCCAGCGCTTTCGCCTCGTCCACCGCGCCGGCCATGATGCAGCCGTCCTGCGCGCCCTTCTCGCGCAGGATGCGCGTCAGACGCCGCGTATCGATGTCCGCGATGGCGACGAGATTCTGGCTTTTCAGGTAGTCGGGCAGCGACTGGGCGGCGCGGAAATTCGAGTGCAGGCGCGGCACGTCGCGCACCACCAGACCGGCGGCGTGGGTATGGCCGGCTTCCACGTCTTCGGCGTTGACGCCGACGTTGCCGATGTGGGGATAGGTCAGGGTGACGATCTGCCGGGAATACGAAGGGTCGGTGAGGATTTCCTGGTAGCCGGTGAGCGCCGTGTTGAACACCACCTCGCCCGTCGCGATGCCCTCGGCACCGATCGAACGGCCGCGAAAGACCGAGCCGTCAGCAAGAACCAGGATGGCAGGTTGGTCAGAGGACAAGGAATACTCCGAAAGGCAGGTGACAAAATTCAGGCGAGCCGCTCGCGCGACCCGCCTGAATTTGAATGCCGCCATTGTAGCCGATCCGCATGCCGCCTTCAACGCTCGGCACGCGAACGGCCGTCCGGTTTCAGGGCTGCAGGTGGTCCAGTCCGCCGTCCATGTCGAGCTCGGTCAGCTCGGTGAAACCGCCGATGCATCTGCCTTCCACGACGATCTGCGGCACGGTGCGCGCGCCGTCGGTGACGACCGCGAATTCCTTCATCGCCTCGCGGTCGAGGTCGATGCGGACTTCGTCGTAGGCGATGCCGCGCTTGTCGAGAAAGGCCTTGGCTTTCACGCAGATGGGACAGGTGCCGGTGCTGTAGACCTTGACGGCGTTCATGGGATTCTCTCCGGTGATTTTTATTTCAGATCGAGTACGTCGCGCATGTCGTACAGCCCGGGCGCGCGGCCCTGCAGCCATTTGGCGGCCCGCAGCGCGCCCTGCGCGAAGGTGGCGCGGCTGCCGGCCTTGTGCGTGAGCTCCACGCGCTCGCCGATGCCGGCGAACAGCAGCGTATGGTCGCCGACGATGTCGCCGCCGCGCACGGTGGCGAAGCCGATGGTCTGCGGATCGCGCTCGCCGGTCACGCCCTCGCGGCCGTACACCGCGCACTGGGCGAGGTCGCGTCCGGTCGCGCCGGCCACGGCCTGCCCCAGGCCCAGCGCGGTGCCCGAGGGCGCGTCGATTTTATGGCGATGGTGCGCCTCGACGATCTCGACGTCGTAGCCGTCCCGCAGCACGCGCGCGGCGATTTCGGCGAGCTTCATCAGCAGGTTGACGCCGACGCTCATGTTGGGCGCGAAGACGACGGGAATCGCGCGCGCCGCCGCGGCGATGCGCGCCTTGCCGGCCGCATCGAAGCCGGTGGTGCCGATCACCAGCGGCACGCGCGCCGCAACGCAGGCGTCGAGATAGCCAAAGGTGGCTTCGGGCCGGGTGAAGTCGATCAGCGCCTGCGCGCCGGCCAGCGCGGCGGCAGCGTCGTCCGTTACCCGCACGCCGCTGGTTCCGCCCAGCGCCGCCTGGGCGTCCTGCCCCAGAAGCGGGCTGCCCGCCCGGTCGATGGCGGCGTGCAGGCTGCAGCCGGGATCGGCCGCCACCGATTCGAGCAGGGCGCGGCCCATGCGGCCGGACACGCCGGCCAGCGCGATTTTCACGGTCATGGCTGCGCTCCGCGCAGAACCGAGAGCACTTTCTCCTCGACGATCAGCCAGCGGCCTTCGCGCTCGATCAGGCGCAGTTGCTTGACCACGGCGTCCCGATAGCTGTCGGAGCGGTAGAACTGGTTGAACGTCACGATCGCGCTGCCGTCGCCCGGACGCTCGACCGAGGGCGAATCCACCTTCACGTCGATGCGCCTGGCCACGCCCAGCAGCAGGCGGCGGCGCTGCACCCAGTCGGCGCGGCTGCCGCCGCCCTGGGGCACGAACTGCTTGTCGTAGGCCGACAGATAGGTCTCTTCGTCGCGCGCCGCCCAGGCCGAGGCCCAGTCGTACACCGCTTTCAACACCGGATCGCCGTTGGCGGACGCCGCCGGCGCCGGTTCGGGGAAGGGCGGCATGACATCCGGCTGAATCCGCGCCACGTCGGTTTCAGGCTGCAGGCCGGGCTCGGCCGGTGGACGCGGGTCGACATAGGGCGGCGCATGCTCGGGGCTCGGCAACGGCGGGACGACGCTGCTGGCCTGCGCGCGTGGCTCGGCCGCACCGGCCGGCGCGGATGCCGCCGCAGCGGCAGCGGGGGGGATTGCCGTCGCCGCAGGCGCGGGCGTCGGAGCCGGCGCAGGGGTCTGCGGCGTTGCGGCGGACGGCGGCGTTTCCGCCATCGGCTGAGGCGCGGGCGCGGCGTCCGCGGCCAGCGGCGTCGTGCGCACCGGCGCATCGGCCGGTTGCGGCGCGGGTGCGGCGGCGACAGACGGCTTGGCCTGCTGCGGTTCGACCGGCGCGGCGGCCTGCGGCGGCAGATCGCCTTCGATGCGCGCCAGCGTATCGCCTTCGAAGAACAGCGAGAGGCGCCGCTGCTCGGCCAGCTTGCCGCCCTTGTAGAACACGTAGACGTAGTCCCAGCGGTCGTTGCGGAACGGATCGACCACCAGCGGCGTACCCAGCAGGAAGCGAACCTGGGAACGGCTCAGCCCGGTCTTCAGGCGCGCGACGTTTTCCTGATCCAGCGCATTGCCCTGCTGCACGTCGATGCGATGCGGGCCGATCTTGAGGTTGGAACAGCCGGCGGTCAGGGCGAGGAGCAGAACGGGAAGCAGGTATCGACGCATGGCCCAGAACCCGGCAGGGTCAAGACAGGTGAGAAAAGACGTATCATAGCGCATCAGTCCCTTCGTTCTGGAGCCCCGCTTGAGCAATCCATCCGACCTCAAGAGCATCGGTCTCAAAGCCACCCTGCCCCGCCTGAAGATCCTCGACCTGTTCGAACAGAGCGACAAACGCCACATGACGGCGGAAGAAGTGTATCGCCTGCTGTCCGACGAAGGACAGGACATCGGGCTGGCGACCGTCTACCGGGTGCTGACGCAGTTCGAGCAGGCCGGTCTGCTGATACGGCATCACTTCGACAGCGACAAGGCCGTGTTCGAGCTCAACCAGGGGGATCATCACGATCACCTGGTCTGCCTGCAGTGCGGCAAGGTCGAGGAATTTTTCGACCCCGAAATCGAAAAGCGCCAGCAGCGCATCGCCAAGGAGCGCGGCTTCGTCATCCACGACCACTCGCTCCACCTCTACGCCGACTGCGTCAAAGAGAACTGCCCCAACCGCAAGCCGGGCGACGGCCGTCAGCGGTAGTCCGCCAGCGCGGCGCACAAGCCCGCCACGCCCTCGAGAAGGCGCGGCGTGGCCCGGTGCAGACGATCCGCGTCCACCCGGACGAAAGCGTCGTCCCGCACCGCCGGCAGGCCGCTGAACGCCCTCCAGGTCGCGCGCGCGTCGGGCGCGTCGCTGCCGCCCAGGATCAGTCGCGGCTGCCGCCGCAGCACCGCCTCGCGGGACACGATCGGCGCCACCGCCCGCAGGTCGTGGAAGATGTTGCGCGCGCCGCAGACGGCGAGCGCCTCGTCGATCCAATGCACGCCGCCCACGGTCATCAGCGGCCGATCCCATATCTGGTAGAAAACCGGTATCCGTTCGGTGCGCGCATAGCGCCGCTTCAGGGCTTCCAGCCGTTCGCCGTAGGCCCGCGCTTCCCGGGCGCCGGCTTCCGCATGGCCGGTCGTCTCACCCAGCAGGCGGAGCAGGCGCGCCACGTCTTCGAGCCGGATGGCTTCGGTGTTGAGAACGGGGATGCCGAGCTGCGCGACGCCGTACACGTCGGCCGCGCGGTTGCCGCCGACCCAGGCGACGATGAGGTCGGGCTTCAACGCCAGGATGCGCTCGAACCGGATGCGGCTGGTGTCGCCGACGCGCGGCAAGGCTCGCGCGGCGGCCGGGTAGTCGCTGGCGCTGTCCGCGCCGACGAGCTGTCCGCCCGCGCCCACGGCATACAGCAGTTCGGTGAGGTGCGGCGTCAGGGAAACGATGCGCTGCGGCGGCCGGGAAAATGCCAGCACCTGCCCGGTATCGTCGGTCACCCGGATGCCGGTCGCATCCGCCGGCAGGGCAAGCAGCAGAAAGAGCCCGGCAAGCAGGCCGCGGATCACGCGGGCACGCGCGCGCGGCCGTGGAAGATCAGGCTCGCGCGACCGGCGTCGAAACGCAGGCGGGTCAGCGAAGCGCTCGCGACCTCGACGCGGTACGCGTTCGCCAGCGGCATCTGCAACGCCCAGGCGAGCGCCATGCGCATCACGCCCGCATGACCGACCAGCAGCACGTGTTCGCCGGCGGACGCCGCCATCAGATCGTCGAGCGCGGCGGTCACCCGCGCATGAAAAGCCGCCAGCGCCTCGGCGCCGGCCGGCCGCGCGCCGATCGGGTCGGCCTTGAAGCGCGCGAGACTGCCCGGCCAGGCCGCTTCGATCTCGGCCGCGGTCCGGCCTTCCCACGCGCCGAAGCCCACTTCCTTCAGCCGTTCGTCGAACGCCAGCGGCAGACCGTGCCGCTCGGCCAGCGATTCGGCGAAGGCGCGGCAGCGTGCCAGCGGCGACGACACGATGCGTGTCCACGGCGCCGCGTCGCCCACCGCCGCGCGCATCTGCGCCCAGCCTGCGTCCGACAGCGGATCGTCGATCTGGCCGCGGTATCGGCGGCCGCCGACCGGCTCGCCGTGGCGCATCAGATCCAGCGTGACGCTCACGCCAGCACCACCAGATTGTCGCGGTGGATCAGCTCGGGTTCGTCGACGTAGCCAAGCTCGGATTCGATGGCGGACGAGGATTTGCCGGCGATGCGGCGCGCCTCGTTCACGCTGTAGTTGACGAGTCCGCGCGCGATCTCGCGGCCCGCCGCATCGACCACCGCGACCACCTCGCCGCGCTCGAACTCGCCGGTCACGCCCTTCACGCCCACCGGCAGCAGGCTCTTGCCGTCCTCGACCAAAGCCCGCACCGCGCCGTCGTCGAGCACCAGCCCGCCGCGCAGTTGCAGATGGTCGGCCAGCCATTGCCGGCGCGCGGCGAGCGGCGCCTGCCGCGCCACCAACTGGCTGCCGATCCCCTCGCCCGCCGCCAGCCGCAACAGCACGCGTTCCTCGCGGCCGCTGCAGATGACCGTGTGCGCGCCGCTCCTCGCCGCGCGCCTGGCGGCGAGAATCTTGGTCAGCATGCCGCCCGTGCCTACGCTGCTGCCGGCGCCGCCGGCCATGCGCTCCAGCTCCGGATCGCCGGCATGCGCGTCCATCACCAGCGTGGCGTCCGGATGCCTGCGCGGATCGGCGGTGTACAGGCCGGGCTGGTCGGTGAGGATGATCAGGCAGTCCGCCTCGATCAGATTGGTGACCAGCGCGCCCAGCGTATCGTTGTCGCCGAGCCGGATTTCGTCGGTGGCGACCGTGTCGTTCTCATTGATGATCGGCACCGCGCGCAGCGCCAGCAAGGTGCGCAGCGTGGAGCGCGCATTGAGATAGCGCGTGCGGTCGGCCAGATCCTCGTGGGTCAGCAGCACCTGCGCCGCGTGCAGGCCGTGCGCGCGGAAGATCGACTCGTAGGCCTGTACCAGGCCCATCTGGCCCACCGCCGCGGCCGCCTGCAGTTCGTTCACCGCGCGGGGCCGCTTCTTCCAGCCCAGCCGCGCGATGCCTTCGGCGATCGCGCCCGAGGACACCAGCACGACCTCGCGTCCCTGCTCGACCAAAGCCGCGATCTGCTCCGCCCAACGCGACAGCGCCGCATGATCCAGCCCGCGCCCCTCGGCGGTCACGAGACTCGACCCGACCTTCACGACGATGCGCCGCGCCTGCTTGACGACCGAACCGCTCATCGCGCCGTCCGCTTCAGATTGCGCACCGCCTCGGCGGCGCTGCGCACATTGGCGCCGTCCGAGCAGAAATGGTCTTCGTACAGGGCTTTCTGGTACGACAGCGAAGAACGCAGCTTGATCCGCTCCCAACCCGCGTCGCGCGCCTTCGACCAGGTGCCGTCCGGATGGCCGTAGGCATACAGGCGGCGTTCCGCCGTCTCGCAGCGGATGCCTTCGAACGACACGTTCCGCGCGCCGCCCGCCGCCTCGATCACCACCGTGTAGCGCACCACCTTGTCCTCGCCCACGCTGACCGACGCGGTGTCGACGAAGAATCGATTGCGTGTCGCGGGCGACACCTCGAAGGGCGCCAGATTCCCGGCCTGGGGGTACGGCGGCAATTGCGCGGCCACCTCGATCCAGGATTCATCGGCCTCGAATTCGCGATCGAAATCGTTCCATGCCGCCTGGGCGGCGAACGGCAGACACAGCAACAGAACGGGCAGCTTTTTCATGCCCGGCATTGTAGGGGTTCGGTTGCGGGCTGGCTACGGCGGCGCGGCTATCGTTCCCGCAGGCTCTCGTTGCCGTACTGCAGCAACGGACTATTCCGCACGGTGATGGATGCCATATTTCAAACCCTCGCATTGATGCAGGTGATTGCACTCCAAACAAAGTGAAATCACCCCTGCAACATCAATGACTGCGCCTTTTCCGTCTGCGACCCGGAAGGCTCAGCCCGCGTACATGTAGCCGCGGTCGTAAGGATAGTTCGGCTGCCGCCCGTCGACGGCCTTGCCGGCCAGCACCTGCCACAATTCCAGCCAGCCGCGCTCGAAGGCGTGGGCGGAGCCGGCCATGTAGAT
>Ga0228535_1001992_pt1 | contig 23492 bp, 18 predicted proteins | sample SJ1metagenome_FD_168457 | JGI IMG/M metagenome (GOLD analysis project Ga0228535, IMG submission 168457) | Enriched culture of PCE-dechlorinating microbial communities from Ithaca, New York, USA - SJ1 | ecosystem: Engineered > Modeled > Simulated communities (microbial... > Unclassified | place... | reverse complement strand
GTCCTTTTCGAAGTCGGCGATGATGATGGGCATGTAGGTGATCGCATCGTTGATCGATTTTGAGATTTCGGACTTGCCGCCGCCCGACACGGTGCAGGGCTTGTGGCACAGAAGGCCCTCGGCCGAGGTGCCGATGAGGCGCCAGGCCCCGGTCGCGGGATGGCGTTCCATGTGCACGCGATAGCCCGTGGGGTGTACGTAGATGTATCCGGGGAGAATCCTCAGGGACTCTTCCCTGCCCTCGCTCATCCAGTGCGCCTGCTGGTCTTCGAGCGATATATAGGCGTCCTCGGGCAGATAGATGATATTGGGGAAGGTGAGGTCGATCGCATAGCCTTTCTCTTTCATCTCGATGCGGCTGCGCATGATGGTATAGACGTCGTGAAGGCTGTGTCCCTTGGATTTGAGGTTGGTGTCGGGCACAAAGCGCGTGCCGAGGTTGTAGGAGGGAAAGACCAGGGCGCCGCCCGCGTGCTCTTCCTCTCCGAGGCCGAGGAGGTTGGCGGAGTAGGAGATGTGGGATTTGACCTCCTTTTTCGAGTAGCCGAAATAGTTGTCCGCAATGATGGTGATGATGACGCCCGACTCGTCGCGCGCAGTGATCTTGAAAGCCCGCCCGTCGTTGTATTTTTCTGTGGGTTCGCGCCAGCACATGCCCTCGCGGCGCTGGCGCTCCGTCGCCTGGTCCCAGTGCGGCAGTCCGAGTTCCTTTTTGGTGAGCTCGGTGAGGTGCGTTGCGAGGATGATACAGCCGGTCGTCCCTGTCCAGTGGACGGGATCGATCGACGCATCGTTTTCGGGAATGAAGGGATCGCCGGAGTTGCCGAAAATGCTCTCGACAAAGTCGACATTCGCCACGAGCGAGCCGGGCGCGAAGAAACGCACTTCCATGGAGCGCTCTTCGCAGTAGCCCGGAATTTCGGGGCGCACGATCGGGCGCAGCAGCACCGACACAAAGGTATACGCCTTGTCATTTTCGCCCGCGGTGAAGGGAATTTCGAGCAACTCCACGGGAGGGTTCAGCGCCGCTTCCAGAAGCTTTGCGAAGGTGAGCTTCGGAACCGCCTTTTTGTCGGGCGGAATGGGGAGACCGCCTTCGGCGATGTGGAAGACGCCTTCAGTCGTCCTGCGGTCGCTTTTGGGATTGTGCAGGACGCCGTTTCGCACGCGGTACGAGGTGAGCGTGGGAGAGATGTGCTTGTGCCCGTCGGGCGGCAGCGAGAGCTCCCTCGCCATGCCGCAGCGGTCGAGAACGAGAGTATTCGCTGGCAGCTGCGGCACCCGCGCGAGTCCCAGGTCCGCCAGATACTTGTCGATAAAATTCTGAATCCTCTGGTCCGCCGGGGGAAGAATTCTGGGAAGGAGTCTGTCCTTCTGTCTGAAACTTTCGAGCATGTCGGCCGCGAGCTGCACAAAGCCCGTGCCCTCTTTGGAATATACCGGCAGGCCGAGGCTCTGCAGTTTTATGTTGATATAGGAAATCAGCTTGGACCGTTCCTGAGGGGAAGTTCTGTCGAGGTGTATGCCATGATCGCGCTTCGTTACCATATGCGGTGCTCCTGACAAAAGGGTTGATTCAATTTTAGACTCAATCTTTACAAGGGACAACGGGTTCAGGATTCCAACTCCACCGCTCTATGCTCTGGGCCAGTGTTTCGTCGTGAAGAAGCACCCCTACCGCATCGATGTCCGGGTACATGGTGCGGTCCCTGTCGGTGAAGCGGACCGCCGCCCGCACTGTCCGATATATCGAAGCTGTCGCAGGGGACAGGGAATTTTCGATCGTGGGCAGGCCGAGCTGAATCGCGCGCAGGTCGAGCGCCTGACAGGCCGCGAGCGTCTCCATTGCGACGACCCGTCCGGCATTGTCGATGATCTGCCTGGCTTTGCGCGCTGCGATGGTTCCCATCGACACGTGGTCTTCCTGATTTGCGCTCGACGGAATTGAATCCACGCTCGCGGGATGGGAGAGTACCTTGTTTTCCGAGACAAGGCTTGCGGCGCTGTACTGGACGATCATGAAGCCGGAGTTGAGCCCGCCGTTGATGGTGAGAAAGGCCGGCAGCCCTTCGGACAGGGCGGGATTGACCATTCTCTCAAGCCGGCGCTCCGAGAGATTCGCCAGCTCCGAGGCAGCGATCCCCAGATAGTCGAGCGCGAGCGCCAGAGGCTCGCCGTGGAAGTTCCCTCCCGAAAGGATATCGCCGCCTTCATAGAGCACGTGCGGAAAAATGAGGGGGTTGTCGGTGACCGCGTTCAGTTCCGCGGCAATTATCCCCCACACGTGCTGAATTGCGGCGAGGCACGCGCCGTGGACCTGGGGAGTGCATCGGAGGGCATAGGCGTCCTGAACCCGTGCCCCCGAAGGTTTGGTGGTCAAAAGCGAATCTTCGAGCAGGCGGCGCAGGTCCTGGGCCGCCTCGATCTGGGCTTTCTGCCGCCTGAGCTCGTGGATGCGCGGGTCGAGGGCCTCCGTAATGCCACGGAGCGCCTGGAAGGTCATGGCCGACGCGATGGTCGCGCTCCGGTACAGCATGAGGGCATCGTAGACGGCCAGCGCGCCGATCGCCGTCATGGCCTGTGTTCCGTTGATGAGCGCGAGCCCCTCTTTCGGCTCGAGCACAAGCGGCTCGATGTGCGCTTCCGCGAGGGCGAGCGCCCCGGCCATGCGGTTCCCCCTGTACATCGCCTCGCCCATCCCGATCAGCACCAGTGCGATATGGGCGAGCGGCGCCAGGTCTCCCGAGGCGCCGAGCGAACCCTTTTCCGGCACCACCGGCACCAGGTCCGCGTTGACGAGCCGCAGAATGTGCTGGACCACGAGCGGCCGCACCCCGCTGTTCCCGACGGCCAGGGCATTCGCCCTCAAGATCATCATCGCCCGGACGATCTCCGCCGCAAGGGGCTCGCCCTGGCCGCAGGCGTGGCTCATTATCAGGTTCTTCTGGAGCAGCGCATTGTCCTCTTCCGAGATGATGACATCGCAGAATTTCCCGAATCCGGTCGTAATACCGTATTTTATCTGTTTTTTCCTGACCGCGAGTTCTACGACCTTTCTCGAAGCGAGCATGCGCCCTTCCGCATCGGGGTCGAGCCGGACCGGCACGCGGTGGCGTGCCGCAGCGACAAGCTCTGCAATCGAGAGTGAACAGCCGTCGATGACCACTTCGTCCATGCTTCCGAGTATACCCCATAAGAAGGGCCTATGGACAGGCGCAGATTCTCTCATTAGCATGGGGCATCATGAGACAGAGACAAGGCGCCGCAACGCTCTTCGGGGTCATAGTCGCGGTCATCTGGGGCATGACGTTTCTCTCGATCAAGGTGGCGCTCCGCGAATTCGGACCGATGAGTCTTTCGCTTTTCCGCTTTGTCATCGCATCGATTCTGCTCGCGCTCCTCATGGTGATAACGCGGGTCAAATTCCGGGTCGCCTGGCGCGATGTTCCCCTGCTGTCGCTGAGCAGCATCGTCGGCGTCACGCTCTATTTTTATTTCGAGAACAACGGCATCATGCGCCTTACCGCATCGGAATCTTCGCTCATCATCGGGGCGATCCCCGTGGTGACCCTCTTGGTGGAGATACTGCTGTTCCGGACGAGGCCTCCCAGGCTGGTCGTCGTGGGCATCATTCTCTCCTTCGTGGGAGTCGCGCTCATCGTGCTGCGTTCGGAGAGTGCGACGACCTCGCCGCTGGGCTATCTCTTTATGGCGGGCGCGGTGCTCTCCTGGGTCGCGTACGGATTCATCACAAAGCCGCTCTCCGGGCGCTACCCCATGCTGACCATTACATTCTGGCAGATGGTGATCGGCGCCATAGGATGCATTCCCTTTGCGGCTGTGGAGCGGCAGGTGTGGACCGGGCTCTCCGCCACCGCACTCCTGAATGCCGCCTTCCTGGGCATTTTGGGTTCCGCCCTCGGCTACTGGCTCTATATCATTGTGCTTGAGCGCCTGGGGCCGGGGAGATCGAGCGTGTTCATCAATCTGATCCCGGTGGTGTCGGTCGCGGCCTCGTATGTGATTCTAGGCGAGCGACTCGGCCTATTGCAGATCATCGGGGCCGTCATCGCCGTCACCGGCGTGTATCTGGCGAGCAGCAGAGTCTAGTGCCTATCCTCGGGTTCTCTGCCCGGCAGCGGCCAAGGCGAGCAGACAGGCCCCGTTCGCCGCATCCGCCTGTGGCGGGACTATCCGGTGACGCGGCAACACAGAGAGAATTCGCGCCTCGGTGTCGTGCCACAGTCGTTCATTGTTGGCGAGAAAACCACCCGTAAAGGCGATGCGTCCGCCGGACTGCGCCTCACCGAGCCGGGTCGCGATGGATATTGCGAGCAGCGCGAGCTCCTCCGCGGCGTCCTTGAAAATCTGTTCCGCCACCTCATCGCCCCGATCGCGCTCTTCCGCCACGATGCGCGCAAAGGCCGCCACCCTTGCCTTGTCGAAGGGCTCATAGACGGCGGGAATGAGCGAAAAAGGCTCTTTTTCGCCAAAATACGCCAGAGCCCTCCCGAGCAGATCGGTCTGTGGGCTCCTTCTGTCGTGGAAGCGTGTCGCCGCGTTGAGCGCCCGCAGGCCGACCCAGTATGCCGACCCCTCATCGCCGAGGATGTGTCCCCAGCCCCCGGAGCGGATAATCCGGCCGGCCCCGTCGGCGCCCACCGCAATGGATCCCGTCCCCGCGATGAGCAGAATGCCGCGCAGTTCGCCGAACGCGCCCGCCAGCGCCGGAATCGAATCATTCCGCACTTCCACGTTGGTGTCCGGACCCAGGTCGGCAGCGTCGCGGATGATACTGCGCATGGTCCCCCTGTCTTCGCTCCTGTCGATGCCGGCCACACCGGCGAAACCCGCCACACAGTTGTCTGCATCCAGGCCGGTCGTCCCGTACATCGCCGAAAAGAGCCCCTCGAGCGTCTTGCGTGAACCATTCCAGCCCACCGACCGCGGGTTGAGGCTCGGCCCCTCCGCCTGATGGAGAAGTTTTCTCTCAAGACTTTCGACCCTCAGCCGAGTCGACGTTCCACCGCCATCGATGCCAAAAATCCACTGTTGGTCCATAGGGGCTCCTCGCGTTATTTCATCTTGAGACTAATCACCTTGGAGCGAAGAATCAAGAGAATCCCATCTATATCAAGAGAAAGCCGGCGAACCTGTCTTTAAGTCGCAGTCTATTTGACGGCTCCTTCCGTGAGCCCGGAGATGAATTGCCGGCTCATGATGACAAATACGATGAGAATGGGTATGACAGCAATATTGAGGGCTGCGAACAGAAGGTTCCACTGTATATTGTACTCGCCGTAGAATATCTGGATCCCTAAAGGAATCGTGCGCAATTCCTTTTTGTTGATCAGAATGAGAGGGAAGAAGAAATCGTTCCATACATCAATAAAATTGAATATCGTCACTGTTGCCAGGGCAGGTTTGAGCAGAGGGAGATCGATCGACCAGTAAATTCTGAATGCCCCTGCACCGTCAATCTTTGCCGATTCTTCAAGCTCCCGGGGAAGTGACTTAAAGAAATTGACGAGAAGGAACATGGAAAAAGCTACTCCTCCTGCGGTATATACCAGAATGAGGCTAAGATACGTGTCCTGGATGTGCAGGTCCCGCATCAGAAGAAAGATAGGTATGATGGCGAGCTTGACAGGGAGGGCTATCCCTGCGATCAGGTAGAGGAAGAGGGCGCGGCGGCCGGGGAATTTAAACCGGGCTATCACATAGGCAGCCATCGATGTGACCATGATAATACAACCTATGGATAGCACGCTGACAATGGCAGAGTTTCTGAAGTAGGTAATGAAATTGGACTTTACCCACGCCTGGGTATAATTCTTCAGACTCCATACCTGGGGAAGGGCAAGTGGTGTAAGGAATATCTCCTTTGTAGTTTTGAGACTTGAGATGAATAACATCAATATTGGAAACAGGTTGATGAATGCCAATGCAATGAGACATATATATGCGATTGTTTTTCCTACAGGACCAAATTTGATCATTATTCAATCCCTCCCATGCGGCGGTCGAGTATGAACACATAGAGTATAGAGAGCGGAAATACGATGACGAAAATGAGCGAGACTACGGCCGCGCCCAATCCCATTCCCATTGCGGTACTTCCCAGCCCGCCGAACGCGAGTCGATAGAAGAGAGTTCCGAGCACATCGGTGGCACCGGCAGGTCCGGCTTGGGTTCCTTCCATGGCATAAACAATATCGAATACATTGAAGGCTCCAATGAATTTCAGAATGGTCAGCGTTACCACTGTCGGGAATATGTGCGGAAGTACAATACTCCATCCGATGTGCATTTCGCTTGCCCCATCCAGTCTGGCAGCCTCGATCTGGTCCTTCCCAACGCTGAGCATCGCTGCCAAGAAGACCAATATATAGAAACCGAGCATCTTCCAAGAGCTGATGACAATTATGGTCGGAAAGGCAAATTTTACATCCCCGAGCCAAGGCCTCACCAGCGCTTCGAGACCTATACCTCTCAAGAAGGCATTGATGGGTCCCCATTGGGGATTCAGCAAAAGGGAAAACAGAAAACCAATGACGATTATTGGCAAAACATTGGGAAAGAAAAAGATGATCTTAAAAATATTGGTCCCTTTAAGGCCGGAATTGAGCAGAAAAGCGAAAAAAAGCCCGGGAATTATGGTCAGAGCCCAAGTCCCTATAAAATAGATCGCATTGTGGACAACGGCCCGATAAAACTCTTGGCTGAGAATTCCGTGAAGAATCATCTGGTAATTCTGCAATCCTATGAATTTCTTGGGGCCAACCCCGCCCCAGTCAAAGAAACTGAGGGAGAGGCTCGAGATAAATGGATAGGCGGCAAACAATGTATAGACCACCAGAGCAGGCACGATCATCAATAGATAGAGGTGCTTCTTCACGGCATACTCCTTGTGCACCACATTCACTTTCGCCGTCATTATACAGGCTGATCAGAGAAGAGGTGAAACGCGCGGTCTCAACTGTGTTGAGACCGCGCGTTAGGGATTTGTAGACTTATTTCTTGAAGGGTGGATACCAGATACCCACGCCATCCTGAATTTTTGCAGCAAAATCGGCGGGGCTCAACATCCCTAGATACATGGCCTGCATATTGGGCGAAAGTATAGTGTAGACAGTCGGCTTGCCCATATCGAAAGGTCCGCCGGTCCAATAGATCGACTTGGAAGCGATGCTCATAGCAGCCTTATAACACTCTACAAGCACAGGCTTGTCGGCTGGCATGGTGACTCCCTTCACTGCGGTCATTTCGCCTGTTTCCTCGCTGAAAAGCTTGCCGAATTCTGGTGTGGCGGTGAATTTGAGGACTTCAAGAGCGGCCGCCTGATGTTTGGACTTGGCGTAAATGGCTAAAGATCCATCCATATAGACATATACTTTTGGATTTACACCTTTTACCTTGGGCGGGGCCGGGAAAAAACCAAATTTAAAATCGGGATTGCTCTGCAGCCAGTTGGCGGAACCGAAGATGCCATCGAACACCATGGCAGCTTGTCCCATCGGGAAAGCCATGTCCAGTTCTGCAAGGCTGTTTGCGGAGAAATCCTTCTGGTAATATTTCTTAAGATCATTGAGGGCCGTGAGCATCTCGACATATTGCGGATCGGTAAATCGCGTTTCCCCATTGAGCAGTTTGGCGATCCAGTCCTCTCCGGGATAGGAGACCGAGACAATCGCATTCTGCATGGCAAGAGTCCAGGCATCTTTTCCGCTCACATAGAACGGAGTCACTTTGTTTTTGAGCAACTTGTCGCAGAGAGCCAGAAGCTCGTCCCATGTCGAAGGCTCTTTGAGGTTATACTTTTCGAAGATCTCTGTGTTGTAGAAAATACCTACTATTTGATTGGCAAATGGTACACCCCAGGTTGTTCCATTTTGGCGGATCAGATTCATTGTCGAATCAGGAAAATTGGAAAAATCGACTTTCCCATCCAGAGGCAGCAGAAAATTTCCTTCTATCAGAGGGTAGGATGCCTGGTATTTTTGCTCAATTTCGGAACGGAATGCCGGGAACTTGGGCAGGCGTCCCGTATACATGATATCCGGGCCGGAACCTCCCTGCAGCGTTGCGTAGAGTTTTGAGAAATATTCCGAAGAGAGAAATGGTTGGTAATCTATTGAGACTTTTACTCCACGGGACTGCAGAATGCGTTCGACTTTTTGCCACAAAGGAACATCCTGTGGCCTCCAACCCCAGACAGTAACTTTCTCCTGGGCGAAGGAGAATGATATAACGACAACAGCTAGAAGAAGCATTGCAAAAAGCTTTTTCATTATCTAGACCTCCTAGGTCGTTAGGATACCCTCTCCAAAATTACTTGTCAAGAAAAAATTAAAATTTTTTTTCATTTATTGCAGAATGTTTGAAATAATATTACACTAGGGAAGCGGAGGAAAAGATGAATTCAGGAGAGGGTTCTATCTTATACGGCAATACAAAGAGCAAAGAACCCATGATAAGGGAAGATGATATTATTGAGCGATCCCTGTATGAATCGGTCTTCCCCGGCATTGTGTGCCGGGTATGGAAAGATGGCAAGCTCCTCTATGAACGTGTCGCGGGGTATCGCGAGTTCGAAACAAGGGACAAGATGACACTCGATACAATATTCGATCTCGCCTCGCTTACAAAACCACTTGCGACGGCCGTGCTTGTCATGAGGGCTATAGATGAGCATGCAGTTTCGCTTGAGCAGAAACTCGGCAATTTTTTCCCTGAAGCTCCAGATACGCTCAAACAGCTGACCATCAGATCACTTCTCATACACACAGCGGGATTGGCGCAGCCTGAGCTCAACCGTTATTTCCCGGACCCTTCGAAGATCGACAGGAAAAAGGCCAGGGAAATAGTCCTCTCCATGCAGCCCGAGCTGCCGTCTGGCAGCGAAGTTCTCTACTCCTGTACGGGATATATCCTGCTCGGTTTTCTCTTGGAACGAGTCTCCGGTGCATCTCTCGGACAGCTGTTTAAAGAATATATGGCCTCTCCGCTTGGCCTCACACATGCAACGTTTGTTCCGCCTGAGGACCTGCGTCTGCAGACGGCCGCGACCGAATTCTGCTCCTGGAGAAAGCGCAGAATCCGCGGAGAGGTCCACGACGAAAGCGCCTACAGTCTCGGAGGAGAAGCCGGAAATGCCGGCCTCTTTGGCACTGTAGATGATGTGGCAAAGATAGCCTCTATCTTTCTGAATGGAGGTTACTTTGAAGAGAAGAAGATACTCTCTGAGGAATCTGTATTCCTCATGACACACTGCCAGACGGAGGGCATGAATCGAAGAAGGGCTGTCGGTTTTGCCATGCATGATGGCGAAACCCTCGACGGAGAGGCGTGGCCGGATGATTCCTTCGGGCACACAGGATTTACGGGGACGAGTCTTTTCATAGACCCGTCAAGACGACTTCAGGCAATCACACTGACCAACAGAGTGTATTTCGGCAGAGCCGAGACTGCGGACAAGATGTCGGCATTTCGGAAGGCATTCCATACACAGATAATGGAAGATTTTGGCCACCGTGCGTAGGGAGTAAGGACATGACTAAAGCGGAAATTCAGACTTTCAGGGCTTTGTATGAAAAAGAGCTGTTCGATAATATTGTGCCTTTTTGGGAAAAATACAGCCTCGACCGAGAGCGGGGCGGATACCTGACCTGCATAGAGCGAGACGGCAGAATTTTTGACCACGACAAGTTTATATGGATGCAAGGGCGAGAACTTTGGGCCTTCTCGAAACTTTACAATACTGTCGGACATGAGCCGCGATGGCTTGAGGCAGCACATCTAGGAGCCCAGTTCCTGCGGAAATTTGGCAGGGCTCCCAATGGCGATTGGTATTTCGCTCTGGATCGGGATGGTTGTCCTCTGGTACAGCCCTACAACATTTTCTCGGATTGTTTTTGCGCTGCGGCATTCATGGAATATTCAAAGGCCTCCGGCGAAGAATGGGCAAGGGATATGGCCATTCAGGGATACCGACGGATACAGGAGCGTAAGGCGCATCCTAAAGGAATCTGGACAAAACAGATCAGCGAGAACAGACCCATCAGGGCGATGGCCATGCCGATGATGCAGCTCTGGCTTGCGGGAGAATTTCAGGGCGCCATTCCCGATGCCGAACGCGAGCATATCATCGACGAAAGTCTCGATCAGATTCTTCGCCTTCACCTCGACCGTGAACGACATGCGGTATTCGAACGGGTATATCCGGATGGAAGCCATCCCGACTGCATGGAGGGCCGGCTCCTCACCCCGGGCCATGCGCTCGAGACACTCTGGCTGGTCCTCAATACTGCCGAGCAGCGCGGTGATCGTGCAATGATCGATGATGTTGCGCCTGTTATGCTGTGGGTCGCGGAACGCGGGTGGGACGAACAATTCGGAGGATTTCTCTATTACCAGGACTATGAAGGTTTTCCGACTGAAAAACTGGAATCTTCGATGAAATTATGGTGGGTCCATGTTGAAGCACTGATGGCCTTCCTGCTCGCATACAGACTTACGGGCGAGGAAGTCTATGAATCATGGTTCAGGAAGGTGCACGATTGGACATGGACCCATTTCCCCGACCATAAGGACGGCGAATGGTTTGGATATCTCAATCGAAGAGGTGAAATTGAGTTGACCCTGAAGGGAGGGAAATGGAAGGGATTTTTTCATATCCCCCGGGCTCTCATGAACTGTTCACAGTGGTTTGCTGAAATGGAGAAATCCTCTTTGGAGGTGAAATGATTTTTTCAATTTTTTCCGGCAGCTCGGACGCTCATTCTCCGAAAAGTATGAAAAATAATTTCATAAGGAAAGGATCCCCCATGGACATTCACTCGATCGATGATTACCTGGAGCACGCGGCCACGGAATCGCGCAATGCGCGCTCTGCGAATATCGACGCTCTCCCGGTGATTGAGATTTTGCGCATAATCAATGAAGAAGACAAGGGCGTACCTTTTGCGGTAGAGAGGGCCTTGCCGAATATTGCGGTCCTGGTGGAGGATATCGTCCGTGCATTCACCGCGGGAGGAAGGCTCGTGTACATCGGCGCCGGGACATCCGGAAGGCTCGGTGTCCTCGACGCTTCCGAGTGTCCGCCGACCTTCGGCGTTCAGCCGGGGATGGTGGTGGGGCTTATTGCGGGAGGGGACACGGCCCTGCGCAACTCGATTGAGAGGGCAGAGGATGAGCCCGAGGGAGGAGAGAAGGCTCTCCGCGACATCGATTTTTCTGCAAAGGATGTGCTGGTGGGCATCACCGCCTCCGGGTCCGCGCCCTATGTGCTCGGCGCGATGCAGTATGCCAAGGATTTGGGGGCCGTGGTGGGTGCGATTTCCTGCAATCGCGAGTCGAGGACGTTCGGCATTGCCCGGCACAAAATACTCCTCGAAGTGGGGCCGGAGGTCATTACGGGTTCCACCCGCATGAAGGCCGGCACGGCGCAGAAGCTTGTGCTCAATATGCTCACCACGACGAGCATGATTCGCATAGGCAAAGTCTATGGTAATCTTATGGTGGACCTGATGCCTGTCAACCGAAAGCTCGTGGAGCGGTCGAAACGTCTCGTCCGGCAGGCGACGGGCTGTACGAAGGATGAGGCTGAGGCGGCATTTTTGGCTTCCGGTGGCAAGCCGAAGATCGCCATCCTCATGATCGCGCTCGGCATCGGCGCCGAGGAGGCCAGCTCCCTCATCCAGCGCGGGCAGGGCCGCCTCTCCGAGGCGATGCAAATGTATTCAGAACAGACGGGGAATCTCCATGAACCAGGGCGCAATTGACACTATTGTCGCGGCGATGCCGGACCTTGCGGACGCAGAGCGCAAAATTGCGGCATTCATAAAGGCCTCTCCGCAGAAGGCCCTGCACCTCAATATCAGCGAGCTGGCCCGTCAGGCCGGCACGAGCCCCGCCGCGGTCGTCCGGTTTTGCAAGCACATAGGCGCGGGGAAATATACCGATTTTAAGATATGGCTTGCAAAGGATGTGTATCAGGGCTGGGGCGAAAAATATCTGCCTGACCTGGAGCTTGAGTCGCAGACACCAGCCGCCCGTGCGCTCCATGACATGACCGAGGCTGTCCGGCGCACGATGAGCGCTCTCGCGCAGACGCTCGACCCCAAGGCAGTGGAAGAGGCGGCCGAACGGATCCGGGCGGCCGGCATGACGGCAATATTCGGCATCGGCGCTTCGGGGCTTGTGGCCTCAGACCTGCACCAAAAACTGACGCGCATCGGCATACCGAGCTCGTATCTTTTTGACACCCATGCGCAGATTACCGCCGCATGTTCTCTGCGCCCGCAGGATATTGCCTTTGTGGTCTCCTATTCTGGCGAGACAGAGGAGATGATAGAGGTCGCGGCGCAGGCAAAGGCGCGGGGCAGTTTTCTCATCGCGATGACCATGACCGGTCAAAACCGTCTGCGCGAACACTCCGATCTCATCCTCGAGATTCCTCCTGTGGAGAGAATATACCGGAGCGCGGCGGAGCTGTCGCGGATCAGTCAGCTCGCAGCCGTAGATATCCTTTTCAATGTGCTCATTTCGCATGATCTCGATGGCGCAATCGCCGCATTGGAGCGTTCGATGCAGGCGACGCACCGATTTTGAATGCTTATTTAAGCATCAATACTGGCATATTTGTCGTTCTTCCCCTAGAATAGAGGCGGAACTGAGTACCATGAGCATAGACACTTTAAGAATGATACTGTATGCGGCGAGCGCGGCGATGGGCTTTCTTGTCATCTATTCTGTCATACGGCAGAAGAGTCACTTGGCCCATTATTTTTTCTTTGTGGCGCTCTGCGCGTTTCTCTATATTTTTGGCTATGCTTCAGAACTGGGTGCCCGCTCTTTAGCCGATATCCGGTTTTGGCTCACCTTTGAATATTTTGGACTGGCATTCATCACTTCCTTCTGGTTTTTGCTTTCCTGGAAGCTGTGGTACAACCACAACCCCCGATTCAGAATGAACCTCCTTGTTTTTCTCACACCTGTAATCACCCTTTTTTTAGTCACTACTCAGGAATATCAGGGGCTTTTTTATAAGTCACTGGCTGTGGCGGAGATTGAAGGACATCATCTGGTCATCATCGAGAAAGGTCCCTGGTACTGGGTGCAGAATGGCTATCAGTTTCTCATGATACTCATGAGTTTCTTCCTTCAGTGGCGCGCATGGCGCAGGAAGGGAGGCTCGTATGCCACCGACAATTTCTGGACACTTCTGGGGACCTTGAGCCCTGTTCCATGGATAGCGGTGTATCAGCTTGGGTTGTCGCCGCACAACATCGATCTGGGGCCTTTTGGCATCGCTGTGGCGACTTTTTTTATTGCGGTGGCAGTATTTCATTTCGGGGCGCTGAGCTCTGAGGAAGTGTTGCTGTATTCGATTTTTGCCAGTATTGACGACGGTGTGGTAGTCCTGGACGAGGACGGCAAAATTTCGGAATTCAATACTGCGGCGCAGAAGATATTCTTCTGGCTCGATGCGAGCTGCATCGGCAAGCCGGTAGCCAATCCCGACGATGCTCCATTGTTCGCCGTGACCCAGAATCAGAAAATCGAAAAAGTGATCGAACTGTCAGGCTCCAGGCGCTATTACCAGGGCAAATTTACCCAGATCTACGAAGGGCACTCAAAATTGGGGCGGATCTATATGTTCAGAGACGTAACGGAGAGCCGGCTGCTCATGAAGCGCCTGCGGAAATTTGCGAATTTTGATGTGCTCACCGGCCTCTACAACAGGCGCCGTTTCGTGGAACAGGCGGAAAAGGCGCTCCTTCGCGCCCAGGAAGACGAGAGCTATATCTCGATTCTCATGATCGATGTGGATCACTTCAAAAACGTGAACGACCGTTTCGGGCATGCAGTCGGCGACAGAGTCCTCTCTGCCGTCGGACATCTCATCAGGCGCAGGAGCAGGGGCATCGGCTTTGCCGGTCGCTATGGCGGGGAAGAGTTTGTCGTGCTCCTCCAGAAGACGACAAAGCAGGAGGCGATGGAAATCGCCGAGGGTATCCGCAAGGGGATCGAGGGCATCGCAATCGAAAAGCGCATGATTCCCGTGAAGGTCACTGTATCGATCGGTGTTTCCTGTTGCGGAGCAGGAGAGTGTGTCTATAATGTCGATACGCTTCTGAGGTCCGCAGATCACGCGCTCTATCAGGCCAAAAACAGAGGACGAAACAGGGTCGAAGGATAAAAATGGAGATAATAGAGAGAAGTAATATTCACACGTAGGCGCTTTTTGTCTATACTATCCGCCAAATGGTCCGAAAATACAAAAACTGGCTTTTCCTCTCCTTTTTGGTGGGGATAGTCTGCATCTGTCCGGCGGGCATTCTTGCTCAGGAGAAAATTCCGTCTGTTATAAATCTTGAAAAAATAAGCGATTACTACTTTGATGCCGACCCGACGCTCGGAATAGAGGTGGTGAGCTCACCCGAGTTCTCCTTGCATTTCTCGCCGGTGGGGGGAAGGCCCGTCTGGACAGGCAAGCATGCACCTGCTTCGTGGCTCAAGTTTACGATCCCCCTGGACAGGCTCGGACCTGGCTATGGGCCGGAGAGCAATGCGGAGGACAGGGCCGTTCAATGGCTTCTGCTTGTAAAGCCGAGCTTTTCCATTATCCTCGACAATATTGAGTTCTATGTGCCGCGCTCCGATGGCGGCTTTGAGCGTTTTGTCCTGGGAGCACGGATAAAGTCGGCTCCCGCAGAGCCGCATTCCCGCTATTATTTTTTCTCTCTCCCCGCCGGCGCCCTGCGGGGAAAACCCTGCTATCTTCGCATATCGAGCACCACCGATGTGCTCATGAACATTGAGCTGGTCACGGCCTCTTCCTTTGTGCAGGAACAGGCAAGAAGCTTTCTCGGCTATGGCCTCTTGTTCGGAATAATAGTGGCAATGGTCATCTACAGCATTTTTCTGCTTCTCTCCCTGCACTACCGCTCCTACATTTACTTCATTTTCTATAACATTGCGATTGGCCTCTGGGTGTTCTATTTGCAGGGTTTTGCAAAAGTTCTCTTTGGTACGACGCCGGGTTTGGACCAGATGATGCTCTGGGTCTGGGCAGGGCAGTTTATCACCTGGGGCACCGTGTTTACGATTTCATTCCTGGAGTTGAGGAAAGGGAGCAGGCTCCTTTTTTATATTCTGGCAGTGGCTGCGGTCGCCGGAAGCCTGATCTCGGTTGCGGCGGTCGCGGGCATGGATGATCTTACATTTGCGGTCTCCCATTACCTTGGCTTCATCGTCGCCGTACTGGTGATAATCGCTGCGGTGCTCCGCATCAAACAGGGATACGGTCCGGCCCGGTATTATCTCATTGCATGGTCTTCCCTTGCCATCGGCGGTTTGGTGTTTGCCCTCATGGGGCTGAAAGTACTTCCCGTCAATTTTCTCACATCCAATGCGATGTCGATTGGCATCGCCTTCGAGTCTATTTTCCTCGCCATGGCGCTGGCGGACCGATTCAAGTATCTGGAGATCGAGAAGAAGAATCTTGAGGCGGCTCAGACCCATTTCCGTGAGCTGAGTCTCACGGATTCCCTGACGGGACTCAGGAACAGGCGCTATTTAATGATAGAGCTCGCAAAGGCAATGAAGGAGGCCCGCCAGAACGGAGAGCCGCTTTCGCTCATCATGCTCGACATCGACGACTTCAAAGTGATCAATGACAGATTCGGGCACGAAGTGGGCGACGACATGCTTGTTTCTCTCGCCCATTCAATCCGGACCTGCACGAGGGAGGCTGACAGCGCATGCCTCTATGGCGGCGACGAACTCGTCGTATTCATGCCTAAGGTTGCAAAACAGGACGCGCTCCGCATCGCAGAACGGATCCGCACGCACTTTGAAACCGAGAGTCTGCGTGTCATCAACGGGAAAAGCCTGGGGGCTACCATCAGCCTCGGCATCGCCGAGCTTGAAGGCGAAGACAATATCGATACACTCCTGTCGCGCGCCGATGCCGCCATGTACAAGGCAAAAAGCCGCGGCAAAAACTGCAGCGCGGCTCTGTGACCGTCCGGATATAGATCGCTCTGCAGAGGGCAGCAGGGCTCTTCTCTACAGCCCCAGTATTTCTGCAGCTCCTTCGCGGGTTTTGGCATGGAGGAGCTGTTCCCTCACAATGTCGGAGCCGAGGGTCGAGCCGAGGCTTGCGAGTATCTGCATGTGCGGGGCCGGATCGCCTTCCGAGCTCGCAATGAGCGCGATGATATGGGCGGGAGTTCCGTCTATGGTCTGAAAATCGATGCCCTGCGTATGGACACCGATGGCCATGACGGGTTTGTCGACGCCGGAAGTGCGCGCATGGGGAAGAGCGATGCCATTCTGCATGCCCGTGGACATGCTTTTCTCGCGCTCGAGCACATTGGCAAGCACCTTATCCTTATCTTTCAGAAGGTGGACGCTGTCCAGCAGACTGACGAGCTCCTCAATGGCTTCTTCCTTCGTGGCAGCTCTCATGTTGATATCTATGCACCGGGGATCGAGAATCTTGCGGAAGGTTGTGTCCTTGCGGATATTGTCCGCGGTGAGCGCTTTGCGCATTGCGGAAGGATCATAGGTTTCCTTGAGCTTGTCGAGATTGGCATCGAGCTTGACCATGGTTTCGTACAGCATCATGCGCACAAACGACAGGTCTTCGGGTGCAGCCTCCAGAGTGAGCTTTTTCTCCTCGATCTTCATCGATATGGAAACATCGCCTTTACGGATATGGGAGATATCGTCGCTGATGCTCATGAGCTGGACATAGAATCCTTCGCGCTGGAGGTCTGCGAGCAGGTATGAGGACAGAAGTTCCGCAAGCTCGCTGTTGGGCAGATCGACGACAAATTCTTCGGAAGTGGTGGCTTTTGCTTCTTTTATGGTCCCGCGGCCGCCCCGGTCCAGAACGAGATTGAGGAGGATAGGCGCAGCAATGGTGGTCAGGATCGTCATGAGTATGGATGCGCCGAAGTATTCCTGGGATACAATTTTCGAGGAGAGTCCGATGCCTGCGATGATGAGGGCGACTTCGCCTCTGGGGATCATGCCGATGCCGATCCGCAGGGCCCCGATCTTGTTGAAACCGAGGAAGAGAGTAGGCAGACCGCAGCCCAACACCTTGGCGAGCATGGCAACGACGGTAAACACGAGCCCGAAAATCAGCACCGAGGGCTCCAGAATTTTTGAGACCTGAACCTGCATGCCCATGACAACGAAGAAAATCGGCACAAACAGCTCGAAGAGGACCTTTGTCTTGTCCTGTATGATGAAGGATATCTCGGTCTTGGACAGGCTGAGTCCCACGATGTAGGCGCCGATGATCATCGAGAGCCCCTGCATTTCAAAAATGCCGGCGATAAAGAATGCAAGCCCCAGTGCGAGGACATTGAAGTGACCTTCTCCCCCGATTTTTTTCAGAAAGGTTGAGATCTTTCTGGAAAAGATGAGTCCGAGTGCGGTAAAAGAGAGCCAGAGGCCGAAAGCCTTGGCACTGATGCCGACAATTGCACCTGCGGAAAGACCGCCTGATTTGCTCCCCTCAAGGACAGCGACAATGCCGAGCACCACGGCGAGTAAAATGATGCCGAGCACATCATCGAAAACTGCCGCTGCAAGAATGGTGACGCCTTCGGGCGAATCCATTTTCTTGCGGTCCGAGAGAATGCGTGCGGTGATGCCCACTGAGGTTGCGGTGCTCATGATGCCGATAAAGAGATTGATAGGCGCAAAGAGAGCCTCATGGGTAAAGAATGCGCCGAGCACAATGCCGAGCCCAAATGAGAATATGACACCGCCCAGGCCCACAATGCTCCCGGCCACAGAATATTTCATGAGCATGTCGAGATCGGTCTGAAGCCCGCTGGAGAAGAGAAGAATGATGGCGGCGACATTGGCAAAGGCTTGCAGCATCATGGAGATCGACTCACCGCCGTTTATGGGAAACAGGCCGGAAGGAAAACCCGGAAGCGGAATGGCACCCAAGGCAAAGGGACCGATGATGATGCCCGCAAGGAGTTCTCCAAGGACGGAAGGCTGGGAGATGGCTTCTGCCGCCATGCCGCCAAGTCTCGCCACGAATATGATGACAGCCAGCTGGAAGATGAATTGGGTGATCTGTGCGGTGGGGTCTGCCGAGTCACTCTGGGCAAACACAGGAAGGGCGAGCACAAAGAGAATTATGCCGGCGATGAGCCATTTTTTTGGGGCCATGGTGATCTCCATTTATATTCTATAATATATTCTAATTTACTAATATAATTTATTCAATAGTATTAGATGCGGAATTTTCATATATATGGTTTACTTTGACAACAAATGCAATGGTCGAGCAGGCCAGACCAGAAAAGCCAGGCCGCAGTCCCTGTGGAGCCCATTGTTCACAGCTTTTGTCCACATGTGAAATTCTGCTATGATAGAACTCTGATGATTCCTGTCTTATTGGAGAATGCCGAGATTGTCGTTGTCGACAAGCCGGCCGGCCTGGCGGCACAGCCTGGCGAAGGCGTGCGCGATGACGTGGTCGCGGTGCTCGAGCGTCAACTGGGCTACAGGCCTTTCCCCGTGAACAGACTGGATAAGGAGACCGCCGGCTGCATGATACTGGCGAAGAGCAGCCAGGCTGCCGGCCGGTGGTCGAGACTCATTGCGGGGCGGAACGTGGCAAAGCGCTACTATGCGTGGGTTTCCGGCATGCCCCGGAGAGAGAAAGGTGTCATCGATGCCGTGCTCGATGGCAGTAAGGGAGAGCAGGAGGCGCGCACGCTCTGGAACCTCAGGGAAGTGTGGAGATTTGCCCTGGAAGGGGCGGGGGCGGCCCAGGCCGGCCGGCAGCTTGACGAAACAAGTCCCCGGGATGAGCGGCTGCCCGCAGGAGGGCCGAAACTTATCACTGTTTCGCTTCTGGAGCTTGAATTGGAGACTGGGCGCATGCACCAGATCCGGCGCCACCTGGCGGGCATCGGGCTTCCGATTTTGGCCGACGACCGCCACGGCGATTTTGGGCTCAACAGAGCCCTGAGGCGCGCAGGCGTCAGGCGGCTCATGCTGTGGGCGCGCGAACTTGCGCTGCCGGCGGGCCCCTCCCTGCCAGGTGGCGCCTTGCTGCTGGCGGGCGAACCTCCCCACTTTGCGGCTTTCAGAGAATTTTTGGCGCGCAGCGGGACGCCCTGGCGCACTATAGAAGTGGCGGTGAACCCATGAGAAAACCCTTTGAAATTTCGACAGGCGCATGGTGGATTGTCCCCGACGGGCGCACTATCGCAGTTTCCTCATTCCATGAGAGCTGGCTCTCCGCACACCCCGCGATCGCAGGCGGGGCCCTCCATACGGTCGACTTTGTGCAGAAGAGCGGCTGGCTCTCCGCCACCCAGTATTCCGACGGCATGCTCGAAGTCATCAGCCGCGACATTCTGGACCCGCGCCAGCGCGAGGCCCTGCGCAAACTCCTCGAAGTGAATGGAAGCGCGATCAAGAAGCTTGTCGTCTTTGTCCCCGTCATCGACGGCTGCCTCACGGCAGAGGCCCCGCTCATCGAACATTGGGAACAGCTTTCGGAGGACCTCGATGCCTTTGCCGGGAAGAGCGGTTGATCTCAGGCCTGCTGTTCTGCCACGATCGACTGCAGGAGTGCCGCATTTTTGGGCGCATTCCCGGATGCATGGTTGTTGAAGGCGACGAAGATGGTCTTTGCCTGTCTGGACATGGCGCGCACCAGCCTGGCCCGGTCCCTGAGCTCCTGTTCCGAGTAATAGTATTCGTAGCGGCTCGCCGCGTCCCCCGACCACCAGAGGTCCGCGTTGCGCCCGTGCAAGCGGTAATAGCAGATGTCCGAGGTGATTATCACGGATTCGGGCGGCAGGCCCGGCAGGTCCGGCCTGTCGACGGTCACGAGTCCGATCTTCCGCTCCCTGAGGGTGTCGAACACCCTTTCCTGGTACCACGTCGCATTTCTGAACTCGACGACGAGCGGAAAATCCGAAAGAGCCGCCAGCAGGTTCGCGAGGTACTTGCGGTTCTCGAGGGTGTAGGAAAAGCGGTAGGGCAACTGCACGAGGACGCAGCCGAGGCGCCCGCTCGACGCCAGCGCCGACACTGCGGTGCGGAATTCGGCCGCGCGCGCCTGCCAGTGCTCATCGATCTCGTGGGTGAGGCTGCGGTGTACCTTGAGCGAGATGCGGAAGTCGCTCGGCGTGAGGAGGGCCATGCGCTCGAGCTGGCCGGGGTTCGGTATGCGGTACCAGGTATTGTCCAGCTCCACGAATGAAAAGACGAGCGAATAGTAGCGGAGCATCTCGTGCGACGGAAGATCGGCGGGATAGAAGGCTCCCTTCCATTCTTCATAGGAAAATCCGCAAGTGCCGACCCAAACATTGCCTATGTGCATCGATTTCAGTATAGTAAATATCGATTGCGAAATAAAGAACAGGTGTGCGGAGGGTAATTCATGATACTTACGGCTCTGGCCCGGATTGTGAGCGCAGTGGTCTCGATCTATATGCTGTTGTGCATCGTGCGCATATTCTTCTCGTGGGTGCCCTCGCTCATCAACACGAAAGGGGGCAGGCTCATTGCGAGACTCACCGACCCCTACCTCGGGCTGTTTCGGGATATCCCGCTGTTCCGCACGCCCAATGTCGACTTCAGTCCGATTGTCGCGCTCGCCGTGCTGTCAGTGATCAACAATCTTTTCATGACGCTTTCGTACGCGGTCCGCATTACGTTTGGCTTCATTTTGAGCCTGCTGCTGGATGCGGGCTGGTCGGCGATTTCGTTTTTGCTGGGATTTTTCCTGGTCATTGTGTTCATCCGGACCATCGGGTTTATCGCGCGGCTTGCAACGCTCCATCCGCTCTGGCAGATTCTGGACGGCATCATCAACCCTCTGCTCTTCAGGGTGAACAAGCTGATATACCGCGGGCGTGCGGTGAACTATCTCCAGGGGCTCATAACGGGTTTTGTCGTGGTGCTTGTGGCGAGGGGGCTCGGGGGCTGGCTTGTCCGACTCCTCACCTCGCTGCTGATGTCCCTGCCGTTCTGACGGGGCACACCGTATGCTCACTTCGAAGCAGAGAAGCATATTGACGGCTCTCGCGTCGCAGGATTGCACCGTGCAGGCGCTGGGAAAAAACGGGCTCACCGAAGCGTTTGTCTCTAAGATCGAAGAGCTCCTCGCCCACCATGAGCTCATAAAGATCAAATTCCTCGATTTCAAGGATGAGAAGCGCGAGATCTCGGAAGAGCTTGCCGCCCGGACGCGCGCGGAGCTCGTCCGCCTGATCGGCAACAATGCCATCCTCTACAGACAGAATCCCGATCCGGAAAAGCGCCGCGTCGTGCTTCAATAATCCTTCAGATGTTCGAGATGGATCGCGACGTACGCACAGAGATAGTTGAATCCGGGATAATCGAGTTTCGGGTCCAGAAGCGCATCGCTGAGGATGAGAAGAGAGCTTGAGATCTTGGAGCTGCTCAACATGAGCCGCGCGAGCGGCGTAGTGTCCGGAGTGGGAGCAAAAAGCGCGTTGACCGCCGCAGTCCAGGCGTTGATGCGCTCTTTGCCGAGCGGCAGGTCGTGCGCGTGCGCGGTCAGCTGGGCGATGCCCGAGCGATTGTCCTCGATGAACTCCGAATACAGAAGATAAAACTCTTTGTCGATGCCCAGAATGCCCGATATGGTGAGCACGAGCTCGTCGGATACGTTGGCTGGCCTGTCCTCGGCCTTCAGGCACGAGATGAGCGTGGGAATCGATTCTATCGCCCCGAAGAGCTCGAGCGCATATGCGCCCGAGATGCGCACCCGCGGATTTTCGGTGGAACGAATGACCTCTTCTATTTTGGGGATGGTCTGGCGGGCCCCGAGGCGCGCAAGGGCGACCATGGAAGTGCTCTGGAGCATGTAGTCAGGCTCGTCGAGCGAACCGATCAGTGCCGGAACGGCGAGGTCCGAGCGCTGCTTTCCAAGAATACGCGCCGCCACGTAGGCTGTCGAATAGACATTGGTCTTCACTTCCCGTATCAGGGCGCCAATAGTCCTGGTGTCGAGCTCCGGAATGGATTCGAGCGCGAGCAGGGCCTCCGACCTCACCTCGAAGCGCGGCGAATGGAGGTATTCCACCAGCTCTTTCTGCGTGAGAGTGGATTCGGATTTGCCCAGTTCCTGGAGGAGGCGCACTTCCTCGTGGGCGCTTGCGCTCTGGTCGAGTCTCGTCAACAGATCGAAGGCCCGCAGTTCGCGGGGAGAGAATAAAATGGAAAGCGACTGGGTGACGGATTTTGCGCCCATGTGCGGAAGATTGCGCATGCTGTATATCACCACCACGAGGATGATGCTTATGATCGCATAATAGAACCTGAAGGACCCCTGGGTCGAAATGCCGAGATTGCCGAATACTTCAAGGATACCGCCTCCCAGAAACGACCCGAGAGATCCTCCGATTCCGTACGCCAGATTGTAGCTCACCGCGAGATCGAGCATTTTCTCCTTCGGCACAAGGCCGAAATAGTAGACTTGGGCGGCGTTCTCTTCCCCGGCGAATCCAAACGAAGAGAGAAAATGCACGACAGAGAGAAAGAGCCCTATCATCGCCGGTGCGGTCATCATGGCGCCCGAGCTTGGAATGATGGCGATGGGCAGGAATGAGATGAAGCCGATAGCGCTGTAGATGATGAAAAGCGGTTTGGAACCCAGGCGGTCGACGACGAGCCGAGTGATGAGGCCCATTGCGATGGAACCCAGTCCCGCGACAATCGAGTACGCCATGATGGCGTCGTCGCCCTGGTTGAACACTTCTTTCGCGTAGACGGGGAGAAACGACCGCCCCATGCCCGAGAGAAAGGACAGGAGCATGAAGGTGAGAGTGAAGGCTCGGAAATCGGGTTTGAGGAGAGCTTCTTTTGTCACACTCCACAGCGACACATCGTTTTTGCTGGAGAATGCATCGGGCTCGGGCACCTTGAAGATGAGAATACAGCCGATAAGGCCGGTGATGATGCCGATTCCGACTGCAATGGCGTATGTCCACAGCGAGGCCTGCTCTCCGAGCAGGAAGGCGAGCACGATGTTCGCCAGAATGGCGGCGACCGAGTTCACCACGGAGACATTGACGAGATATCGGCCCTGATCGCCGCGGGGTTTATCTCCGCCGCCGGTGGAGAGCAGGCCGAGCACGGGGTTGTTGCCGATCATCGCGACGCCGCGGGAGATATGGAAGCCCGCCGTTCCGAGTATGAGCACGAGGATCGCCAGCCCCATCTGGCCCTGCGACGCGAACAGGGGGGCAAACAGAATGGGGACAAGTGCTATATAGCGGATGACCCATCCCCAGCCGAATACCTTTATGATCGAGGTATGGCGCACCATGCGCTTGCCGAGGGGCAGCATGAAGAATGTGATGTAGACGAGGGCGTTCAATAATCCGATGATGCTGTTGGAGGCTCCCATCCTGAGAGCAAAGAGGGTGATGATGGAGCCCGACACAAAGACAAAGGAAAAAGAG
>Ga0228535_1001983_pt1 | contig 23698 bp, 24 predicted proteins | sample SJ1metagenome_FD_168457 | JGI IMG/M metagenome (GOLD analysis project Ga0228535, IMG submission 168457) | Enriched culture of PCE-dechlorinating microbial communities from Ithaca, New York, USA - SJ1 | ecosystem: Engineered > Modeled > Simulated communities (microbial... > Unclassified | place... | reverse complement strand
TCACGTAACGGAACACGATCTGATCGTTCTCCAGCAACCGCTCGAGCGTCCGCCGCCGCGTTCCCCGTGGGAACATGAGCTTGCCCTCAGCATGGGCGGAGGGGCACATCACCACTGAGCCGTGCGGGATGCCGGCGGTGAAGGGACCCTTGCCCCGCCTCTCCTGCCGGAGGAGGGTCGGCCGGCACTCGAACCTGCCGGAGTCGTTGGTGTACAGCGCCGCCTCGGGCGCCTCGGCCATGGTCCCGTCCATCGCCGGGAGCAGCCCCAGCTCCACCAGGACCTGGAAGCCGTTGCACACGCCGATCACCGGCCTTCCGTCCTCCACGAAGGCGACGAGCTCCTTCCTGAGCCCGCTCTTCAGGCGGGCGGCGAAGATCGCCCCCGCCCGCACGTAATCGCCGGCCGAGAAGCCCCCGGGCAGCATTAGGACGTCATAGCTGTCCAGCTCCCTCCTCCGATCGGAGGGGCACTGGCCCAGGAGCTGCTTCAGATGGACCTTCTCCGGGGAGGCGCCGACGGAGGCGAAGGCCTGGGCGGCCTCGTCCTCGCAGTTCGTCCCCTCTATCCTCAGCACACAGACCCTGACGGCCTTCATCGCATCACCCCATCAGTCGCGGGAGCGTGCCGCTCCAGGCCTTTCTCATGTCCCTCAGGGAGAGGGACGCCCTCCCCTTCCCGGCGATCAGCCTCAAGGAACGGCCGCCGACCGTCCCGAGCCGGGTGATGGGAACGGTCATGGCGGAGACGAACTTTCCTTCTCTGGAGGGCTCGACCTCCACCACCCAGCGGGTGTTGCTCTCCGAAAAGGCCTCCCATTCGGCGCCCACCTCCACGGCGGCGCCCAGGTCGCCGCCCAGGCACATCTCGGCCACCGCGATCGCCAGTCCCCCATCGGAGACATCGTGGCAGGAGGCGATCAGCCCTTCCCCCATCGCCGAGAGCATATCGTCCATGGAGCGTCTCAGCCGCTCCGGGGACACGGCCGGGACCTCGCCCCCCCTTCCCCCGAACCTGCGGTAGAGGGCAGAGCCCCCGAGCTCCCGCCTGGTCTCGCCTACGAGGTACAGGGCGTTCCCTTCCCTCTTCAGGTCGGTGGTCACGCACCTGCGCACATCCTCCACTATCCCCACGCCGAGCACGGTGGGAGTGGGGAGCACGGCCCCGCTGGCCGTCTCGTTGTAGAGCGAGACGTTGCCGGACGGCACCGGCAGGCCCAGGTACCTGGCCAGGTCACCCATGCCCGCCACGGCCTGCCGTAGCTCCCCTAGCCGCTCAGGTCTCTCCGGGTTCCCGAAGTTGAGGCAGTCCGTGAACGAATCAGGGCGCCCGCCCACGGCGATGATGTTACGGCACGCCTCGTCGATGGAGGCCATCCCGCCGCGGTACGCATCCGCCCCGCAGAACCAGGGATTGACGCCGACCGCCAGGGCCAGCCCCCTCTCCCGGTCCGGAAGGGGCCTGATGACCGTCGCGTCCGAGGGGCCGCCCCTGTTCATCCTTCCCGAGGCCGGTTTGATGACGGTGCCGCCGCGCACCTCGTGGTCGTACATGCGGAACACCCACTCCTTGCTGGCGATGTTCGGGTCCGCCAGCAGCCCCAACGTCACGGTCCGCAGGTCCGGGAGCTTGGGGGTCACCTCCTCGGTCTGCCTGGAGCGGACCTCCATCTTGCAGGGCCGGCAGTACTCCGGTCCCTTGGTCAGGAAGTCCAGGTCCAGGTCGAGGACCCGCACCCCTAGCCATTCGAGCGTGACATGGTTCCCCGGGACCACCTTCCCGATGACTGTGGCGTCCACGTCCCACATCGCAAAGGTCTCCAGCACCCGCTCCACGTTCCCCTCGGGCACTGCCAGCATCATGCGCTCCTGCGACTCCGACACCCAGACCTCCCAGGGGGCGAGCCCGCTCTCCTTGAGCGGCACCCGGTGCAGGTCGACCTCGGCGCCGCAGCCCCCGGCCAGGGCCATCTCGCCCACGACGCAGGACAGCCCACCCCCGCCCAGGTCCTTCATGCCGCTGACGAGGCCCAGCGAGTTCACCTCCAGGCAGGCGTGGATGAGCGGCTCCTTGGTGATGGGGTCGCCGAGCTGCACAGCCCCCCGGCTCTCGTCCTCGGACCTGGCGCTCAGCTCCGCGGAGGCGAAGGTCACGCCGTGGATGCCGTCCCTTCCGGTCCGCCCCCCGCATAGTATCAGGCGGTCGCCCACCCCGCCCACGGCGTTGCGGCGAAGGTCCCGCTTCCTCACGATCCCGACGCACCCGACGTTCACAAGGCAATTGCCCAGGTATGATTCGTCGAAGAACAGCCCTCCGCACACCGTCGGGACCCCGATGCGGTTGCCGTAGTCACGTATCCCGGAGACGACCCCGGAGACGAGGTACTTGGGCGCCTTGGAGCCCGCGGGGACCTTCCCCTTGAGGTCCAGGGGACCGAAGAAGAGGGGGTCCACGAGCGCGACGGGCTGCGCGCCCATGCACAGCACGTCCCGGACGATGCCCCCGATGCCGGTGGCGGCGCCCCCGTACGGCTCGATGGCGGATGGATGGTTATGGCTCTCGATCCTGAGCGCGTACCCATATTCATCGTCGAACTCCATGACCCCGGCGTCCCCCCGGGAGAGCACGCGGCCGTTGTCGATGCCGAAGATGTGCTCCCGGAGGATGGCCTTGGACGACTTGTAGCAGCAATGCTCGCTCCAGGCCTGGGCTATCGACTCCAGCTCCACGTCCGTCGGCCGCCGTCCCAACCCCTTGAAGTGGTCCCTGACCCGGCGCATCTCCTCCAATGAAAGGGAGAGCCCCATCTCCCCGCTCAGGGCCTTCAGCTCGTCGTCCGTGGCCGCCGCCAGGTCTATTTCCGCCAGATGGAAGGGCACTTGGCGCTTGATGAAGAGATGCTCCAAGGACATGCCCTTCACCTGAGGTCGACCCTGTACTTCTGGATGACCGGATTGGCAAGGAGCCTGCGGCACATCTCCTCGCACTCCTGGCGGGCGACGGCCGGGTCGGCGTCCAACTCCACCTCGAACATCTTGATGGAGCGCACGCCCCTGATGTCATTGAAACCGAGCAGTTCCAGGGCCTTCCTGGTGTTCCTGCCCTCCGGGTCAGCGACCCCCGGCTTGAGCTCGATCCTGATCTCTGCCACGACCATTGATGCACCGCCTGAGGAATCATCCTCCAGTAATTAATCTTCTGCCCCCTTTCAGATGCCCCAATGGTTGGACACCGCCTCGAAGGTGCCCGAGAGCACGAACTCAACGGCCATCGCCGCCAGGAGGAGCCCCATGATCCTGGTGAAGGCCATGGCCCCGCTCTTCCCCATGCGGGAGAACAGCGGCTCGGCGTACTTCAGCAGGACGAACGATATCGCCACGGTGGCGAAGATGCCCAGAAAGAGGAAGAGGAGGTTGAGGGTGGGCTCCCCGGAGTCCTGGGCGTAGCTCACGTAGATCATGACGGTGGTGATGGCCCCCGGGCCGGCGAAGAGGGGGATCCCCAACGGCACGACCCCCACCTCCTCCTTCTCTGAGGCCTCCTCGGCCTCCTCCTCGGTCATCTTGGACTTGGTCAGCTGCCCCCTGGTCATGGTGAAGGCGATCGAGAACAGGAGGATGCCGCCGGCGATCTTGAACGCCGGGATCGTGATCCCGTACAGGTCGAAGATGACGTTGCCGAAGAGGGCGAAGACGACCAGGACGCTCCCGGCGACGATGCAGACCTTGTTGCGGACCTTGCGCTTCAGCTCCGGCGAATAGCCTTCAGTGATGGCCACGAACACCGGGAGGTTGCCCACGGGGTTCATGACCGCGAAGATGGAGGCGAAGGCGGTCACCGCAAAGGCTAGGTCCATGGGCCAGGAACCATTCTATGGATATATAACCCCGCCCTCGGCGCTCGCTCGCCCCCAATGGCATATGGCCCGCTGTCCGGCCAGGGGTCAGTGCTCGATGGGAGCGGGGCCCGGCCGCTCCACTTTCCTGGCGAAGATGAGGTACCCGGTATGGCCCAACGTCTCGTACGAGGGCCGCACGCCCATCTCGTGCACGACCATCTCCCGCTGGATGTTCTCCAGGCTGCGGACCTCCACGAAGCCCTCCCTGCGCAGACGGCGCACTACCTCCTCCAGCTGGTTGGTGTTTGGGACATAGGCGCAGAACCGCCCGCCGTTCCTGAGCATGGCCGCCACGTTGCCCACGGCGTTCCAGGGGTCCGGGATGTCCAGGACCGCAGCGTCCACCAGGATGTCCAGACGGTCATTGCGCACATCCCCGATCTCCAGGCGCCAATGCTCCAGCAGGCCGGCCTTCTCCACGTTGCGCCGCCCATTCTCGGCGAACTCCGGGCGGATCTCCATGGAGACCACCTTGCCCCAGGGACGCACCTGGTTCAGCAGCGCGATCGTGAGGGCCGCGGAGCCGACGCCCGCCTCGAGCACGACGTCCCCGGCCTTGATGTTCAGCTCCAGGAGGATGGTCGCGGCGTCCTTGGGGGTGATGACCTGCGCTCCGCGCTCCACGGAGGACATCATCTCCGAGGCGCCCGGCACAAGAAGCCAGAAGCGCCTGCCAGCGATGCTCAGCTCCGCCCCGTCCTCGGCCGCAAGAAGCCGGTCACCATCCACCACCCCGAGGGCACCGAGCCGCAGCATGCCCTTCCTGAGGACCACCCACGTCCTCCTGCCTTTTTCGTCCAAAAGATAGACCAGGGAGCCCTCGGGCAGCATAGGTAGGTCATCCTGCCGCGGGATAAAAAGGGTTCCCCTACTTCCTTAGCTTGGCGCCGCACTCCCGGCACCGCTCGTCCAGGCTGGAGACGGCCGCCCCGCACTCCGGGCACCGGGGGATCCCGTCGATCCTCTTCACTTCCTTCTTTGGCCTCGGTTCGGGGGCGGGCTCCGTCTTGACCATTTCCTTCCCCTCCCCCTCCTTCAGCTTATATTCCGGAGGCTGGTAGCCCTTGGGGTCCACCGCCTTGTCCCTGCCCCTCTCCCTCATCGAGCGGACGCCGATGAAGGCCATGAGGCCCAGGACGGAGAGGAGGAGGCCGATCACCACCCAAAGGGGCTCCACCTTCCCCTCCCGTTGCATGAGCCGATACAGATAGATGGCGATGGCCGCGCCGATCGCCAGCCAGACCAATGCAGGTATCCAGAGGTCCAAAGGCATCCCGTCCCGTCCTTCGCAATCGTCCTCATGCTATATCAAAGTGATTTTGATTTTTGCCTCTCGGAACCCCCTCGTCCCCATCGTCCAGAGGGCCATGGCGATGGGTATCGGGCCCTAAGGCCGGGAAGCGACCTGGGGGCCGCCCTTTATTCATGAACTCCGGCCGGAGGGGAGGGGCGGAGGGCGCCTCTAAACGGAAAACGTCCAAATGGCCGGCCCACCGGGCCCGCCCCCGTCCTGGCATGGGTGTGGAAGGGAGCGTTTGGCTTGGGGAACAAGATATTAATAGGCCGACCACGTTTGACGCCCGATGGCCGAGCCTGCCTACCCCAAAAGGGCTGTGAAGACGTTCTCGCTGCTCCTGATCGTAGCGGCGGCGCTGCTCTACTGGGTATGGGGGATCTCCTATGGCAGCTGGAACATTTTCGCCGCGGAGAACATGGGCATCTATTCCCTGTTCGTGGTCCTGCTAGGCTTCGGGCTGTTCGGCTACCTGCTCACCAAGTTCAAGCAGTAGCCCCAACGGAACCATTATATCCGGTCCAGCTGAATATTGCCCAGAGGCGGGGCAATTGAGGAAGTTGGGGAGCTGGTTCATGCCATACCTGATGGGCCTCCTCGTGGCCTTCGAGGGGGTGGCCCTCATCGTTCTGGCCCGTAGGGTGGAGCTCGTGGACGTAATGGTCATGGACCGCACCATCGTGATGGTGCTCGGCCTGGCCCTCTTCATTCTAGGGATGGTCCTCTTCGTCCCGCTCTTCCCGCAGCTCCAAAGGGCCGGGGAACGCCTGATGTGGAGGTTGCAGGTGGGGGCTGCGGTGACCATCATCGCCATCTCCCTTCTGTTCCTGGCGATGGCCGCGCCCATCATCATCGAGGGCGTCGGCTCCATAGGCAAGAGGTATGCTGTGCTCGCCACCGCGCAGCTGTTCTTCCTGGGCATTACCGCCCTGGTCTTCCTGTTCTATGAGGCGGCCCAGGACCGCCGCAAGGCCTGGCTGGAATGGGTCGGCATCCTGGCCTCCTGCCTCGTGATGACGGAGGGGGTCGTCATCTTCGGCCTCCGGGGGGACCTGAACATCCATGGACAATTGGAGGCGGGCCCGGCCTTCATGACGGTCATCGGCATCGCGCTGGTCGCCCTCGGGGTCATAGAGGTCGTGGTCTTCAACCGGCGCCGGGAGGGGACGGAGAGGGCGATCGAACTCCTGGACTGGAGCGGGGTGGCTGTCAGTGTCGTCATTGGCGCCCTGGGCCTATTCGCCCTGACCTTGGTCACGTCCATGACCCTCGACGGCGTCATCTACGATTACTACTGGCTGTTGGCGGCTGGCCTCGTCCCTGGACTGCTCGGCCCCCTGCTGGACTACACGCAGACGATGGTCTCCGACCGGGAGGGGCCGACCATGGACGTAGGGCTGGTCACCACGATAGGGTTGCTCATCGCCATCCCGATCGCGCTCCTCCTTTGAATCACATGGAGCGGGCCGCGTACGCGGCCCTGTCCACTTCCCTTCCGCACACCACGCACCTGCCCCGGTACTCCTCCTTCAGATAGGGAGTGCCAAGCATCTTGAGGCCGGTGCGCTCCTCGAACCTGTGCCCGCATTCCTCCTCCCCGCACCAACCGAAGCGCACCACCTTCTCGGGGACCCTGTCCAAGGAATCGAGGTCCTGGATCGCGGCGCCGGAGGCGGTAGCCGCCCTCGCGCGCATGTCCACGGCGATGGCCCGCAGGACCTCGTGGACCTGGGGCACGATAGCGGAGCGGTCTAGGGCGCCCTTCCCGCCCGTGTCCCTCCGGGCATAGGCGACCTTCCCGCCCTCGATGTCCCGCATCCCCAGCTCGAGCCGAAGCGGGACGCCGCGGATCTCCCAGTTGTTGAACTTGCTGCCAGGGCGCTCGTCCCCGTCGTCCAGCTTGACCCGGAGCCCAGCGGCGGCGAGCTCCGCCCTCAGCCGCTGGCACTCCTCGGCCACCCGCTCCACGTTGCCCTTGGTCGGGATCGGGACTATGACCACCTGGAACGGGGAGATGGCCGGAGGGAGCACGAGGCCCTTGTCGTCCCCGTGCACGGCGACCACGGCGCCGACCAGCCTCTCGGACATGCCGAAGGTGGTCTGATGCACGAACCTGTGCTCGCCCTTCTCGTCCTCATAGGTGATGTTGAACGGCCGGGAGAAGTTCTCGCGGTAATGATGGATGCTCCCGAGCTGCAGGCTGCGCCCGTCCGGAAGAAGGGTGTCGACGCCCACGGTGTAGTAGGCCCCCGGGAACTTGTCCCATTCGGTCCTGCGCAGCAGCAGGTACGGAAGGCACAGGCGCTCCATCAGGTTCTCCAGGATGACGAAGTCCTCCTCCACCTGCCGCTGGGCGTCCGCCTCGTCCACATGGCAGGTGTGCGATTCAAAGAAATGGATCTCACGCACCCGGATGAACGCCCGGGTCTGCTTGGTCTCGTAGCGGAAGGTGTTCACGATCTGATAGACCTTGAGCGGGAGGTCGGTGTGCGAGCGCACCCATAGGGCGAAGATCGGGTACATGGCCGTCTCGCTGGTCGGCCTCAGGAGCAGGCGCACATCCAGCTCATTGAGGCCGGCGTGCGTCACCCAGTACACCTCAGCGTCGAACCCCTTGATGTGCTCCTTCTCCTTCTTGAACTCCGTCTCCGGGATGAGCAGGGGGAAGCACACCTCCTCATGACCGGTGGCGTCGCACTCCTCGCGGATGAAGGTGTCGATGAGGCGCATCAGCCTCCAGCCGTACGGCGTCCAGACATTCATTCCTTTTATCGGGTAGCGCTTGTCGGTGAGGTTGGCCAGCTCCACGACCTCATTGTACCATTCACTGAAGTCCTCTTGCTTCCTCATGTCAGCACCCCTGGGTCCGGATCGAATCGGAATGGGCCGTTCCGCCTTAAGCCTTTGCCAGGCATCATTCCTGTATTGCCCTGGCCACGACCGGCGCCACGGAGATCAGGGAGACCTCGCTCTCCAACGTATTGGCGCAGGCCAGCCTGTCCACGTGCTTCTTCAGGTTGTCCAGGGCGTTGCCGACGAAGAGCCCGTGGGTGCAGGCCGCCATGACGTTCCTGGCCCCCAGCCGCTTCAGCTCCTCGGTGGCCGCTATTATCGTTCCGCCGGTCGAGATGATGTCATCGACGATGAGCACCCTGCGGTCCTTGGCGTCGATGTTCTTGGGCGTCATGTGCACATGCGTTCCGGAGAGCCGGGTCTTTATCATGTAGTCCCAATCCACGCCCAGCCTCTCGGCGGTCCATCCCGCCCGCTTCAGCGCCCCCTCGTCCGGTGCCAGCACGAGGTCCACGCCATGTTCCTTGAAGAAGTCGCCGATGCAGGGGGCGGCGTGCACGTCCTTGACCTTGGCCTTGGTGAACCAGTCCATGATCTCCGGGTTGTGTATGTCCACGAGCACGACCCTGTCCGCGCTCATCTGGATATGCTCCACCATGACCTTTGCGGAGAGGGGCTCGCCCCTGTTGAAGCGCTCATCCTGCCTGGCATAGCCGAAGTAGGGGATGACGCAGGTGACCTTCTCCGCGCCCAGGCCCAGGGCGGCGTCCTGCAGGAGCAGGAGCTCCACGAGCTTGTCGTTGGGATAGGAGTTCTGCACGATGACCACCTCCCCGTGGAGGGCGTCGCGGTCGATGCGGGCGTACGTCTCCCCGTCCGGAAAGGTCTTGGTGAGGGCCTGGACGTACTCGGCGTTCAGCTCTCTGGCGAGGTCCTTGGCAAGACCAGTGGAGGCGGAGCCACCTACGACTATCATCGGGCGGAGATCAAGTTCCCGATAGATAAGCGATTCTCCCAAGTCCGGCCTTCCAGGCGCGCCGACGTTGCGCCGAACCTCATCCCCAACCTATTTATTGGGAGGTCCCGATATCTAGCACGGATGGGAATGCAAACCAATTCTATTTCAGAGCCCAGCGGTAAGGCCGTCCTCCCTGAAGAGGAAATGCCCGCGGAGGAGGAGGTCCTGGAGGACGCGGTCGAGGAGGTCGACTCCCCGGACGTGGATGTGGCCCCCAGGGAACGCAGGCCCTCCAAGCATGTTCTGGAGGATGAGAGGTATGGCCATTTGGACGGGGTGGGCATAATCTACGGCAACGTGGGGGCGACCTCCTTCAACCTCAGGGTCCTGGGCGACCTGCAGAAGATGGACTACGTGCAGGTGATGCATCCGTCCCATGGCTGGGTGCTCGGGCAGGTAGCCGAGATGGAGCGCAAGACCGACCTCACCCTCGAGCGCGCGAAGCAGCTCAGCGAGGGCATGGACGTGGACATAGATGAGATCGTCATCGCCAAGATATCCATCCTTGGCTACAGGGACGAACGGAACCTGCTCCAGGTCCCGCGCTCGCCCTTCAAGGCCGGAGGGATGGTCTATCACGCGAAGGACGAGCTCATCAAGGAGGTCATCGGGCTGAAGGAGAACACCCCCACCGGGGCGTACCTGGGGAAGCTCTTCGGCTACGACATCAAGGTCGAGGTGGACATCAATGCCATGGTGCAGAAGCATGTGAGCATCCTGGCCAAGACCGGCGGGGGGAAGAGTTTCCTGTGCGGGGACCTGGTGGAGGAACTCATGAAGCACGACGTCACCGTGCTGATCCTCGACCCGCACGGAGAGTACGGCTCGATGCGCGACCCCGGCCAGGTGATGCCCGGGAAGCGCGATTTCGGCGTGCAGCCCATGGGCTTCAAGGACAAGATAATCGAGTATGCCACGGACACGACCTTGAACAAGGACGCCAAGCCCCTCAAGTTCACCCTGGCGAACATCGATGCCCGGGACCTTCTGGCCCTCACGTCCATCAAGAACGGCAAGATCTATCTGAACGCCCTGCGCAAGGCCATCGACGGCCTGCGGGCGGTCAAGAAGGACTACGGGCTGAGGGAGATCATCGCCATGCTGGAATCCGACGAGGATACCAACAACCAGACGCTCATCGCCGAGCTGGCGTACCTGAACGATGTGAACATCTTCGCCCCGCAGGGCACCAAGATCGACGAGCTCATCTCCCAGGGGAAGACCACCATCATCAATCTGAAGGGCACGCCTCCAGACATCCAGGAGCTCATCGTCACCCGCCTGGCCACCGCCATGTTCGAGCTCAGGAAGATGGGCAAGGTCCCCCCGATGATGATGATCGCCGAGGAGGCGCACAACTTCTGCCCGCAGCAGGGCGTCACCGCCTGCTCCAAGATATTCAGGACCATCGCGGCGGAGGGCCGCAAGTTCGGCCTCGGGCTGACGATCATCTCCCAGAGGGCGGCCAAGATCGACAAGAACGTCCTCTCCCAGTGCAACACCCAGATGATCCTCAAGGTCACCAACCCCAACGACCTGAAGGCCATCGTCGCCTCCGTCGAAGGGCTGCAGGAGGGCATGGACCAGGAGATCCAGCGCCTCCCGATCGGGGTGGCGGTGATCATGGGCGGGAACGTCCAAATGCCCCTGTTCGTGGAGGTCCGCCCCAGGCAGAGCAGGCACGGGGGAGAGAGCGTGGAGATCATCCCCTCCAAGAGGCTATGAGATGAGGGATACGATCACGAAGGAGCATCTGGACCGGTACCTCGCGCTCACGAAGGCCGCCCTGGGCAAGCTGCGCATCTGCGCCCCTGAGCGATCCTTCAACCGGAGGCTCGCCGAGTCCTTCCTGGAGATGGCCCGGACGTACTTCTCGGACGCAGAGCACTTCGCCGCCCAGGGCGATTACGTGAACGCCTTCGCCTCCGTGAACTATGCCCACGGCTGGCTCGACTGCGGCGCCCGGGTCGGCCTCTTCGACGTGGGCCAGGATGACCAGCTCTTCACCCTTTTTGAGTGATCACCGGCGTCCCGTTCGGTCCGTCTCGCTCATTGAAAGGGAAGGGATACCCCGCGCCCCTTGCCAAGCGCTTTCCAGCGTCACAGCAGCCGAGGCCCTTTGAGGTCCACCGAGCAGCGATAGACATCGCCGTACGCTGAGAGCGCCCCTGCGAGGAGGTCGAGGTCCGGCCCGGTGGCGAAGACGGAATTGCCGATCATGGCCTGGCTGGCCCAGCCCCATTTCTTCGCCTCCCAGACCGCCCGCCGCACCTCCGGCGTCGCCAGGCCCGACCCCTCCATGAACTCGTTCGACAGGCGGAAGAGGTTCTCCAGCGTCGGCTCCCTCATGAGCAGCTCAACGCCCCTTCCGCCGACGGCGTTGATCCTTTCCAGGACCTCCTTCCTCCCGAGCATCTCCGCGGTGGGGATCGACGGCCCGACCACCGCCAGCACCAGGTCCATGTGCCCGTTCATCCGCTCGACCTCTCCAATGGGCGGAAGCCCCGGCCTCCGGCGCAGCTCTATCCCTCCCCGCATTATGCCGGCGACGTCGCCCATCCCCGTCCGGTTGGCGATCTCCGCCAGATGGGCGGCGGTGTACGCCTCGCCCTCCGGAACGCCCAGGACATGGGCGAGGGCCCAGGCGGCGGAGATGGAGCCGGCGGCGCTGGTGCCGAACCCCTGCGCGACCGGAAGCTGCAGCTCGTTCCGCACCCTCACGTCCAAGGGGCGATCCCCCAGGATGGTGCGCACGGCCCGCTCGGTCACTGGGGCGGCGGCCTTCAGGCCGTTCAGCCAGATGTCCACATTTCCGGTTCCATCGATCACCTCCACCTCGCTCACCACCCCCAGGGAGAGGCTCAGCCCCGCCCCGCGCGAGCCGCAGGCCATGACGTCCTCGTCCTGGCAGACCTGGAAGAGACCGGTGACATGCCCGGGGCAGAAGGCCTTGGCCCTCATAGGCGCGCAGCCTCCGCGATCAGCATGCGGGCCACGTCCGCCTTGCTGCCCTCCAGCACCTTCCTGCCCCTGGCCTTCACCAGCACGATGCGGGTGGACCCGGGCCGAACGTCCTTGAGGTCGTTGGCCGCCACCGCCGCCAGCCCGTACCGTTTGAGGGAGGCCCGCGCCTCCGCGATCAGCCCTTCCTCCCCCAGGCCGGACTCGGCCTTGAACCCGATGACCTTGGGGCACCGCTCCTTGAGCGATGGAAGCACCTTCGGCACGCTCTTGAGCTGCAGGGCCGTCGCCTTGGCCTCCGAGGGCAGCTTCCCTCGCTCCCGGTCGAAGGTGAAGTCGGAGAGGGCCGCGGGCACGAGAGCGAGGTCGTGATCGACCTCCTTGACCATCTCCAGCAGGTCGCCCACGGCCTCGAATCTCCTGATGCGGAGGAACGCCGGTAAGGGGACGGTGCATCGCCCCATCCAAAGCTCCGTGTCCGCCCCCTCGTGGTAGGCGGCGAGGGCCAGGGCGACGGCCGTCTCCCCCGTGCCCCTGTTCGTAACGATGCGCATGTCGTCAATGCTCTCCGCGGAGGAGCCGCCGATGACGAGCACCCTCCTGCCCTTCATCAGCCCCTGGGACAGCCGGCGGATGACCGCATGCACCGTTTCCTCGCGGTCGGCGATCTTCGCCTTCCTGCCCTCCATCCGCGGGCCGACGAACCCCACGCCGACGCTCTTTAGCCTTTCGATGGCCTCGGCCACCATGGGATTGTTGAACATGGCCCCGTGCATCGCGGGGGCGATCACGATCGGCACGCCGGAGCCAAGGGCGACAGAGGCCATCGTCGTCACAGGCGTGTCATCGATGCCGCAGGTGATCTTGCAGATGGTGTTGGCCGTGGCCGGCGCGATGAGTAGCAGGTCCGCCCTGCCCTGAACGTCCCCCAGGAGGGAAACGTGCTGCGCCCGGCCATCCAGCTCCACTATCGGCTCCTGGCCGGTGGCGAAGGCCAGGGAGCAGGGCGTCACCAGCCTCTGCGCCTCCGGCGTCAGCACCGGGACGACGCGGGCGCCATGCCGCATCAGGTCCCTGGCCAGGTCGAAGCTTTCCACGGCGGCGATGGAACCGGTGATGCCCAGGACGATCGTCCTCCCCTTCAGCAGGTCGGAGGCGGTGCCTGTTATGGCCTCGGACGGATGCATGCTGCCAAATCCGACGGGCCGGACTTAAACGTATGCCTGAACGGCCCTCCTCACCCTTTCGAACACCTCGTCCAGGGGCCCATCGGAGCTGACGACGGTCCACCCAAGGTCCCCGGCCAGCATGAGGTAGATCTCCTGTACCCGGCCGAGGTATCCCTCGCGCTCGAACTTGCTGCGATCGCCGCGGGCACCCACCCTTCGCATGGCCGCCCCGGGATCGCACGTGAGGAGCACCGTGAGGTCCGGGCGCCGCACCACCGGCCTGTTCATGGCCAGGAGCCATTCTACGGCGCCCTCTCCCATCCCCCTCTCCAGGGCCGCCCCCTGATAGGCCACCGTCGACCCATAGTAGCGATCGCTCACCACCACATTCCCCTCCGCCAGCAGCCGTTCGATGGCAAGGGTGTGCTGGCAGCGGTCCGCGGTGAAGAGCAGGGCCTCCGTGCGCGGGTCCAGGTCCTCCCGGTTGGCGCGCCGGACCGCCATGCCCAGCCAGCCCTCGGTCGGCTCGGCCGTGAGGACGGCCTTCCGTCCCCGTCCCTCCAGCCATGCCCCGAGCCTCTTCGAGATCGTGGTCTTCCCCACGCCGTCTATGCCCTCGAGGACGATGAAGGCGCCTTCCATGCTCATTCAAGTCCCCTCTGCCGATATATCCTCCAGCTCAGGATGAGCTCCTTGGCCGCGTAGACCTCGTCCACCCTGGCCACGGAGGTGGAGCGGGGGGCAGCCCTGATCTCCTCGGGGGCGCCGTCGGCGATCTCCCGTAACGCCTCGGCGTACCTGTCCAGGGTCTCCTTGCTCTCCGACTCCGTCGGCTCTATCATCAAGGCCTCCTCGACCAGGGAGGGGAAGTAGACGGTGGGGGACATGAACCCCCTGTCGAGCAAGGCCTTCGCCACATCTGTGGCGTGGACGTCCTTCTCCTTGGCCAGCCTCTTGGCCGAGACCACGAACTCATGCTTGCGCAGGGGGGCGAAGGGCATCTCGTACGGCGGGACGACCCTGCTCTTCAGATAGTTGGAGGCGAGCACGGCCCTCTGGGAGACATCCCTCAGGCCATCACCGCCCTGGACCAGTATGTACGCGTATGCCCGGACGAGCACGGCGAAGTTGCCGAACATGGACCGCACCTTACCGATGCTGTCCGGCCGGTCGTAGTCCAGGCCGAACCTCCCCTCCTCGGAGACGATGCGCGGCACCGGAAGGAACGGCTCCAGGAACTCCTTGACGCCGACCGGCCCTGCCCCCGGGCCACCGCCGCCATGGGGGGTGGCGAACGTCTTGTGCAGGTTGAAGTGCACGATGTCGAAGTCCATCGCCCCGGGGGAGGTCATCCCCATGATGGCGTTCAGGTTCGCCCCGTCATAGTAGAGGAGCGCCCCGGCGGCGTGCACCATCCTCGCCAGCTCGACGATGTCCTTCTCAAAGATGCCCAGGGTGTTGGGGTTGGTGACCATCACCGCCGCGGTGCGCTCGGAGAGGGCGGCGCCGAGGGCCTCCAGGTCGATGCACCCGTCCGGGCCGGACGGGACCTCGATCACGGTGAATCCGGCCATGGCCGCGCTCGCCGGGTTCGTCCCATGGGCGGAGTCGGGGACGATCACCTCCGTCCGGGGCTGTCCCCTTCGGGCGTGGTATGCCTTGGCGATCAGCATGCCGGTGAACTCCCCATGGGCGCCTGCGGCGGGCTGCAGGGTCACCGCATCCATGCCTGAGATGGCGCAGAGGGCCTTCTCAAGCTCGCGCATCAGCCGCAACGCCCCCTGGATCGAATCCTCGTCCTGGCAGGGGTGCACGGATGCGACCGTGGGGAGGGAGGAGAGGCGGTCCGCGTACTTAGGGTTGTACTTCATCGTGCACGAGCCCAGGGGGTACATCCCGTTGTCCACGCCGAAGCTCATCTGGGACAGGTCCACGTAGTGCCGCACGACCTCCCTCTCAGGGAGGTCGGGAAGGTCCAGCCCCTGGCGCTCCATCCCTTCCGGGAGCCGTACGGGGGCATCGCATTCCAGGCCAAAATCGCTCTCCCCCCTCAGCTCGAAGATGAGCGGCTCGTCGTAGCGCGCCTGGCGGTAGCTCATTGCGCCACCTCCCTCAACGCGGCCAAGAGGCGGTCCATGGCCTGCGCGCTCGTGGCCTCCGTCGCGGTCAGGAGCATGTGGTCCTCCATCCTTGGGACGTGCCTCTGCAGCGGCAGCCCGCCTATGATGCCGCGCTTCAGGAGAAGCCTGTTGAGCTTGGCCGGCCTCACCGGCGTCCTCACCACGAACTCATTGAAATGGGCGCCCTCGAACACGGGGGAGTCGAACCCTTCCAGCTCGTCAACCCGCTCCATAAGCTCCGCCGCGTTCCTCATGTTGAGGCGGGCGATCGCCCTCAACCCCTTCCCCCCGACGATCCCCAGGTAGACGGAGACGGCGACGGCCAGCAGCGCCTCGTTCGTGCAGATGTTGGAGGTGGCCTTGCTCCTCCGGATATGCTGCTCCCGGGTCTGCAGGGTCATGCAGAACGCCCGCCGTCCCTCCCGGTCGCGGGTCATCCCGATCAGCCGGCCCGGCATCTTCCGCACATGCTCCATGCGGCACGCGAAGAGCCCGAGGGACGGGCCGCCGACGTTCATCGGTAGCCCCAGAGGCTGCCCTTCGCCGATGACGATGTCCGCCCCGTACTCGCCCGGCGGCCTCACCAGCGCCAGGGACAGGGGGTTGACCCCCACCACCAGCGGGACGTCCGGGAACTCCTGTTTCAGCTTGGGCACCTGGGGGTCTATCACGCCGAAGAGGTTCGGCACCTCCGCGTAGATGCCGCAGACATCGGAGGTCATCTTGCTCCTAAGGTCATCGAGGTCCAGCCCCCCGGTGAACGGATCGTAGCAGTACCCCACCACGTTGAGGGCCGCCCCGGACACGTAGTTCCCGAGCACCGATCGCTTGTCCCAGCACATCGCCTCCGGCACCAGGAACGTGCGCTTCGGCAGGATCCTGTGGCACATTGTGGCCGCCTCCCCCAGCGCCGTCGCCCAATCGTAGTTCGAGGAGTTCACCGCGTCCATCGCCGTCAGCTCGGCTATGTAGCTCTGGTACTCGAACAGGGACTGCAGCATGCCCTGGCTTATCTCCGCCTGATAGGGCGTGTAGGAGGTGGCGAGCTCCGAGCGCGAAACGATGGTGCCGACCGCCGAGGGGATGAAGTGATGGTACACCCCTCCGCCCAGGAAGCACGGGGCGCTCTCGGCCGTCAGGTTCGCGGAGAGGAGCTCCTGCATATAGCGCACGACCTCCATCTCGCTCTTGCCAGGGGGAAGCGGGATGCCATCGGTCCGGACCTCCTCCGGAATGTCGGAGAACAGCTCCTCCACGCTCCCTATCCCCAGCTCGTCCAGCATCCTGCGGTCCAATGGCATGCTACCCGGCCCTCCTAGGCCCATATCCCAATAAATAGTTTGGCTGGATGGGACCGGTCCGCGTTCGTGGAAGGGCGTCAGCGGTCCCTGGCTTGCACTTCCTGAACGAGGCGGGAGTAAAGGGATGGCAGGGACTGCACGTCCTTGATGTCCTGCCTGGCGACGATGACCAGCCTTTGGCGCAGGCCATCGTCGTAGGGGACCGCATTGGCCTCGAGCGCGCTCCTCAGCAGCCTTGAGAGCTGCCCCCCCTTTCGGTCCCAGTCCGTCATGATCATGGCGCTTTTGCCCTCCTTCGCCAGGCGCTCCGCGATCCCGAAGACCCCATCACTGCTCTGGACCTGGACCATCTCTCCTCCCACACCCAGGATCGTAAGGGCGCCCCGGTCCCGAATGCCCTCGACCAGAATTACGGTGCGCGGATCACGGGAGATCATCTCCTCCAGAACGGCCTGGATCTCCTCCAGCCTCTCCCGCGGGGAGCGCCCCCGGGTCATGCGTCCCCTCCGAGGGCCTTGGCCACGAGCCCCACCGGGGCCTGGATGTGCACGACCTTCATGCGCTGCGTGTGGCCCCGGACGACGGTGACCTTGGAACCGATGATCGAGGCGAGGAGGGCCTCGACCTCCTCGTTGGCCCTCCCGCCCTCCGGCGGGGCGCGCACCTTCACCACAAGGCGCCGGCGCCATGGATCGACGCCATGGACGCCCGGCGCAGCGCTGTGCGGGGTAACGATAATGTCCAGCTCCGATCCTTCCGCTGAGGGCCGCAGGCATTGGGAGAGGTCCACGCCCTTTGAACGGCGGGGGATTACTTAATCCTTCAGGGGCCAACGGGACTGGCGCTGCCACGACGGGAGGGCACCTTCTTATATCAACAACCGAATCCTTGAGCGATGGCGCCCCCGCTCGAGCCGATCAATTACAAGGAGATCACCGAGGTTCACCGCAAGGAGAAGGGCTCCGTCGACCTGGTGGAGGTGAGGCGTGACCTCTATCCGGCCTTCCGGGGGTACTTGGAAAGGCTGAAGAAGGAGAGCGAGGAGGAGATCAGGAAGGACCCCCTCTCCTTCAAGGCCAGCAGCCTGACCAATGAGTACAAGAAGGTCCTGACCAAGGGCCGTCAGATATTCTTCTATAGAATGCGCAAGATAACGGCGATGGCCACCCGGGCCTCGGAAGGGGCCAAGATCGACCTTGGCAGACTGACCGAGGAGGAGCGGGAGATGTACTCCCAGGTATTGAGGTCGATCAACGAGTGCCGGGACCTGGCCCTGGAGGGGAAGGCCCCCGAACCACCGCCAATGGCGCCCTCCGGCTCGGTCTGCGCCACGGTGGACCAGGGCCAATTGAGGCAGGCGCTGGCCATCGTCAACGGCAAGGCCCCGGCCGCTGAGCGGCCGCAGGCGACCGACAGGGTGCTGGTAAGGATCCTTGAGGACCTGCCGGAGATCGCCGGGATCGATCGGCCGTACCGCTTGGCGAAGAACGACGTGGTGAACCTGCCAGCCCCGATAGGGTGCGCGCTGATAAAAAGGGGCAAGGCGCAGGAGATCGTGCCCTTCTGGCGCAGGGCCGAATAGGCCAATTCCGCAACGTTTATCTAGGTTAAGATGATTGAGTGGCTCACTCGGGCTCGTAGCTCAGCTAGGTAGAGCAATCGGCTCTTAACCGATGGGCCGAGGGTTCGAATCCCTCCGAGCCCGCCATTACGCATATCCAGTCATCGAAAATTTTTGGTCCAATAACGGGGTTTTCGTATTAGATAAGGTTTTCGGTCTCTTGCTGGCCCATGCCCGCTTGAGCCTTTCCCCCGCTTTGTCCACCTTGATCTCGGCATAGTATCGAGTGGTGGTCTTGGTGCTCTCATACCGCAATTGGGAGCTTACGTCGTTCAGAAGCATCGGGTCCATGTCCACCGTCAGGCTGGCCATCGTCGGCCTCAGATCTTTGATGCAGAACTCCACACTGGTCCTTTTCTCCAAGTTACGTTTTATTCGGTTGAGGTTGGAGGTGGTGTAGAACCCGGTCTTATTTCCGTAACCGACGGCCGGGAACAGGGCATGGTGCTCCTTTACACCTTTACGGGCTAGATGTTCCTCCCTCGCCTGCAGATATCTCTCCAAGAAGGGCATAAGGTCCTCCCTGATGATTGATATCCATTGCGGGGAGGCCCAGCTTCCCTCGCCCTTCGGATAGCGTACGAAGAACCTTCCCTTCTTCAAGTCTAGGTCCTCCAAGTGCGCCATCCTGATCTCCTTGGGCCTGCAACCGGTGGCCAATCCAAGGGCGACGATACCGAGCCCTATGGAGCCTTCCCAATCGTCATAGTCCTTCAGAGCGTTGAGCAGCTTGTCCGTGCTCTCCTCGCTCAAAGCCCGGATGGGCTTGCGGGACTCCTTGGGAAAGCGCACCCCCTCGGCCTTCATCTGTTCGATGATGAAGTTGCCGAAGAACTTCAGAAGGCCGTTCAGAAGCTGATTGTACTTCTTCTGCGTGCTGGGGTCCAGGCGCTTCGATTTGTACAGGCCCTGCAGGACCTGAACGTCGCCCCGGTTAATCCGTCTGGGGTCGATGGAACCGACCTTGCCCATCGTCTTAAGGTCCTGGAGAAGGTTCCCAATGTAACGCAGCTTCTTCCTCTCCTCGGTCAAGGTGCTGGGCATTATCAATCCCTCCCGGCTTTCCAGGTATAGGTTCACGGCAGCGATGAAGGGCTTGCCACCTGTCATGGGCCACTGAATTTTCCTCAATATCGACCGTTTAAATTTCCTCACCCCCTGTTAATACCCCTGCGAGGGGGAGGAAGTGAGGGACGCCATGGATTGGTCTGAGATGAGGGAGATGCACAGGAAAGGAATGTCGATAGCGCAGATATCAAGAGTGTCTGGGTGTGACCGCAAGACCGTCAGCAGGTACATCGGGGCGGAGTCCCCGCCCCGATACGTCAGAGGGCCCAGCAAGAGCGTCCTCGACCCCTTCAAGGATCACATCAGGGCGCGGCTGGCCGAATATCCCCTGTCGGCTGCTAGGCTTCACCGCGAGATCAAGGAGATGGGTTATTCGGGAAGCCTCACCACGGTCAAACGCTTCATCTCCCCCATCAAGGACGCCTCGCTGGTACTGGCGGAGGTACGTTTCGAGACGAAACCAGGCGAACAGGCCCAGGTCGACTGGATCGACCTGGGTCGCATGCCGGTCGGTGCCACTGTGGAACATATCTACGTCTTCGTCATGGTGCTATCCTGGTCCCGCATGCGCTTCATCCGCATGACCACCGACTGCCGCACCGACACCTTCATCGACTGCCATCTGAAGGCCTTCGAATACTTCGGAGGATGGACGGCGTCCATCCTCTACGACAACACCAAGAACGTGGTGCTCAAGCGCGCCCTCCTGTCCTCCGAATCGACCTTCAACCCGATGTACCTGGACTTCGCCCGGCATCACGGCATAACGCCCCGCCTATGCCGTCCCGGCATAGCGGGTGCGAAGACGAAGGGGAAAGTCGAACGAACCATCCAGTACGTCGAACGGGACTTCCTGCTCGGTTCAACGTTCAACGACATTCAGCATGCCAACTCCCAAGGGATGGCATGGTGCGACCGCGTCAACGGAGAGGTGCAGAGCACGACGCACGAGGTGCCGAGGGAACGATGGCCGCACGAAGGGCTGAAGCCCTTCGGCCAGATAGTTCCCTACACGCTCACGTACTACCTTACTAGGAAGGCCGATCGGGAATGCTTCGTCCGCTACCTCAACAACTTCTATTCCGTCCCCTGGCGCTTCGCCAAGCGCCAATGCCAGCTGGAGATCCGGGACGGGATCTTGATCGTACTATGCGCCGGGGAGGAGATAGCCAGGCACGAGGTCGTGCCTGGCTCGAACCTGCACGTGAAGATACCGGAGCACTTCGCCGGGTTGCACAAGCTGAAGAGGGACGAGAGCAGGAGCGCACATGAGGGGAGGATGGCCGGGCAGCGGCCGGCATTGATGCCGATGTTCTCGTTCCAGGCGCCGGTGCAGGTGGAGAGGCGTGACCTCTCCACCTACGACGTGTTCATGGGGGGACCCGAATGAGCCATGAGGCGCTCGAACGCCTGCACGAGAACCTGCTCAGGCTGAAGATGTGCACGGCCGAGGAGATACTGGACTCCGTGCTCGAGAACGGCGCCGCCAAACAGCTGGCGACCGTGGACATGCTCGATCACATAGTGGCCGAGGAGCTCAAGGCCAGGAGGGCCTCGGCCATCGAGACGAACTCCCGACTCGCCCACCTGCCGGTGCGCAAGCGCCTGGAGGACTTCGATCTCAGCTTCCAGCCCTCCATCGACAAGGCGGTGTTCGACGACCTGCGAACGCTGCGCTTCGTAGCGGAGGCGGAGAACGTGATACTGCTCGGGCCGCCAGGTGTAGGAAAGACGCACCTGGCGATCGGCCTGGCGCTGGAAGCGATAAAGGCCGGGTACTCCGCGTACTACATCTCCACGCCGCTCCTGGTGGAGCGGCTGAGGAACGCGGAACAGCGGGGGAAGCTGGACCGCACCCTGAAGAAGCTGGCCTCGTACAAGCTGTTGATAATCGACGAGATCGGCTACCTGCCGCTGGAGCGGCAGGAATCACACCTGTTCTTCCAGCTGGTCTCCCGTCGGTACGAGAAAGCGTCAACGATATTCACCTCGAACAAGTCATTCTCGGAATGGGGCGAAGTGCTGGGGGACCACGTCATAGCCAGTGCGATACTGGACCGGGTGCTGCATCACGGGATCACGCTGAACATCCGCGGGGAATCGTATCGCATGAGGGCGAGAAAGGCGGCGGGGACCGCCTTCCCGCCCCCGGCAGGGGCCGGAGGCAGGTGATGCTTAAATAGGGGTGGGGAAAATTACATGGTCGATTTTGGGGAATTTTCATTGCCCCATGACACCACCTAGGCGCAAGCCCTCCACCTCCGATATCTCCCTATCGCGGCGGCCTCTTCGTACGACATCGTCGGCCGCTCCAAAGGAAGATATTTCCCGGTCGTGATTAAAGCGTTTCATTTCCCGCACTGTGGGTTTTCCGAAGGCCTCCTTCCTGATGACAAGGAATCCAGTGTCGGAATAATTGTCCGGAAGGGGGATGCAGCGCACCGTCCAGTCCCCTCGCTTCCTTCGGGTCAGCTGGTCGCGGTCATCCATGACCTGCCCGGTCAGAGGCATCCCTGCAACCTGGGCAGTATCGTTGATCGTCGGATCGACAAAGGCGTCGACTGAACGTTCGGGTTCTTTCGAATGTCCAGCCCTCTTATTCCGCATCTTATCGGTCTAGGTTTCGAGGTCAAACATATTTAAACGCCTATTTCCATGGCAACCTGAATCATTTTCCGGGGGTGGAAAACTTGCCTGGCAAGGGTAAGAAGAAACGTAGAGCGCCGAGTTCGGACATAGCCCTTATGATATGGTTGTCAGGAGCGCCCTACCTCATCATGAGGGTGCTCGATGGCAAGACAAATAATCCTACCGGGGTGGGTAAGGTCCTCGGGAAATCGGTTTCGTGGGTCAGTAAACGCACCGGTCGCATGGTCGAACTTGGTCTGATTGTCAAAGATGGCCCGGACGATCGAGGCATGGTGAACATGACGCTCACCGAGAAAGGTAAGAGCGTGATGGATGCCATCACTGGCATTACGGAGAATCCCCTCTTTGCGGAACTGAGGAGAGCCTTGGACCTGAAGGCACCGGATGATTCGAGGCGCATAGCGGTCAAGAAGGAAGCTGAGCGTCTTGTGTGGCAGCTGTTGTATGAGAAGGACGGGTTCGACACCGAACCTCTGCATGAAGCGGCGCTGGAGGCGTCATCGATGAAGGCGGAGGGGTGGTATGCCATCGATGAACTGAAGCGTCTGTTCGCGACCATCGATACGAAGCGATGGGAGGAACGCTCCCGGCTCCAATTGATCAAAGTGATCGGAATGGCGATCGCCGATAGCAGGAACGACCGTGAATATGTCAATGCATACAATGGCCTCATCGAACCGTTGAGATGTTTGGCATCGGACCGAGATAACAATGTTGACTCGCGTGTGGCGTCGATAAAGGCCATTGCCTCGTTAAGGGACCGGAAAGGGAATGTCCCAGATAGTGCCTTTATGACGATATTACAGGTGCAATGGAAAGTGCTCGAACCTGGAGATATGGGATCCGATCTGGTCGTAGGTGCGATTTCCGAGGTACTGCGTAAATGGGTATCATCGCTGAGCGATGCCCAGAAAGATATGCTGTTCAGGAGCGTAGGTCAGATGAGCTATGATGTCCCTCCGACTCAAGAGTACCTAATCGAGGGCATCGTCAGCGAAAATCCCCGTGAGATCGATCGGAAGCTGTTCGATAGCTATCGGTTGTTGGTGGCGTCGTTGCTCGATCGTGATATTCCTATAATCGAATGAGGCGCGGTGTGTCCCGACGATTCGAATAAGGGCGGTTACTAAAAGGATTTCACCAAGCTAACTTGAATGTCCCCCCCACTTTCAACCCCCCTTTAGTATAATATTATTACGCGCGCGTAAGTAAGGGGGTATGTGGGGGTACATCGTTGTACCTTAGACGACCATTTCAATATTCATATGATACTGGCAATGATCATGAAAGGCCTTTTTGATGATACAAAGTAGTTTTCATGATCTTTCATCCAGAATGTTTCAATCAATGTTCATATCCGATTACTTTCCTTTTACCCTTTGATCAATGTATGTCTTCTTGCATTACGAACTAAGTTTGGTATCCGTTCAATGTTCGATTTATCTGATTATAAGAAGGTTATAGAACACAATCCTGAGTTGCTCGGCCCCATCTTCTCGAAGGGGTCGGGAGCGTTCCTTAAAACCCAACTTCGACAGTTGATCAAGCGAAATTACACTGATTTTAGGATTTGATGACATGCTAAAATAGGCCCCCCGCCAATGGAACGATCGTACAGAATCCCAGGCGGGAGAACCATGAACTACATAGGTTTGGATATACATAAGAAGAACACTCAGGCATGTATGAAGAATGAGGCTGGGAAGGTCCTGCTGACAGGACGCTTCCCTTCGCGTCCGAAGGATTTGAACGCCTTCATTGAAAAGGTCGAGGAGGCCGGCGGACCGGCCTCCTTCGTCATCGAGT
>Ga0228535_1001982_pt1 | contig 23699 bp, 21 predicted proteins | sample SJ1metagenome_FD_168457 | JGI IMG/M metagenome (GOLD analysis project Ga0228535, IMG submission 168457) | Enriched culture of PCE-dechlorinating microbial communities from Ithaca, New York, USA - SJ1 | ecosystem: Engineered > Modeled > Simulated communities (microbial... > Unclassified | place... | reverse complement strand
CGTTTACAGCCTCAGCGATGCCGTCGATGTTGATTTCGGCGTTAAAGGGGGCCTGAACGACGTTGCTCCCGATTACTCATTTCTCGCCGGTCTGACTTTTGGGTTCTGATCCGCAGAAATGCTCCCCTCTCGAAAGTGAGAAACGGGCAAGAATGATCCCGGACATAGGACAGTCTGTCCGAGCGATGGCTGGGATCTTTTGCCGACGTCCCCGTTTGAAGACGCATCCCCAGGGTTCATCTTCGGCTCCCGCCGTAAAGGGCCTTTGGGTCGTGCTCCATGGAAGGCAAAGTAGGCCAGGCTCAGGGTTCGGGTTTTCGTTCCCAAGGAGCGATGCCGCCGGGGATGACGCGGAAAAGGGGGTGAGGTTCCGGATCGATAACCGGTCGGAGCGACTGGAAGCGCAACGGGTCCCGGAGGCGGAGCTTTTTCCTGAGATGCTCCAGTTCATACCGGAGCTGGCCGTCGGTGACGGGAATGCTGGCGGTCGCAGAGACCGGGGCGATTTTTTCTGGATTGTATCGGTAGCCCCGCCGGATTGCCTCGTCATGAACCACATGGAGGTAAGTGTGGAGCGCGGAAACCGGGTCCGGCTGCGACCGGAAACGTTCGAGCTGGGGGTGATTTTTATAACCCTTCGTTTTATTTGCCAGAACTTTCCGGGCGAGAAGCCCCTCCCGCCAGAGTGCATTCAACCCCTTGGCGTCCAGGTAACGGGGATGAAGACTCCACAGTCTCATTGTAATGCCTTCCGAATCGTTTTTTCGACATCACCGAAGGTTTTCCCGGTCGTTTTTTCCTTCCATTCCACCCGATATACCGCCGGTTCCTTCCGCAAGATTCATCTTTTCCTCTTTCTACAGTCAAAACAAAGAGAAATCCAGCCCGGTTTATGTCGGAGCCGTCTGAAAGGTATTGCCTCTTTGGATTAAAAAAAGAATATCGTGACAGTGACACCCCGGATGCGGGAAGCCGTTTCATGCTTTTTCGACTAACATGTGTTATAAATTTTCCAATTGATCCAATGCTACGGGTTGCTTCCGGAAAAAGCGGGTTCCCGGACAGGGAGGTTGCGGATGGAAAAGAAAAAGAAGGTCCTCTTCATCTGTGTTCACAACAGTGCCCGGAGCCAGATGGCCGAAGCGTGGCTGAAGCATCTGGCAGGAGACCGTTTCGAAGCGTACAGTGCCGGAATCGAGCCGGGAGAGTTGAATCCCGTCGTCGTCATGGCCATGGCGGAAGCGGGGATCGATATTTCCCGGAATCAGACCAAGGGGATTTCCGATCTCATTGAGGCGGGAAAGCGTTTCGATTACGTCATTACCGTCTGCGACGATGCCCAGGCACAATCCTGTCCCGCCTTTCCCGGCGCCGCCCGGCGTTTGCACTGGAGTATTTCCGACCCGCAGGCGGTTTTGGGGACGGCGGATGAGAAACTGGCCTATATCCGGAAAATCCGGGAACAAATCCGGCTTTGTGTCCTGGATTGGTGCCGCCGGGATCCGCATGGAAAATGAAACGTCCGATTCACACACCTTCACTGACGCGATTGAAATGAGCAAGAAACCGACTTACGAAGAACTGGTCCGGAAAAACGAGGAACTCGAGAAAGAAGCTCTCCGGTGCCGGCAGATGGAAAAGGCGCTTCTGGGCAAGGAAAGCCAATACCGGAAAATCTTTGATTCGGCCATGGACGGACTCCTGATCTTCGACCGGAAGGGCCGGATTGTCGAAGCCAATCCCCAGGCCTGCCGGATGTACGGGTACGATCATGCCGAGATGACCACCCTGTCGCGCGAAGACATCATGCATCCGGACTACCACTACCTGTTCGAGGTTTTCCGGAGGGAGACGAAGGCCAGGGGAATGTTTTCGGCGGAATCGAAGGATGTGAAGAAGGACGGCAGCCATTTCTATATCGAGATCCGGGGGACGGATTTCAATTATAACGACCGGAAGCATGTCCTGGCCATCGTCCGGGATGTGACGGAGCGAAAACGCACGGAGGAATCCCTGCGGGAGGCCCTGTCCTCCATCGAGCAGTTGAAGGAGCGCCTGGAATCGGAGAATGTCTATCTCCGTGAAGAGATCGAACTGCGTTATCAGCATAAGGAGATTATCGGTCAGAGTGAAGCGATCCGGCGAACGCTCAGCCAGGTTGAACGCGTGGCGGAAACCGCGGCCACGGTCCTTTTGATCGGGGAGACGGGAACCGGGAAGGAATTGCTGGCCCGGGCCATCCACCGCCTGAGCGACCGCAGGGGAAAATCCATGGTGACGGTCAACTGTGCGGCCATCCCGGCGAGCCTCATGGAAAGCGAGCTTTTCGGCCATGAAAAGGGAGCTTTTACCCATGCCTACACCAGACAGATCGGCCGGTTCGAAATCGCCAACGGATCGACCCTGTTTCTCGATGAAATAAGCGAGCTTCCCCCGGAGCTCCAGGCGAAGCTCCTGCGGGTTCTCCAGGCCGGCGAGTTCGAACGCCTGGGAAACTCCAGAACGATTCAGGTGGATGTCCGCATCATTGCGGCGACCAACAAAGACCTGTCCCAGGCGGTGGCCGAAGGCCGCTTCCGGGAGGATCTCTTCTACCGCCTGAACGTGTTTCCCATCGTCGTTCCGCCGCTTCGGGAGCGCCGGGATGACATTCCCCTGTTTGTCTGGGAATTTGTGAGAGAATTCGGGAAAGCCATGGGAAAGCATATCGAGACGATCAGCAGGAAGACCATGGAGGCGCTGCAGCTCTACCCCTGGCCGGGCAATGTCCGGGAACTGCGCAACGTCGTCGAACGGGCCATGATTCTGTCCGGTCACGGGACCCTCACGGTTGAACTGCCCGCGCTGAAAGGCCCGGATATCGCGTCCGAATCACCTCGATTGGAGGATGTGGAACGGCATCACATCACCGGCATTCTGGTGAAAACCGGCTGGCGGGTGAGGGGGAAAAACGGCGCCGCCGGGATACTGGGCCTCAAGCCTTCCACCTTGGAGTCGAAGATGAAAAAACTGGGGATATATCGCCCTAATCTAGCCGAAATGCCGTAGAAAACACGATATATCGTGCAGGCGGTTGTTTGAATTCTTTGCGTAACCGGTACTTTTCTGTTATAAAACATTCAATATCATCCGGTTACGGATTCCTTGTCCGGGTATCCCATCTGGTACGAATCTTGGTTTCAATAAGTATAATAGCCTATCATAACAAGTATCCATAAGGAGAAACGCCCATGAAAGAAATCAAGAAAGTCGTGTGTATCCAGTGCCATTCGGCCTGCCGCCAGGCCGTGGAAATCGAAGACGGTCGCCTGGTCGGCGTGGGGCCGGATATGGATTTTCCCAAGGGGGAACTCTTTTCCACCATCGTTCGGAGTTGTCCCCGCGCCCACGCGATTACGGATTATTTTTATCACAAGGATCGCCTGAACTACCCCTTGAAACGGGTGGGCGCCCGTGGCGAGAACAAGTGGGTGCAGATCTCCTGGCAACAGGCCATGGATGAAATTGCCGGAAAAATGAAGGTTTTGATCGACCGCTACGGGCCCGAGACCATCGGTACGACCTGCGGGACGGGCCGTACGACCGACGAATTCCGCACACGATTCTTCAATCTTCTGGGGAGTCCCAACATTGTCGGCCAGGCGGAGATCTGCTACGGCGAATACCTGGCTCTCATGTACGCCGTGTTCGGCTGGAAGCTTTTCCCCGTCGTGCAAAAGGAAACGAAGTGTACCCTGATGTGGGGCGGCGGCGGTCCCCGCTACTGGAACGCCCTCTGGAAGAACATCACAAAGGCCCATAAAGAAGGGATGAAGCTGATCGTGATCGACCCGCGGGGTATCGATGCGACCCGCCACGCCGACCTGTGGCTCCGGGTGCGGCCCGGCACGGACTGTGCCCTGGCCCTGGCGATGATCCGGCATATCATCAAGGAAGGTCTGTACGACAAGGACTTCGTGGAGAAGTGGTGCCACGGTTTTGAAGAGCTTCGGGAACGCGTCGAGCCTTTCACCCTGGAGAGAGCCGCCGAAATCACCTGGGTGCCCGCTGACAAAATCCGCCAGGCCGCGGAGTTGTACGCCACATCAAAACCGGCCGCGATGACCCATGGCCTGGGGATCGAGCATACGGTCAACTCCATGGAAACGCTCCATGCCGTGTTCGCCCTTCGGGCGATCACGGGGAACCTGGACGTCAAGGGCGGCGATCTCTTTACGACGGCGTATCCGGATATCATTCACGAGCAGGAAATCGAACTCATCGACAAGTTGTCACCGGAACAGCGGAAAAAACAGTTCGGCGCCGACCGCTTCAAAATCCTGACCCAGGAAGGGTTCCGCATGACCCAGGAGGCGGTGCCCCGGGTCTGGGGAGACCTGACCTTGAACCGTTCCAGCCAGTTCCAGGCCTTTGCCCACGCTCCCACATTTTACCGCGCCGCCATCACGGGAAAACCCTATCCGCTCAAGGCCATTCTCACCGTTGCGAGCAACCCCGTCGTGACCTACGGTAACAGCAAACTCGTCTATGAAGCCCTGAAGAACCTGGATCTGTACGTTGTCGTCGATTTCTTCATGACGCCAAGCGCACAGCTTGCCGATTACGTCCTGCCGGGCACGACCTATCTCGAGCGTCCCTGGATCTGGGCCTACGCCATGATCGTGGGCAGCGAGCGGGCCATGCCCGCCGTGGTTCCCGGGCAGTATGAACGCTGGTCGGATTACAAATTCTGGAAAGGGCTCGGTGATCGCCTGGGGCAAGAAGAGTACTGGCCCTGGGAGGATCTGGAAGAGGTTTACGATTACCGGCTTAAGCCTTCGGGGATGACCTTCAAGGAGTTCATGGCCCGGGGCGGTTTTGCCGCAGGGAAAGGTGGTTATAAACGCTATGAAGAAAAGGGTTTCGGCACCCCGACGGGAAAAGTGGAGCTGTACTCCACGGTCCTGGAAAAGATGGGCTACGATCCCCTGCCCTCCTTCCGGGAACCCCTGGAGAGTCCCGTCAGCAGTCCCGACCTGGCTCGGGAATATCCGCTCATTCTGACGACGGGAGGACGTTTTCTGCCCTACTATAACGCGGAACACCGTCAGATCGCCCAGCACCGGAAACGCTACCCCTGGCCGAAGATGGAAATCCATCCGGAGACGGCGAAGTCCCTGGGTATCGAGGACGGACAGTGGGTCTGGATCGAGTCTCCCCGGGGTCGATGCCGCCAGACGGCCGAGTACGATAAAAACATCCATCCCGGTGTCGTCCATGCCCAGCACGGCTGGTGGTTTCCCGAGGAGCCCGGAGAAGAGCCGTCGCTCCACGGCCTCTGGAAGTCGAACATCAATATCCTGACCGATGACGAACCCGACCACTGCAATCCCATCAACGGCGGCTGGCCCCTGCGGGCGTTTTTGTGCAAGGTCTATCCCTGCAAGCCGGAGGAGGTCTGGGAGGGGGAAACCGCGAATGTGGGTTAACCGGGGTCGTGTTTGTCTGCGGCGCCTGCACGGTTCTTCTCGACGGCAATCCCGTTAAGGCCTGCGTGACCACGATGGACCGGGTTGAAGGGCGGGAGGTCGTGAGGGGGGGATTGGGTCCATTACCTCGCCGCATCCGCTGCAGCGTGCCTTCGTCGAAAAAGGGGCCATTCAATGCGGATTCTGTACGCCGGGTGTGATCATGGGAGCGAAAGTCCTGCTGGATCGAAATCCCCGTCCGTCAAAAAAAGAGATCGTCGCCGCCCTGTCTGCCCATCTGTGTCGCTGTACGGGATACAAAAAGATTGTCGAGAAAGGGATCGGGGAGGTCCCCACCGTGGGGCCGGCCGTTGCGATCGCCAATACCGTAGTCCGGGCCTGTGGGTTTCGATCTTTCAGGCTGCCGATTACGCCAGGGCAAATCCGGGAGAAATTTGCAGCTGCGGATTGAGGAGATTCTTTTCGCACTTTTCTGACAAATTCGGGTGTTTCCATCAAGAATATGCTACACATCTCCGATATGAAAGATGGAGGAGTTTTAAAATCGTAGCTGTTCAGGATGGAGGTTGAAAAACATGAAGACATTAATATGGGTGGTCCTTTGTCTCCTTTTTTTCCCCTGGGTTGTTCAAGCCGCCGATTTCTACCGATGGACCGATAAAGAAGGGAACGTTCATCTGACGAACGAGCCTCCCGCGGGTTCAGGGAAAAAGGTGCAAACCTTTCATCTCGATAAATCATCATCGGAGGCACCGACTTCCGGAGAAGTCCAGGGAACCGCCACGGGAGGTACGACGGCCGGGGTGGAAACACAAAAGGAGAATGAGGAACTCGGAAAAAATAAAGAGGCTGAGTATGAGAGGTTGAAAAAGAACGAGGCTGATTACCGGCGCAATTACAATAATTCCTATGGCAGTAAACGGGAGCGGGAGTACTGGCGTGAGAAACTGCAGGAAGTCAATAGCCAAAAGCAAAAGTTGGACAGCGGAGAGACAACGGGGACCTCTTCGCCGGATACTTTGCCGGATCAGACGGCAGAATGAAATAGGGGGGTCACCCCTGTCTTTTTCTGCGCAGTCGCAGCCATCTCAGCCACCGATTCCGGTAATAATAGCCGACAATACCCAGGAAAAAACTCACGGCGGCGATGACCAGGACGGACATGTATTCGTCGTTTCGGGCAAAGTCGCCCGTCATGGAGAGCATGAGAGTCCAGAAAAAACGTCCGGCAATGACGATCAACAGGAATGTGCCTGCCGGAATGTGACTCAAACCGATGACGTAGCAGAGGGAGTCTTTGGGAAATCCGGGAATCAGAAACAGGATAAAGGCATACAAGGCGCCTTTTTTGCGCATGAAGCGGTCGAACCGCTGAACCAGTTCCGGTTTGACAAATTTTTCGACCAGGGGCAGGCCGAAGAAATGGGCCAGGCCGAAGGCAAGCCAGGAACCGAGCGTCAAGCCGATGGTCGAATAAAGCGTGCCCATAACGGGTCCGTAAAGATACCCGCCGATAAAACCCGTCACTTCCCCCGGAATAGGGGCGATGACGACCTGCAAAACCTGGACGGCCATGAATGCGAACTGGTCGTACGGATCGAAGGATTTGATAAACTGGATAATCTGTTCCCGGTTGGAAAAAATGTCGTAGACACGATAATGGACAAAAAGATAACCCAGAAGCAGGATCAGCACAACCAGCAAGGTTTCACGATAGGCGATTTTATGGTTCATCAAAGCCCGAGGCTCCTATAAGAATGCGGTTCTTTTTAGCACGGAAGGGGTTTTCTGGGCAAGAAACACCGGACTGCCAGAGACGCAACGGATTTTTTAAGAAAAGAGCTGCACCGGTTTGCTGAACCGGCGCAGTTTCTTAAAGAAGCGCGGGATCAAAGAGATAACCCGATTTTCACCCATTTCAGGGTATTACATGTTTTTCTCTTTTTTCCAGGCTTCGAAAGCGCTGATGATCGTTTCCACCGCACCGTCGACGGGAATGGTGCCTATGTTGAGAATCAAATCGTAATCGCAGGGATTCGTCAGGTCGGCGTTATAATATTGCCTGATAAAGGCCCTCCGTTCCGATTCAGTGGCGATGGCATAACGCTCCGCTTCTGCCCGGGAGCAAGACTTGGCGCTCATGATCCGTTTGACCCGATGTTCGAGAGGTCCCATCAGCCGTACCCGGAAGGTTTTTTCCGGAGGCAGGATGTACTGGGCGCCCAGTCCTATGATAATGGCATTGCCGTGGCGTCCGATTGCACTGATGACCTTGGTCAGGTGAAACAAAAAACGTTCCGGTTTCAGATGACGGGATGCAAACAGGGACGTCAGCCAGTCGTTGCGGGTTGTGATCTCCTTTTCAAGCATCGATTTGACCACCTTTTCGCTCCGCTCGGCGCTTTTTGCAACCTGCTGGGCAATCTGGCCGGCGATCAGTTCCATCTGCAGTCTGTCCGAAAGCTGCCTGGCGATTTCCGGTGTACCGCTCCCCGGCTCCCGCGAAATGGTAATGACCGGGTTCGATTCAGCAATCTTGATTTTCTCTTCTTTCTCCTCCTTGGAGAGACATGTCCACTTGGATAACTGTTCTTCGACGAGTTGCTCTAACGAACGCTTTTCGTGTTTCATAGGGCCCTCCTTTTCATCGTATCCAGTCCAGAGCGAGATTTAATCAACAACCCGGTCACCACACCGGTTAAGTAAACCAAACCGTTCCCGTTACAGAGAATACAGTTTTTCTCCGGGGAGAACGGTTTTGTTGTTTTTTAAAAGCACGTCGATGGCGGCATCGGGATTGTCGAACCGAAAGAGCATCACCGCATTCCGACCGCTTTTCTCCACAAAAGCGTACATATATTCGATGTTGATTCCTGCCTTGGCCAAGACTTCAAGGATACTGTGGAGTCCCCCGGGCTGGTCGGGCACCTCGACGGCCACAACGGTTGTCCGGCTGACGGTGTAGCCGTTTTCCTTCAGGACCCGGTTGGCATCGGCGACCTGATCGACGATGAGCCGGACAATTCCGAAATCGGAAGTATCCGCCACGGCCAGGGTCCGGATATTGATATTGGCGTCCCTGAGAATCCTGGTGACGTTCTCCAGTCCACCCGGCTTGTTTTCCAGGAAAATGGATATCTGTTCAACTTTCATGCACAATCCTCCCTTTCGTTCCCAAGGATGTTAAATATGGCGGTTATCGATGACTCGGCTGGCCTTCCCCTCAAACCGTTGAAGAGACTTCGGTTCCACCAGCTTCACCCGGGCGGTGACACCGAGGAAATCTTTCAGATCCTTGACAATCCTCTGTTCAATCTTTTGGAGGGTCTTTATCTCATCCGCGTTGGACAAGAGACGCTCGTTGACCTCCACCTGAACCTCCAGCTTGTCGAGGGTACCCTCCCGGTTCACAATGAGCTGGTAGTGGGGATCAAGCCCTTCGATACCGACGAGGACATCTTCGATCTGTGAGGGGAAGACATTGACCCCGCGGATGATCAGCATGTCGTCGCTTCTGCCCATGATCCGTTCCATTCGGTAAAGACTGCGGCCACAGACGCAGGGTTCGGGGATAATCCTGGAGATGTCCCGGGTGCGGTAACGGATGAGGGGAAACGCCTCTTTGGTCAGGGTCGTAAAGACCAATTCGCCCCTTTCACCGGGAGGCAGGACCTCGCCGGTTAAAGGATCAATGGTTTCCACGAGAAAGTGATCCTCGAAGACGTGCATTCCTTCCCGTCCCTCCAGGCATTCCATGGCCACACCGGGTCCCATGACTTCGGACAGGCCGTAGATGTTCATGGCGGTCAGATTCAGGGCGTCCTCAACCTCTTGCCGCATTTTTTCACTCCACGGTTCCGCCCCGAAAATTCCGACGCGCAGTTTCAGGTTGCGCATATCGATTCCCATGGCCTCCCCTTGTTCCGCCAGGTTGAGGGCATAGGACGGGGTGCAGCAGATGGCGGTTGGTCCGAAATCCTGAAGAATCATGATCTGGCGTTTCGTGTTTCCTCCCGATATGGGGATCACGCTCGCTCCCAGCTTTTCGGCACCGTAGTGGACTCCCAGTCCTCCCGTGAACAAACCGTAGCCGTAGGCATTGTGGATCATGTCGTTTTTGGTCAACCCGGCGGCAACAAAGCAACGGGCCATCAGTTCCGACCAGTTTTCAATATCGCGCTTCGTGTATCCGACGACAGTCGAGCGTCCCGTTGTGCCGGAGGAGGCATGGAGACGGACGACACTGCTCATGGGAACGGCAAATAAACCGAAGGGATAATTATCCCGAAGATTCTGTTTCGTGGTAAAGGGAAAATGGCGTAGATCGTCGAGACTCTTGATGTCGTCTGGAGAAACACCGGCGTCATCGAAAGATTTCCGGTAAAAACCGACGGTGTGATAGACACGCTGAACGACCTGCTGGAGTCTCCTGAGTTGCAGAATTTCAAGAACTTCCCGGGGCAGGGTTTCATATTCTTCGTTGTAGATCATGTAATGATTCCCCTTTCAAATATCTTATTGTCATATATACACGACTGATGTTGAGAAAATCAACGATTTGATCGGTGACGGAACGCAAAGGCAAGGGAACGACAGAAGAGAAATAAGGATCAGGCTACGCTGTCATAACCGCCCTGGAGTGCCTTGATGGTCATGTCCGCCAACGACTTCTTCTTGCCCATCAGGTCCCGGACACTCTGCCGCAGCGTTTCCATCTTGATTACCGGGACGACCTTCATCATGGCGCCGAGCATGACCATGTTGGCCGAACGTTCGTTTGCCGTTTCCCGGGCGATCCGGTTGGCTGCAACGGCATAGTAAAGGACATCCGGCTGTTCAGGCACCGCGTCGATGAGATCGGCGTTGTAGATCAGTTTGGCTCCCGGTTTCAAACGCGGCAGAAAGGAGATGACGGAGGGTTTGTTCAGGGCGATCAGCACATCGGGGGATGAAACGACGGGGGAGGCGATTTCTTCCGTGGAAATACTGGTAGTGCAGTTGGCTGTACCACCTCGCATGGCCGCTCCATAGCAGGGCAGATAGGATACAAAAAAATTTTCGTACATGGCGGCATTGGCCAGGACATTGCCTACGGTCAAAGCTCCCTGTCCGCCGGAACCGGAACAAAGAATGGTCGTCAGCATATTACACTTTTTTCTCCCTTTTATCTGTCAGAACCCCGAGGGGAAATTCCTTCTCCATCACGGTGTGAATCCATTCGATGGATTCGACGGGACTCAGTTTCCAGTTTGTCGGGCAAGCCGATAGGACTTCGACGATGGAATAACCCAGCTCATCCACCTGAGTCTGGAAAGCGGTGCGGATGGCCTTTTTCGTTTTGCGGATCGCCGCGGGGGTCGTCGCCGCGACACGTTCGGCATAAACGACGCCAGGCAGGTTCGCGATCATGTCGGTAATATGCAGGGTGTAACCATCGAATTCGGGATTCCGCCCGTTGGGGGTGGTCGTGGTTCTTTGACGGACCAGAGTGGTCGGCGCCATTTGTCCGCCTGTCATGCCGTAGACGGCGTTGTTGATGAAAATCACCGAAATATGTTCGCCTCTGTTGGCCGAGTGGATCGTTTCCGCAGTGCCGATGGCCGAAAGGTCCCCGTCGCCCTGGTAGGTAAAGACGAACAGATCGGGCCGCACCCGTTTTATTCCCGTCGCGACGGCGGCTCCCCGTCCGTGCGAGGATTCGATCATATCCACATCCAGGTAATCGTAAGCCAAAACAGCGCATCCCGCCGGATTGACACAGAAAGCCCTCTTTCCGAGATCCATTTCTTCAAGGACTTCGGCAACGATGCGATGCACGGTGCCGTGGCCGCAGCCGGGGCAGTAGTGACTGCTGACCTCTTTTTTATGATATTTCGGCCAGGGATTTAACAGTTCCATTGCGCTTCGTTTCTTCCAACCTTTCCCATCATGAATTCATCTTTTCGCGGATAACATGGGCAAATTCATCCGGTTCGGGAATGATCCCGCCGGGACGGCCGTAGAAGAGCACCTCCGCCCTTCCTTCCAGGGCCAGGCGCACATCTTCGACCATCTGGCCCGTGCTCATTTCCAGGGTAATGAATTTTTTAATCCTTTTTGATAGATCCCGGAGGATTTCGTTCGGGAAAGGCCACAAGGTGATGGGCCGTAGAAGTCCCACGGGCAGTCCCTGCTCCCGAAGCTGGTTAATAGCCCCTTTGGCGATTCGGGCCGTCGTGCCGTAGGCAACGACGATCATTTCAGCATCTTCCGCTCGATACGTTTCAAAACGGGTTTCAGTACGGGAAATTTCTTCGTACTTCCGGAAGAGCGCCCAGTTGTGGTTTTCCATTTTTTGGCTGTCCAGGACCAGGGAAGCGAGATAACGGCTGGGACCCTCTCCCCGGCCCGTCAGTGCCCATTTCTTTTCCGGGAGCGTTTTAGGGTCAATCGGATCGGGAAATAAAACCGGTTCCTTGATCTGCCCCATCATACCATCGCCCAGAAGCATGACCGGGGTCCGGTAACGGTCGGCGATATCGAAGGCCACGAAGGTCAGATCGGCGATTTCTTGAACGGAACCGGGGGCGATAACGGGAGTTCGGTAATCCCCGTGACCTCCGCCTCGGGTCGCCTGAAAATAGTCGCCCTGTGCCGGGGCGATGTTGCCCATGCCGGGACCGCCGCGCATGATGTTGACGATGACCGCCGGCAGCTGGAAGCCGGCCAGAAAGGATATTCCCTCCTGTTTTAAACTGATGCCCGGAGACGACGACGACGTCATGGCCCGGGTACCGGTGGCAGCGGCGCCGACCACCATGTTGATCGCCGCGATTTCGCTTTCCGACTGGATGAACGTCCCGCCGGCTTTCCGCATATGTTCGGCCATGTATTCCCCCAGTTCGTTCTGGGGAGTGATGGGATAGCCGAAATAGGCCCGGCAACCGGCCCGGATAGCCGCTTCGGCGAAGGTATGATTGCCGCTCATGAAGATTTTATTCACCGTATACCTCTATGACCAGATCGGGGCAAACCAGGGTACAGGCCATGCAGCCCGTGCACTCTCCCGGTTTGGCCGCCTCCGCGTAGTGATAACCCATTTCATTGAGGGACGGAGATGAGGCCAGGACCCGGGGTTTGCAATACTCAATGCAGAGATTACAACCCTTGCAGAATTCCTGTTTGACAACGACCCGATAGGCCTTCTTTTTCTTTATTATCATGAGTTGGTGATCCAAACGATGATGACGGGAAAAACAGCCGTTCCCCGATCATTTATTTTCGCTCCTCTTGTGAAAAATCAGGAATGAAGTCCGGGATTTTTTTCTTGGGGCACCTGGTTCCACTACCTTTTCGGGTGGTCACCTTACTCCCATCGAAGCGGGGATTTCAAGAAGAAAATGTGAATTCTCAAAAAACACTCTTTTTCCTTCCGGGGTGACGAACGCTACTTTTGGATAGCAAGAGGTTTATGTTTTTTCCTTGTCCTTGTTTCGGATCGCTACCCGGCGGATCTTGCCGCTGATCGTCTTCGGTAACTCCGCCGCAAATTCGATGATTCTCGGATATTTATAGGGGGCCGTGACCTTCTTGACATGTTCCTGAAGCTCCGCAACCAAGGCGTCGGTGCCCGTGTATCCTTGGGCCAGGACGACCGTCGCTTTGACGACGGCTCCCCGGATTTCGTCGGGAACACTCGTGATGGCGCATTCCAGTACCGCCGGATGCTGTATCAGGGCGCTTTCCACTTCGAAGGGACCGATGCGGTAACCCGAGCTCTTGATCAAATCGTCGGCCCGGCCGACAAACCAGTGGTACCCGTCCTCGTCTTTCCATGCCATGTCACCCGTATAATACCAGCCGTCATGCCGTACCCGGTCCGTCGTGTCCTTGTCCCGGAAGTAACCGCCGAACATGCCGACGGGCGTCAGGGAATCAATTTTTACGGCGATTTCCCCCTCTTCGCCGATTTCGGCCGGTTTGCCCTCTCCGTTGATCAATTCGACCACATAACCGGGAGACGGTTTTCCCATCGAGCCGGGTTTGGGTTCCATCCAGGGGTAGGTTCCGATGGCGACGGTCATTTCGGTCTGGCCGTACCCTTCCATGAGACGCAGGCCGGTCTGCTGGAGAAACTGCTGATAAACTTCGGGGTTCAGAGGTTCCCCGGCTGTAACGCAGTATTGGATACAGCTGCAGTCGAAATTGCGGAGGTCCTGCTTGATGAGGAAACGATAAACGGTCGGGGGGCCGCAGAAGGTGGTGACCTTGTGTTCGATGGATTTCTTCAGCACGTTGATCGGATCGAACTGGTCGTAGTCGTAGACGAAAACGGCACAGCCGGAAAGCCACTGCCCGTAAATTTTCCCCCAGACGGCCTTTGCCCAGCCCGTATCGGCCACGGTGTAATGCAGGCCGTCATCTTCCACCCGTTGCCAGTATTTTGCCGTCAGGATATGACCCAGGGGGTAGGTGAAATCATGCTGAACCATCTTGGGCATTCCGACTGTTCCGGAAGTAAAATAAAGGATGGAAATGTCGCTGTTGGTCGGTGCGTCCGCGCCGGCCGGCCTTTCGAAATGGCCGGGGGCCGCGGCCATCTCTTCCTCGTAGGAGAGCCAGCCGTCCCTCTTCCCGCTCAGGATGATTTTGGACTTCAGGATACCGGGGACCTTTGCTTCGGCCTCTTCCACGTAGCTTGCCAGATCGGGATCGTTGATGCAGACAATATTCTTGATATCGGCCCGTTCGATCCGGTAGACGATATCCTTCGTGGTCAGCATGTGTGTGGCGGGAATGCCGATCGCCCCGATTCGATGGAGGGCGATGATGAGAAACCAGAATTCATAGCGTCCTTTGCAGACAAGCATGACCGGGTCACCTTTCCGGATCCCCGCTTTTTTGAACATATTTGCCGCTTTATTGCTGTACAGCTTGACATCGGCAAAAGAAAAAGTCCGGGAAGTTCCGTAATCGTCGCAATAGACAAGGGCACGTTTATCCGGGTCCTCCGCCGCATAGGTATCGACGACGTCATAGGCAAAGTTGAATTCAGCGGGGACGTTGATCTTGAAATTTGCCTTGAAATCCTCGAAGGAATCAAATTCGGATTTGGACAGGTATCGTTCGATCAAAGACATTTTTTTCTCTCCTCCTTGTTGAGGGTTGGTCAGAAGATCACGGCAAGAAATCTCGCCGGTGTATTTTCCATGGCTTCCATGGCGTGGGGGCATCCCGAGTCGAAGTAGATCGAATCCCCTTCCCTAAGGATAAGTTCGTTGCCATGGATATAGATTTTCAGAACGCCCTGGATGACGTAATCGAACTCCTGCCCCGGATGCGCGTTCATTTCCGCTTCCTTACCGGGAGACTTCGGTTCCACCGTGACCAGAAAAGGTTCCGCTTTCTTATGAATGAAGTTGGCTGCCAGGTTCTGGTACCTGTACTGTGTGCGGCGCTCGACGGCGACTCCTTTGTCTTTACGGGTCACGGTGAAGTATTTCATATGGGGTTCTTCCCCTGTAAGCAGAACGGCCATGTCGACGTTCAACCGGTGGGCAATGCCGAAAAGAACGCTGGCGGGAATGTCCGCTTCCCCTCTTTCATACTCTATATACGTACCTATGGTGACTTTCAGATGATCAGCCATTTCCTCCGGAGAGACCTCGAGACTTTCCCTCAGTTCTCTGATACGGTTTGCCACTTCTCTGATTTTTTCCTGCATAACACACCCCTCCTGGCTTTGCTGTGATGTGATACCTTTTTGGAACAAGAGATGTAGATTACGATAAATTAAAAGAATACATATGGATGGAGCCCCCGGCAGGATTCAAAAAAGCTCCTTCTCCCCCCTATTCAACTTGCCGTTTTCACTATCTTATCAAGCAGGCTGTGTCAATGAAAAATATCTCTTGGAGCGAAAAAGTCGGAAGGGAGGGAAAGACGTTTTTTATTCAACTTTCGCAGTTCTCGGATGTTCCTTATGATGGCCGGCATTTCCACGAATCCAGTCCGCTTAAGTTCTTCTCAAGTAGCGTGAAACAGAGACCCAAGCGTCCGGGGATCCTTGTTCATCCTCCTGGCCAACTCCGGCATGATGTAACGGCAGCATACCATGGTGGCATGAGCGGTCAGGGCATCGCATCATAGGAACGCCCCTGGCATTCTTTACAGGGCCAACCACTTTTTGCTGCGCCGGTCCCGGACGAACACGATCTTTGGCGAAACCGGGATACCATAACCGTCTTCGCCGATTTCCACCACCACCGAGGAAAGAATCTTTGTCTGGCCACGACACTTGCGGATCTTTCGATAGGTGGCTGCCAGACGGAGATCTTTCCTTTGGCAGCGACAGAAGATCTTCTCTGGAATCTTGGGCATACAGATCGTATGCATTCCTTTTGCAAGCACCTTCCTGATGGTTACGGGAAAGGCAAATCAACTGTCGAATAAAAAAAGATGACCGGCTTTGATTCCGCTTTTCCTGGCTTGTTCCACCAGATCCACAAGCACATCCGTTGCCTTGCAAATGTTTTCCCGGCGACGTTTTGCACCCGTTGGTGCGGCGGTCAAGGTTCGTGCGCAAAGGAACCAGGCGGTTTTCCTTCTTATTGGAGGACAACAGGGCACAGCAAACAGGCAGAAAACGGATGCCGTCCGACCACCTGCGATCTTACAATCTAAAAAATAGTTGAAAAGTGTTGACACCATCAGGTAATCAGGTGGCAACGCAAAAAGCAAAAATAATCATGAAAACAAAGGGGGAACAGGATGTTTTTTAAGACAGTTTTTCCGGGGAAATACATTCAGGGTGAGGGCGCGCTCGGTGCGCTGCCCGAATTGGTCAGTCTTCTTGGGGAAAACGGACTGATCCTGACTTCCCACACAGGGGCAAACAAAATTCTTCCTCAATACACGAAAGATTGGAAAGGGAAGCCAATCCCGACCGAACTCTTCAAGGGGGAATGCTGCGAAAAGGAATTGAACCGTATTACTGAAATTATACATCGGGAAAAGGTGGACGTTCTTATCTGCATGGGTGGAGGAAAGGCGATTGATACGGCAAAGATAACGGCAGACCGGTCTGAAATTCCCGTAATCATCGTCCCGACAATTGCCGCGACAGACGCTCCTTGCAGCGGCTGTGCCGTCATCTATTCTGAAGCCGGAGTGTTTGAGTCTGTCTATTACCAAAAGATGAATCCGCAGGTTGTGTTGGTGGACACCTGTATCATTGCAAATGCACCCGTCCGCTTTCTTGTAGCAGGGATGGGGGACGCCCTGGCAACCTGGTTCGAGGGACGATCCTGCGAACGGACACAGTCCCCTAACGAATGCGGCGGAATCAGCACCATGACGGCAATCCGATTGGCCAGACTCTGCTACGACACCTTGCTCACTTACGGTACTGCCGCCAAAAAAGCCTGTGAAAAACATCTGGTCACTCCAGCCCTGGATCATATTATCGAAGCCAATATCCTTCTAAGTGGGATCGGTTTTGAGAGTTCAGGATTGGGAGCGGCCCACTCCATTCACAATGGGCTTACGGCCATAGAAGAAACCCATTCGTTTTATCATGGTGAAAAAGTCGCCTTTGGCATGCTGGCAGGACTATTCCTAACGGATGCATCGCCTGAGGAAATTGATACGGTTTATGGGTTCTGTGAAAAGGTCGGTCTACCCACTACCCTGGCTCATATAGGACTCAAAAACCCGGAACAGAATAAAATGAGAAAAGCGGCTGAAAAAGCTTGTGCTTCCACCGAGGGCATCCATCATGAAGCCGTTGTCATCTCTCCCGAGAAAGTCCTCAACGCTATGCTGATGGCCGATAGTTACGGCCAATCCAGAGGACTATAACATGCCGCGCGTCCCTTCCGCCATGTCCGGAGTACGGAAGAGATTCTCCCCGGTGAAAACCAGGGCAAACAAAAGACGGAACACGGACACCGGCTAAATGCCCTTCTGATTACGGATGTTGCCGCGCTTCAGCAACCGGCCGATTTTCTGATTAGGAAAGAACTGATTTATCTGGTTTTCACAAGATAACGATGTCGGATACTGTCTTGTTCATAGCGGCACCTTGCGACGATATGATATTAATCATTACAGCATATTAAAACATTGTTGGCCCTGCGAAAGTGGATTTTTTATAATAAAAAAGGTTGTGTTGTACCTTGATTCGATCTGCCGGATTTTCTTCCGGGAGGAAGAAGAGGTTCCGAAGACCGATCCTGATTTTTTTCCCCCCGGAAACAGTTCTTCTCTGCTGATTTTTGTTTCGGCAAAGCAGTTGACAAGGGTTCGTATTTAATATAGCATTCGCCAATAAAATCAGATGCCGATTCGAAATCGGCTGAAAAAACGAGCACCTATGATTCGAGTTGCAGAGGCATTAAGTCATATCCTGGGGGATGTGCAACCCCTGGGTCTTGAAAAGGTTCATATCTTAAATGCCCTTGGAAGGGTGATCGGGGAAGATATCCACGCGTCCCGGGATATTCCCCCAAAAGACAATTCCGCCATGGACGGATATGCCATTCGCGCCGTCGACAGCATGGAGGCTGGTCCGACGAACCCCGTACGGCTGCGGATCATTGAGGATATCCCTGCGGGTAGCGTTCCCCGGAAAACCATCGGTCCGGGTGAAGCCGCCCGAATCATGACGGGAGCCCCTCTTCCCGTGGGAGCGGACGCGATCGTCCGCATGGAGGACACGACAAGAGATGGCGAATGGGTAACCATTTCCGCGCCGTCCCGTGCCGGTCACGATATCCGCATGGCCGGAGAAGACGTTAAAGGCGGCGACGTGGTTATTCCCAAAGGAGAACTTTTAAGACCTGCGGAAATAGGCATGATGGCAACCCTAGGCCGTTCCTTTATCTATGTTCACCAACGACCGGTTGTCGCTGTCATTTCCACCGGGGATGAGTTGGTCGATATTGACGAAGAGCCATCGCCGTGGAAGATCATCAACAGCAACGGTTATTCCAATATGTCCCAGGTAGCGGATTGTGGCGCCATTCCCATTTATATCGGGATCGCCAGGGATAAAAAGGAAGACCTAGCAGAGAAATTCAATGCGGCGCTACGGGCCGATGTAATCGTGTCGTCGGGCGGTGTTTCCCTGGGAGATTACGATTTCGTGAAAGACGTCATCCAGGAACCGGGGAATCGCATGCACTTCTGGCAGGTAGCCATGAGGCCGGGGAAACCCCTCGTCTATGGCCGGGTCCATGGAAAGCCGTTTTTCGGCCTGCCGGGAAATCCCGTTTCTTCCATGGTTTCCTTCGAGCAGTTTGTCCGTCCGGCGCTTCTGAAAATGATGGGTCATGTGAACCTCTACCGGCAGACCATCCGGGTGATTCTGGGAGAAGATATTGCAAAAACCCCTGGTCTGACCCATTTTGTCCGTGCCTGTGTCGATTGGCATGACGGTCGCTATCGGATCGTGACCACAGGGGATCAGGGATCCGGAATTTTAAAATCCATGGTCAAGGCGAACGGTTTGATTGTTCTGCCCGAGGACGCCACAGCCGTGAGAAAAGGGGATGAGGTCACGGTTCAGCTCATCGATCATTCCCTTTGCATGACATCTGAACCGCAGTATCTATAAATCCCGATTCTTCCGTTACATCACGCGGAAGTGCACAGGTCACTGGTGGGCCTCCTGGACTTCAAATCCAGTGTGGGGCGTGAAGAGCGTCCCGGGTGGGTTCGATTCCCATGCACTTCCGCCATTAATATTTGATTTTATTGACTTTTTTGTGATGTTTTTCTTCCCCCGAACATCCCCCAAGTATTCCACATTTGATCTTTCCATAAGCCGCCTTTTTGCTTCAACTTGGACCTTTGCATATTTCAAAACACTGTCCCGGCGGGCATGATCAGTGATCATTTGAACCTCATCAACGCTCAACCCTTTTTCATTAATATATTGCGAACAGGTTGAATGTTTAAGACCCGCATACATTCTGATTTTTTCTCCGGCCTTCAAACAGGCCGCATTCCACAAATCCACGAGATAGTCATGTTGATACGGACTTCCCTTCAATCTTCCATGAGGATTAACAAAAAAATAAGGCCCAAAAGTAATCGGCATTTTATCCATAATAGCTTTAAATGCTGAATGACAAGGAATGACGTGTTGTTTGTGCGTTTTTGTGTATTCAACTAATTTCTTATTGGAAAGAGTTCTGCGAATTATAAAAACATCCGAAGTCTTATCATAATCGACCTTATGAAGGGCCATGGCTTCCGATGGTCGTCTAGCATGATATTTTAACCACCAGAATATTGGTTGATGTTCTCCCGGTATCAGGCTGATGATTTTTTTCTGTCTTTCTTCAGGCAACCATTCAATGACCGGTTCTACGAGTCCATACTTGTTTTTCTCCGGGAATGGAGGCATTGCTTGAATACGGCCAGATTTCCATGCAAAATCTAAGCATTTATGAAGGCAATACAATACATTCATTTTCCCCTTGCCTGTTCTTTGAATATCCCCCAACAAACAGCATAAAACGTCATATTGAATTTCATGCAGTTGATATGGATGCTTCTCGAACCAAGGAATCAGGTGATTTTTTATGGAATTTAGGTAATCTTTGTATGTGGCAGGAGAAAGAAGCGGCTTTTGTGATTCTAACCAATCTGTGAGATACGGGATAATATTCGATGGAATTTCCTTCGTATATTTTTCAATTCTAAATATTCCCTTCTCAACATCTGCTTGCAAGCAGGCCAGAAGCTTTTCCGCTATCTTTTTATGATAGATGTATTCTCCATTATATTTGTAAATTTTGTATTGTTTCCCTTTGTGGTACCAAGAAACATAAAAGTAACCCCGATCTTTCCTAAAATGAATGGATCCTCGCATGCATATTTCACCTCCCTTAAGTAGAGGTGTATCATGATTAACGGCCGAGTTCAAAGGGAAGCTCCAACTGTCTTAATCTTCAATTGACTCTTCCCAATCCTCATCTTTGATAAAGCCGTCATAGGAATAATCCTGTCTCTTACTTACATATTCCGACGTATTCTTGAGGAACATAATCGCTTCAAAGGAGAGGTTACACAGGTATCCTTGACCAGGTTGATATTCAGGTTTGATCAATTCTTTCATTTCTTGAAATGGAACAGGCAGGATCATCTCAAAGATTATTCCATAAGCGGATACCTTGAAAAAGGTCTTCGCCCCGCACTTTGCGAGAACAGCTTTATATCCAATGAATGTTTTTTCATTCTCTTTATCTTTCTTTTTGTCCTTGAAGTACTTTGAACATTCTTCGTATGCTTCCTGTTCGGTAATGTCCAAATGCTCTTCCTCATGAACAACGCCCTTTTGGGAATCCATTCTGTGGTTGTAAAAAGTGATCCTTCTGATTCGGCGCTTATAATTTTCTTTGATATTTTCAGGAAGGACGGTTTGAAATTCTTTTCCCTTTTCAAAATAGCCTTTATCCGCAAAATAGCCGGCGATGTTGTTCCAATGATTCTGGTTCCGAAAATAGGTTTCTCTTACAATGCCGTATTTCCATGCCCAATGAAGGGTTTCACCTCCGATCATTCCAGCTTTTCCGATCGCTTCAACCTCAATAAGCAAATGCCAATGAGGAAATCCATCCTCATAAAACTCTAGGACGGCGAAAACCTTTGAAATTTTAATAGATGGATATAACCAAACCCAAGCATTTCCTTTTTTGACCTTTTTCCCCTTTTCAAGTTTCCGCAAAAATGCAGATAAGGCTTTCTTCTCAGTTATGGTCCTTAACGCATCTATGTTGTCCGTAAATTTGTCTCGATCGGAAGTGAGAATGACGTGCCGTGTTCTTGCATGGTCAAACTGATTGATGCGTTCTTTGTATTTCGGAACGTAAAAAAGTTTATGGCATTTTGAACACCAGATCGACCTACAAAGACAATTCCCTATTTTTACCTGATGCTCGTTTTTAGGTTTCGATGAAAAATCCTTAAATTTCTCGATACTAAATTCATCTTTCGGCCTGTACTCCGGTATATTAACAAGAATAGGGAGTCCATTTTGATCGAATCCCCGAAACCGATCATTGCGTAGAATGACATGGTGAAGTGCATCAGGACTGTACACTTCCAAGAAGCCATCATGTTCACCAAATGGCTTATAACGCATTAATTCATTACGACTTACCCGCTTGCCCGCTTGCGGTCTCTCTACCGGAGCCCGCTCATCGGGCAAGACCGTATAGCCATGTATGGAATTCCCCACAAAAAAAGCCCTCCATATGGTTATGGAGAGCCTATTGACAACGCTCTAATGCACTGATATGTTTATATCACTTGAGCATGCCGCAAGGCTCTCAGGTATGTGAAGCCAGGCAGCTGACCCGCCAAAGTCCTTGCCTGGCTTTCGTTTATCTGTTGTCCGATTTGAATCAGGTTATTTTATCTATTCCGTTCAATTTTAATGTTTCCTCATCCAACGCTTTTTCCGATTCCTTAAATCTTGCTCGCCATCTGTCATGAAGATCCCTTATCGGCAGGACTACTTTAAAGACGCCCATTTTTTTCAATAATCGAAGGTCAATAATGCCGAATTCCACCAACTTCTCTATGAACTGACTTTTTGACATCCCGATCTTGTCAGATACTGTCTCGACTCTTTCAAGGATGCTGCTATCAATCCAGACTGAAACGTTTATGTTCCTATCAGCTATGCGCTTCTTTGATTCAATTTTGCCCGATTTTATTTCTGATAAGGTTTTCTTCCATTGCTTTCTTAAATCGAGAGATATGAGAGACAGTTTTACGATTCCCACAGAGTTCAATACTTCGATCTCATCAAGGGCAACTTCCACGGTATTTTGGATAAGCTTGCTTCTGGTTAAATTGGCTTCCTCTGCAACTTCGTCAATGTCCTTCAGTGTTTCCTGACTGATCCAAAGTGAAGTTGTCATGCCTCGCTCTTTTTTCTCTTTCATGGCCGCCCCCTAATTTAACTGTTAGTACTTTAGTTAGTACTCTAGGCTAAAAAAATATGCCTGTCAAGAAATATTTTCAGGCATTGTAAAAGAGGAATGGTTCCGGCTCCGACGAGCTGTTCATGGGCCCATTCTCGCCGGAACTGATTTGAATTTATTGATGTAAGATTATTGATTATAAAAGAATTTAAAAAGCTATTTAGAATGGGGTGAATCCGCCATTTGTGTTGCTTTCCACAAAAAATACATTGGATCGTTTTGGATTTGATCCTTTTGTTTGGCGTTTTTAATAAGACTTTCTATATATTCAGATAACTTTAAAATACCTGCAGCTATTGCCGTTTCAATAATCTTTGAATCGATTAAACTGACCGAATATCCGACCCCAAGCGTTGCCATAAGACCCAGAATCTTACCTTTGTTAATTCTTGAAAAAAGTTTATTAGCATTATTAATGGTAATACTTATATTAGCCAACCGGGGTTGGATAACGTCATAATAGAGTGCTCTTGCATCATTTTCCGTGAATAATTCTCCTTGTGTTTTATATTCTTCAATAGCTTTTGTAAAAGCTTGACGAAATAATAAAAAAGAATCTCCTTCAGTTTCTCTTAATTTTATTAAATCTGTTGGACGAATTGTATTTATCAGCGGAACAATACATGTCATATAATTTTGCATTAGCAACGTTCGTTTTTTTAGAGCAGGATCTTCGACCAAATTTCTTATGAAATTAATTTCTAATTGATCAGCTGATAAATACGATGTTTTGAGAAAATAGGAACTACCTAATTCAAATGCAACACTTTGAATTAAGTCTTCAGAAAATCTATGCCCGAGTTGCAAATCTCTAGACTGCACAGGCTGCAGTCTAATTTTTTTTTTCTTTTTTACTAGATCGATAAGATATTTCTGATCGTCTCGAAATAAATCATTGCAATTTATCATCGTATTAGAACCATGGGGTATAATTTCTTCTGGTCCTACGCCGACAACTGCTAACCCCTGTTGGGGAGTATATTCTAATTCATAAATAACTTCATTGTAATATCTTTCAACTAAGTTATTACAAGGGCGATGTCAATTTTTTAGTTGAAAGAATGGTAGCTCCCAGTTCATGTCATTATGCCGCAACCGGCATCTGATCTACAAAGTGTTGATTGATGACCTCCAGCAATTCAGCGATTTCCTCGTAGCCCTTTATACGCCGGAAGCCTTTCTCACAGTGAAGCAGAACCGCTGCCAGCCATCGCTGGGACATTTTGCTGCTGCGGTATCTCTTGATGTTGATCTC
>Ga0228535_1001981_pt1 | contig 23701 bp, 20 predicted proteins | sample SJ1metagenome_FD_168457 | JGI IMG/M metagenome (GOLD analysis project Ga0228535, IMG submission 168457) | Enriched culture of PCE-dechlorinating microbial communities from Ithaca, New York, USA - SJ1 | ecosystem: Engineered > Modeled > Simulated communities (microbial... > Unclassified | place... | reverse complement strand
TAGCCGTAAGCTCCTTCCATGGCATGGCGTTCATCTCCTCCGCGATTACTTGTCCATGCCTAAATTGTATCGGATACTGTAAGCTATGTCTCCGAACATTTGTCAACCATGTACCCGGTCTATACACGCGGCAGGCGGGGGGTGTGGGCGGGGGAACATCAGCCCACCTGTCGGCTTATTGGTAGCAAGTATCATTGAGAAGTAAAACCGGAGTAAAGAAACATCAGTCTACCTGTCGCCATTCTAACCAGGAGCGGCATTGGACTGAGAAAGATGAATGAATGTTGTTTCTTAGCGTGGTTTTAATCTCGTTTTACATGTAGTGTCATGGATATCCAATGCAACGGCAGCGGGCGGCCGCTTGCTTGCGAGGGGGAAACCGGTATGGTATAATGAAAAATACGGGTTAATCTGCCGGAAATGGGAAACTGTATACTTAGATGCGATTTGGCAAGAATAGGAACGGCTATTTTTCGTGAAGGATGGTGAACGGGAAATGAAAATCAGCAGGCAGGACGTTGAACACGTGGCGATGCTCGCCCGGCTGGAAATCACGGAAGCGGAAAAGGAGATGTTCACCAAGCAATTAAACGTTATCCTGGAATATGTCGACCAGTTGAATGAACTGGACACGACGGGTGTTCCGCCGACCTCGCATGTCATACCGATGCAAAACGTCCTGCGGGAGGATGCGGTCAGACCCTCTCTCCCTCAAGCCAAGATACTCGGGAATGCGCCCGAAACCGAAAACGGGTGTTTCAAAGTCCCGCGGATAGTCTAAAACGGAGCGAAGGAGGGATAAAGCATGGAATTATTCGATCTGACGGCGCACGAGCTGCATGACTTGCTCGTTCGCAAAGAAGTAAGCGCTACGGAGATAACCAAATCGGTGCTCGACCGGGTCGGCGCCGTCGAAGATAAGGTTAAGTCGTATCTCACCCTGACCCCGGAAGCGGCGCTGGAGCGGGCGGGGATGGTTGACCGCCGCATCGCGGCCGGGGAAACGATCGAACCCTTGGCCGGCATTCCGGCCGCCATTAAGGATGTCTTATGCACGGAGGGGGTGGAGACCACCTGTGCCTCCAAAATCCTGAAAGGTTTTTACCCGCCGTACAATGCGACGGTGGTCGAACGTTTGCGCGCAAACGGAATGGTGATGATCGGAAAGACGAACTGCGACGAGTTCGCCATGGGTTCGTCGACGGAGAACTCCGGTTTCTTCAATACCCACAACCCCTGGGATTTGAGCAAGGTTCCCGGCGGTTCCAGCGGCGGTTCGGCCGCCTCGGTGCCGGCCGGCGAGGCTATCTATTCCCTCGGCTCGGACACCGGCGGATCGGTCCGGCAGCCGGCTGCGTTCTGCGGCGTGGTCGGGATGAAGCCGACTTACGGCCGGGTTTCGCGGTACGGGCTCATCGCCCTGGCTTCGTCGCTTGACCAGGTCGGTTCCTTTACGAAGGATGTGACCGACTGTGCCTTAGTCATGAACGCCATCGCCGGGCACGACCATTACGACACCACGGCAGCGACCGTTCCGGTGCCCGACTACCGGGAGTCACTCAAAAACGATGTGAAAGGCTTGAAGATCGGGATTCCGAGTGAATATTTCGGTGATGGCATCGCCCCCGACGTCCGCCAGGCAATCATGGCCAGCATTGAGCTTCTGACTTCGCTCGGGGCGGTGGCGGAAGAAGTTTCCCTGCCCCATTCCAAATATGCCCTCGCGACCTACTACCTGGTGCAGCCGTCCGAGGCGTCCTCGAACCTGGCACGCTACGACGGTGTCCGCTACGGCTACCGGACTCCGGACACCGACGATATCCTGACGATGTACAAGAAGACCCGGAACGAAGGGTTCGGCAAAGAGGTCAAACGCCGCATCATGCTCGGGACGTACGCGCTCAGTTCCGGCTATTACGATGCGTATTACCTGAAAGCGCTGAAGGTACGGACGCTCATCCGGCAGGACTTCGAACGGGCTTTTGCCGATTACGACGTGCTGATCACACCGGTGACACCGACCGTCCCGTTCGGGTTCGACGAGAAGACCGACAACCCGCTGCAGATGTACATGTCGGATATCTGCACCATTCCTATCAACCTGTCGGGTATCCCGGGCCTTTCCGTACCGTGCGGCTTCAGCGGCGGTCTTCCGATCGGGCTTCAGATCCTCGGCAAGCCGTTTTCCGAACCGACGATGCTGCAGGTGGCGTACACGCTGGAGCAGAACACCGACTACCATAAAGTTCGGCCGCAGCTCGGCCGCTAGGAGGTGGAAAAATGTTTGACGATTATGAAATAGTCATCGGCCTGGAGGTCCACGCGGAGCTGCGGACCGACAGCAAGATTTTTTGCGGCTGCACGACCGCTTTCGGCGGCGAGCCGAACACGCATGTCTGCCCCATTTGCCTCGGTCTGCCGGGGGCACTCCCCGTGCTCAATAAAAAGGCGGTCGATTACGCCGTTCAGACCGGACTTGCCCTCAACTGCAAAATCGCCGAGGTCAGCAAGTTCGCCCGGAAAAACTATTTCTACCCGGATCTGCCGAAGGCGTATCAGATCTCGATGTATGACCAGCCCGTCGCTGTCGGCGGCTACATCGACATTGCCGGGGACGGGGAGGCGGTCCGCGTCCGCGTGAACCGTGTCCACCTGGAAGAGGATGCCGGCAAGCTGCTTCACCTCGGGACGCTCGCCACGACGCCGTATTCCATGGTCGACTATAACCGTTCCGGGGTACCGCTGATGGAAATCGTGTCGGAACCGGATATCCATTCGCCGGAGGAAGCGAAGGCTTATCTCGACAAGCTCAAAGCCATCCTCCAGTTTATCGGCGCCTCCGACTGCAAGATGGAGGAGGGGTCGCTCCGCTGCGACGCCAATATCTCTCTGCGTCCGGCCGGGAACCAGGAGTTGGGGACGAAGACGGAAATCAAAAACCTGAACTCGTTCCGGGCCGTTCAGAAAGGCCTTGAGTACGAAGCGAAGCGCCAGTATGAGATGATCAAGTCCGGGCAGCGCATCGTACAGGAGACACGTTCCTGGGATGAGGCGAACGGAGTTACCCTGCCGCTGCGGAGTAAGGAAGAAGCGCACGACTACCGCTACTTCCCCGAACCGGATCTCGTGCCTCTCGTCATCGACGCGGCCTGGATTGAGGAGATGCGTTCAAGTCTTCCCGAACTGCCCGACACCCGGAAAGAGCGCTTTATGCGTGAGTACGGCCTGTCGGAATACGACGCTTGGCTGCTGACGAGTTCCCCCGCCATCGGCGATTTCCTCGATGCGGCCGTCAAGCTCTACAACGACCCGAAGGCGATCAGCAATTGGATGATGGGTGACCTGATGCGGTGTCTGAACGCCGCCGGGATGGAAATCGAAGCTTGCCCGGTAACGCCGGAGCATCTGGCGGAGATGCTGCAGCTCATCGACAAGGGTGTTATCAGCGGGAAAATCGCCAAGACCGTCTTCGAAGAGATGTTCAATACCGGCAAACGGGCGGAAGCAATCGTTCAGGAGAAAGGCCTCGTGCAGATCAGCGATGAGAGCGAGCTTATCGGCATCATCGACAAGGCCATTGCCGACAATCCGCAGCCGCTCGCCGATTATCTCGCCGGCAAGGAAAAAGCGCTGACCTTCTTTGTCGGTCAGATCATGAAGGCGACGCGGGGGAAGGCTAACCCGGCCGTTGTCAATGACCTGCTGGTGAAAAAGCTGAATGAGCAGAAAAAATAATTTTCCAAGCAGGAATGTTCCGATTGCTCGCGAATATAATATAGTTAAATAGCTAAGCGGAAGTGTGCCTAGGGTTCCGCCGGGGCAGCCCGGGTCTGGACCGAGCGGTACAGGTACTGGTAAGTACTACACCGTGGGGATAAAAGACCCGAGCGGCAAGTTCCGGAAGTAAGGAATTTGCCTGCCCGGGTCTTATTGTAACCAAAAACCGAAAAGTGACAGAAAAGCGATGCGGGGAAGAGTAGATGCCAAAGCAGGCGATTGCAGAGAGCCGGGGAGCTGGGAGCCGGTACCGCCGGAGGCAGGGAAGTTCATCCCCAAGCTGCGGACTGAAGGCGCAAGCTGGTAGGTCCAGCCGGGACACTGAAACGGCAGCCGTTAACATGCCGGGGGTATCGGCCCAAAGCCTGTACCCTGTGAGGCCGCCGCCGCGAGGCGGGGGTAAAGAAGGGTGGTAACACGGGAGTATTCCCGTCCCTTGTCCAGACAGGGGACGGGATTTCTTATACTCCGGCCGGACGGCCGTGATGGAGACGGAGGTGGGAAAATGCGCTTACCCGAATTGGAAGGGCTGCTCTCGGAGCTGTTCGGAGCGGAATTGCTGGCCCGGGCCGCCGGGGAATGGGGCATCACGGTACGGGGTAAGGATGAAATCGGCCGGATTGCCTTTGCCGTCAATCTGACCCCGGAGACGGCCAAGGCGGCGGTTGACGGGGAAGCTGACCTGCTGGTAACCCACCACGACGCCTGGCCTTTTCTGTACGGTATGCCGGAAGCCTGCCGGTCAATCCTGGCGGAAAAAGGGGTATCCCATCTTTTTGTCCACGCGCCGCTTGACGCCGCCGACTTCGGGACTGCCGCCCGGCTCGCACAGCGTCTGGGCCTCACCGTGACCGGGAAGTCCAACTTGCAGAACGAGCTTTATTATGCCGGCCGCGTCGGTGTATACGAGCCGCCCCGGTCGTTCGCCGAACTGGCCGAAAAGTTCGCCGCCGTACTGGGCGAGCCAGTCAAAGCGTGGCAAAATAACGATCGGCCGGTCCGCCGGGTAGGCGTGACCACGGGCGGCGGGATGATGACGAACGAACTGAAGGAGGTGGTCGACAAAGGCTGCGACACATACATTACGGGGGAAAAAGTCTTGTACACCGTGCAGTACGCAAAATTCGCCGGCCTGAACCTGCTGGTCGGCAGCCATACCTACACCGAGATTTTCGGGGTGGAAGGATTGGCGGCAAAGCTGAAGGAGTCGTTCCCGAGGCTGGCAACGTTCCGTCTGGCTGAGCCGCACGACGAGCAGTAAGAACCATAGAGAGAAAAGGGACTACAGAGATGTTGAGGAAACCTGGGGAAAGGAGTTTACGCATATGTCACGTTATATTGCCAAGCGTCTGCAGCAGGCTGTTCTGGTCATCCTGGGGGTATCGGTGGTCGTTTTCTTTATTATGCATATTACGGGTGACCCGGCTGCCCTGATGCTGCCGCTTGACGCCAGCCCGGAAGATGTCGCCGCTTTCCGGTCGGCTATGGGTTTTGACGATCCGCTGTACATCCAATATTTCCGCTTCCTGCGAAACGCCGTCCACGGCGACTTCGGCTTGTCCCTGCGCCATCACCAACCGGCCCTGCGGCTCGTCCTGGAGCGGATGCCGGCGACGTTCCAACTCACGGCGGCAGCTATGTTCATCGCTATTGTCATCGCTATTCCGGCCGGCGTGGTTTCGGCCACCCGGCGTTATTCGGCCGCCGACTATGTCAGCACCGTGGCCGGGCTTTGGGGGCAGTCTATGCCGGTATTCTGGCTGGGGATTATGCTCATCCTGATCTTTGCGGTGAAATTGCCCATTTTGCCCGCCTCTGGCAAAGGCGGTCTGAGTCACCTTATCCTGCCGGCTATCACGCTCGGGATGTATTCTACCGCGACAATCATGCGGCTGCTCCGTTCCGGGATGATGGAAGTGCTCAAGCAGGACTACATCAAAACGGCCCGGGCGAAGGGGCTGGCCGGCAAAGTAGTCATCTACAAGCACGCGCTCAAAAACGCCCTCATTCCCGTCGCCACGGTGGTCGGCCTGCAGTTCGGGGCGCTGCTCGGCGGGGCGGTAATCACGGAAACGATCTTCGCCTGGCCGGGCGTGGGTCGCCTGGCCGTCCAGGCGATCAACGGCCGGGATATCCCGCTCGTGCAGGCCGTCGTCTTCATCATGGCGCTTACTATTGTCGCCATCAACCTGCTGACCGATATCGCCTATACTTACCTCGATCCGCGGATCCGATACAATTAAGGAGGTGGACCCGAATGGACTACATCGGAACATCGCTTGAGAAATGGCGTAACGATACTCCCGCCGCAGCCGCCCAGGCAACGGCGAACGAATGGACAATCCGGGCCCGCCGCCTGCTGCGCAGTCTTTGGCGGAACAAGACGGCGCTCGTGGGAGCCGTCATCCTCTGTATCGTCATCGTCACGGCCGTTGCCGCGCCGTTGCTCGCTCCGCACGACCCGCAGGCCCAAGATTTGGCCAGCCGCCTGCGTCCGCCGGCCTGGTCGGCGAAGGGAAGCCCGGCGAACCTGCTGGGAACCGATCATCTCGGGCGGGACATCCTCAGCCGGATAATCTACGGCTCGCGCATTTCGCTGCTCGTCGGCATTGTCACGGTGCTTATCTCCGGCGCCATCGGCACCGCTCTCGGCTTGCTGGCCGGGTATTACGGGGGGAAAGTGGACTCGGCAATCATGCGGATCGCCGACATCCAACTCGCCTTTCCCTTTATTCTCCTCGCCCTGTCGGTGATGGCCGTGCTCGGCACCGGCCTGAAGAACGTGATCATCGTTCTCAGCCTTACCGGTTGGGTGATGTACGGACGGGTGGTCCGGGGAGAAGTGCTCGCCCTGCGGGAGAAGGAGTTCGTCGAGGCGGCGCGGGCGCTCGGCAACCGGGACCGCCGGGTCATCCTCCGGCATATTCTGCCGAACGTGGTGACGACGATGATTATCATGGCGACGCTTGAGGTGGCGCGGGTGATCATCGCCGAGTCATCGCTTACCTTTCTCGGTCTCGGGGTGGAACCGATGATTCCCACCTGGGGCGGGATGCTGAGCGACGGCCGGGAGTATCTATCGAGCGCCTGGTGGGTCGCGACGTTCCCGGGGCTTGCCATCATGTTCACCGTGCTGGGGATCAATCTGCTCGGCGACTGGCTGCGGGATACACTGGACCCGCGGTTGAAGACATAGGGATTGGAAGAGAGGAGCGGCGACAGACAGCCGCTCCTCTCTTTTATTTGTTTGGGGTGTTGAAAAGACAAATTAAGAACAATTGCGGCTTTACTTTGCTGGATAGCTTCTATTACGGTCCGGTCTTAGCGACGTAGTTTCACCTCGGCCGTGTCAGCGGCTCAGTCTCGGTTTCAGACTGGGTAAACTTACAAACACGGCCTCCATGCCGTGATTGTCGCCTCGCCCTCCATGGCTCGGCCCCGTCTGAAACCTTCGCCCTCGCCGGACACGGCACGATTCTCACTAGGTGTCGCTTGCGTCCGGACCGTGTGTGCAGTAGGGGGACGAAAACCAGGAGTGGGGTCTTGCTGTATCTTCTATCCTGAAAATAGAATAGTGCCTTTGGTATGAAAGTAACGTCCCAGACTCTCATCCATATATGTGCCGCTCTGCAGCCTGTGTCATTGCAGGCGCCGCTTCCGATTGTTTTTTTGCTTGTGTAGCCAAGCGTGTGTCATTGCGAGGAGCCGTTTACGGTGACGCGGCAATCTCGGGTTTCGTGCCTCTATCCTGAAAAGAGAATTTTCATCTTTATCTGGTATTGGTTTTACTGCACGGAGGTCTGATAATACCGGCGGCTGCTAAAGGCCACTTGCACCTGGACCGTGTGTGGGGTACGATAACAAATGGCACAAGCATTTGCATAGCGGTCAGTTGAGGATGATTTATGCAAGCGCCCTAAAGCGACACATCCCATCCGGAAGCTTATGGGAGTACCTGTACCGGCACTTGGTTTGTCGGTTGGGCAGCTCTTTTTGTTTGCCCGGCTAAAGCCAGACTTTCTTAAAGTCTCCGGAAAGGCGTGTTTTTTTGATGGTCGGTAAGAAAATATGCAGGAATTCGTTAGCAGACAGACAAACAGTAATGATGATTTGTTCCAGATACACACATGCTTTACGCATCAGAGGTACGAAAAGGCGATATCCGGAGCAGACTATCAGCAGTATCCCAAATAAAGAGGCATACGGATAATAAGGGTACTGATTTGCTACATCGCAATTCAGAGGTGAAACAATGGCCAAGGTAAAATCGACTACGCCCGTCCCGGTGCGCCGGGGCGAAGCAATTGAACTGGAAATCACCGGGCTCGCCCACGGCGGGGACGGGGTGGGGCGGCACGCGGGCTTCACCATCTTCGTTCCGCAGGCCGTCCCCGGAGACACATTACGGGTAAGGATAACCGAAGTGAAGAAGAACTATGCCCGAGGCGAAGCGGCCGCAATCCTCACTCCATCGCCGGAACGGGCTGAACCGCTCTGCCCGGTGTACGCGGAATGCGGCGGCTGCCAACTGCAGCACATCAATTACCCGGCCCAACTTGCATACAAGCAGAAGCAAGTGGAAGACGCGCTCCGGCGCATCGGTGGGCTGAAAGAAGTGACGGTACGGCCGGTAATCGGCATGACCGAGCCCTGGTATTACCGGAACAAGGCGCAGGCTCCGGTCGGCGCGGCGAATGGCGAACTCATCGCTGGGGCGTATGCCAAGGGGACGCATCGGATCGTCAGCCTGCCGGAATGCCGGATTCAACATAACCTGAACAACAAAGTGCTGACCGTTGCCCGGCAAGTCCTGACCGAATACAAAATCCCCGCCTACGATGAAACGAGCGGGGAAGGGATAATCCGCCACCTTATCGCCCGGACCGCCGCCCGCACCGGCGCGGCGCTCCTCATGCTGGTGACGAACGGGCCGTCGCTGCCGCGCGGGCGGGAGATAGCGGCGGAAATTATGGCACGGGTGCCGGAGTTGGTGGGCGTGAGCCAGAATATCAACCCGGAGCGGACGAACGTCATCCTCGGGCGGGAAACGAAATGCCTTGCCGGACAGGGGACTCTGACCGACTATATCGGTCCTTTTGCCTTCGCGATATCGCCTGCGTCCTTCTTCCAGGTCAATCCTGTGCAGACCGAAGTGCTCTATGCCAAGGCGGTGGAATACGCCGGTCTGACCGGACAGGAAACGGTAATCGACGCTTACTGCGGTATCGGGACGATATCATTGTTCCTGGCGCAGCGGGCGAAGCAAGTTTACGGTATCGAGGTAGTAGCGGCAGCAATCGAGGACGCCCGGGAAAACGCGCGGCGCAACGGAGTGGAGAACGTCGAGTTTATCGCCGGGGAAGTGGAAGCGGTGCTGCCGCAGCTTTACGAGCAAGGGGTCCGCCCCGAGGTGGTCGTCGTTGACCCGCCCCGGGCCGGGTGCGCCGAAAGCGTGCTCAATGTCTTCGCGGCCATGCAGCCGAAACGAATCGTGTACGTCTCCTGCAACCCAGGCAGCCTGGCGAGGGACCTGGCGATTCTGGCCGGGCTGGGGTATGAAACGAAGGAAGTGCAGCCGGTGGATATGTTTCCGCAGACGAGTCACGTTGAGAGTATAGTTCTGATGACGAATAGTGGTTTGAAGGGCAAATAAGGCAAGTCGACCACTATATGTAGCGTTTTTGGAGTAAAAAAATTAGGCTATGTTTTTGTTTCACGCCAATTGATGGCGATTGAAATCTATTAAAGACAACGGATATACATAAAAAAATGTGATAAAGAACCTTTTCCTACCAGACATTAAAGCGAATATATCCAATTATTCTCTGATTTTGGCTAGCAATAAATTATTAAAATCAACCGTAGATTAGTTTTAAAGCTAATTTTGCAGTGCAATAAGAATAAAAAATATGATGAATTAAAAATGACATGAATTGCCGTCTAAGACTTTATTTCTATTTTATCGTTAGTTTCCCCGCATTTAACCTCTTTCGATTATTTTATTGATAAGGTGGTGATTATCGTGACGATAAAACGCCGTCTATTTCTCTCAAATATTTTAATGATTGCTTTACCGATACTCTTGACGATTGTGATGAGCATATCGGTAGTTATTGTTTTAATTAACGTAACAAAAGCACGACCAAATCCTTTTGGAGGAAGTAAAGTGACATATGTTCATGGAACTGAGGCAGGAGAACTTTTGCAAAAATCTGAATATACACAGCTCTCGGATGAGGTTGTTGTCTACGAATCCGATTCGCATGATTACTTAATCGTTTTCCCAGATAATGTAACTATGCCAAATGACTTTAGTATGCAGAACGGGTATAGCATTCTGCCCCTTTTAGTAATTTTACTGATGGTTGCTATCGTCTATATTACAAATCTTCTACTGACACGATACATATTCAAAAGTATTATGCTGCCGATAGAAACATTGGTGAATGGCGTACATGAAATCCGCGACGGAAATTTAACTTATCGGATTGAATATAAAAACAATGATGAATTTGCCGCCGTTTGCGCGGACTTTAACGAGATGGCAGTCCGATTGCTGGATATGGTAAATCAAAGACAGAAAGACGAACAAAACCGGAGAGAATTGATCGCCGGTATATCTCACGATTTGCGAACCCCGCTCACTTCAATTAAGAGTTATGTTAAAGGGTTGCAGGACGGAGTTGCTAAGAATCCGGCAAAAGAAAAAAAATATTTAGAAGTAACTTACCGAAAAGCTTGCGAAATGGAAAGGTTAATCGACCAACTGTTATTATTCTCAAAACTGGAAACCGATAATTTCCCATTTCACTTCAAGTCACAATCAATCCACAATTATTTTGTTAAGTTATTGGATGCATTTGAATATGATTTGCGGAACAATAATGCCACGATAACCCTGAACAGCACTTGCGAAACTCAAAAGGTTTTGCTTGACGGAGAACAGATGCAGAGGGTAATATTCAATATCATTGATAACAGCATAAAACACAACAAAGGCAGGGAAATTCATATAGACACTACGTTACAACAGATTGGCAATAGCGTCATTATTCGATTAAAGGATGACGGCACAGGCGTATCCGAAGTGCAGTTATCCCGGTTGTTTGACATTTTTTACAGGGGCGACGAGTCGAGAACCAACTCATCAAAAGGAAACGGACTTGGTTTATCTATCGCAAAAAAGATTGTTACCGCGCACGGCGGGAAAATCACAGCGGAAAACTCTAATGGGTTGGCCATTGTCATTGAACTGCCCATAGAAACGGAGGAAAAAACATGAAACGCATTTTAATAGCGGAAGATGATGCGGAAATAGCTGCAATCGAAAAAGACTACTTGGAAATCAACGGCATGGAAGCGGATATTGCGGGTAATGGAAATGACGCGCTTAAAATGCTTAATATAAATCATTATGATTTGTTGCTGCTAGACATAATGATGCCCGGGAAAAACGGTTATGAACTTTGCAAAGAAATTCGTTCATCAATTGATATTCCCATTCTTATGGTTACAGCCAGAACAGACCCGGTAGATAAAGTTAGGGGGCTTGGGTTTGGCGCGGACGACTACATATCCAAACCATTTGACCCTGCGGAGCTTGTGGCGAGGGTCAAAGCAAATTTAGCGCAGTATGAACGCCTTAAAAACGCTGGCACTGATAAAGGCAATATGGAAAATAAATCCAGAAAAATACAAATTGGACGGGTTAAGGTCAACTTGCTCACTCATCGGGTGTATGTTGATGAAACCGAGTTAGAGATAAATAATAAAGAATACGAATTATTGGTGTTTTTGATGTCCAACCCCGACATTGTTTTCAGTAAAGAACATCTGTATGACCGCATTTGGGGGATGGATGCGTTCGGGGACTTAAAGACAGTTATCGTGCATATAAACCGCTTGCGGGGGAAAATAGAAAAAGACCCTCAGAATCCCGAGTATATACAAACTGTTTGGGGTGCCGGATACCGCTTCAAAGGATAATCGAATATGCTGATGATGTCGCCAATTCTGTGACATGAATTGGCGACATTTTTATGTGGACTGGCTGCTGAAAACTTTTTGTGAATCAATACGATTTTATCTTTTTGTTATCTCATTTTATCCGTTTTTTATTTCTTTAGGATTTCCAGTTTATCATTGTCTGTTATTATTGCATTGCAGTAACATCAATAACAAGGAGGAATTTATTTTGAATATAAATCAAACCGGCAATCAACTCGCAGAAGAAAACGCAAGAAACACTTTTAATCGCCGGAAGTTTATATCCGTAACCCTTGCTTTCTCAATGGCGGTAATACTACTGATGGCTATCGGAATAATGATAGCAAATGTCAGCGGCATCGAAAATCTACACACTTTTACTACTACGGCTCACATTCTGAGTGGAGTGATTATGTTTGGCTTTGTAGTGCCACATATTAAGCTGAATTGGAAAGCGATGAAAAGTTATTTTACTCGCAAAAAAATGTCTACGAGCACAGGGGAACCCAATAAGCAAAACGGTAGTCAGTTCGCAGGAACAAATGCAAAGAGCGCTATCCGCTGCAGGAGAATTATCTCCTTAGTCCTTATTTTATCATCTTTGGTTATGCTGGCAGCGGCATATGTAATACAGCTTGCTGAAGACAGCGGCATCCAATCATATATGGATATTACTAATTCTATTCACGTTTTGAGTGCATTGGTCTTTACTGGCTTTCTCGCAGCACATTTAAAGATGAATTGGAAAACGATGAAAGGCTACGTGACACCTAAGAAAGCGTTCATGAGCAAAGAGGTTTTTTATGGTTTGTGTATATCAGCTATACCGATTGTATTGGCGCTTGCTCTTGTGCTTTGGAACCCCGTCTCTCATTGACATATAAGCTCTCCTGATAACCGCTGTTTCTATAAAAAGAAGCGGCGGTATTTTTATGCAAATCTATTTTATCTTTTTGTTATCTCATTTTATCCGTTTTTTATTACTTTAGTAGGTACCGTCAAAAGTTTTTCGCAAATTTCGTTTGCCGCTTGGTAGGAAGCAGCTATCCGGCTATTGAGCCGGTTCTTCTTTTTGCAGTACATCAGGCTGTGCTATGCTCATGTACCGCTTCGTACCCCAGGCTTTACTTGCTACATGCCGCAGCCTGGCACACACGAGCATCAGGGCGGAGTTGCCATCCGGGAAGGTACCCACCACGCGGGTTCTGCGACGGATTTCCCGATTTAGTCTCTCAATAACATTATTACTGCTCAGCTTGGACCAATGGGGATAGGGGAACTCCATATATGTTAGGGTTTCTATGATACCGTCTTCTATCTTGTTAGCAGCCTCTTTTAGTTTTATGGCGCGCAGCTTGGCAGTAATCACGGCTGCTTTTTCTTTTGCAGCTGCTTTGCTCTCCTCGGCATGAATGATCTTGAGCCTGACGGCGACTTCTTTCATTTTGCTGGGTGGCGTTACCGAAAAGAGGTTGCGGAAAAAGTGGACCGTACGATGGGTAATATTAATGGACATGGTGACGCGGCCCCGTTCTTGGTAGATGTGGTTGTGGTGACTCTATCTTACCAAGCGACTACGTTCCATGTCCTTCTTTCTGGACTTTTTAATCGGCGAAACTTATTGTGCCTTGTCAGACCCGGAGAGGAAACGCATCGCCCATTTTACGCAAATCAAACAAATTCTCAAACGGAGTAACAAATTTCTAAAAAACGTTGACAATTATCAAAAATGATAATATTATAATTATTGATAGGATTATCATTAATGGAGGTATAAATGAAAACATCTTATTTTGATCTGCTTTTGCATCCTATCCGTATGGGTATCGTACAGAATCTGATTGGTGGGCGTCGTTTGAGCACGCAGCAGTTAAGCGAATTGCTGCCGCACGTGCCGCAAGCCACATTGTATAGACATCTGAATAAGCTTCTGAGGGAAGGGTTCATATCTGTTGTAGAGGAAAATCAAGTCAGAGGAACGGTTGAGAAAGTCTATAGTTTAAACGAAAGCTCCCTGGCGGCAGCGAATGAAGAAAGCGCCGTTCTGACAGCTGATGAATATAAACAATACTTTTTTACTTACATGGTTGGGCTGATGGATGAATTGGAGCGCTACTTTGACAGAGGGGATGTTGATGTCATAGAGGACGGATTATCATACCGCCAAGGCAAGTATTATATGACCGACGAGGAGTATTCGGTTTTCATTAATGATTTACAGAGGACGTTCGAGAAGGTCGTTACGAACATGCCGTCTCCCGACAGAAAGGCACGGACCATTGGTTTTGTGATGATACCGGATGGAAACGTTCCTGGTAATGAATCTGAAAAGAGGCGAAGAATGCCGGAACAAAAATAGTACAATTTTATCTCACCGAAAGATAGGATAATGACAACGATTATTGCTTTATCTTAGGATCGACTGGTAATGTATTGTTCAACAAATCTGTTATGCAAAGAGGAGAGTAGCTATATGAACTTCACGGTACCTACCTTATCCATCGTAGTTATGGCAATTATCGCCCTGGCGGGTGTCGCAATTCCAATTGTGCTTCTGCTCACATTCCGGAAGAAATACAAGGCGAATATTCTGGCTTTCTTTATTGGCGCCGGTGTTTTTGTCGTATTTGCATTGCTCATCGAAGCTATGCTGCATAGACTCATCCTGCCGTCGGCTATTGGCCTGAAAATCCAGAGCAACATATGGCTGTATGCGGTTTACGGGGGCCTGATGGCCGGTATTTTTGAAGAGACGGGCCGATTCACAGCCTTCAAAACCATACTAAGAAAAGGAAACGGTAATGATGGCAACGCCCTGATGTATGGCGCCGGTCACGGCGGCTTCGAGGTGTTCTATCTACTCACGGTCAGCATGATTTCATACATTTCAATGGCGGTTATGCTGAATACCGGCAGGGCAGAAGCATTGATGGCCGGCGTGCCAGATGAGACAGCAAGGCAGATGCTTGAAGCCACGCTCGCCACTCTGGCGCATACCCCGCCGGCGGCATTTCTCATAAGCATCGTCGAACGCTTGGCTGCCGTTGCCCTTCATATCTCATTATCGGTGCTCATATGGTTTGCCGCAAAGGATAAAGGCCGTTTTGGGTTATACCCGCTGGCGGTCATTCTGCATGCGGTTGTCGATGCTGCCGTAGTCATCATGGCAAGAAACGGTCTGAATGTCTGGACCATAGAAGGGGCTTTATATGTTATGACGACTTGCTGTGTATTTGTTGCCTGGGTTGTGTGGAAAAAATCAATATCCTCTCAGGTCAATCCGGGCATTATGGCCGATGTTGGGAGGTAGTTGACGCGGCCCCGTTCTTGGTAGATATGGTTGTGGTGACTCTATCTTACCAAGCGGCTGCGTCCATGTCTTTCTTTTTAGACACTTTTCAATTTGCGAAACTTATTGTACCTTATCACCGTTTAAAGCCAAAAATATCATAATTGAAGCAGACAACAAACCACATATCGCCGCCATAGTCCCAGTCGGCCTTCTTCATCGACTGAGTTCAGTAATGTTTTTGTGCTTCAAAGATGTGATTAGGTAACAAGTCATTTAAACTAATGATTTTACTGCCTTTACTTTCATAGTAGCGCAGCATTTCGTCAATTTTCCGTTTATCATAACTGGTAATACAATCTGAAAGGACCTTAACGTCATAATTTGCTTTGCGTAAGTTGTAACAGGTTGATTTAACACAGGCAACAGCATCTGCTCCTGATATGTAGAAATCACATATTTCATTTTTACTGATAAAGTCGGTAAATTCTTCACTGGTTAATACGTTGCCTTTGTATTTTGTAAAAACATTTTTTGATACCATCTTCAAGTCCGAAGCCAATTCGGACCCATGTGTATTGGGTTTAAAAGTCCTCGTGCCGGCTGATAAATTTTCATGCCTTATATAAATAACATGAATATTATTATTGACCGCCCAATCAACAGCTTTGTTGATATTGCCGATAACATCCTTGTAATTCTTTGTTATGTCATTTTGAATATCGATTATTACTAAGGCTTTTTTCTGCATAGTGTCTCCTCCTGACAGATAAATTGATTTGCTTGCATTTTAATTATATCTTGTAATTGTTGACAACAGTATGGCAACAATCTACAATGATAACAAGAAATTTCGGAAGGCGGCTGTCAGATGAAAATTGACAGGTTGGTTAGCATTATTATGATACTCCTTGATAAAGAGCGGATAGGCGCACAGGAGTTGGCAGATATGTTTGAAGTTTCACCCCGCACAATCTACCGCGACATAGACTCTATCAACATGGCGGGTATTCCTGTTCGCTCAACATCGGGAGTGGGCGGCGGCTTTGAAATCATGCAGAAATATAAAATTGATAAAAAAGTTTTTTCGACTGCCGACCTTTCCGCTATCCTGATGGGGCTTTCCAATCTTTCTACTATGATACGAGGGGATGAACTGGTAAACGCCCTTGCAAAAGTTAAGAGCTTTATCCCCGCCGACAGAGCAAAAGACATTGAATTAAAAGCAAATCAGATTTATATAGATTTAAGTCCGTGGATGGGCAACAGGAACATACAACCATATTTAGAAATTATCAAAACAGCTTTACAGGAAAGCAAGCTACTTTCGTTTGAATATGCAGACCGCTACGGAAATAAAACCGCACGAACAGCCGAGCCGTATCAGCTTGTATTGAAAAGTAGTCATTGGTATTGGCAAGGGTATTGCCATAAAAGGAATGATTTCCGCTTATTCAAACTATCCCGCACATCAAATCTACAAATACAAGAGGAATTTTTTACGCCACGAGATTATCAAAAACCGCAGTTAGATTTTACTGATACTTTGGCAACCATGCAAACAAAAATCAAAATTCGTATTCATAAATCTGTCATGGACAGGGTACTTGATTATTGCACTTATGAACACTTTTCGCCAGACGGTGATGAGCATTACATTGTTAGTTTTCCTTTCATAGAGAACGAATACTTCTACAATATTCTTTTCAGTTTTGGGGATAAATGCGAGTGTTTAGAGCCGTTACATATCCGCACAGAAATGAAGTGTAGAATAAATGATATAGCTACCTTATACGAAAACTAGAACAAGGAGTCTATTCTCATATTCATAATACTTTAAGATGACCTTCCGCCAAGGAGATACCAGAGGGGTACGACATCTTTTTTGTATCCTCAAGGCATATCGAGACGGTAGTGTTAATAAAAAGGGACGGGAAATAAGTGCAAAAAAAGTCTGCAAATAAGGGGTTTTTGAGATGCTCGGGGATAGAAGCCGGGACTCGAAAACCCTTTTTTTATTGCCTCGCGGGAACAAGTTCAAGGGGCGGGTTTTAAACGTGTTTCGTTTGCAGGTGTCCGGAGACCGGATTAGAATTATTATATATAGCGACGGAAGGAGTGTGAAGTATGGCGGCACCACGGAAAGGATCAAAAGAAAAAGAAATAAACGGAGACGTTCAAACCAAAACAGGTATTGATAATACGGAAATGGAGACCGTTATGAGCCTGCACTCTATGCATTGCGGCGGCGCGTGCATGCTGAAGTTTCATATGAAAGACGGCCGCGTGTGCAAGATCACCTCGGCCGGAGATATTCCCAGAGAAGGATCATATGATAAGGACGAAGCTCTGATGCCTATCCAGCGGCGGGCCTGCCCGATGGGGCTTGCGGAAAAAAGACGCATCTTTGCGCCGGACCGGCTGAAATATCCTCTGAAGCAGACCCTTGAGAGAGGAAACATCAGGGGATTTAAACGCATTTCCTGGGACGAGGCGCTTGATACTGCGGCGGCGTGGTACCGGGAGATGGTAAAGAGGAAGGAAGAACTGGGATATCTGCCGATTCTGGATGAGAGCGGGGTTGCGCCCTATCTGGGGCCGCATCTCCGGCGGTGGGGAAACTCTTCTTCCGGCAATGTTCGGGCGGCGACCTTCGGAGCCATCGGAGACTATAACACCCTGCAGGGCAATCCGCTCATGGATGCCTTCAATTCGAGATATATCATCCTTTGGGGCAATGACGCTCCAACCAATTTTCCTTATTATGCCTTTTATATTACGAAGGCGAAGGAAGCGGGGATTCCCGTAACCGTTGTGGATGCCAGGTATACCGATTCCGCCGCTTCGATGGGAACGGGGGATGGCAGCAAGCCCCGCTATGTCTGTGTCAGACCGGCTACCGACGGGGCGCTGCTGGCGGCCATGGCCAATGTGATTTACCGGCGTGACCTGCACGATAAAGCCTTCCTGAAAGAATACTGCTTTGGCTTCTTCCCGGGAGATACGGTGGTAAGCCGCTCTCATAACAAGCACCCGGTAACCGGCGAAGCCTATTTCGGCAAGACCTTTACCGTACCGGCGGGGCAATCGTTTGTGGAATACCTGGATGAACTGGAGCGGGAACACGGCGGCTATGACGGTGTGCTGAACTGGGCGGAAAAGCTTACCGGCGTAGATAAAAAAGTCATTGAAACCTTTGCGATTGAATATGCGACCGCAAAACCTGCCTTCATTTTTTCCAGATTTACCGGCCCGCAAAGAACTCATAACGGAATGTATTTTTCCTGGATGCTCATTGCCATCAGTGCCATGACCGGGAACACCAACAAACGAGGCGGTGGATTCGGAGAGGTCCGTTTTGACGACGGCTATTCAGTCCGGATGGATCCGGAGCCGCCTTTTTCCGCCATGCAGCCTTATGCTCCGATTTATTTTCCCTCCTATAATCTGAATGACGTGATTCTGCACGGCCGGGATGAAAGAATGCCGGAACAGCGGCGGGATGATGTGCTGGGGATGAACGGAATCGATCTCGGCCCCGGCGCCGAACTGAGCCTGGAAATGTATGTAAGAGGTGCCGAGGAAGGTAACATTTTCAATCAGATTCCCAATATCAACAAGCGGGTTCTGGCTTGGAAAAAACTCAAACATATCGTTGCCTACGAAAGCGTCATGTCATCCACGGCGGCCTGGTCGGACCTCATTCTGCCATCGGCCGGCAATTTTGAGGTCAGCCGGTTCCAGAGCCAACTCGTCTCGGACGTCTTTGTCGTTAACGGACCCATGGCCCCCATGTATGAGGCAAAACCGGACTGGTGGATCAACGAGCAACTGGCGCAGCGACTGGGGATTCCATACAACCCGAGGGTCCTCAGCGACAAAGAGATTATGAAGCGGCAGTGGGAGACGGCGGAAATGCCGAAGGGCTACGCAGAAATTAACCCTGAGGCCAAGCTGCCGAGTTTTGAGGAAATCATGCAGACCGGCAATTTTCAATTGCCGGTCCCAAAGGAAAAGACCGTGCTACAGCTGGCTGATCTCAAGGCCGGCGAATTCGACACGGATACGGGCCGGATCAATTTTTATTCTCCTTATTTCGCCGAGCGGGGCAGAGCGGCGCTGAACGTGGTGAGAGCGCAGTATGTGCGGCCCTGGGAGGGATACGAGGATGTTTTGGCCGGCGGTAAAGTCGGCGCCGGGGGCAGAGCCTACCGATTGCAGTTTATTACGCCGCATGTTTCTATTCGCACATTGACTACTTACGCCAATGTGCCGGTTTTGGACGAACAGAAGCCCCATGCGGTGGTAATTCATCCGGATGACGCCGCTCCCAGGAATATTCAGGACGGGGATACGGTTTATGTCTTCAATGATTACGGGTGCATTAAGCTTCCCGCCTCCTTAAGCCGGAGAGTCCGGCCGGGCGTTGTGAGCATCGCACAGGGAACCACCTATCGGCCAAGCCCGAAAGAAACATATGAAGCCTTTTTTGACGCGGATGGCGACGGGAAGCCGGAACCGCATATCGTTCCCGTTGATGTGGGTGGCTGTGTGAACACCATAACCAGCGACAGGTGCTCCGGCGTATTGGATCCATACTTTTGCGGCCTTGGACTCAATGCCGGCGGCGCTCTCTGCGAGGTGGACAAGGTAAAACCGGAACTGCCCCGGCAAGAAAAAGGAGAGTGAGCGAATTGAGTCAATGGGGTTTCTATTTCGATCAAACCAGATGTGTGAACTGTAAAGCCTGCGTGCTGGCTTGCAAGTCATGGAATGAGGATAGGCGCGGCGACGCCGGACTTACGCCGGAGCTTACCTGGCTGGAAACCGGCCGGTATGCGGAACCGGCAGAATACGACAATCTTCCCGGTAGTTCCGGCGAACAGAACTTCAGAGAATATTCCAAATACCATATGAAAGAGAATTGGCGCCGGGTCTATACCAAAGAGTACGGAAGCCGGCCGCCGGACGTTGACATTTTGAATTTCAGCGTTTCCTGCAATCACTGCCAGGATCCGGCCTGCGTCAAGGCCTGTCCCACGGGCTATGTATACAAGGATGAGGAATACGGAATCGTCAGAACCGATTCCGACCGGACCTGCATTGCCTGCCGGCGTTGTCAGGAGGCATGTCCCTGGGACAGTCCGCAGTATTATGACGACGATCTGGACAAATATCAACCGGGCGACGCCCGGCGGCCGCGCATGACCAAATGCGATCTTTGCATCGACCGAATCAAAGAGGGCCTGAAACCGGCCTGCGTGGCGGCGTGTATCATGCGCGCGCTGGACGCGGGTCCGCTGGAGGAGCTGAAGGAACGCTATCCGGATTGGACCGATAAGCTTGAGGATTTTCCGGACGGAAAGCGGCCCGAGCTGGGGATCGACACCAAACCCAGCATCATTTTCCGGAAAAAGCCGCTCATGGTTAAAAAGGCTTCCGGCGCCGGCGCCGAAGCCGCTGGGGGGGTAAAGGATGAACATCAATGACGCCGACGCAAATGGATTTACGGAACTGATGCTGGCCGTCGGACGGAAAGAAAAGGCGAAGGCGGCGGAGCTCATCAGGCAAGGCGCCGATTTGAACGCGCAGAATCACGACGGTGAAACGGCGTTGCTGATTGCCGTGAAAAACGGCTGCGGGGAGATTGCCCGGCTGCTGACGGACTGCGGCGCGGATGTTAATCTGGCTGATTACGACTGCAATCCGCCGCTGCTCTATGCGGTACGGCCGGATGGGGACTTGGAAACGGTCAAGCTGCTGCTGGCCAAAGGCGCCAAGGTCAATCAGAAGAACTGCCTCAGCGAGACGCCCCTGCACAAAGCGGCTTACTTCGGCTGCTATGATATTGTGAAATTGCTGACCGAACAAGGCGCCGGTATCAACGGGCGGGATATCAACGGCGATACCCCTTTGCACAAGGCCGCCTGTTACGGATGGGAAGACATCGCCGGATTGCTTCTGGCAGCGGGAGCGGACCGGGATATCCGCAATCATTCCGGAGAGAGTCCCTGGCAGAAAGCGGTCCGCGGTCATTGGAAGAGCTTGGCCGAAGTGCTGCTTACCACTCCCGGCGGCGTGGAACCGCGCGAGGCGGAAATGATGCAGGAGCAGATGCGCAAGCCCAAAAAAAGCGTGTTTATGACAAAAGAGAGCGCTGAGATCAGGGCCGCCGCCCGGGATTATCACGAATTTATCAAGGCTTTGAATAAAACGGTCAAAGATTCTTCGTTCTGATTAGGAGGCTGGATAATGGGAACCTTACGGGGCTTTCTGGACTTTCAACGGAAAGATTTTGCCTATAAAAGAATAGAGGAAAGGCGCGGAAATTACGAAGAGTTTTTGATTATGCAGAACGATGCCGAGATAAAGCGGCAGGCGGCCCGCTGTATGGAGTGTGAAACGCCCTTCTGTCACGGGATCGGCTGTCCGCTGTTTAATCGTATTCCGGAGTGGAACGACCTGGTTCTGAGGAAAGATATCCAGGGCGCTTATGAAAGCCTGATCCGGACAAACAGCTTCCCCGAATTTACCGGCCGGGTCTGTCCGGCGCCGTGTGAAAGCGCCTGCTCCCTTTCCATTAACTTGGCCCCGGTCACGATCAAGCAACTCGAGCTTTATATCAGCGAAAAGGCCTTTGAACTGGGATATGTGAAGCCTTCTCCGCCCAAGGAGCGGAAAAGCGAAAAAGTGGCGGTGGTCGGCTCGGGTCCCGCGGGGCTTTCCGCGGCGCAAACCCTCAACCGGATGGGGTATCAGGTAACCGTTTATGAAAAGGATGATCAGGTAGGGGGTATTATGCGCTACGGGATCCCGAATTTCAAACTTCCCAAATGGGTCCTGGACCGAAGGGTCGCTCTGATGGAGCAAGAGGGGATCACGTTTGAAAAGAATGTTGCCATTGGCCGGGATATTAGCGTCGATACGCTGAAAAGCAGGTTTGATGCGGTACTCTTGTGCATCGGCGCCGGGACGCCGAGAGATCTGTCCGTTCCCGGCCGGGAGTCGGAGGGGATCCATTTCGCGTTAACGTATCTGACGCAGGCAAATCAGTTTGTCGGGGGCAGGAAAAAAGCAAGCGAAATCATCCAGGCCGGAGGGAAAAACGTTCTTGTGATCGGCGGCGGCGACACCGGGTCGGACTGCATCGGCACCGCAAACCGTCAGGGGGCAAAAAAAATAACGCAGATCGAGATTCTGCCGCGGCCGCTCGAATGGACGAAAAGCTACAACCCGGCCTGGCCGGATTACCCGAATATTCTGCGCACCTCATCCTCTCATCAGGAGGGCTGTGTCCGGGATTTTGCCGTCAACACCAAGGAATTCCTTTCCAGGGACGGACGTCTGACGGGAGTCAAGTGTGTCAGAGTTCAATGGGAAAAGGATGCTGATAACAATCATACGATGCAGGAAATCCCAGGCAGCGATTTCATCATTGAAGCGGAACTGGCAATTTTGGCCATGGGCTTTGTGCATGTGGAACAGTCGCAGTGGCTCTCTGAGCTGGGTATAAAATACAATGCGAGCGGTAATATCGATGCTGCCCAGAGCTATCATACGGATGTCAGCGGGATATTCGCCGCGGGAGATGCGGTCACCGGCACTTCCCTCGTTTGCCGGGGGATTTATCATGGCAAACAGGTCGCGGCGGCTGTGGATGAATATTTGTCTTGAGAAGATCAGATTGTGTGCTCTTATAGTGCGCCTATGTAATATAGCGTGAAGTCGCGTTAATTTATCTTCCTATTTGGCAAAGCTGAAAAACAGGGGAAGCGAGGTATGTTTAAATGAACGAAGTGGATACATATATTAAAGGTTTCCCTATCGAAGCACAGGAACGGTTGACAGCAATCAGAAATATTATCCGTGAATTAGCTCCTCAGGCTACTGAACGAATTTGTATGAGAATGCCCACATACGATTTAAACGGAAAATGGCTGGTTCATTTCGCTGGATTTGAAAAACACATTGGCTTTTATCCACAACCTGAAGGTATAGTGGCTTTCAAAGAAAAACTAACCGGCTATAAAACCTCGAAAGGGACAGTGCAATTCCCGCTGGACAAACCATTACCAACAGATCTGATTCGTGAGATTGTCAGGTTCAGGGTAGATGAGCAATCAAAATAATTCGTTCAAAACGATTTATAACTAATTACATAAATCCCTGTTAAGTTTATTCCGAAGCATGGGATTCGAAGCAAAGAGTATATCTGCAATAATGCTCAATAAAATGGTATATTTGATCACCAAGTTACTTAAGATGACTTCCGCCAAGGGGATAACAGATAGATGAGGCATCTTTTTAACCGGATTTGCCTTTCGGAGAGAAGCTGAATTTATTAATTATAAGGAGGATGCGGAATGAAGACAATCGGATTGATCGGCGGAATGAGCTGGGAGAGTACGGTAACGTACTACCAAATCATTAATGAAACCATAAAAGAAAAGTTAGGCGGGTTGCACTCGGCAAAATGTTTGTTGTACAGCGTTGATTTCGCTGAAATAGAGGAATATCAGGCAAACGGCGAATGGGAAAAAAGCGGAGAAGTTTTGGCGCAAGCGGCAGTCAACCTTGAAAGAGCCGGCGCGGATTTTCTTGTGATTTGCACCAACACCATGCATAAGGTTGTACCCCAAATTGCGTCTA
>Ga0228535_1001980_pt1 | contig 23704 bp, 19 predicted proteins | sample SJ1metagenome_FD_168457 | JGI IMG/M metagenome (GOLD analysis project Ga0228535, IMG submission 168457) | Enriched culture of PCE-dechlorinating microbial communities from Ithaca, New York, USA - SJ1 | ecosystem: Engineered > Modeled > Simulated communities (microbial... > Unclassified | place... | reverse complement strand
GGGTCATCTTTTCCTTGCTGATGTTGAGCGGAACCTCCATCTTGTAGTCGAAGCGCCGGAACAGGAGGTCGAAGCGTTTTTTCCCGCTCAGCGCCTGGTCGACGCTTTCGGCCACGGTTTTCGCCTGGCCCATGGCCTCAGCGGCGGTCGCAGGCCCAAGCGCGGCGTCGCCGATGGCGTACACCTTGGAGTTCGAGGTGACCAGCGAGAAGGGCTCGACCTTGATGCGGCCGTTTTTCAGGGTCTCGACGCCGATCGAGTCGATGCCGGCAATTTCGACCTTTTCTCCGATCGCCAGAATGACCGTGGAACAGGAGATGTCTTCGAACTTGTCGGTCGGGATGGGTGTGGGGCGGCCCGAGGAGTCCACGGGGCCGGCCTTCATGCGCTGGATCCGGACGGCCTTTGCGATGCGCTTGCCGTCCTTCTGTTTCGTCACTATCTCGACGGGCGAAGCCATGCAGATGAGGTCGATGCCCTCTTCGAGCGCGCCTTTCAGCTCTTCCTCATTGGCGGGCATGTCGATTTTGGACCGTCGGTAGACCACTGTGACCGTAGAACCGAGGCGTAGGGCCGAACGGGCCGCGTCGATCGCGGAGTTGCCGCCGCCGATGACCACCACTTCGCCGCCGGTGCGGATCTTTTCTTTTCGTGCGAGCGCGTTCAAAAAGTCGTATGCCTTGTAGACGCCCTGCGCATCCTCGCCGGGCACGCCGAGCGTGAGTTCGGAAGCGGCGCCGGCCGCGACGATGATCGCGTCGCTTGAATCGGCGAGCCGCTGCCACTGCTCGGGCTCCGAGATGCGGGTGTTGTAGACGAACCGCACGCCGAGCTTTTCGATGAAGCTGATTTCTTTTTTCAGCACGTCCTTCGGAAGCCGGTAGGAGGGGATGCCCCAGCGGAGCACGCCGCCGGCCTCGCCGCTCGCCTCATAGATCGTCACTTCATGGCCCAGGCGGACCAGGTATGAAGCCGCGGTGAGCCCTCCGGGCCCCGCGCCGATGATGGCGACGCGTTTGCCGCTCGAGGGGAGTTTCTCCTTGATCAGTTTGGTATATATCTGCTTTTCGCGGCCCATCTTGTACATCGTGTCTGCGAGGTAGCGGTGGATTTCACCTTGAGAGACGGGCTCGTCCAGCATGTCGCGGCGGCAGCGCATGCGGCAGTGGAAGTGGCAGATGCGCCCTATGGTGCCGGGCAGCGGATTCTCTCTCAGGGTGAGCTCGAAGGCGTCCTCGATGCGGTTTTCCTTCAGAAGCTCCAGATACCCCGGAATGTTCATGTGCAGGGGGCAGGAGGATTCGCAGAGGGCGATAAAGAGGTTTTCGCAGATGCCCGCGGGGCAGCGCTTGCCTTTTATGTGCTGAATATATTCGTCGCGGAAATACCGCAGGGTCGTGAGGACGGGATTGGCAGAGGTCTGCCCGAGGCCGCAGAGCGAGGAATCCTTGACCGTGAGGGCGAGATCCTGGAGCGTGTCGAGGTCTCCCTCCGTGGCCTCGCCCTCCGATACTTTCTGGAGGATGTGCAGCATCTGGGAGGTGCCTTCGCGGCAGGGCGTGCATTTTCCGCAGGATTCGCTCACCACAAAGCCGGTGAAGTACCGCGCGACATCGACCATGCAGTTGTCCTGGTCCATGACGACCATGCCGCCCGAACCCATGATGGCGCCCAGCTCCGCAAGATGCTCATAGTCGATGGGGGTCTTGAAGAGGCTTGCGGGCACGCAGCCGCCGGAAGGACCGCCGCACTGTACGGCCTTGATCTTTTTCTTGGGGCCCATGCCTCCGCAGATGCCGTAGATCACGCTGTCGAGGGTGCTGCCGAGGGGAAGCTCCACGAGGCCGGTGTTGCGCACCTTGCCGACAAAGCTGAAGACTTTCGTGCCCGTGCTCGTGGGAGTGCCGAAGCCCGAAAACCATTTGCCGCCCCGCGCGATGATGACGGGGATGTTGCACCATGTCTCGACGTTGTTTATGGAAGTGGGCCGGCCATAGAGCCCTCTCTGTACGGGGAAGGGGGGCCGCGGCCGGGGTCGGCCCGCATGGCCTTCGATGGAAGAGATGAGGGCGGTTTCCTCTCCGCAGACAAAGGCTCCCGCTCCGGTCACCATGTCTATGTCGAAAGAGAATTTTGTCCCGAGGATATTCTTTCCCAGAAGGCCATATTCGCGCGCCGCTTCGATCGCTTTGGTGAGCCTGTAGACTGCGAGAGGGTACTCTGCCCGGACGTAGACAATCCCGCGGGTCGCGCCCATGGCGTAGGCGCCGAGGATCATGCCCTCGAGGAGCATGTGCGGGTCGGACTCGATCTCGTTCCGGTTCATGTAGGCGCCGGGGTCGCCCTCATCGGCGTTGCAGATGATGTAGCCTTCGCCCGGATTGTCGATGAGCGACTGGCGCATGAGCGACCACTTCTTCCAGGTGGGGAAACCCGCGCCGCCGCGACCCCTCAGGCCGGAAGTTTTCACTTCTTCGATGATGGCCTCCGGCGGCATGGAGGTGAAGGCCCGCACGAGACTCCGGTATCCCCCGATCGCGATGTATTCTTCGATGCATTCAGGATCGATCATGCCAGCGTCGCGCAGGACGATTTTTTCCTGATCCTTGAAGAAATTCAGCTCTTTCCATGTCGGAAGATGCTCGTAGCCGCGGCCGAATTCAAGCTTCGACGTCCTGAAATCCCATTCTTCTATCCGCGCTTCGGCGAGTTTGGCGATCTTGTCGTACGAGGCATCGTCCGCCAGTCCGTTCATGAGGCGGGAGGCCTTCGGTGCATCGACATCCGTAAAGAAGAGAACGGGCTTGCCGGGCCGCCATGTCATGACCACCGGCTCGGCGGCACAGAAGCCGAAACACCCGACGCGCCGCACCCGGGCAGCCTTGGTGCTTTTTTGGGTGAGGACCTCCCACACCTTGTCCGCGCCGGACCCGATGCCGCAGGTGCCCATCCCCACCGAGATCCAGGGCGTATCTCCATAGAAATGCGACATGCCTTCTTCTGCAAGAAAACCGAGATCGATGGTGTTTGTCATACCTCGCCTCCTTTCTTGAGTTTCTCCAAAAGCGAGACGAGCTTGCTGATGGTCATCCGCGAAATAACCTTGTCGTCTACCATGATGACAGGGGCGAGGGCGCACTGGCCGAAACAGGCCACGGTGCGAATTGTCGCAAAGCTGTCGCTGCTGGTGACCGAATTTTCCTCTTCTTCCTTGAATTCTTTTATGCCGAGCCGGGTGAGGGCCTCGTTGAGCAGCACCAGAGAGCCCCTGGTATGGCAGGCAGTGCCCCGGCACACCACAATGACATGCTCTCCCTGGGGCTTCAGGCTGAAGAACGAATAGAACGTTGCCACTGAATATACCTGAGAAAGCGGCACGTTGAGCCTTTTAGAAATCTCCCTCAGCGTGGCTTCCGAAAGATATCTTTTGGGGTCATTCTGCTGGGCCTGCTCCAGGGCGCCGAGCAGGTTGCCGTTTCTTCCCTTCCACGACTCGATGATGCCATCGAGGCTCTGCGTTTTTGCGTTTGATATGACTTTGGGCATACTGCCTCCTTCAACCCATTATATATTTTCGTATCGATTCTTTTATTTGTCAAGAAAAATTTATCTATAAAATTATATCATTGAATTTTTATATAATAAATGAATGATACAATAGTTTTTATCGATAAAAAAATATTTATAAAATAAGGATTGCGTTATCATCAGTTTTATTTAATACTTTGAATATATGAGTTTGTCCGACTGGGCCGATGCGTCCTGCCTCCGCCCCAAATGGCCTCTGCACTTCTCCCATTCGAGCGTGGAGGCCGTGGGCCGCAAGCTGAAGCGTGTATTCGACCAGAACGCCAGCACGGAATACTTCTCCCGCGAAGAGATCCGTGACTATTCGTACTACGAGAATCTTCTCATCCAGGGACTCGAAGGAATAGACCGCAGAATGGAGAGCGGCGCGCTCAAGCCCGCGGAACTGTCGGACTACCCGAGAATCATTCGCGCCGACAACGGCAAGGTGCGCGCCTGCATCTACATCGGTTCCTTTGATCCTTTTCAGCTCACCCATCTGGCGGTCGCGGTCCGTTTCCTCGCTTCGGAATTGAGCAATTCCGACTTTGTCATTGTGGTGCCCGAGGGCTCCCCCGATCCGGCAAAACCGCTGAAGACCGATTACGCCTTCCGCCTTTCGATTGCCAAACTGCAGATCGAGGGCATCTTCGACCCCTTCATCAAGGTGCTCGACCTCGGCATGCAGGCAGATACGATCGAGATTGTGAGGAGGTTCATCGGGATGCACAGCGGGCTCACGCTCGAATTGACGCATCTCATCGGGTCGGACGTCCTGCCGGTCGCCGCGCGTTATATTGCGCAGGACATGTCGATATGGAGAAAAGAGGCGCAGGAATCCGGCGTACACTACCTGCACAGCACCCATATAGTGCAGCGCGGGGAAGAGGCCGTCGACCTATCATATTTTGACGCAATCAAAAACGAGGGAGCCAATGCCGTCCTGGATTCCAGCATCGTCGCCACTCCCTCAAGCACCGATTTCCGCACGAGACAGGCATTCACCATCGTGCTGCCGACATCGTCCATCCGCGACAAAATGGAAATAATTTTCCGGTACCATATGCACAGAAGCTGGTCATCCGATCAGGAATAGTGTATATAGAACACATGAACATACAGTCTATGAAACTTATATTTCTGGGGCCTCCGGGAGCCGGCAAGGGTACGATCTCCAAAATGGCCGCAGAGAGGCTCGGAGTCCCGCAGATAAGCACGGGAGACATGTTTCGCACCGCGGTAAAAGAGAAGACCGAGCTTGGGCTCAGGGTGCAGGCGATCCTGGCCGCCGGCGGGCTGGTGCCCGACGAGCTCACGATTGCCATCATCAGGGAGAGGCTCTCGTGGCCGGATGTGCGACAGAGCTATATCCTCGACGGGTTTCCGCGGACCATTCCGCAGGCGGAGGCGCTCGCCGCATTTTCGTCGCCCGATGCGGCGGTGGACTTTGAAGTCAGGGATGACCTCATCTTGTTCAGGCTTACGGGACGGCGCGTGTGCAGGGCCTGCGGCGCAATCTATCACGCCGTGACCAAGCCCCCGAAGGTCGACGGCATCTGCGATCTCTGCGGCGGAGAGCTCTACACCCGCAATGATGATAGAGAGGAGACCGTCAAGGCGCGACTCAGGGCATACCACGAAGAGACAGAGCCCCTCATCGGCTATTATGCGGGAAAGGGCCGGCTCCTCACCATCGACGGCAGCCCCGACGCCGAAACCGTCTACACCACATTCATTTCGGAAATAGGTCGCTTCCTGAAAAAATGAGGGTATCCGGTGCCGCACCATCGAGGCGGGTGGCGTTTTTTTTATTTTCCGGCCTGTTGCTGGGCCTTCTGCCTTTTGTTCCCCTGAACGACACGCTCGCCGCACAGGAAGCTCGGGCGGTGGAGAGTGCGGGGCCAATCGGGCCCGGCAGCTGGGCCGGAACATTGATTTTGAGCCCTGCCCAGCAGTCTCAGGGAAATCAGCAGAGCCAGTTCAGTTTCGATCTTGTCATCCGGCTCCTCACCGAAGACAGGGGGATTCTCGTCGACATCCCCGAACAGGGCATGTTCTCATATCCCATTGACCGATATTCCATCGATGCAGGCCGGCTCAGCCTTGTGCTCGATGCGATGGGCGCCGACGAAGAGCTCACTTTTTCCGGGAACTTCTCGAGCTCCTTTGTTCCCAAGGGCGGCACTCAAAAGGGAGGCATTGTCGGCACGGTCCAGGGACTCTCATGGAGCGGCTCATTCTATGTGCAGAAGGAAACTGCGGCATCGCCTCAGGGGGAGATGTCCATTGATCTCCCTGTCGAGGGCGGGACTCTCCCCGCGACGCTCACGTTTCCCGTCCGCAGCAAGGCTACGCTCGATGCCGATGCGCCGGCGAGTTTCCCCCTGGTCATTCTTGTCGCCGGGGCAGGGAAGACCGACCGGAACGGCAACAATGTCGATGTGCCGGGCAAGACCAATTCCCTCAGGCAGCTGGCAGAGATGCTCAGGGCGCGCGGCGTGGGGAGCCTCCGGTACGACAGAAGAGGTGCGGGAGAAGCCTACAAGCTCGAGGCTCCCGGCCTCATGACGAGTTTTTCCCAGCATGTCGCCGACCTCGCCGCGGTCATAAAGGCTGCCGCGGCCCTGCCGCGCCAGGGAAGGCTGATCGTTGCCGGCATGAACGAAGGGGCATGGATGGCCATGGCCGCCCTGAACGCCTTGGGCGATGGGACTTCTGTCGATGGGCTCGCCGTGCTCGATGCGAGCGGACAGAGCCCGATGGAGACGCTGCGACAGTCCGTCGAGAGTCTCGATCAGAAAACCCGCGAAAAAGCCCTCGAGGCCGCCCAAAAACTTATCGATACAGGGACCTTGATCGATGTGCCGGAGGAGCTCGCCAACTTTTTCTCGCCCCGCCGAAAGAATTGGCTTGCCACGTGGCTCGCGTTTGACCCGGTCGATGCCCTGAAAAGAGTCGAAACGCCTGTCCTCCTTGTCTACGGCGAGCACGACATGCAGGTGAGCAGGAAAGAATTTTCGAGGCTCGTCGCGGCAAAGCCGCAGGCCGGCATCCGCGTTGTGCCCGGCATGAACTATGCCCTCAAGGAAGTGCGCGATGAGGACGAGAATTATGCCGCCTTCACCGATCCGTCCTTCAGGGTACCTGCGCTTCTGGCGGATCTGCTCGCCTCCTATGCCAAGGCGCAGCCAGGGCCCCAGGGCCTCCTGCCCTGGAACAATTGAGGGGCTTTTCGGGCCGATCAGTGGGCCGACTGGCCGCCCGGAAGGCCCGCGCCCGTGCCGCTGCCAAGATTTGAAAGCCTGAGTATGGCATCGACTATCTCTTGTGCACTCATCGCGATGGGCTGACTCCAAAAGAGAGAGCCCTGCTGTTCGATGGAATTTTCGGGCGAAATGGGAATGCCTGCAGCACCCAGCCTGGTCGAGATCAGAACCCACACGAATTTCATGATGGGTTTATAGGTGCGGGCGGTCTGCTCATCTTTCATCTGAATCTGAAACACGATGCTGTAGCGCGCATCGGGGCTTCCTTTGGAGGGAGCCACCGCGTCGCGCGTCGCACTCAGCATTATGCCGTCGAAGGGAAGCGTGACGCCGTCGAGTATCGGCAGCTGGGAGACGAGGGACGACTTTGCATCGAGGTACATCGTCAGATCGGCATTGCTGCCGAGCATGCCGCTGTGCCTGGCCATGGAGGCGGCTGCATCGGACAGGGGGGTCGGATTCTCGGGCGCCCATGTGGCAAAGTGCAGTTGTCCGTCGGAGGGTTCGCGGAGGTAGATTTTTCTGTTTTTTGCCGCATAGCCTCCGGCAATTCTCTCCCAATTGCTGTCAAAACTGAAAGAGAGCGAGGTCAGGAGGCCGGGGAAGTTGCCGGCAACGGCCACCTCGACCGCCGGATTCTGGTTGCCGTTCCAGGATACTCCAACCCCGACGGCATCGGCTCTCGCGAGGGTCTTATCGAGACGATTCCGGTCGATCGGTCCATGTGCTCCATTGTTCTGGTTGGAAACGACCGTCATGAGAGCCTCGAGCGTGGAATCATTGAAGGAAGCCGTCATGTCGTGCAGAAACGCATTTTGGGCTCTGATGAGCATATGGGGCGCTTTTTCAAAGCGATTGAAGAGCCCTGCGAGGGAGGCCTCCCGCGGTATCGACGCGCAGGCGACCGCCAAAAAAAACACTGCCGAAAGGACGCCGAGCGTCCCGAGCTTCACGGCGGGCTTCCTGTGCCCTGTGGTGTCATTGTGCAGGAAAAATTTCATACTATGCGGATCCCCTTCCTGTGCATCAAGTCTGCGAATGCTTTTCTGTGCGCCAGCGCTGCACGGTTCCACTGTTCGAAGGGCGAATCTCGGTATCTCGCGGCGGAGATCGACCCTCTTGTCATGGCCTTTCTGTACGGGGCGCTGCGCCACTCGTTCGTAAACCCCTCGGTAGAAACAGCCTTGAGCATTTCACTTGTGCTGAATTCTTTAGCTCCCATGGCCATGAACCATTTATCCGGATCATAGGCAGGCACGTCGAAATATATCACATAATCGCTCGCGATGGCGAGTTCGTCGTTTCTGGATGCCCGTCTCTTCTTCCAAAGCTCCTCAAGAGGGGCGAGGACAAAGGATTCGTCCTCGAAGGATGCGCGGCGCGAAGTGGATAAAAAGCGGTATATCATGCGGGCAGCCTCCAGAAATCGCGCGCTGTTGCTGATGGTGCGGTACGGCGCTTCGAGGCGCGGGTCCTCCCATATGGCTTGGGGCAGATCGGGAATCCTCCCCGCCTGCAGGTGCCCCACCGCGGGGAGGACGGAGGACGCGAACTGCATCGACGGCGCAGGCTCATTGGGCCCGAATGCGTTGAAGTCATCTGTGGTCCCCGTAAAATTCTGATGCGCCCATGTGTCCGCATAGGCGTGCAGCGCAATGCCGATCCGGTAGAGGTTGCCGCTGCGCAGCGCCTCGATGAGGAGACTGCGCGCATTGTCGCTGTCCTGGCTCACCGCAAGCTCGTGGACTCTTTTGTCGCTGCGCCTTGCCGCGACACTCCGGGAATCGCCCGGCACGAAATGGAAGGGCAGATAGACATCCCTCGCGATGTCGTGGTCCCAGAAGAGATAATTCTGTGTCACTTCCGTCAGGAGACCCTTGGCGGAGCGGCCCGGTTTTTGGACGCCGGCTTCCGGCGAGCCCCCGATGCTCCAGGGCAGCTTTGCATCATCCACCATCTGGCTTGAAATCGCTATTGTCTCAGAATCCCCAGAAGAAAACCCCGCCTTATGGGCAAGGTAACAGATCACGTAGTAATGAAATTCTCTGTTCATCGGCACCATAATGAACGTTTGCCCGCCCCGAATCAATCCCGAATCCATATTCATGGAGACCGCTCATGGTGGCGCTCGCCCGAAAATCGTGGTATCGTAGCCCTGAAATCTGGAGGTCACCCATGGCTCTCGAACGCACCTACGCAATGCTCAAACCCGGCGTGCTGTCCCGGCGCATCGCGGGCGAAATCATTTCGCGGATCGAACGCAAGGGCTTTACCATTGTAGGGTTGAAGATCATGCGCATTTCGCGCGATCTGGCTGAACGGCACTACGCCGAGCACAAAAACAAACCGTTTTTCGGCGAGCTCGTGGATTACATCACCTCGGGGCCCGTCGTCGCGATGGTGCTCGAAGGAGAGGGCGCGGTAAAAATGCTGAGGCTCATGTGCGGGGCCACCAGGGCGGAGGAGGCTCTGCCCGGCACTATCCGCGGCGATTATGCCATGCACACGAACATCAACATTATTCACGCGTCGGATTCTCCGGAGGCGGCAGCCCGGGAGATCGGGCTTTTTTTCAGGCCCGAAGAGCTCATCGACTGGTCCGACGGAAATAAAGACTGGATCTGACGACACAGGAAAAAATTCAATCGTTGAAAGAGAGGATAAGAACATGACAGGCCAAACAGCTATCCCTGTATGGAGTCTCGAAGAGGTCTTCCCGGGATTCGAGTCCGAAGAATACAAAAGGGCGAAGGATGAAGTGAAAGCCGAGCTCGAAACCATGCGGAGCCAGCTTTCGGAGTCTGCGCCGCCGGAGAAAGAGGGGGATTTCTCCGACTGGCTCTTGGCGCTTTTGGGCAGGCTCGATCATCTCGAGATGCTTGCGGACACGCTGTCGGCATACGCCTACGCGCGCTTCAGCACCGACACGAAGAGCCCGGAAGTGCTCGCGGAACTCAACAGGGTCGAGGCGCTGCTCGTGCCCGCGGCCACGGTGCAGGTGCTCTTCCGCAACCTCCTCGCCCGGCACGGTGCGAGGGTGAGGAAGGCCATCAGGGATGACGCCCGGTTGAAAGAGTACGCTTTTGTCCTCGAGGAAGCGCTGCTGTTCCAGAAACACCAGATGGCGACGGAGCTGGAAGACCTGGCCGCGGACCTGAGCCGCTCCGGCGCGGACGCGTGGTCGCGCCTCCAGGAGTCGATTCTGGCCAACGCGAGCGCCCTGTGGAATGAGGCGAGCGGAGCGCGCAAGACCATGGTCGAGCTGCGGAACCTCGCCTACGATCCCGACCGGGCGGTGCGCGAAAAGGCGTACAGGCTCGAGCTCGGCATCTGGAAGACATACGAAATACCCGTCGCGGCGGCCCTCAACGGGGTCAAAGGCACGGTCTCCACGCTGAACAGGCGGCGGGGCTGGGAGACTGCGCTCGACACCTCCCTCGCGCAGGCGCGCATCTCGAAGGCCACTCTCGATGCCCTCGTCGGCGTCATGGAAGAGTCGCTCCCCCTGTGGCAGCGCTACCTGCGCGCAAAGGCCCGGCTTCTGGGTCGCGAGCGCCTCTCCTTCTTCGACATCTTTGCGCCCCTGCAGCAGGCCGGCGCGGCGATACCGACTTTCGGATGGGAGGAGGCCAAGGCTTTCATCGTCAGGCAATTCGGTACCTTCGATGCCGACATGGCCCGCTTTGCAGAGTATGCATTCGAGCACAGGTGGATCGACGCCCTTCCCCGCGAGGGCAAAGTGGGCGGCGCCTTCTGCACCCACTTCCCGGCGGCCAAACAGCCGCGCGTCCTCTGCAGCTTTGACGGTACCTACTCATCGCTCATCACGATTGCGCACGAGCTGGGCCACGCGTGGCACTACGAGACCATCAAGGACATGCCGGTGCTGCTCTCGCAGTATCCGATGACGCTGGCCGAGACGGCGTCGATCTTTTCGGAGACCCTCGTGTCGAATGCGGCGATGGCCGAAATCGAGGCCGGGTCCCGTATGCCCCTCGTCGAACTGCACCTCCAGGACGCCTGTCAGGTCATCGTCGACATTCTCTCGCGCTTCTATTTCGAGCGCGCGGTGTTCAGCGAGCGCGAGGAGGGTGAGCTGACGCCCGAGCGTCTGTGCGCGCTCATGCTCGACGCGCAGGCGCAGACTTACGGCGACGCGCTGCGGGAGGACGAACGCCATCCTTACATGTGGGCAGTCAAGGGCCACTATTATATCCCGGGCCTCTCGTTCTACAACTTCCCCTACGCCTTCGGCCAGCTCTTCGGCATGGGCCTGTACAGCCTCTACAGAAAGGAAGGCGCGCCCTTTGCCGTACGCTACCGCGAGCTTCTGCGCGCGACAGGCTCCCAGCCCGCCGTCGAAGTGGCGCGCCGGGCGGGTTTCGATATCGAGAAAGCCGGATTCTGGAAGGGCGCGATGGCGGCCTTTGAGCCCGAAATCGAATTTCTGGAAGCGCAGGCGGGCCACTAAAAGGCGGCCTCTGCGGGGACCCGTTAGCGGCGGGCATTCGTCGGGCGCCAGTCCGGCAAAAGATGGGGTGTTTGGTGGCGCCCTGAAAGGTGCGCCTGGAGAAAGAGGCTTCCCCTGCGCGGCGGCTCGCGGGAGGACGGATAAACAGAAAGATGCGCGGCCCCTCGTGTCGGTTGAATGCTCTATATCAGTACTGTCCCAGAATGGACATCACCTTCTCTTTGCCTATCGTATGCAGGAAGCCCGCGAGCCGCGGCCCCTGATCCTTGCCGATCAGCGCCTGATAGGACGCGCGGAAGAGCTGTTTGGGCTCTATGCCGCAGGCCTGGGCCACCGCGTAGATGGCTTCCGCCACTTCGTTTTCGCTGCCGTAGGTCTCGAGCTTCGCCACGACGCCGTCCCGCAGACTGCGCAGCGCCCCGACCTCGAGGTCGGAGAGCTCCGCGCGCTCGCCGGGCTGGCGCAGCGAGAACCTGAAGTCCTCGGGCGCGCATTCGGTGATCCAGTACCACGCGCACTGCGCGCGCCTCCGCACGCGTCCTTCCTGCGAGGGCTTCAGGCCGGGCAGCGCCGCGATCACCCGCTCGATATCCCCGAGGTGGATCTGCAGAAGGTTGCAGAGGTGTCTGAAAGGTATCTGATAGGGCATTTCCCCGGGAACTTTGTCCACCTGCGACAGCTCGTAGATGCGGCGTTCCAGGGCCTCTATATCTTCATTCTTCGCTTTGTCGACACCCCAGTAAATGCGCTCGGTGCGGTCATAGTCCTCGTAGATCTTGATGACGTCGAGGTCGAAACTGATGACAAATTCGGTGTTGGGCCGGGTGCCCGCAAAGAGGTACCGCACGATCTCGGGCTGGTACACGCGCAGAAGGTCGTACAGGTCGACGACTTTGCCCTTCGAAGAGGACATTTTGCCCGGAGAGCCCTTGATGCCTATGAAGTCGTAGCGGAAGGTGACGGGAGGTTTCCGCCCGTAGACATCTTCCACGACGTGCTTCGAGGTGTCGAATGAGCCTCCCTGCGAGTGATGGTCCTTGCCGGCGGGCTCGAAGTCCACTTTTTCATATTCCCAGCGCATCGGCCAGTCGACCCGCCAGACGAGCTTGGCCCCTTTGAGCGTGCGGATATCACCCTTCTCCGCGTGTCCGCAGGATTCGCAGTGGTAGGAAAGGCCCCACTCGCCGTCCCAGCCGTCGATCTGCGTAGTGTCGCGGTTGCAGTTCGAGCAGAACACTGCGACCGGCCACCATTCGCCCTGGATCTTGTGGTCTTCGTCGCGGTATTTGTCGAGAATGGTCTTGAGGTGCTCGCGCATCTCGAGGGCGCGCCGCATGCCCTGGACATAGGTCCCCGTACGGTATTTGCTCGCCTGATATAAAAATTCGGGATAGATGCCGACTTCCGGCAGAATTTTTTCGACATCGACCTCGTGGTGGCGGGCGTAGGACTCGTCGCGGCCCCAAGGATCGGGCACCATCGTGATGGGGAATCTCAGATATTTTTCCAGCATCTCCGGGTCGGGCATGTTGAGGGGCACCTTCCGGAACACATCGTAGTCGTCCCAGCTGTATATAAAACGGACATTTTTGCCGAGGTCCCGCAGCGCACGCACGACGAGCTCGACGGAGATCATCTCGCGGAAATTGCCGACGTGCACGGTGCCGGACGGCGTGATGCCGGATGCGCAGGTGTAGAGGTCCTTGTCTCCCCAGGTTTTGATGATTGTTTCGGCTGTCTGGTCAGCCCAGTGAATGGTCTTCTTCTGTTCCATAATTCGCGAGTATAGCGATTTTTATGCACTTGTGAAATAGCGTGGAGGAGCCGCGGCGCGGGGCGGCGGGGACCCACTTCATTCCGCGAAGACGCCGTTCTCCATCACGAGAATCTCTTCGCCGCCCGGCATGAGGAGCACGACCGTGGGCGACTTTACGAGCCCGTCGAGATGGATGAGGGCGGGCGCGTCCTCGTCGTAGTTCGCTCCTATCGCAAAGTGAATGGTGCCCAGGACTTTTTCGTCTTCGAGCATGTTGCCGCCGATGCGCGCCGCCGGATTGAGGCCGATGCCGAATTCGCCCAGATGCCGCGCGTTGGTGCCGTAGGAGAGAGCGAGCTCGGGATCCATCCCCTGTTCGCGGACGAGGGTTGATGCCATGTTGAGGCCGTACATCAAGGCTTTTTCGAGCCTGCGGGCCTCTTCGCCGCCCTCGATGCCCAGCATGTAGCCGCCTTTCACGGTGCAGACGATGGGCGTCCGGATCACGATGTCGCCGCCGATGTCGGAGATCGAGCCGTCGAAGACGATGGTCCCCTCGGCGGATTTTACTGCCGGAGAGAGGAACACTTCGCCGGCCGGAAGGTTGCCGCCCTTCCCCGCGCTGCGGAAGTCGCCGTCGTCGCGCATCGCCTTTCTGTCGAGGGCGCTGAAGCTGATGTCGGTGCCCGCCGGACTTCGGACCATGATGGCCGACGCCTCGTTCAGCAGGGCTTCCAGCCTGTCGGCCGCGTCGCGCATCGCCGCATAGTCGACAGGGACAGCGCGGAGGAACATGTCGCTGGTGATGCCGGGAGTCCACACGGCCCGCAGCGCCTGCATGCCGTGCAGAAGATAGTTGAAGATGTGATCGTACGAGCGGCCGTCGGCCCCGACGAGCGCTGCGGCGAGCCGCGCCCTGTCTTTCCCGAGTTTCTCCGCCGAGATCGAAAGGATGACGTCGGGAGACGCCTCGATCCCGCGGATGACATCGTCCTCGGCGAAGTCGCCTTGAGTCTTTACGGGCTGGTAGAGGAGCTCCGCCCGGGCGCCCATGGCCATGGCCTCTTCATACAGCGCCCCGGCGATCTCGGCCTGCTCTGTGCCGGGATTCGTGACGATGAGGACTTTTTCCGATTTCTTGAGCTCGAGACACCGGGAGAGCGCGATATGCGCAGTTTCGGAGAGGGAATGCATGGAGCTTACTCCTGCCGCCGCTTGAAATCCATGACCCGCGAGCTTGGGGCTATGTCCCAGCCGTCGGTCTCCCCACGCGCAAAGTAGTGCCACGCGATGCCGGCGACCATCGCGCCGTTGTCGCCGCACAGCGGCAGGGGCGGAAAATACACGCGGAGCTCATCTTTCTTCGCAAGTTCGCGCCTCAGGTAGGCATTGGCCGCGACGCCCCCGCCCGCGACGACAGTCCGGATGCCGGTGTCGCGCACGGCCCTGTACAGGCGCGAGAGAAGGGTCTCTATCGCGGTCTTCCGAAAGCTCGCGGCGATGTTCTCCGGACTGGCCGCGGCGCCGGGCTGCAGATACGACGGCAGATGATGGATCACCGCGGTTTTCAAGCCTGAGTAGGAGACGTCGTAGCGGTGCTCGCCCTTGTGCAGCGAGGGTAGGGGGAATCTGAACGCGCGCTCGTCCCCCTTTTCCGCGAGCTGGTCGATGACGAGTCCGCCCGGATAGCCGAAGCCGTAGAACTTCGCCACCTTGTCGAAGGCCTCTCCCGCCGCGTCGTCGATCGTCGTGCCCAGAACCGTGATTTTGTCGAAATCATCGGCCCGGCAGATGATCGTGTGGCCCCCCGACACGAGGAGCCCCAAAAACGGATATTCGATAGGCTCTACGAGCTGCGGCGCATACAGGTGCGCGAGCATGTGGTTTACGCCCTTGAAGGGCAGATTGCGCGACCATGCGAGGGCTTTTGCAAACGAGAGCCCCACCGCCAGAGAACCGATGAGGCCCGGCCTGGCCGTGGCCGCGACGCCGTCGATCGACCCGGCGTCGAGCCCTGCGTCCGAGAGCGCGCGTTTGACCGCCCCCATGATCCACTCGATGTGGGCGCGGCTGGCTATCTCCGGTACGACCCCCTGATACCGCTCGTGGAGGGGGATCTGCGTCATGACGACATTCGAGAGGATGCGCCGCCCGTCTTCGACAACGGCGACCGCACACTCATCGCAGGAAGTCTCAATTCCCAGAATCCGCATGCCCTGAGTTCTCTTCGGCCTGCATCTGCATGTATTCTCGTATGGTCGAGAGCGAATACCCCTCTTCGACCAGCTCCGGATAGATTTCCATCAAAGTGGCGGCGAGGTTGGACGACCACACGTGGCCGATCATCACCGCGGCGCTGTTTTTCCGCGCTATGCGCTTGCCCTCGTCGATCGCCGCGAGGATCGATTCGCGGTCGGTATTATTGTCGAGAAACACATTTCGCTCCATATATGACGTTCCCAGTTCCTTGCACAGCTGCACAGTTGCGGTCCCCGGCGCCGTGAGAGAATCAAGATAATACATGCCACGCTCTTTGACAAGTTTCAGGATGGGTCTCATCGCTCTCTCGTCCCGGGTCACGGCCGAGCCCATATGGTTGTTCATTCCCACGGGAGGATAGGGGAGGCTGTCGATGTTCTCCGCCACCGTTTTTTCAATTGCCGCCTCGTCCATCGAAAGATAGACCGCATGCGGGCCAGGATCGTTGCCTCCCAGTGCCTCCATGGGCTGGTGGAGGATGAGCTCTTTGCCCGCATCGCGGATGGCGAGCGCGGAGTCGGTGCTGTGGACAAGCTGCGGAAGCACCGCGAAGGTGATGGGGAAGGGCAGCTTCAGAAAAGGCCTGAGCTCGTCGATGCTGTAGCCTACGTCGTCGATCACGATGATGAGGGCGGGGTGTCCCGTGACTTTTGGAACTTCCTTCTGGGGCTCTTGAAGCCGCGCAAGTCGTGCATCTCCCGTGGCTTCTCCCAGGGGAGCTGCACGCGAGTCACCGGCAGGCGCAGAGCCTGAAAGCGGCTGAGCCCCCTCTCCCTCTTCATTCGGGGAAATCACTTTCAGGTCCTCATATCCCGGGGGGAGTTCGATCACATACTCCGGTGTGCCATAGGGACTTTTTTGGGTTTTTTGCGATGATTCTTTGGGCGTACAGGAATTTATTATCGCGAAGGCTGCAAATGCCGCGAGAGCGGCGCTCGCCAGGATGAGCACATACGAAAAGCCCTGATGACCATGTTTTTTTCTCACGGAGCTATGGTACCTTGAACGGCAGCGTTCATCAAGGCGAGTGTGCATAAAAATCGAGCGGCGCAGTGGTCAGGAGGAACCACCGCGCCGCCCTGTGCTATGCGGTCAGACCCACCCTCGCTGCCGTGTGCCACAGCGACTGCAGCGCTTTTTTTTCGATGTGCCGCACGGTTTCCGCCGAACAGCCGACCACCGAGCCCACCGCTTTCAGCGATTGCTCGCGCCCGCTGCCAAGCCCGAACCGCCTCGATACCACCTCCCTTTCCCGCATGGGAAGTGTCGACAGAAGCCAGGAGCTCTGCCATGCGATGTTCGATTTTTCGATCTCCCGCTCCGGGTTGTAGCGCCAGTCTTCGTACACATCGAGGACAGAGAGCTCATCTTCGCCGGCCTGTTCCAGCGCCACGGGCTGGTCCCCCATATGGAGAATGGCGGAGACTTCAGCCTCGCTGCAGCCCATCTCCTGCGCGACTTCTTCCTCCGTAGGAGTCCTGGATATTTCGAGGCTCTTGCGCATTTTGATGGCATTGATCCGCCGCAGCGCGTCTTCCTTCCGGTGCGGCAGGCGAATCTGGCGGCCCGTGTTCACCAGGGAGCGCGAGATGGACTGGCGGATCCACCAGACGGCGTACGTTGCGAATTTGACATTCTTGCCGGCATCGAAACGCTCAGCGGCCTTCACAAGTCCGATATTGCCTTCCTGAATCAAGTCCAGAAGTGAATGTGGCGGACTCCACAGTGATTTCGCGATGCGGACCACGAGGCGCAAATTGCCTTCCACGAGACGTTTGAGGGCGGCCTTGTCCCCCTTTGCGATTTTTCCGGCCAATATTGCTTCCTCTTGTCGGCTCACAAGAGGGATTTTGCGAATTGAATCAAAATAGAGCTCGAGGCTCTCATCGCTGTCGGCGGCGGTCATGATATTCCTCCCAAGATAGTTCTCGAAAGAATAGTCAGCAAACCGCGTGCCAAAATGAGGCTGCTGTTTTTAACAATTTATATATTTATATAATACAAATAATTATTATGATCGATCTCTCGGAGGCAGAGGGCTTTGTACAGTGGGCAGGTGCCCGAATGTATGATAAAAGACAATTTTTGAAAGAGGAAGTGTCTACAAAATAAGACAGCGCCCTTGGCTTCGCCGGCCTACTGCCTTATTTGACTCACTGGAGGTATTTCCGCGGATCCACCGCCTGGCCGTTGCGGAACATGCCAAAGTGGAGGTGGGGCCCCGTGCTCTGGCCGGTGTTGCCTGATCGGCCGATCACTTCTCCCTGGTTCACGCTCGCTCCTTTGCGGGTGAGGATCGTGTCGAGGTGGGCGTAGAGCGACTGATAGCCGTCGGCATGCCGGATTATCACATAGTTGCCGAACACCGCATTGTAGCCTGTGTCGGCGACTTTGCCTTCACGGGTGGCTTTGACGGGGGTGCCGCGATTGACGACGATATCGATCGCTGAATGGAATGTCCTTTGCCCGCTGAAAGGATTGATGCGGTAGCCGAAGGGCGAGGAGATGGGACCGCGGGCCGGCCAGATGAAGGTTTCGCCGTAGAAATCGCGCAGCACCGAAGCGCTGAGTTTCGCACTGGGTATAAAGAGCCGGTCTCCCGCCCGAATCGTCGATGAGGAAATGTTGTTCGCGTCGGCGATGCGCGTCATGTCTACACCATAGGCTCTCGAGATGACCGACAGATTTTCGTTCCTTTTAACAGTATGGTACACGCCGTTCATATTGGGCACTTTCAGGGTTTTGCTGGCCACAAGCTGGTTTTTTGAACTGAGATTGTTCGCCGAAATGATCGTGTCCTCGCGGAGACCGAACTGGCGCGCTATGGTCTGCAGGGTGTCGCCCCTGCGCACGGTATATGTTCTCTCAACAAGGAGGGAGGGGAGCGGCGGAAGGGCCGTATCGCCGCTCGGCGGTGCCGAAGGCTCGGGTTCAAGCATGGCCATGAGCGCTTCCTGGGCCGAGTCCTCGTCGGGCAGAGAAATGACGGGATAAGAATGCGAGGTGAGGGAGGCAACGAGCATGCCCGCGCCGCCTATTGAAAAAATGATCGTGGTGGCAATGAGCGCGCGCAGCAAAGTTTTCCGGCTGGGTTTTATCGGCAGGCGGACACGGATGGGCGTTTTATTTTTAGGCGTTTTATTCTTAACGAGTCTGAGCTCTGGAGGCTCTTCATATGTATACGTAAGGGCGGCCGGCGAGAAGAGCGGGCCGCTGAAGAGGGGTTCCGGAGCTGTTTTGTTGGAGGGCTTCCTTTTCTTCCTTTCCTGGGGGGTTCTTCCGAAAAGACCGGGACGTTTTTTATCCTTCAGGTCTTTGTGGGGCTTTGCAGGCGTCTTCACAATGAGGTTTTCGCCCGACAATACGGAGACAAGTGGTTTGTTGAGGACCTTATCCGCCTCGAGCACGGCATCTTCCGACTGATAAAGTGAGTTCATCGCACCTTTTGTATCGGCAGATATAAGCCGATAATTTAACCTAAGCTGTCGGAAATCTGAATGCAAGAGGTAGAAAGAGGAATTTTCGAATGAACGGGGCAGTTCGACACAGGAAGAAAAAGCTCGACAGCACTGCAGTGACCGTCATTCTTGTCGTCGTCGCGGCCATCGCCGTGAGGATCTTCGTCCTCGATGCGGCAGTAGTGGAAGGAAAATCGATGCTGCCGCATTACCGGAATGGGAAAGTGGTGCTGATTCTGAAGGCAGCGTATGGAATCCGGGGTTTCTGGGGAAACTATGTGGTGCGCTGGAGATATCCTCTGCCGGGAGATGTCGTCGCCGCGCTGCGCCCCGATTCTCAGGACATGGTGATAAAGAGAATCGGAGAGATCCGTGGCGGCAGGGACTCGCCCGAATATTTTCTGATCGGGGACAATGGCATTGAGTCCATCGATTCGAGAGATTTTGGCCTTGTGCCTTTTGACGCAATTGTAGGGAAGGTCATTCCCCAGAGGTAATGGATGGAGAATTACGCGCAGGCTCGCTTTCATCGGAGAATTGTCGCCCTCGTTGTCGTGCTTGCCATATTCGCAGCCGTGGTATTCGTGCGGTATGCGGCGCTGGCCTTCGAAGGCCCCGACAGCACCGCCGTCGCCGAGAATACACCAGTTGAGCGCGGAAGGATTCTCGACAGAAACGGCAAGGTGCTCGCCTTCGATATCCCCAAATTCAACATCGCAATCCGCAAAAATGAAATCGATCCGTATCGGATTACCGAAGACTTGGGTCTTGTCGCCCGCGCTCTCAATGTCAACGCCGCTACCCTGGAGCAAAAGATCCGCGAGTCCAGCCAGAATTTTGTGTACCTTGCCAAAAGGCTCGACGTCGATAAGGTAAAACCGCTGCAGGAAAAACAGGACAAGGGGCAGCTGGCGGGTTTTGTGCTGGAAGAGGTGAATGGCCGGATTTATCCCGAGGGGAGGCTGGCATCGCATCTCCTGGGCTTCACCGGAGAGGGCAACAGGGGCCTCGAGGGGATTGAATACAAATACAATACTGCGCTTGCAGGCACAGATGGCGACAAAGCCCGCGGCAACGATGTCTACCTCACCATCGATGCGCGCCTGCAGTATGCCCTGGAACAGATATCGCGCAAGGCGATGAGCGACAACAAGGCCGAGTCGCTCTTCATGATGGCCATGGATGTCAACAGCGGGGAAGTGCTCGCGTACGTCCAGATGCCCGATTTCGATCCGAACAATTTCGGGAATTTCAAAGAGTCGGAGCGCGAAGACCGGTTGTCCGTGTACTCGTATGAGCCGGGGAGCGTCTTCAAGATTTTTTCGATGGCGTCGATACTGGACGCAGGGCTCATTACGCCAAAGACGATGTTCAACTGCGACGGCGCATACCGTAAAATACTTCCATCCGGAGAGCAGATAGTCATAAAAGATCTGCATCCGTATGGCATGCTGGATTTGGCCGGTATTCTGGCAAAGAGCAGCAACGCCGGCGCAGGCTACGCCTCGGACCGGATGTCGGAGAGCGAATTCTACTCGCATATCCTGAATTTCGGCTTTTCCGAGAAGACAGGGATAGGTTCTCCTGGCGAGAACCCCGGCAGCCTCCGGGAGCCGGCAAAATGGTCCGCGCGCACAAAGCCCACGGTGGCGATCGGGCAGGAGATTCGCGTCACGGCGCTGCAGATGATCACCGCGGCGTCGGCAATGGCCAATGGCGGCATCCTGCTGAAGCCCGACACCGTGATGCGCATCGAAGATGCCGACGGCAAAGCCCTCTATTCGCACGAGACCGTCGCCGTGCGGCGGGTCATTTCACCTGAAACATCGAGGGCAATCCTCACCGCCATGGAGTCGGCGGCCAGCCTTGAGGGCACGGGCTGGCGCGCAAAGGTGTCCGATGTGCGCATGGCGGTAAAGACCGGGACCGCCCAGATGATCGATTCCAAGACAAGGGCCTATTCGGATACCGACTATATCGCGAGCACGCTCGGCATACTCCCCGCGGACAATCCGAAAATAGCGGTCTATGTCGCGATCGTGAAGCCGAAGGGCGAATCCTACCTCGGGGGCCAGATTGCGGCACCCATACTCCGGGATGCAGCCGAGTCCGCCATCGACATCCTCGGTTTGCCGCGCGGGAAGAGCCAGAACACAAGCCATGGAGGACTCGTGACGATTCAGGAACCGGCGCCCGCGGTGGTCGGTACGAAGATGCCCGACCTGACAGGCTTTTCCAAACGTCAGCTTCTGCCCCTCCTTTTGCGCAGCGATCTCGAAGTCCGGCTCACCGGCGACGGGTATGTCGTTGCCCAGTCGCCCCCTGTCGGCACCGCGGTGGAGGCTGGCACAAGAATAGTGCTTCGGCTACAATAGACACCCAGAATATTTCTGTCTGAGGTGTACACCATGACAAGAGAACAGGCCGTTGTCCTGTGGAGACAGTGGAATTCCGATGAATCGCTGTGGCGCCATGCCCTCTCGGTTGAGGCCGCGATGCGCCACTTTGCGAGAAAATACGGGGAAGACGAAGAATATTGGGGTCTCGTGGGACTTCTGCACGATGTCGATTATGAGAAATACCCGGAGGAGCATCTTCGCCATGCGCGGGAGATTCTCGGCTCCGCCGGTTTTGACGACGCATTCATCCATTCGGTCGAAAGCCACGGATGGGGCATCTGCATCGACGTCGAGCCCACCCACGTCATGGAGAAAGTGCTCTTTGCCACCGATGAGCTGACGGGCTTCATAGCCGCCTGCGCCTATGTGCGGCCCTCGCGCAGCGTGCTGGACATGGAGGTGAAGTCGGTGAAGAAAAAATGGGGCTCGGCGGCCTTTGCCGCGGGCGTACGCAGAAACATCATTGAACAGGGCGCACAGATGCTCGGCATTCCCCTCGAAGAGCTCATCGGCGAAACGATTCTGGCACTGCGGGAGGCCGCAGCCGAAACAGGACTCAAGGGAAACCTGTAATTCTATATATGGAAAGATCGTATGCTTGAGAAAATTTCCGAAACATTCACCGACGTATTCCGGAGCATAAGCGGCAAAGCCTCGATTTCGGAGAAAAATGTCGAGGATGCGCTCGAGCGCATAAAGATCGCGCTGCTCGAGGCCGATGTCAACGTCCGGGTCGTCCGGCGCTTTATCAACGGGGCGCTGGAGGAGGCCAAGGGCGAAAAAGTGCTCCGCTCGGTGACGCCGGGCCAACAGTTCGTAAAAATTGTCTATGACCGTATGGTGGCACTCCTCGGCGACGAGAGGCAGGACCTCGCGCTCAAGGGCACGGACACCCAGAGCGTCATCCTCCTCCTCGGCCTTCAGGGCTCGGGAAAGACGACCACGGCAGCCAAGCTCGCCAGTCTCCTCAAAAAGCGGGGACGCAAGGTACTGCTTGCGGCCTGCGACCTCGTGAGACCGGCCGCCGCCGAACAGCTCGCGGTGCTGGCAACTCAGGTGGGCGTCGATATCTCCCGCGAGGATGTCAGGGACCCTGTGCTGGTGGCGCGCAACGCCCTGGCGCGCGCGCGCCGCGAAGGCCACGACCTTATCATCGTCGACACCGCGGGCCGCCTCCAGATCGACGAGCCCCTCATGCAGGAACTCGCGCGCATCCGCGATGCCCTCTCGCCGGTCGAGAGCCTCCTCGTCGCGGACGCCATGACAGGCCAGTCGGCGGTCGACATCGCGAAGGCCTTCGACGAAAAGATCGGCGTGACTGGCGTCATCCTCACGAAATTCGATTCGGACACCCGGGGCGGCGCGGCGCTTTCGCTCAAGTCCATCACCGGCAAGGCGATCAAGTTCATCGGCGTCAGCGAGCGGATCGACGGCCTTGAGCCCTTCTATCCCGACAGGATCGCCAACCGCATCCTGGGCATGGGCGACATCGTGTCGCTCGTCGAAAAGGCCCAGGAGGTGTACGACCAGAAAGAGGCCGCCGAACTGGAGCGCAAGATAAGCCAGGAAACCTTCACGCTCGAGGATTACCTCGATCAGATCCGCAAGGTGAAGAAGATGGGCTCCGTGAAGTCCATGCTGGAGATGATCCCGGGTCTTGCGGGCCAGGTGGACGAGGACCGCATCGACCTCCAGGAGATGAAGTACGAAGAGGCGATACTCTTGTCCATGACCAAAAAGGAGCGCCAGAACCACCTCATTGTCGGCCCTTCCCGGCGGAGCCGCATCGCACGAGGTTCGGGCACCTCGGTCGCGGAGGTCAACAGACTCCTCAAGAAGTTCGAGAAATCCAGGACAATGATGAAGAAGATGGTCAAGAACAAGGGCGCGATGGCGAAGATGTTCGGCGGCAAGCCATAGGCAACGACGATTTCAGGCGCGTGCGCCCGACAGACCACTTTACATGTTCTGAGGATTCCGCTATAGTGCATCGACTATATTCTGTGGAGACAACTATGTCGAGAGTTTGTGAAATCTGCGGTAAAGGGACCCTTTTCGGAAATAACGTGTCGCACGCGAAGAACCGCACGCGCAGAACCTGGTATCCCAACCTCATTGAACTTCGTACCATTGAGAACGGGACTATACGCCGCATGAAAGTCTGCGCCCGCTGCCTCAAATCCGGAAAAGTAGAGAAGTACGTGTAATTTCCCATTGGTTGCGAGTAGTGTGCCATGAATCATGGGGCATGAAAGGACCACACCGAAAGCCGCCCCGGAGGGCGGCTTTTTCTTTTTCCATATGCGATTAGCGTATCACTTCTTTTTCATTTTGATGGGCATGCGCGCTACAGACGCATGCCTTCCATGCCGATACAATAATGAATCAGTATCTGTATCTGTATCTGTGGAAAGGGTTCATCATGGGCTGTGCAAAGTGTTCGATCACGAAGGTGTTGCTGTTCTCGGTGCTCACGTGTGCGGTGCTCCCGTCTCTGGCGGGGGCGACGGAGCCTTTTCCTTATCGAC
>Ga0228535_1001979_pt1 | contig 23767 bp, 18 predicted proteins | sample SJ1metagenome_FD_168457 | JGI IMG/M metagenome (GOLD analysis project Ga0228535, IMG submission 168457) | Enriched culture of PCE-dechlorinating microbial communities from Ithaca, New York, USA - SJ1 | ecosystem: Engineered > Modeled > Simulated communities (microbial... > Unclassified | place... | reverse complement strand
GCCGTTCCGCCAAGACGTCCTGCTTTTTCCGCAAGGACGACCGAAATTCCCGGAGATGAGGCGGCCCATGCCGCCGCTGTTCCGGCGGAACCGCCCCCGAGAACCAGGATATCGCAGCACAGGGTGGAGGAAGCTGTTTTCACTGGAATCACTCCGGTCTTTGAAAATTTTTATCATTGTATGTCTCCCGGCCCCGGGGAACAAGGGGTGCGCCTTGAGAGAGAAAAGGGAGGAAAGTTTATGTTCCAGGAGAAAAAAGATTCCATGAAACGGCATTTTGTACTATGATAACAGATTGTAAGAATGCGTGAGCCTTGCCATACCTTTGCAGGAGGCGAATGCGCCATGGCAAAAGTACCGCCGGAAAACCACCGCCTGACCGAAGGGGCTCCCCTGAACGGAACCGGAGCCTCCTCCCGGGGATTCAGCGCCCCCGGCGGGGACGTGGATTTCCGTACTCTTTTCGAAACTTCCTCCGATGCCATGCTGGTTCTCTCGGGCGGTCGGTTCATGGAATGCAATCCGGCGGCCCTTGCCCTTTTCAGGGCGGATTGTCCGGAAGACATACTGGAAAAGTCTCCTTCTGAACTGTCCCCTTTCCTTCAGCCGGACGGCATGCCCTCGGCGAAGAAGGAGACGGAACTTCTCCAGGCGGCCCGCGGATCAGGCTCCGCAGCCTTCGAATGGCTTCACTTCACAAAAAGGGGCGATCCCCTCTCAGTGGAGGCAAGACTCTCCCTGTGCGGTTCCGGGAATGGAGAGACCTGTCTCGTCGTTCTTCGGGACATCACCCGGAGAAAAATGAAGGACCGGTGGATCGAAAGCCTGTCGTCCACCCTGCCGGGAATGCTCTTCCAGGTGAAGCTGGACCCTTCGGGGGAAAAGCGGATGGTCTGTTTCGGGGGAACCCTCGCCCCCCACTTCGGCTTTCTTCCCGAACATGCCCGGATCGTCAGGGAGGAGTTTTTCCGGAACATTTCCCCCGGCGACCTTCCCCGCGTCATCGGTACCTTTGATGAAGCCATGGAAAACCGGTGCGCATGGAAGTGCGATTTCCGCCTCGACCTGCCCCAGGGGGGGCCGTTTTTGCGTCGCGGGGACCACTCCGCCGACGGGGGAGCCGGACGGCAGCCTCCTGTGGCACGGGTTTCTCGCGGATGTGACGGAGCGGAAGGACCTCGAGGAACGGCTGAAGGACCAGCTCGAGCTCCAGGAGCAGATCTTCGCCACCATCCCCGTGCCCCTTGTCCTCAAGGATCATCATTCCCGGTTCCTCCAGGTCAACGAGGCTTTCGCCGATTTTGTGAACAAGCCCGGGGGGAGATCCTGGGGAAGGGACCTTACGAGGTCTTCGGGCCGGAACTGGCCGAGCTGGTTTTCCGGGAGGACCGGGAAATTCTCCGGACAGGCGAGACGAAGATGGACCTCGAGCGCAGGGTACAGGACGGGCACGGCCGCCTCATGTGGCTGAAATCCTGCAAGGGACCCATACGGAACAGCCGGGGGGAGGTCGTGGGCATTGTGGGGGGCAACATGGACATCACCGCCGTGAAGGATGCGGAGGAAGCCCCGAGGGAGAGCGAGGCCCGGTGGAAGTTCGCCCTGGAGGGAGCCGGCGCCGGAGTATGGGACCTCAACGTGCAGAGCGGCGACATCTTCTTTTCAAAACAATGGAAGGCTCTGCTCGGCTATGAAGACCACGAAATACGGAATTGCCTTGAGGAATGGAAGAGGCTGATCCATCCCGAAGACGCGGAAGCGACCTTCCGGCAGATCGAGCTTACCCATGAGGAGAATCTGGACGTCTGCACCGCCGAGTTCCGGATGAAGAGGAAGGACGGGGAGTGGGCGTGGATTCTCGGCATGGGGAAAGTGGTGGAACGGGACGCGAACGGGAAGCCGCTCCGGGTGATCGGCACCCACACGGACATCACCGAGAGGAAGAACGCCGAAAGGATTATCTTCCACCAGGCCACTCATGACGCCCTCACCGACCTGGCCAACAGGTCCCTGTTCAACGACCGGCTCGGGATGGCCATGGCCGAGGCCAGACGGTGCAGAAAAAAAGTCGGGGTCATCTTTCTCGACCTGGACAATTTCAAGAAAGTGAACGACGCCCTGAGGCATTCCGCAGGGGATCTGCTGCTTGTCAGCGCCGCGGAGAGGATGCGGCGTACCCTCAGGGATACGGATACCCTGGCCAGGATCGGGGGGGATGAGTTTGCCTTTCTTTTCCCCCTGGTGGATGAGCGGGCCGATATGGAGGCCGTGGCGGACCGGATTCTGGAAACACTCTCGGTACCGTTTCCGATTGAGGGGCGGGAGTTCGCCATTTCAGGCAGCCCGGGGATCTGCCTCTTTCCGGACGACGGGGACGACGCCCGGACGCTCTTGAAGAGGTCCGACATGGCAATGTACGAGGCAAAGAGGGCAGGAAAGAACACCTGGCGCAACTGGACGGGATTCCCCTGTTCCTCCAGAGGGTAAACTTGCAGGAAGAAAGGATGAATAATCATGTTTCCGTCATTCAGCTATGAAATGCCCACACGGGTGGAGTTCGGCCGGGGGGCGGCGCTCCGGACGGGGGAGGAGGCCGGAAGGATCGGCGGAACGAGGGTTCTGCTCATCTCCGACGAAGGGGTCCGCAGGGCGGGACTGCTCGACCGCGTCACCGGGAGCCTTGACCGTGCTTCCGTTCCCTGGGAGCTGTTTCTCGACGTGGAGCCCAACCCGAAAGACCGGAATGTTCATGCCGCGGCTGCCGCAGTGTCCGAAAGCGGGGCGGACTGTCTCGTGGCGGTGGGGGGAGGCAGCCCCATAGACTGCGCCAAGGCCGTGGCCATAGTGGCTGCGGCGGGCGGCAAAGTCAGGGAGTACGAAGGGCGCTTCAAAACCTCCGTGGTTCCCCTTCCGATCATCGCCGTGCCGACCACGGCGGGGACGGCGAGCGAGCTGACCTTCGGCTCCGTCATCACCGACACGGCGGTGAAATTCAAGTTCACCGTAAAGAGTCCCATGCTGGCCCCGAAGGTGGCCCTGGCGGATCCTGAAATGACGGCCACCATGCCCAGGAGCCTCACCGCCTTCACGGGGATGGACGCCCTGACCCACGCCATCGAAGCCTACACCTGCCGGGCCGCCACGCCCTTTTCCGACGCTCCCGCCATAGTGGCCATGGAGCTCATCGGGAAGTATCTCCGCAGGGCCTGGAAGGACGGTTCCGACATGGAGGCCAGGGAGGGGATGCTCCTCGGGAGCCTCCTCGCCGGGGTGGCCTTCAGCCATTCCGACGTGGCGGCGGTCCACTGCCTCGCCGAGGCCCTGGGCGCACTGTACGACGCTCCTCACGGAGCCTGCAACTCCATCGCCCTTCCGGCCATAATGGAGTTTTCCATGGATGCCTGCGTGGAGCGGTACGCACGGGTTGCCGCCTGTCTCGGCCTGGCCTTCTCCACCCCCCGGGAGGGGGCGGAGAAGGCCGTGGAGGAAGTGAAGCGGATGGCCATGGATCTTGAACTGCCTTCCCTCTCGGTCTTCGGCGTCAGGGAGGAGGATTTCGACGAAATAGCAGCGAAATCGGAGGCCAACTCTTCGAACCCCGACAACCCGAAGATCATGAAAAAGGACGACTATATCGCCGTTCTCCGGAAGCTCACGGGAAAATAGCGCCGGAGCGGAAAAGACGGCGTGTCGAAAAGAAAAGAACGGCCCGGGGCGGAAAAGCTCCGGGCCGTTCTCACGACGACGGGGCGGCGCCGTTATCTCCTGGGCGGTTCCCAGCGCTTCGCCATGTTCTGGGTCAGGCGGTCGATGACGATGGCCAGGAACACCACGCTCATGCCCGCTTCGAATCCCCTCCCCACGTCGATGCGGTTGATGGAAAGCAGGACTTCCTGCCCGAGGCCCCGGGCGCCGATCATGGAGGAGATGACCACCATGGCCAGGGCCATCATGGTCGTCTGGTTCACCCCTGTCAGGATGCTCGGCATGGCGAGAGGAAGCCGGACCTCCTTCAGGAGCTGCCACCGCGTGGCGCCGTAGGCCAGGGCCGCTTCCTCCACGGGCTTGGGCACCTGGTTCAGCCCCAGGGCCGTGAGGCGGATCACCGGGGGAAGGGCGTAGATAAGGGTGGCAAGCACCGCCGGGACCTTGCCGAGGCCGAAGAACATCATCGCAGGGATCAGGTAGACGAAGCTCGGCATGGTCTGCATCCCGTCCAGTACCGGGCGAAGCACCACGGCCACGAGCTTCAGTTCCGCCATGAGCACGCCGAGGGGCAGTCCGATGACCAGTGCCATGAGGACGGCGGTGATGATCACGGACAGGCTTTCAATGGCCATCGGCCAGAGGCCGAACATACCGATGACGAAGGGCAGCGACGCCAGGACCGCCGACGCGGCGAGCCTCTTCGAGGAGTACCAGCTCAGCAGGAACACCGCCGCTATGTAGGCCCACCATGGAATGAAGGAAAGCACCGAATTGACACCGAGGAGGAACGAGAGAATCCCGCCGGATATGGAATCGAACACGGGACCGTAGGCCTCGATGAGATAGTTGATGAAATCGTTCACCGGACCCGCCACATGGTACCGGAACGCTTCAGGAAACATGGGGGGTTCCCTCCTTTCCTGTCCTGCCTTTCGCCATGGCCTCTTCGGCCCGTCTCATGTGCTCCCGTTCGTCGCTGACGAACCGGGCGACGTACTCATCGGCCGGATTCGCTATGACTTCGTCCGGGGACCCCACCTGGACGATCTCTCCATTTTTCATGATGGCCATGCGGTCGCCCATGCGGAGCGCCTCGGAAAGATCGTGGGTCACGAAGAATATGGTCTTGTGCATGACTTTCTGCAGGTGGATCATCTCGTCCTGCAGCTCCCGCCGGATGAGGGGGTCCAGGCCGCTGAAGGGTTCGTCCATGAGCAGGATCGGGGCGTCCATGACAAGGGCCCGGGCGATGCCCACTCGCTGCCGCATGCCCCCGCTCAGCGAGGCGGGGTAGTAGTTCTCCCACCCCTTGAGCCCCACCCTGTGGAGGGCCTCCGCCGCCTTTTCCTTCCGATTTCCTTTGTCGTCTCCCCGGAGCTTCAGGCCGAAAGCGACGTTGTCGAGGACAGTCCTGTGAGGCAGCAGGCCGTAGTGCTGGAAGACCATGGCTATCCTTTCCCTGCGGAAACTGACCAGCTGTCTCTTGCTCATGGCCGTGACATTCTCTCCGTTGATGATGATCTCGCCGGACGTTGGTTCCACGAGGCGGAGGAGGCAGCGGATGAGGGTCGATTTTCCGCTGCCCGAGAGGCCCATGATGATGAACGTTTCTCCCTGCCTGATTTCCAGGGAGACGTGTTTCATCGCCACCACGGCGTCCTCTCCCCTGTCAAGTTCCTCCACGAGTTCTTCGTTCTCCACGTCCGAGGAGGAGACGGTCATGCCCTTCTTCCGGGTGTAGATTTTCCACAGGTCCCGGATCAGAATGGCTTCGCCGCCCGGCGAAGGACCGTCCAAAACTATTTTTCCTCCTTCAGCGCCGAGGATACTTTTTCGGCCACATCGGAGGGGACCCAGGCCGTCCAGACGTCCTCGTAGTTCTTCAGGAACCAGACGGCGGCCTTCTGCGTATCGGCCTTCTCGTCGAACATGAATCCGAGGACCTTGTTATTCTGCTCGAGGGTGGTGGTGTAGTTCCTCAAAAATGAGGCGATGTCGGGATTGGCCTCCACGAACTTCGCGTTGGCGACCACGAGGACGCGAACCGAAGGGATGGCGCAGGCGTACAGGTTTTCGTCGTTCCAGAGCTTTTCATCGTAGGGCGGCTCTTCGAGCCTGGTCATGTCGAGAAGTCCCATGACCCACGTAGGTTCCCAGTAATAGGCCAGAACCGGTTCCCCGCGGTCGTAGGCTCTCTTGATGGCGGCCGAAAGGGCTGTTTCCGAGCCCGCGGAAAATGCGTCGTAGTGCTTGTCCAGCCCGTAGCCCCTGATCTTCATCTCGTTGATGGAGGTCACCTTCCACCCTGCCGGGCCGTTGAGAAGGCGTCCTTTTTTGGGGTTTTCGGGGTCTTTGAAGAGTTCCCGGTACTTCGGAAGGTCGGCCACGGATTTCAGGTCCGGTGCGACCGGCTTTATGCCCCGCTTTTCGTCCCCCTTGATCACGTATGTCGGGACATACCATCCCTGGGGAGCGTCGGGGAAATTCGTCCCGAGGCTCACCATCTTCCCGCTTTTTGTCGTCTTCTCCCAGAACTCGAGGAGGTTGTCGACCCACCCCTCCATGGAGAAGTCGGCGTCGCCGCGCTCCATGCCCATGAATCCGGGAAGGGATTCGGCAAAGATGAAGTCCGTTTCCCTGCCGTATCCTTTTTCGATGATGTAGGCGGCGACCCGGTTATGGACCTGGACGCTGTCCCAGCTGAAATCGACCAGCGTCACCGGGCGGGCGGCGGCCATTCCGGGCAGGGCGGTGGCAAGGCGCAGGACGGCAAGGACAAGCGCAAAAGTGGTTCGCATTTTCATGCAAATACCTCCTGGAATAAATTGGAATAATGGATGCTGAATGAGAGTTGCATCCGCAGAGAAAAATAGACTTTTTCTCTGATTGGAAATTTACATTGTCTGATTAAAACTCAAGGCGCACAATTTGTCAAGAAAGATAATTCTGGATTGTATATTTCATCTTTCCCCCTGTGGAAGAACCGGCACCATGGGGTATACTGATACACTATCCTGATGATGCAAAGGAGGCAGCGGAACGAGAAACGTCGTGAACGGCATGAAGGGGTACTATGAGCGGGGGATGGAATTTCTTTTCAGGCTGATCGACGAATGCCCGGACAACCTCTGGACGAAAAAGGGCGGCGGTTTCTTTTACTGGCAGCAGGCGTACCATGCCTTTTACTGCGTGGATTTCTTCCTTCTCCCGCCGGACGGGGAGATGGCGGATACGCCCTATGGCAGAGCCGTGGCCATGTTCAGCGAAGTTCCTGCGTCGGCCCCTTCGAAGGAGACCGTGAGAGAGTTTGGCGTGGCCATGAAGAAGAAGGCGGACGAGTGGGTCGCCTCTCTCAATGACGAATCCCCGGGACTCGGGCATGGGGGAATGACGGCCAGGAAAAAGGCTGAAACGTGCAACGGGACGGTCTTCGCCTCCCTGTGCGGCCATAACATGTACCATGTCGGCTGCCTTGACTCGGTGCTTCGGGAGCACGGACTGAAGGGCGTGTACTGATCCCCGGGGCCCGCGCCGAAAAAGGGGGAATAGGGAAAATTGTCCAGCGCCTTGACAAAAGGAACCCTTTGGGGCTATAGTAAACACAGGACCTTGAGAAAGCAGAATATTCTGCGCATTTGAAATGCGTTCAGGGTGTTTTGCCCCAGATACACGCGACAATTGTCCTTTACTACCGGGGAAGCTCCGCTTCCCCGGTTTTTTTATTCTTCGCACCACACTTTCATCAGGACATGGAGGGAAAGACATGGCGAAACCGATAGTGGCACGGTGGGAATGGAGGACCTTCGGGGCGGGATTCGACGAACCGGAGGCAAGGATACGGAAGTTTGAACAGGGCAATTTCAAGGAGAGCGGGGAAGTGTACGTTCTGTCACGGAACAGCGACGAGAACGTGAAGGTCCGGGACGACCTCCTTGACATCAAGTCCCTGCAGGAAGTGAACGGCGATGGCCTGGAGCAGTGGTTTCCCGTGCTGAAGGCCGGATTCCCCATCGCCGTGGAGGACCTGAAGAAGGTTTTCGGCTACTTCAAGGCTCCCGAGCCCATTTTCGGACGGAAGGAGTATACCTTCGACCAGTTCCTCAACGAAATCGTGAAGCCGAACCAGAACCTTCGTCTCGTCCAGGTGAAGAAGAAGCGGTATATCTACGTCATCAACGGGGCGGTCACCGAGATCGCCGAGACCGAATTCGACGGCGTGGCCCTCAGGACCATCTGCGTGGAGCACGAGGACCCCGAAGTGGTGATGAAGACCGTCCGTGAGCTCGGAATGGAAGACCTGCCCAACATCAACTACATTCAGGCGATGAAAAAAACCGTGGGGATGGCGTGATTCCATGGACACTGTAAAGGCAGTCATCGACGTCGGCACCAATTCCATCAAGTTCCACGCGGCGAGGAAAAAGGCGGACGGGTCCCTTGAGACCGTGCTGGACAAAAACGACATCGCCCGCCTTGGCGAGGGGCTTCGGGAGACGGGGCTGATCGCTCCGGAGGCTCTTGAACGGAACGCCCTGTCCGTGGCGGCTTTCGCGGAAAAAGCGAGGGAACTGGGAGCCGTCCCTGAGATCGTGGGGACCATGGCCCTCCGGACGGCCAGGAACGCCGCAGCCTTCGCCTCCAGGGTGAAGGAGCTTACGGGCCTCGACCTGAGGGTCATCCCCGGCGAGGAAGAGGCGAGGCTGTCCTATCTTGCCGTCCTTTCCGGCCTTCCCCTCCCGGGAGGGGAGCTCGTCACCTTCGATACGGGCGGGGGAAGCACCGAATTCGTCTACGGCAGGGGCGAGGAAATGCTCCGGAAGTTCAGCGTCCCCCTGGGGGCGGTGCGCATCACCGAAGAGTTCTTCGCCGACGATCCTGTCCGTCCGGGATCGGTGGACGCCGCCATGGAGGAGATACGGAAGAGCCTCACCGGAGGAGGCGTCAGCGGATCTCCCGAGGTGATCGTGGGCATGGGCGGAACTGTCACGAGCCTTGCGTCCGTCAAGTTCAAAATGGAAACCTACGATCCCGACGTGGTCCAGGGGTCGGTCCTCACCCTGGCGGAGCTGAAGGACACGGCCGCCATGTTCGCCTCCATGACGCTGGAGGAGCGGAAAGGCGTGACGGGATTGCAGCCGAAGCGGGCTGATGTTATCCTGGCCGGAACATGCATCGTCCGCGCCATCCTGGAACTGCTCGGGGCCTCATCGTTCACCGTGAGCGACAGGGGGCTCCGTCACGGGCTGGCCTACGAGCTTTTCAGCAAATAGGGGAATCCCCCGGACAATGGAATCCGGGGCAGGGAAATTCCAAAAATTATCAGGAGGTGTTTTTTCATGAAACGGATCATCGCCGTTCTGTTCATCGTGAGTCTCGCGGTGCTCGGAGCCTCGACCGCCTTTGCGGCATACCCTGAAAAACCCATCAGGGTGGTCAACTATGTGGCCCCGGGCGGCCTCATGGACGTCACGAGCCGGAAGTTCGTCTCCATCGCCAGGAAGTTCACAGACGCCACCTTCGTGGTGGAGAACAGGGAGGGCGCCGGCGGCCTCGTAGGCATGCAGGCAGTACTCGAGCAGCCGGCGGACGGGTACACCATCTTTGCCGCCACCACGTCCAACATCGCCAAGGTCCTCACCTCGAAGAAGGATGTCGACCAGTTCATCTGGGGGTTCGAGTGGATCGCCATGCTCATGAAGGACCCCGAGTGCCTCATCGCGGCAAAGGACAGCCCTCTCAACACGTGGGAGGCAGTCTTCAGGGACGCGAAGGAAAAGAACGGAAACCAGATCTGGACGGGACCGGCTGCGGGAGGCAATGACCACCTCATGGCCATGAAGGTGTGGGAGAAGTCCGGCATGAGCGCCAAGTGGATCCCCTACAGCTCCGGCCCCGAAGCAATGATGGGTCTCCTGAGCGGGCAGGGTGCGGTGTACGTGGGCAACGCTGCCGACATCGGCGGACGGGAAGGGTTCACCATAATCGGCCTGGCGAGGAAAGAGCGCAGCAAGGTCTTCCCCGATGCCCCCACATTCGCCGAGCTCGGCATCGAGGCCCTCGAGGATGAGGCCATGTGGCGCGGGTTCGCCATGAAGAAGGGCTCACCCGAGGAGGCCATGGCCTGGTGGGAGGACCTGCTCAAGAAGGTCGCCGCCGATCCCGAGTGGAGGGAGTTCCTCGAGAAGGACGGCATCGACGTGGTGGATTACGGCCGCCCCGAGTTCACCGCCCAGATAAAGAAGGACCTTGAGGACTCCACCTATTACCTGAAGCAGTACGGTCTGATAAAATAACCGGAATGCCGTGACAGTATCTGAAGGGTCTCTGCGGGGCGCCCCATCCGGCGGCGCCTCGCATTTATAGATACGGCTCACGGATGCCGGGGGCGGAAACCGCCCCGGAGGTGGAAACAGTGGAAAATCTGCTCGTTTTTCTCGGGGGGGGAACGGGACTGTACGTCTGGATCGCAGGGCTTCCCGGAGTGCTGCTCCTTGCAGGGGCCGCCGCGGGGAAGGGGAGATTCGCTCCCTTCCGCCTGCGCATTCTTATATGCACCGGGCTCCTGTACCTCTCCTTCGTCTTTTTCTTTTTATCCTTCGGCCTTGAGGAGATCGAGGCCGTGGGCAGCAGCGCCCGTACGGCGCCCCGTATCTGGTCTGCGGGACTCGCTCTTTTCACCCTCGACCAGCTCCGGCGGATCTTCACCGGCCGTTCGCCCCGCGACCCCGAAAAGGGGGACATCACGAGGGTCTTCCTCACGGCGGGCGTCGTCGCTTTTGCCCTCTGGGGCATGGACATCGCCGGATATTACATCTCCACCGGTGTCATGCTTCTTCTGCTCTCCCTGCTGCTGGGCGAGCGCAGACCGGCGGTCTCTCTCTCCCTGGCGGGGGGATGGGTTCTCTTCTCATGGGCGGTTTTCTCCCGCCTGCTGAACCTGAACCTCCCCGAGGGGATATTTTTTTGACAGCGGGGGAATGCAGGAATGGACACTATCACTCATCTTTATGAAGGGCTGTGGGCTCTCATGGGACCCGTACCCCTGCTCGTTGTACTTGCAGGGGTCTGCGTGGGCATCCTCGGCGGAGCCATGCCGGGAATCTCCCCGTCCATGGCCGTTGCGCTCCTTCTTCCCTTTACCTTCGGCATGTCCCCCTCCATGGGCCTGGTCATGCTGTGCGCCATCTATCTCGCGGCCAACTACGGGGGATCCATCACGGCTGTCATGATCAACACTCCGGGGACGCCTTCGGCAGTGGTCACAGCCTTCGACGGCTATCCCCTGACACGGCAGGGAAAAGCCGGCACAGCCCTCGGCATATCCCTCATCGCTTCCGTTATGGGCGGATTCATCGGCATTTTCATCCTGGTGCTCTTCTCGGCTCCCCTGGCGAGGTTCGCCCTGAAGTTTTGGCCTGCGGAGTATTTCGCCCTCGCCATACTGGGTCTCTCCACCATCGCCTCCCTCGGGGGCGGACGGTGGCTCGAATCATTCATCGCTGTCCTTCTCGGCCTGCTGCTCAACACCATAGGGCTCGACCCGCTCAGCGGCGTGAGCCGCTACACGTTCGACGTGATGCGGCTCTACGACGGCTTCTCCTTCATTCCGGTCCTCATAGGGCTTTTCGCCCTCAGCGAGGTGTTCAGCGGGATCGAATCGGGCGAGACCGTCCGGCCGCCCGTTGCCCCCGACGGGGAGAGCTCGCCGTGGCCTTCCGTAAGAGATTATCTGAAACTCAAGTATACCATGCTCCGCGCCGGCGTCCTCGGTACGGTGATCGGAATATTCCCCGGGGCCGGCGGAACCATCGCGTCGTTCATCGCCTACGATGTGGAGAAGCGGCTGAACAAAAACCCGGAAGAGTTCGGGAAAGGGGCACCGGCAGGAGTGGCTGCGGCTGAAGCCTCCAACAGCTCTTCCGTGGGCGGGGCCCTTGTCCCCCTCCTTACCCTGGGCATTCCCGGAAGCTCGTCGGCGGCGGTACTCATCGGCGCTCTCATGATCCACAACCTGCAGCCCGGGCCCGAGCTCTTCACCAAGCACCCCGAGATCGTCTACACCCTCTTCTCGAGCCTGCTCGTGGCAAACGTCTTTATCCTGGCCCTGGGGCTCCTGGGGGCCAGGATCTGGATCAAGGCCGCCCTCATCCCGAAGCGGCTGCTCTATCCCCTTATTTTCGCCTTCTCCTTTATTGGGAGCTACGCGGTGCGCTCATCGGTCTTCGACGTTGGGGTCTGCCTCGCCTTCGGCCTGATCGGATGGGTCCTCACCAGGGCCAAATTTCCCGTCTCGCCCGTAGTCCTCGGCATGATCCTCGGCACCATGATCGAGAAGAACCTGCGGGCGACCCTCATGATGGGCGGGTACTCTCTCTTCCTCTCGAGGCCCCTGTCCCTCACCATGCTCCTTCTCGCCCTCGCATCGGTGGCGGTTCCCATTATCCGTGAACGGCGCGCATCGTTCCGGAGGCGGCAGTGAATCCGCTGTATTTCGCATCCATCAACATTCTGGGCGGCCTGGCGGTCTTCCTCTACGGCGTTGAGGAGACCACCGCCGCTTTCGGCTCCAGCTTCGGAGGAAGGTCAAAGGACATCATGGTCCGCTTCACCCGGAGGAAACCCCTTGCCTTCCTGTTCGGCATGCTCCTCTCCGCCGTCGCACAGGGGAGCACCGTGGCCACGTCCTTCGCCATAGGCTTCGTGGACGTGGGCATGCTCTCCTTCGCCGGTTCCGTGGTGGTCATGATGGGTGCCAGCGTGGGAGGCACCTTCGTCACCTTCCTGCTCAGTCTCGATATCGCCGCCTTCTCGCCCCTTCTCTTTGCCGCGAGCCTTATCATGGTCCGCTTCGGCCGGGGCAAGACCTACCGGATCGGCAACATGCTCCGGGGCCTTTCCCTCGTTCTCCTGGGCATGTTCATCCTGAAGCTCGGAGTAGGGCCGTTCCTGGCCACCCCCGGGTTCGCGGAGCTCGCATCCCATGCAGGATCCAACGGCCTGATCACAGGTCTTGCGGCATTCGCCGCCACGGCGGTGCTTCAGAGCAGCTCGGCGGTCATGGCCCTGGCGGTCACCCTGGCAACCTCCGGTGCCATGCCCATTACCGCGGTGCTGCCGGTTATCCTGGGAGCCCATGCCGGATCCTCGGTCACCGTGCTTCTCGCGGGCTTCTCCGGAAGGCAGAACGCCCGGAAGCTCGGGATCAGCACCTTTGTCTACAAGGTGCTCGGCGTCCTCTTCCTCATACCGGCACTCCCGTGGCTCCAGGAGCTTCTGGCGGATGCCCCCGGCACTCCCGCGGCCAAGGTCGTTCTCGCCCAGGTGGGGGTCACCCTCTTCAACGCCCTGGTCTTCTATCCCTTTGCCGACTATCTCGCAGCCTTCTGCGGGGCCGTTGCCGAAAAGACCGGAAGGGAGAGACTCTCAGCTCCGGTGTACCTCGACGACGACCTCCTCGATGTCCCCCCGCTGGCCATCCTCCTGCTCTCAAAGGAGATGATCCGCCTCGCGAACTACATCGAGATGTACTGCCAGATACTCTTCCTTCCCGGGCAGGACGCGAAGGGGTTCGAGGAGTTACCCGGCGCCATACGGGAGCTGTCCGAGACATGCGAGGAGTACATGTACGGGATCCATATCCCGACTGATGACGATGTGTTGAGGGAAAGCTACTCAAAAGTGTCCTATTCTATGGTATCCTTCAGACAGATGGCGAAAATTCTGTCCGGGGAGCTGAGGCTTCTCGCCGAGGCGGGGGTGGCGTCCCAGCTTGCCCGGGAACTCGGTGCCAACACGTGGGTGGAGCTCTCCCTGGTGGCCATGACCGACATCCGCCTTGCACTTCGAGCCTTTGCCCTGGCGGACGTGGACTTTGCGGCCGTGGCAGGCCGCTACGAACGGGAGTTCGAGAACCTCGACAGGAGGATCCGTCTGCGCCTCGGCGCGGACGCCCTCAACCGGCGTGAACTCGCGCCGCTTCTCGACTTCCTTTCCCAGATATTCCTTCTCGTGAAGACCTCCCTGGAGATAGCAAGGGGAGAGGCCTACATGGAGGGAGCACGGCAGTGAACCGGGGAGGTGGATCGTTCCAGTGACCCATGAAAACAATGTACAGTCCATTCAGGAGTTCCTTTACGCCGAGGACAGGAAACGCATCGTCAGTACGGTCATCCGGATGGGAGAGATGGCTGCCGAAGCGCTTGAGAATTCCGTACATGCACTGTTGAACAGGGACTGCGTGGCCGCGCAGAAGGTGATCCTCAACGACGACTTCATCGACCGCCTCGAAGAGACGGTGGACCAGGAATGCCTCGGTTCCATCGCCATGAGAAGCCCCGAGAAAACCGAGCTCTGCTTCGTTTTCGGGGTGCTCAAGATCATCACCGACCTGGAGCGCATCGGAGACCAGGCTGTTGCCATAGCGGAGAAAGTCCTCAAGATGAAGAGCCCGTCGCCTTTTCCGAAAAAAGAATGTATCCTCTCCATGCTTGACACTGTTCTTGCCATGTTCCGCCTTGCACTTGAAGCCTTCCGCACCGGCGACAGGGATGCGGCATCGTTTCTCTGGAAGAGGGACGATGAGGTGGACGCAATATACGCAAGCTGTTACGATCAATTCCTTGAAATGGCTGTCACCGGTGCAAGGGGAAACCACGAAGAGGTCGAGCTCGGTGTCCTTGAGCTGTGGGCGGCCCGCCATCTCGAACGGGCGGGGGATCACGTGATCAACATCGGCGAGCGGGTTTTTTACATGATGGAGTGCAAATACTTCCCCAGCAGGGAAGAACGGGAAAAATCAGAAAAAAAGAAGTAAACCGCCCTTGCTGTTTCCTATTGCAGCGTCTCTCCCGCAATACCGAAAAAACACATTTCCCTGTCATTCTGAGGCTGGTACTTTGGCCCAAGGATCCCGGTTTTACGGGCCTTTCAGGACAGGTCCTTCGCGTTGCTCAGGACGACAACCAAAGGTTGTTCTGTCGCCCGAAAGATCCGGGGGTGTCATTCTGAATGCCGAAGGCATGAAGGATCCGGGCGTGATCCTGAGGCCTTAAAACCCGATTCTTCGCCCTGAAAAACAGGGCTCGGAATGACATGAAACATTTGCTGCGCTCAGGACGACTAAGAACCAGGATTCTTCCATTCCGTCAGGATGACACCCCACCGTCCACTTTTCTCCCCCTCGAAAAAGATACAATTTTTTCCTGACCAATATTGACAAGATACAAAAAACAGCTATAATTTCTTTAGTCAGCATAGGTCAGTAATTTCGGGGGAGGAATTTTCCATGAAAAAAGCAGTAGGAATAGATCTTGGAACAACAAATTCGGTTATAGCAGTCATAGAGGGCGGTTCGCCGGAAGTCATCGCCAACGCCGAGGGAGGACGCACAACTCCGTCAGTGGTGGCCTTCACCAGGGACGGGGAGCGTCTTGTGGGAACCCTGGCCAAACGCCAGGCGACCCTCAATCCCGACGGCACCCTGTTCTCGGTGAAACGGTTCATCGGCAGAAAGTACAGCGAGGTGGGCTCCGAGCTGAAGATCGTCCCGTACAAGGTCATCGAGGGGCCCAACGGCGCAGTGCGGTTCTCGGTGAGCGGCAAGGAATACGCTCCCGAGGAGATCAGCGCATCGGTGCTGAAGAAGCTCGTGAGCGACGCTTCGTCCTACCTGGGCGAGAAGATCACCGACGTGGTCATCACCGTGCCGGCTTATTTCAACGATGCCCAGCGCCAGGCAACCAAGGACGCCGGCACCATTGCCGGTCTGAACGTGCTCCGGGTGGTCAACGAACCAACGGCCGCGGCTCTTGCCTACGGGCTTGAAAAACAGAAAGAGCAAAAGATCATGGTCTTCGACCTGGGGGGCGGTACTTTCGACGTTTCTATCCTCGACATCGGCGACGGTGTAGTGGAAGTGCTTTCCACGTCCGGCGACACACACCTGGGCGGCGACGACTTCGACAAGGTCATCGTGGACTGGGTGGCCGACGAGTTCCGCAAGGAGAACGGCATCGACCTCAGGAAGGACAAGCAGGCCCTCCAGAGGCTCTACGAGGGAGCGGAGAAGGCAAAGTGCGAGCTCTCATCGAGGGCATCAACGGAGATCAGCCTGCCCTTCATCACTGCGGACGCCAACGGACCGAAACACCTCAACATCTCCATTACCCGTGCGAAGTTCGACCAGCTTACGGCGCCCCTCGTGGAGCGCTGTGTGGCTCCCGTGAAGGATGCCCTTTCGGCGGCGAAGCTCACCGAGAGGGACATCGACGAGGTGGTCCTCGTGGGCGGATCCACCCGCATCCCGGCGGTTCAGGACCTGGTGAAGAAACTCACCGGCGGCAAGCAGCCCAACATGTCCGTGAACCCCGACGAAGTGGTTGCGGTGGGAGCTGCCGTGCAGGCCGGCATCATCAGCGGCGAAATGAAGGACGTGCTGCTCCTCGACGTCATTCCCCTGTCCCTCGGTGTTGAGACCATGGGCGGCGTGATGACGAAACTCATTGAAAAGAACGCGACCATCCCGTGCAAAAAGACCGAAACCTTCTCCACTGCAGCGGACAACCAGCCCGCGGTGGACATCGTCGTGCTGCAGGGTGAGCGGGAGATGGCGGCGGACAACAGAGTCCTCGGCAACTTCAAGCTCGAGGGGATCCGCCAGGCGCCCCGGGGAATTCCCCAGATCGAGGTGACCTTTGACGTGGACGCCAACGGGATCCTCAACGTGGGCGCAAAGGACAGGGATACGGGCAAGGAACAGCGGATCACCATCAACGGATCCACCAACCTCGACAAGTCGGAGGTGGAGCGGATGATCCGGGAGGCCCGGGAGCACTCCGCGGACGACAGGAAGAAAAAGGAATTTGCCGAGGCCAGGAACGACCTCGAGGCATCGGTCTACCAGCTCGAGAAGATGCTCGAACAGGGCGGCCCCAACGTTCCCGAGAACGAGAAGGCACGGGCGCGGTCCCTGGTTGAGGAAGGGAAGTCCACCCTCGGAAAGTCCGACAGCACCCTCGAGTCCCTCAAGGTGGCAGCCTCTGACGTGAAGCAGATGGTCCAGATCCTTTCGTCCTCGTCGGCGGAAGGTCCCGAGCCCCAGCCGGCGTCATCGGCAAAGGACGACGACACCGTTGTGGACGCCGAGTTCGTGGACGGTACCGGCGGAGGCGGGTGCTGAGGGGTCTGAAAAAGCCTCCGTCGGAGGCACGCAGAACCTGTCCCGGCCAGCGCGGCCGGTTCATCATAGATCAGCCTGCGGGCGATTGCCCGCAGGCTTTTTTGCGGGTATACTATGCAGATTCATTTTCGGAGGTGACCCATGTCATTACACTATGTCCCCTTAACCATAGATATGCGCGGCGACTACTCCGCGCACTTTGATCTCTGCTCCGGCAAAACATCGGACTATACGTTCGTGAACTTCTGGGCCTGGTCGGACGAGCGGAAATACGAACTGGCCCATTCCCACGGACTCTTCTGGCCGAAAATCAATAACCCGGCACCGTCCCTGTGGGCTCCCGTGGGAAACTGGGAAGAAGCCGACTGGGAACACATACTCCCCGACCTCTTTCCGGAAGGCACCGTCTTCGACCGTGTCCCGGAGGAGCTTGCCCGCATCTGGGAAGAACGTCTCGGGAACAGGATCTTCCTGGAGGACCAGCGCTCCGAGTGGGAGTACATCTACTCAGTTGAGGAACTCATTTCACTGAAGGGCAACCGGTTCCACAAGAAAAAGAACCTCTGGAAGCAGTTCCACAAGCTCTACGACTCCGCCTACCGGCAGATCGGCCGCGACGATGTGGAGGAGATCCTCGAGATGCAGCAGCTCTGGTGCGAGTGGAAAAGCTGCGACGACGTCCCGGGCCTCCGGGCTGAAAACCATGCCATCTCAAGGGTGCTGAAGAACTGGGACCGTTTTCCCGGTCTCCTCTGCGGCGCCCTCCACGCCGACGGCAACATGGTCGCCTATTCAGTGGGCGAGCCCATGACCGACGACATGGTGGTGGTCCACTTCGAGAAAGGGCTCGTGGATTACAAGGGTGTTTACCAGGCCATCAACCAGGCCTTCCTCGAGCACTCCTGCGCCGGCTTCACCTGGGCGAACAGGGAGCAGGACATGGGTACGGAGGGCGTCAGGAAAGCAAAGGAGTCCTACAACCCCGCCCGCTTCCTGAAGAAGTACCGCGCCGCCTGGAAGGGGTAGGCACATGCCCGACTGGGAAAAAAGCACCCTCTTCCGCGCCTTCCGGCACAGGAACTTCCGCCTGTTCTACATTGGGCAGATCGTCTCCCTGTCGGGGCTGTGGATGCAGAGGGTGGCCATGAACTGGCTCGTCTACAGGATCACAGGGTCCCCCCTGCTGCTGGGGACGGTTGACTTCATGACCCAGATCCCCGTGCTGCTCTTCGGCTCCTTCACAGGGGCATTCCTCGAGGGACGCAACCTGCGGAGGGTCATCATGATCTGCCAGACCATCAGCATGCTCCACGCCTTCACCCTCGCGGCCCTCACCCTGACCGGCGTGGTGGAGTACTGGCAGATCCTCATCCTGGCAGCCGTCATCGGAACCTCCGACTCCTTCGAGGTCCCCGCCCGCCAGGGGTTCACCATACGGCTCGTGGAGGACGAAAAGGACCTCGGCAACGGCATCGCCCTCACGTCCACCCTCTTCAACGTCACCCGCCTTGTCGGCCCGTCCATTGCGGGCATGGTCATCGCAGTTGTGGGGGAAGGCATCTGCTTCCTCATGAACGGCATGGCCTACTCGGCCACCCTCACGGCCCTCTTCCTCATGCGCTTCAAAAAGTCCCTTGTATCGGAAGAGGCCAGGAAGAGCGTGCTCGAGGGGATGAAGGAGGGACTCAGGTACGTGGGAAGCTTCCCGCCGCTCCGGAACTACCTGGGCGCCATCGCCCTGGTGAGCTTCTTCGCCTTCCCGTATATGGTGCTTCTGCCCGTCTTCGCCCGGGAGATTCTCGGCGGCGGCCCCAGCACCCTGGGATTCCTCATGGGCGCCACCGGCCTCGGGGCCCTTGCCGGCTCCATTCGGCTGGCCCTGCGGAAATCCCCCGTAGGGCTCGGGAAGATCATGGCAGTGTCGTGTGTCCTCCTGGGCCTCTCCATGACGGCGTTCTCCCTTTCCCGGATTTTCGCCCTTTCCCTTGTCCTTATGGCGTGCCTCGGATTCTTCATGGTCTCCACCCTCGTGTCGTGCAACACCCTGGTGCAGACCCTCGTGGACGAGGACAAGAGGAACCGTGTCATGAGCCTCTTCATTGTCTCCGCCATGGGCATCACTCCCCTTGGCAGCCTCAACGCCGGATGGATCGCATCCCGTCTCGGGGCACCCTTCACCCTTATGGCGGGAGGGATCATAAGCGTGGTCATCGGGCTCCTTCTTCTCCGGGCCTGGCCCTCCATGTGGACCCTCTCGGAGCCGGTGTACCGGAAGAAAAATCTGCTCTGACCAGGAGCCCCGCAACACTGGGGTATAATGAAAAGAGTACCGGAGAACATCCCCGTGCACCAACACAAGCGGAGGTGAAAGAAATGGCAAAGGAACGGATACTCATCATCGGCGGCGACGCCGCAGGCATGTCCGCGGCCGGCCAGATCCGGAAGCGGAAGCCCGGCGACGACATCGTCGTGTACGAACGAAGCGGTTTTACGTCCTACTCCGCATGCGGCATCCCCTACTACGTGGCGGGCCTCGTTGATCCCGAGACCAGGCTCGTCGTCCGCACGCCGGAGGAATTCCGGGAGAAGCAGGATCTGGACGTGCACATCCGCCACGAGGTGACGGCCATCGACCCGGACGGCGGAAAAGTCACCGTGCGTGACCTCGAAACAGGCAGGGAGTTCACCGACTCCTTCGACAAACTCCTCATTGCCGCGGGGGCGAACCCCGTGGTCCCCCCGGTGGAAGGAGCCGACGCGGCGGGGATCTTCAGCCTCGGTACCCTTGAGACGGGGATCGCGGCCCGCAGGTTCATCGACGACCACCGGCCCGAACGCGCCGTTGTGGTCGGCGGGGGGTACATCGGCCTGGAGATGGCCGAGGCCTTCGCCTGCGTCCGGGGCATGAGGGTGACCCTCCTCGACAAGTCCCCCCAGGTGATGAACACCTTCGACCCCGACATGGCCGAACTCATCGGCAATGCCATCCGGAGCATCGGGACGGAGCTCCGTCTCGGCGAAGGGCTCACGGGATTCACCAGCCGGGACGGGCGGGTCAGCTCCGTCCTCACCGAAAACGGCGAGATCCCCGCCGACATGGTCATCATGGGTCTGGGCGTGCGCCCCAATTCATCCCTGGCCGGCGAGGCCGGCCTCAAGCTGGCGGTGCGGAACTCCATCTTCGCCGACGAGACCATGGCAACGTCCCACCCGGCGATCTGGGCGGCTGGTGACTGCGCCTCCACCACCCACCTCGTGAGCGGGAAACCCTTCTGGGTCGCACTGGGCACTGTGGCCAACAAAATGGGCCGGGTGGCAGGCATCTCCATGGGCGGCGGCAGCGCCTCCCTTCCGGGCGTCCTGGGAACGGCCATGAGCAAGCACTGCGACTACGAAGTTGCCCGAACGGGGCTTTCCGAAAAGGAAGCCGCCGAACTCGGTCTCGCTTTCAGCTCCGCAGTCATAAAGACGAAGACCCGCGCCGGGTATTACCCCGGGGCCGAACCCATGCACGTCAAGCTTGTGGGGGAAGGCGGCACCGGAAGGCTCCTCGGTGGGCAGATCGTGGGCGGCCAGGGATCTGCGAAGCGGATCGACATCATAGCCGCTGCCCTCGCCGCCGGGATGACCGTGAACGACCTCGTGGATCTCGACCTGGGGTACGCCCCGCCGTTCTCCATGGCGTGGGACCCGGTGCAGATCGCGGGAAGAGAGCTGCTGAAGAAAACAGGCGCGGAATGACCCGCCCATACTCTATATTTCAGGAGGAATCGTTTTGCTTGAGAAAACACTCGACGCGATGAAAGATGACCTTACAGCCGCAATACAGCAGGTTGTTCGCATTCCCAGCGTGGGAGGCGAGCCTGCCGAAGGCGCCCCCTACGGGGAGGGGCCGAGGAAGTGCCTCGACTGGACTCTCGCCTTCGCAGAGAAGATGGGCTTCCGGACGAAGAACGTGGACAACGCCGCAGGCTGGGCCGAGATGGGGAAAGGCGATGAAATGGTCGCCGTCCTCGGACATCTCGACGTGGTCCCCGAGGGAAAGGGATGGACCGTGGACCCCTGGGGCGGCGAGCTGAAGGACGGCATGATCTGGGGGCGGGGCGTCCTGGACAACAAGGGCCCCGTTATGATCGGCCTCTTCGCGGCGAAGGCCGTATTCGACTCAGGGATCAGGCTGAAGAGAAGGATCCGGATCATCTTCGGCACCAACGAGGAACAGGGCAGCAAGTGCATGAAGCGCTACGTGGAGCTCGGGGAAGAACTCCCCGCAGCCGGTTTCACCCCTGACGCCGAGTACCCCATCATCCACGCCGAAAAGGGCATCATCACCTACACGGTATCCCTTCCCTTCCCCCCTTCCGGCGACATGAAGATCACCTCCCTCGAGGGGGGAGTTGCGCCCAACGTGGTCATGGCCGAGGTCAGGGCCGAAATCGAGGATCCCCGGGCCGAGTGCAGGCAGCGCGTGCTCGATGCCGCGTCCTCATGGCAGGGGCCGAAGGGCAGTAGCCTGTCGGCCGAAGAGGACGGGAACAGGGTCGTCCTTGTTATGAAAGGCCACCCCGCCCACGGCAGCACACCTGAAAAGGGCGTCAACGCCCTCGCATGTCTCGCCGACTTCATGACAGGGCTGAAGCTCAAGGGGGAGCAGGGAGAGTTCTTCTCGACCTTCTCCCGCGTCGTCGGCTTCGAGACCGACGGAAAATCCCTGGGCGTCGCCATGTCCGATGACGTGTCCGGCTCCCTCACGGCCTGCGTGGGCGTTGTGAAGGCCGAAAACGGCAGGGTCTCCTTCACCATCAACATGCGGTTTCCCGTGACGGCCAAGGAAGAGGAGATCACCGGCCCCATCGGGGAGACCTTCAGGAAGAACGGCCTTGACGTGGTGGATAAGAGGATTGCAGATCCGCTCTACATGCCCCCTGAATCCCGGCTTATCCAGTGCCTTCAGAAGGTCTACACGGAAGAGACCGGCGAGGAGGCCACGCTGCTTGCCATCGGCGGCGGCACCTACGCCAAGACCATGCCCAACGTGGTGGCCTTCGGCCCCGTCTTCCCCGGCCAGGACTACACGATCCACGAGGAGGACGAGCGGTGGTCCGTGGAGGACATCATGAAGAACGCCCGCATCGTGGCCAAGGCCCTCGTGGAGCTTGCCGGGGTCGCCGAATGGAATTGAATAAAAAAAGAAGAGCGCCGGGGGATCCCCCGGCGCTCATTTTATACCTGTTTCCGGCTGCTACTTCAGTTCGTAGGGCCAGGACATGACGCCGCCCTCGAGGAGAGCGATGTTTTCGTACCCGGCGCTCCGCATAGCGGCAACGGCGTCCCACCCCCGGACGGAGATCTTGCAGAACGTGACGATCTCCCGGTCCTTCGGAAGCTCGTTCACCCGTTCCCGAAGCTTCCCCAGGGGGATGTTCACAAACTCATAGGGAAGGCGCCCCTGCACATCCAGTTCGCCCGGCGACCGTACATCCAGCAGCAGCGGAGCATCAGGCTGATCCATACGCTCCTTCAGTTCCTTTGCCTGGTAGCACTTCACCAGGCCGTCCATCTTGTTCCGCAGCGCGTTCGCCGCGTGGGTGTTCGGGTCAAGGGCGGTAGAGAAGGGGGGCGCATAGGCGAAATCGCTGTCCGCAAGCAGATCCACTGTCATGCCGCACGTGATGGCCGATACGAGGGAATCAAGGCGCTTGTCCACCACGCCCGTCCCCATGAGCTGGGCACCAAGCAGCCTTCGGCTGGGCCTGTCCGCCACCAGCCGGATGGTCATTCCGCCCATGCCGGGCATGAAGTGGGGCCGGTCCGCCTCTTCCACAACGATGCTCACCGGGTCGAATCCCGCTTCCCTTGCCTGGGCCTCGTTCAGCCCTGTCTTCCCGATAGTGAGGTTGAACAGCTTCAGGATGCCCGTTCCCAGCACTCCCGGGAACTTCGTGGACAGCCCCGCGATATTGTCCGCGATAACCCGGCCCTGCCGGTTTGCCGTCGAGCCCATGGGCTGCCACGCCGGCTTCCCGGTGATGATGTTCTTTGACATGACGCAGTCGCCCCCCGCGTATATGGAGGGGTCGCTGGTACGGAGGTGATCATCCACGATGAGCGTTCCGTTGGGTGCAAGTTCCAGCCCGGCTTCCTTCGCAAGGGCCGTGTTCGGCCGTATGCCCACCGCGAGGAGCACCATATCGGCGTCCAGCGTCCGCCTGTCGGTCTTCACCGCGGTGACCACGCCGCTGTCGCCGATGATCTCCGTGACCTTCTCGCCGCCGTAGAAATCCACACCCTTCGCTTTCACCGCCTTGGCGACCCGAAGGCCGAAGTCCTCGCCCACCAGGGCGGGAAGGGGAGTGGGCAGGAAATCCACCACCGAGACCTTTACACCCCGCTCGGTGAGTGCCTCCACAACCTCCATGCCGATAAGCCCCGCCCCGATGATCACAGCGGACTTTATGGAGCCGGAGGCGAGGGCCGACTTCATGGCCAGGGCGTCGGGCATGGTCCAGAGGGTGAATACGTGGTTCAGGTCGACGCCGGGAATGGGAGGACGGATGGAGGATGCTCCGGTGGCCAGGACCAGCTCGTCGTAGGGGAAAACCTTCTCTGAACCGGTGGTGGAATCTGAATCGGAGGCAATAACGCACTTTCTTTCCCGGTCGATCCGGGTAGCGAGGCAGTTTGTACGGACATGGATGTTCTTGACGGTCCGGAAAAAATGTACGTCCCGGATGATCCCGAGAGGGGTGCATACAACCTGGATTCCCGGAATTGTATACCTAGGAATCGACTTGAAGCCTTGGTGTAACTGAGAAATTTTGTTTGCAAACTTCTCGACATAGGTATATAATATACCCATGTCGGAGGTGGAATGAATGCCGA
>Ga0228535_1001978_pt1 | contig 23812 bp, 23 predicted proteins | sample SJ1metagenome_FD_168457 | JGI IMG/M metagenome (GOLD analysis project Ga0228535, IMG submission 168457) | Enriched culture of PCE-dechlorinating microbial communities from Ithaca, New York, USA - SJ1 | ecosystem: Engineered > Modeled > Simulated communities (microbial... > Unclassified | place... | reverse complement strand
GCGATCAAGATGGCGAAGGACCAGAACCTCTCGCTCAACTCTCTCAAGATTTCGGGGCCCTGTGGCAGGCTTCTCTGCTGCCTGAGCTATGAACATCAGTTCTACCGCGACGCGCGCAGAGAACTCCCGAACGAGGGCACGCGCTTCACCTACGACGGCACCCTCTTCAAGGTGATCGAAGTCAATGTGCTTTCGAACAGGATACGGATCGCGGGGGAGGATGGCCGCATCCTCGACATGGATGCAGCCCGGCTCAAGTACGCGGACGGCCGCTGGACAGTAATCGAGGAAGAGGGCTGACCACAGTCAGTCCAGTCGGAGGCTCACGAGTAGCTGTGCAGGCCGCTGAGCAGGAAATTCACCCCGAAGAACGTAAACATCGCAATCACAAACCCGATGATGACGAGTGCGGGCACCAGCCTGCTCGTGCTCTTCCGCACGAGCCTGAAATGCAGGTAGGCGGTGTAGGTCAGCCAGGTGATGAGCGCCCATGTCTCTTTCGGGTCCCAGCTCCACCACACGCCCCAGGCCTTCTCTGCCCAGATTGCGCCAAAAATGAGGGCGCCTGCAGTGAATATCGGGTAGCCGACCGCGATGCTCGTGTAGGTCACGCGGTCGTACTCCTGACGCTTTTCTTCGCTTTTTGCGGCGAGCTGCAGAATCGCGCTCACAAATCCGACGGCGAAGAATACTTCTCCTATGAAGGAGAATGCGACATGCAGCACGAGCCAGCCTGACTGGAGCGCGGGCACGGGCGGTTTTACTTCGGAGGGGGCGAGGGGGGAGCTTGCCAGCGCGAGGAATGTCAGCGCTATGATCGTGGCGCCGAAAGGTATGACTCTGTTCCCCTTCGTCGATTTGAAGTACCGGAGCGCGAAGATGAGAAACGCCAGGGCGCAGGCCAGGAAAATCAGTGATTCGAACATGCCGGTGAGCGCGACAAAGCGGATCGCGATGCTTCGCCGCACGATCTCCACCAGGAGCAGGACCCCCGCCGCAAGCGAAAGCCAGGGCGAGACGCCGTCCTGTCCGCCTGCCTTTTTAAAGAGATAGACGATCTGAATGATGAGACTCACAATGAGGAGTCCGAACGCAATGGTCGCGATCATGCAAGCATTCCTTTCAATTTCCGGATATAGGTGATGAAGACGCCGAGGATGACGAGAATAAAGCCGGCCGCCACGAAGGGGTAGCCCCTGTCGCTCACCACGGCGAGGCCGGAGACCGACTGATCGATATAGCCGTCGAAGGTGAAGGGGCCGATGCTCTGCCCGGGGAATACCCTCACCACCGTGCGTTTGCCCTTGTCCTCGAGGAGGAAAATGGCGCCCTGGGGGAAGGCAGCGGAGGGACCTTCAGGGGCAGATGCGTTTGCCTGGGCGGCATCGTCCAGCGTCATAAACAGGACAAAACCCTCTTTCGTGGCGGCGCGCGCGCCCGGCTCCAGGGCGAGGCTCGTCCCCGTTGCGTCCTTGAGCACGACCTGCTTTTCATTATGCCAGTTCTGCTGATATATCGAGTATCCCTTGAGCCGCAGGGGCGAATTGACCCGGACACGGAATTGACGGGCGCTGTGCTGTGCATCGGCGGCTGGAGCCGGCGAAGATCCGTTATGGATTTCCACGGTGGATTCCCAGGATTTCGGCCTTCCGTCGGGGTATTGTTCGTAATGCATGTCGACGAGCACGATCTTTGAACCGTCGGGGAGGTCCGCTGATTCTCCCCTGCGCAGGTTGATGGCGGTTTCGGTGCGCGCGCGTGCCGTGAGGATGCCGCCGAACATCAGAACGATGAGCCCGACGTGGAGGATATCCGGACCGTGCCGCCTTTTCCCGCGCGGCTTGGAGAATTCCCCGGTGAGCCTGTGGAAAGTGCATATGGTCAGGTTGAGCGCGAAGACCGCCGCGACGAGCAGGAACAGGGCGCTCGAGAACACATGGTCGAGGTCGAGCGTCAGAATGATGTCCGAGCCGGCGCCGGGGTAGTGGAGCCGGTAGAAATCGGCCGTTCTCCCCTGCGGGACAATGCCGCCTGCGATCGCAAAGAGCGCGAGCAGCACGAGGAGCACAACCGCAAGTTTTACCGAGCGCAGCGCGTCGTAGATCTTGTCGAAAGAAGATTTCATGGCACCTCATCCGAATCGGGGTGTGTGCATTATATCTAGAAAATGAGCGGGGCAGCTACCCCGCTCATGATCCGGTGTTCTGGAACTGGTGCCCGATCAGTGTGGCTCGTGGCAGGAAGTGCAGGCCATCTTGCCTACCTGATCGTCGCTGTGGCAGGAGAGGCAGCCCGCGGTTTCGCCGCTGACCTTGAACGTGGCGGCGAATGTACCAGCCTTCCACGCGTTGAGCATGGTGATCGCCTTGAATGCGACATCGCCGCAGAGGCGGGCGCAGCGCTCCGCGCGCTCCGGCGCCGATGCCTTGAAGCCGGATTTCTTGATCCAGGCCGCGACAGATGCGTGGCAGAGGGGAGAATTGGATACACTGGTCGCCAGCGCGACGGAGATGGGCGCCTTTGCGTCATATTTGTAGCCCTGCGCGACCGCCACGTCATTGGATTCCTGGGACGGGAAGGGAGTGATGGTGTACCACCCGATGAGGTCGCCAAGGAGCTTGTTCGTATCGGCATCGGATGCGACGAGATTGATCGCTGCGCCGGCGCCGTTCAGCGTTCCGCACAGCGTGCCCCAGCTCGCGGCGCCGCCGCGGCCGTACCCCAGCATCCGCAGGGGTATCTGGTTGTAGGGGCCGCCGACCTTATCGCGCAGCATCGAGACCAGCGCATAAAAAACAGCGTAGGAGCATCCGGCCCTGAAGTACGCCGCGTGGGCGCGGAGTCTGGCCTCTTCCGGATCGAGCTCGGCATAGGGAAGGGGAGATTCAGTGACAACGCCGTCCTGAGTCTGCGCCCCGGCGATTCCTGTTCCGAACAGGAGAGCACCCGCAGTCACCCCGAGCCCAATGCCCGTGGTCTTTAGAAAACTTCGGCGAGAGACATCCTTTTCAAGCATTTTTTGAGCTTCTTCCATAGACCCCTCCTAAGAAATTCATACTTCATATTATATCCAGAACTCTGGAAAAGCGCAATATATAATTCTATTTTTATATTTATATTATTATTTATATAATATTATCTATATAATATATAGGAAAAAAATAGAGGAACACAGGCCGACTCTCGCAGAGGCCCGCGAATAGGCTGCGGACGGGGTACGGACCTGTGGGACCGCCAGAGGGCTCCATAAAAAAGCGCCGCCAAAAGTGGCGGCGCTGCGGGACTATGGTGCAGTGCCCTTCCGCACGGAGCGTCCCGGCCCGCAGCCCCGGCCATGTCCTCTTATTATTCTTCCTTTGCAATCTCTATGTGCAGCTCCTTGAGCTGGCGTTCGTCGACATCGTTCGGGCACTGGTCCATGGGGCTCACGGCAAAGGAATTCTTCGGGAAGGCGATGACTTCCTTGATCGAAGTCTCGCCGGCCATGAGCATGACGAGGCGGTCGAAGCCCGGAGCAATGCCGCCGTGTGGCGGCGGGCCGTACTTGAAGGCCTCGATGAGGAAGCCAAACTTGCGCTGGGCCTCTTCGTCGGTCATGCCGACGATGCGGAAGATGCGCTTCTGGAGGTCCGGATCATGGATACGGATGGAGCCCGAGGCGATTTCGTAGCCGTTCAGCACGAGGTCGTAGAGGTCGCCCTTGACCGCGCCGGGGTCGGCTTCGAGGCTGTCGTGGTACTGGGCCTGGGGCATGGTGAACATGTGGTGGGCGGCTTCCCAGCGGTTCTCTTCTTCGTTGAACTCGAAGAGGGGGAAGTCGACGATCCAGGCGAAGGCGAACACGGCGGGGTCGCAGAGGCCGAGGTCTTTGCCGAGCTGGGAGCGCACGGCGCCGAGGGCGGTACAGGCGACTTTTTTCTTCTTGTCGGCGACGAGCAGGATGAGGTCGCCGGGCTTTGCGCCGAGTCCCTGGACGACGCGCGCGGGGTCGGAGAAGAACTTGGACGCGCCGCCTTCGAGCGCGCCGGCCTGGTTCACCTTCATCCAGGCGAGGCCGTGGGCCTTGTACACTTTTGTCTTGGCTTCGAGCTCCTCGATCTGACGGCGCGAATAGTCGGCCTTGCCGGGCACCACGAGGGCCTTGACCGCGCCTGCGGCCGCGACCGCGTCGTGGAAGGCCTGGAATGTGCAGGCGCCGTCCACATAGGGCGCAAAGTCCAGAAGCTCCATGCCGAAGCGCAGGTCCGGTTTGTCGGAGCCGAACCGGTCCATCGCGTCGTCGTAGGGGATGCGGATGAATTTTGCGGGCAGCTCGACGCCGAGGGTTTTCTTGAACAGGTGTCCCATCATGCCTTCGACGAGCGTGAGCACGTCCTCGCGGGTGACAAAGCTCATCTCGATATCGATCTGTGTGAACTCGGGCTGGCGGTCGCCGCGCGAGTCCTCGTCGCGGTAGCAGCGGGCGAGCTGGAAATATCTGTCGAAGCCCGAGACCATGAGGAGCTGCTTATAGAGCTGGGGCGACTGGGGCAGTGCGTAGAACTTGCCCGGATAGAGCCGCGAAGGCACAAGGTAGTCGCGCGCACCCTCAGGGGTCGAGCGGATGAACGTCGGCGTCTCGATTTCGTAGAAGCCCTTGCCGACGAGGTATTCGCGCACGGCGAAGGCCGCTTCGTGGCGCAGGCGGATTTTCTTCTGCATGGAGAAGGAGCGCAGGTCGAGGTAGCGGTAGGTGAGGCGCATATCCTCCTTCGCGTCGGTCTGTTCGTCGATCATGAAGGGGAGGGGAAGGCAGCGCGAGAGAATCTGGATTTTCTCGGCCTTGACCTCTATTTCGCCCGTCGGCATCGAGGGGTTGACCATGGTGTCGGGGCGCGGCCGGACCGTGCCCCGAATCGAGAGGCAGTACTCCATTTTCAGTTCGGCCGCCGTGTCGAGAAGCTCCCGCGCGGAGTCGGCGTCGACGACCACCTGCGTGACACCGTAGCGGTCGCGAATGTTGATGAAGGAGATACCACCGTGATCGCGCTTGCGGTGCACCCAGCCGTTGAGAACCACTGATTTTCCTATGTCGGCGGCGCGAAGCTCGCCGCAGGTGACTGTCCGTTGTTCGAATAGCATAATACGCTTATTCTATAGGCAGATAAGAAAATCGGCAAGGACTGGAATGGGCTGGGTGTCACTAAATCAAACACTCTGTCGCTGTTCCAGCGCGACGATATATTCGATTTTTTTGGGCAGCCTGCGACTTTTGTTGATCCTTTCGGTCAAGGCGACAATGGACTCCATGCCCATTTCATGGGCATGCACGTTCACCGATGTGAGAGTTGGCGAAGAATAGTTGCCGGAGCTGTCGCCGTTTATCGATATGACCGCGACATCGTCGGGCACGCGGATCTTGCGTTCATACAGTGCCTTCAGCACGCCTATCGCGATAGGATCGTTCGATATAAGAATCGCCCGAGGAAGAGGCCTGCCCGCGTTGAGCCAATCGTTCATCGTATGATATCCATTTTCCGCCCCGTGCTCGCAGAAAATTATATCGACACATTTGATGTTGACGTTGGCAGTTAAAAATTGCTCAAAGTAATAAAGTTTTTGATACTCCCTGGGTACTTCGGCCTGATCCCTGCCGCCGATGTAGAGTATTTCGGAGAGTCCCTTGTTAATCAGACATTCCAGCGCGATGGTGACGGCGTCGCGGATATTGTAGGTGATCCAGTCCATACGTTCGGGATAAAAATTATATTGTCCGACGAAAACCAGATTTGATGTATTGATGAGCTTCAGGATTTCGTCTACCTGTGATTGCGTGAAATTGCCGACGATGAGGGCTCCATCGATGGCATGCGAATAGAGGTGGAGGAATTGCAGAGGGACAAATGAGAATTGAAAGTTATTCTGATAGCACTTACTCTCTATGCCCGCCCTCACCGCAAAATAAAAAGCGTTGTCGATTTGGTTGAGAAAGTGCGTGTCCTTATGTACTATGAGGATATTGGCCTGAGCCGCAGAGGCCTTTTTGGATCTGCTGATATACTCCAGCTCGTTTGCGATTGTGAATATTCGGTCCCTTGTCGCCGGTGTTATCACCAATGAGGGATCGGCCCGTAAACATCGTGAAACCGTCGACGATGATACCCCGGCCTTGTTTGCGATATCCTGTAGTGTTGCCAGTTGTAGTGTTCCTCTAAATTTTACTAAAATAATGATAGCGACATATTTATGCCACGTCAATACAAGCAATTGTTCAATAATATTAAATATTCAATGACATTACCTGGTTTTTCGTGAGGCCGACCGTGCCCACCGTGACGTCCCATTTAGTAAAATCGCCATGGAAATCGGTGCCTCCAGTCACCACCAAGGACTTCTTCTCGGCAAATTCAAGGTAACGGCAGATATCGGCTGCCCGACACGAGGGATAATAGACTTCGATGCCCTGCAGACCCCATGAGACTAATTCATCGAGTTTGTCATCCCTCTCCATGAGCGTGGGATGGGCGAGGACGGACAGGCCTTTGCAGCTGTTGACGACTTCGATCGCTGCCCTTGCGTTGGCCACCTGGGTGGATTCATAGGCGGGGCAACCGGGAGCAAACATTGAGTAGTGAAACTCGTTCCATTCACTGTTGTTGGTATAAAAGCCGTCGGCCATCATCGCGTAAAAGACGTGTACCGAATAGATGTAGCCCGCGTCTTTATTATGACGCAGCACATCTTCCCAGCTGTACTTGAGTTTTCCCGTCTTCACAAGTTTGTCAAATATACGTTTGGTGGTCGCGGTGCGATCCTCGTTGAGTTCGGTCAGGAAGTTCCGGAACTTTGGGGCCTTTCTGTCGCAATTGTATCCTAGTATATGTATTGGAATGTCGTCGGTGGTAGTAGAAAACTCGATTCCCTCAATCAGTGAAATACCGTTTTTCTGGGCAGAGATGGCAGCCCTCGGCAGACCGGCGACCGTGTCGTGATCGCAGATGGCTATGACCTTTGTACCGTTTCGGGCAGCAATATCCACGATGTCTTCCGGAGTGTTGCTGCCATCGGAGAATCGGGTATGTATATGAAGGTCTGCATACATTTTGAGAATTCCTTGTCTATATCATTTCAAGCGTTATAACCGGCATTGCGAAGAACTTTGGCCGTCTCGTCGGGGAAGTCGGATTCAATGAGATCACAGCCCAGGCTGCCGGCCCTGCGGATCACGTATGGGTCTGACTGAATGCCGGCGCTCACCACCATGCCGGCATCATGGAGAGAGGCTATGATGTCGCTATCCATCTGCTGCACATAGGATACGCATAGCTCTGCGCCGGAACCTTTCATGAGCGTAACGACATCGCAGGGGGTGATGCCCATGATGAGTCCCGTCCTTATCGCAGGTGCGAGGTTTTTTATGGCTCTGATCAGGCGGTGTTCGGCGGAGAAGGGCAGGATGATGTCGGTGGCGCCGTGGCGGATTACGATATCGGAAAACAGGGCGGGAAATCTGCGAATTTTTTCGCCCATATCCATGACGACGAACTTCAGCTCAAGCAGAAGATATGTATTTCCCCTTTTTGCCCATTCCAGAACATTGTCAAGAGTTTCCAGGGGCCATACGACTCTCAGCTCTTCATAGGTGAAATCACTGATGTACCCTGTCAGTCGTGTCTTGTTGGAAAGCTGCATATCATGGAATACGACGATGACATCATCTTTCGTCATCTGAAGGTCCAGTTCGATGTAGCTGGCGCCGCGCCGGAGCCCTTCCTCAAAAGCGGGGATAGTGTTTTCAACGTATCCGTCAACGCCGCAACCGCGATGGCCGCCGATTAAAATGCGATTGCTCTGACGAAAAAAATCTATAATATTCATCTCGCCGGCTCCTCCATCCGTCAATTTTCTTACCTGGAGATAAAGGGAGGGCTCCAGGAGCCATCGCCATTCGTGATAGCTCCTGGAACTTGGATGCGGAGAATCAGTATGTCTCCGACAACAGGTCGCGGGCCATTTCCGACATTTCTTTCAGGCCCTCTTCGGGTGTGATCGACTGATCGATGTAGATTTTTTGGAGGATTACGCCACCCTCACGATTGAGCTGTGTCCACACGGGGGTAGAAGTGGGGTCTTCCACATATTCGAGCTGCTCAAACGCTACTTTATATTGAGGATACTTCGCCCAAAGGTCCTGAATGATTTTGCTGTTGGCGGCTGTCTTGGTTACGGGCATGTATCCTGTCTTCGCGGAGATGTACGCGGCCTGATCGGCTTCCATAAGCCAACTCATGAATGTCCACGCGGCATCCTTGACTTCATCGGAACAGGGCGCGAGCATGATGATGTTCGCTCCTCCGGTTGGGGTACCGTAGGTGACGTTTTTGGGCATGAAGCCGACTCCGACCTCAAAACCGTTGTTTTTCGCCTCCGAGATATAGGCGCTCAATCCGCCGGTAGAGCCGTATGTCATACACGCCAGACCGCTCACAAAATCCTGCTGCTGGATGGCGAAGGCATTCTGTACGGGGGGAATGCGGATGGTGCCGTCTTTCTGGAACGCCTTAATGTAATTGAAGACTTTTTTGCCAATTTCATTGTTGAAACCGATATCGGTCATGTCCTTGTTGAAGAAATGTCCCCCCGCCTGGACGACGAGGCCCTGGGTAATCCATGTATCGTACATCGCCATACCGACGCCATACTGTACCGTCTTTCCGCTGGAGTCCTTTTTCGTGAGTTTTCTCGCGTATTCCAGACATTCATCCCATGTCGCGGGAGGGCGGTTGGGGTCGAGGCCCGCCTTTGCAAAAAGCGTTTTGTTGTAATAGAGGATCGGTGTCGAGCGGATATAGGGCAGGCCGTATATTTTCCCGTTTGCCCTCGCCTGCGAGAGGAAACCGTCGAAAATCACGGAAGGATCGAAGTGTGTCTTTTTCATGTAGCCGGTGAGATCCTGGGCGAGGCCATTGTCGATATACTGCGGAACAACGGATCGCTCCAGCATGGCGATGGCCGGCTGGGTCTTAGCCGGGATGGACTGTTGCAGTTTTGCCGTCGTCTCATCGTACGAGCCTTGATACGTCGGAACCACCGTGATCTTGTCCTGGCTTTCGTTGAAAAGCTTGGCCTGGGCCATGATGGCCTCACCGGTGACGCCGCTGGAGGAGTGCCAGAAGTTGACCACGATCCTCTTTCCCGGAGCCGCGAATGCAGTCATGATTCCTAGTACGAAGATCATGACAACCGTAATACTCTTCCTCATAAGAAACCTCCTATAATGATTGCTGGCGGTGATATCCACATCCACGAAGGGAAACACCGCTCATTTACGGTATCGATGGCCACAGATATGGGACTTCGCTGAATTCATTTGATGCCTAAATACGAAAAGGAGCCCAGAAACTGTTTTTTCGCCACAAGGAACATTGCGATGATGGGCAGAAAAAGAATGACATTGCCCGCCATAATTGCCGGCCAGTTCACCGTTCCTTCCGCGTCCTTGAGGATGGCGAGCCCCACGGTCAGAGGGCGCAACTGATCCTGGTCGGTCATGACAAGCGGCCAAAAGTAGGAATTCCAGGAGCTGATAAAGGCGAACAGCGCGATGGTGGCCAGGGTCGGTCTGGCCATGGGCAGCATGATTTGGGTGATTATCTGCCGTTCCCGCGCGTGATCGAGTCGGGCCGCCTCGATGATCTCGTCGGGAATCTGCATGAAAGTCTGACGGAGAAGAAAGATTCCAAAAGCGTTGGCCATGAATGGCATGAATTGAGGGAGCAGTGTCCCGAGCCAGCCGAGTTTCGCCATGAGTAAATAAACTGGGACAAAGGTGACCTGCACGGGGATCATGAAGGCGAGAATGACCAGACTGAACAGCAGCTTTTTACCGGGGAACTCCTTGATGGCAAAGGCGTACGCCGCGGGAATGAGTATGGCGAACTGAATCACTATGGAACACAGCGTTACGATAATCGAGTTCCTGGCATATACAGCGAAGTTCCCGAGACCGGTCGCCTTGCTGAACCCTTCGGTGGTCCACGCATGGGGGAGGAGTGTGGGGGGATACATGTTCGTTTCATCGATGGTCTTGAATGACGTCAAAATCATCCATACAAAAGGAAATACGAAGATGGCCACAAGCACTAGTTTGAGAATGAGCACTGTGATCCCGGCCACGTTATGCATTAGGGTTTTCATGAGTATTCCTCATTTGTAGTAGATGCGTTTTTGCAGCAGCTTGAAGTAAATGAATGTGATAAACGAGACGATTATGAGCTGCACCGTCCCTGCCGCCGCCGCATATCCCAGGCGCATGTGGATGAAAGCGTATTCGTAGATATAGTAGACCAATACCATGGTGGAACGGACGGGACCGCCCCCCGTCAGCACCTTGATGGAATCGAAAACATTGAACGAGCTGATGGTCATGACGACGAGCAGAAAAAACAGCGTAGGAGAAATCATCGGAATGGTTATCTTGAAAAATGTCCGGAGTTTCGTCGAATGGTCGAGGTCCGCCGCTTCGTAGATGTCCGCCGGGATCGTCTTCAGCGCGGAGAGAATGATCAGCGTGTAGTATCCTACGCTCTTCCATACATTGATGATTATCACCGACATCATCGCGGTGCTCGAACTCTGGAGCCACTGAAGTCCTTTTACATGGAACCACTCTTCTAATATGTAATTGAGAAAACCCGCGAAGGGGTCCATAAGCCACATCCATACAAGCGAGACCGAAACCATGGCGGTTATGTGAGGCAGGAAGGTTACGCCCTGGACAAAACGGTCGAACCAGTTTGAGCGCTGAACGAGAAACGCGAAGAAGAGCGCCAACGACATCGTCAGTACGACGTAATAGAATGTATAGATCAAGGTATTCGAGAGGATTTCCCCGAATGCGGGCTGTGAAAACAGTTTTTCGTAGTTCGCGAGCTTCACGAACTTTCCCGAGCCCCTGACGAGATCGTAGTTCGTGAAGCTTATGCCGATCAGGCTGATCATCGGATATACGACAAAGAGGCATATGCCCAAAATCGCCGGAGAAATCATGAGATAAGATTTCAGGTGGTCCTTTTTCATGCTTCATCCCGCTTTTTTTCTAGGCCCGTCGATTCCTCCTGGCATGCTTTCTTTTCCGCCGCGCCAAGAAAATTCCGCACTTTTTCTTTGTCGAAAGGGATTCGTTCGCCAGTCGCTTGGAATAGATATACATTGTTTTGGGGAATCGAGATCGACAGCCTGTCTCCAGGATGAAAAGAGGCGTCCGGGTTTTTTGCCATAACATCGCCATAAGGGATGTGTATCTTGTAATTCGTCTCCGATCCGAGCATTTCCCGCGTAATGATCCGAGCATCGAACCGAAGCGCGGCGTCTTCCGGCGCTTCCCGCATGTGAATGTGTTCGGCGCGGAATCCTACGGCAAACTCGCAGCCTTCGCAGCGAAGGATATTCATGGGCGGGGTGCCGATAAAGCTGGCCGCGAAAATATGCGCGGGTTCGTGGTACAGATCCTCGGGACTCGCCGTTTGGATTATTTGCCCGTTGTTCATCAGAACTATGGTGTCGGCCATGCTCATGGCCTCCACCTGATCGTGAGTCACGTAAATAAACGTCGTCCTCAGCCGTTCGTGGAGCTCGATGAGCTCGGTCCGCATCTGGACGCGCAGCTTGGCGTCCAGGTTCGACAGAGGTTCGTCCATAAGGAACACTTTAGGCTTTTTGACCATCGCCCTCGCCAGAGCAACGCGCTGCCTCTGCCCTCCGGACAGACTCGAAGGCCGCCGGTCCAGCAGGGCCGAGAGACCGATGATTTTTGATATTTCCGCAATCAGGCGATCTCGCTCTTCCTTGGGAACCTTGATGTTTTTGAGGCCAAATTCTATGTTCTGGCGGACAGTCATCGTGGGATAAAGGGCATAATTCTGGAACACCATCGCGACACCGCGTTCGGACGCTTCTATGTTCGTGACATCCACATCGTCGATATAGATTTTTCCCGATGTTACCGCCGATATCCCCGCCACCATCCGGAGGAGCGTCGTCTTGCCGCAGCCGGATGGGCCGACGACCACCGTAAAACTTCCATCGGCGATCGCGAGATTGAGGCCTCTGATGATAGTCGTTTTGTCGAATTGCTTTACGACACGTTCGAAAACTATTTTCCCCACGACAGCCTCCACCGGACGAATATAAGGAGAAATCCATGTATCTACTGACCCGGCAACTATCTTTATTACTAAACATCAGAAAAGGTTAAATGATTTCAAGCTCTTTCCTTATCCAGATATATGCTTTTCAATTGCCGGTTTAATAATATATTTTTTTACTAAAACAATATGAAAATTTGACTAATATTATGGTAACATCGAAAATTTTGTTTGTCAATATGTTTAGTAAAAATACAATAGTTGTTGAGTCCTGTAAAAGGTGAGTAATAAAATATTTTTATATTTTATTATTATAAAATAAAATAATAATAATTAACTTGGACAGCATCAAATTTGTTTGGTCTTGATTGAAAATATTCATAATTTTATGAGGAAAATATTAAGTAAATATCGAAAATATTGTACTCCATACGGATATCTTCTTTTAATATCAAAACCAAGCGATGTGATTCTGCATTAATTCCGATTTTGCGCGCGGCGCGGCTTCTCGCTATATTGATACAGAAGAGATCGCAGAGAAAGAGGAGCGACTATGATTCAGGAAGGTGAACGGGCGCCCGACTTCGCGCTCAAAGATGCAGATGGCAGGACCTGGACCCTTTCGGATTTTCGCGGCAGAACCTTCGTGCTGTACTTCTATCCCAAGGACAATACCCCTGGCTGCACGGTCGAGGCCTGCAGCTTTCGCGACCGATACGCCGAGTTCAAACAGAGAGGTGTCGAAGTCGTTGGGGTGAGCGCCGATTCCGAGAAATCGCACAAGTCTTTTGCGGAGAAAAAGAATCTGCCGTTCATCCTCCTGTCCGATCCCGAAAAAAAGACGATCGAGGCATATGGCGCGCTGGGCGAGAAGAAACTGTACGGACGGTCCTTCCTCGGCATCATCCGCTGCACCTTCATCATCGATGGAGATGGCATCGTAAAGAAAGTCTTTCCAAGGGTGACGCCTGCGGGACACGCAGACGAGATTCTTGCTCTGCTGTAAATGGATGCAGCGGCGGTCCGGCGTTCGCTCAGCTCTCGAAAGTGGGGCTCTGCCTGTTTTTCTTTGTCAAACTCCGGATTTTTTTGTAGACGATTTTTCTTTCCTTTGAAGCTTTTGTAGGCTTTGTGGGGATGCGGGGTGCGTCCCTCTTTGCGGCGCGCTCCACGAGCATGATGAGCTTTTGAATCGCCTTTTCGCGGTTCATGTTCTGGCTCCGCTCTTCCTGAACATGGGCGACGAGTTCTCCTTCGGTGGTGATTCGGTTTGCGAGTCGTGCCTGTACGAGTTCGACCTCGGACGGGCGCAGGCCTTCAATCGCCGCAATTCTGACACGGGCAGTGACTTTTGTATTGACCTTGTTGACATTCTGTCCCCCCGGGCCGCTCGATTTCGAAAAATCGATCTCGGCATTGGCGATGATTGAAGCCCTCAGCAATTCGGTATCCATAGTATTGAAGCTTATTCCATTATCGCCGGATGTGAAAGCGGGAATTCGACTGTTCCGTCCTCTGTGCAGAGCCACGTATTTCCTGCTAATCTATGGTTGCCGGGAGGAGAGAATGCCTGATTTTACTATTGAGACGCTGGGGAAGAGCACAGTTGAATCTCCCTTGGGGCTCGCGGAAGATGCGGGTTCCGGGATTCCGGTTTTCGTGCCCGAAGACCGCTACATCTATTACAATATCCAGCGTGAGTTGGGAGCGCAGGCCGGCAGCCAGCAGCCTCTGACCCGCGATCAGTTGCTTGAGGTCGCCGGGCCGCGCCAGAAGATCTATTTCAGCCCCTCGCACGTCCATGCGGGTATTGTCACCTGCGGAGGCCTCTGCCCGGGAGTGAACGATGTGATCCGCTCGATCGTGAGGAGCCTCTGGTATCTGTACGGTGTGCGTCGAATCTCGGGCATTCGGTACGGATATAAGGGGTTTCTGCCCGATTGCGGGCTCGAGGTTGTGCCGCTCGATCCGGACATCGTCGACGACATCCACAAGATAGGCGGGACCATGCTCGGCACCTCGCGCGGCGGCGGCGAAAGGACACCGGAGATCGTCGATACGATTGAACAGCTCAATCTCAATGTGCTCTTCGCGATAGGAGGCGACGGCACGCAGAAGGGGGCACTCGCCATCGCCGAAGAGATCGGGCGGCGGAAGCTCAAAATCGCGGTGGTCGGCATACCGAAGACCGTCGACAACGATATCGAGTTCGTCGAAAAGACATTCGGCTTCGACACCGCGGTGGTGAAGGCCTCCGAGGCGGTCGCGGCGGCGCACATGGAGGCGCATTCCCAGATAAACGGCATCGGCCTCGTGAAGCTCATGGGCAGAGACTCGGGCTTCATCGCGGTCCAGACCGTCCTCGCGGTCCATGAGGCCAATTTCGTGCTGATTCCCGAAGTGCCCTTCGACCTGGAGGGTCCACAGGGCTTTCTCTCGATGCTCGAGCGGCGACTCGCCCGCCGGGGGCACGCGGTCATCGTCGTCGCGGAGGGGGCCGGGCAGCATTTTTTCAGCCAGGCTGTCTCCTACGATGCTTCGGGCAACAGGAAACTCGGCGATATCGGCCTCTATCTCAAAGACCAGATTCAGGCGTATTTCAGCGCGAAGCATATGGGCATCAATTTGAAATATATCGACCCCAGCTACATGATCCGCTCGGCCATCGCCGAACCCATCGATTCGATGTACTGCGAGCGGCTCGGCAACAACGCGGTGCATGCCGCGATGGCGGGAAAGACGAAAATGCTCATCGGCCTTGTCAACAACGAGTTCGTCCACATTCCGATTCGGGCGGCGACGTCGAAGCGCAAGCAGGTCAACCCCGAGGGGAGCCTGTGGCGCGACGCGATCGAGGCGACGCAGCAGCCTGTGCGGATGGCGGATGCGAAACAGAGAAGCGGGCTCTGATCATAGAGCATAACTTTGAACTTGCGCAGACGCGATTTCGCGTGCACAATGCAGGTATCTATCACCTTTCCGATGTCCGAGGAGGAGAAGCTCAATGAGCGAATTCCATGCCAAGCTGTACGAAGCACGCGGCCAGAAGGTCGTCGCCGCGCTTAAAAAGAATGGTTTCGACGCCCTCTATCTGCCCAATGCTTCCCTCGCTGCCGAGAAAGTGCTCGAGTTCATACAGGCTGGCGCGAAGGTCGGTTTCGGCGGTTCCGTCACCGTAAAGTCCATGAACATACAGGAGCGGGCGGCTTCGAAAGGTGCCATAGTACTCGATCACAACAGGCCCGGTCTCAGCGCCGAAGAGAAGACAGAGGTCCTTCGCGCACAGCTCACCTGCGACGTCTTTGTTTCCAGCTCGAATGCGGTCACGATGGAAGGATATCTGTTCAACGTCGATGGCAACGGCAATCGGGTCGCGGCGCTCACCTTCGGCCCGAAGAAGAATGTGGTGGTCGCGGGCATCAACAAGGTCGTCACCAACCTCGACGAAGCCTATGAACGGATGAAGGCGTATGCAGCCCCCCTCAACAATATCAGGCTCCAGAAACCGAACCCCTGCGCGACCTCGGGATATTGCGCCGACTGTGCCCTTCCCACGCGAATCTGCAGAGTTTATCACATCCTCAAGCGCAGGCCATCGCTCAGCGATTTTACCGTGATCATTGTCGGGGAAGAGCTCGGCTTCTGAATCGGCCTTTTCTGAACCGGGCTGAATCGGGGCTCTGCACGGCCCTCCGCTGTGCCCCTGGGAGCGGCATTCCCTAATACTCGATCGTCGCGCTCTGCCGGGCCTCGCCGGTCTCGCTCCTGAACGTGAGCGCCAGACGTCCGGGAAGCACATCGACGTCGAGCCAGCCGTAGCCTGCCACCTTCATCCATTGGGAATATGGAGAGCGATAGCTCGGCTCGGGATCGGGGATTCCGCCCATCGAGCCTATGATGGCGTAGGTCACGCCATTGTGCGCGAGCAGCTCCTGGTAGTGGTTGTGTCCCGAGATGACAAGATCGACCCCATATTTCTCGAAGAGCGGCGCGAGGGCGGGGATGTTCTGGTAGTGGTCGTACCAGGGCGTGTCGAACGTGGGATCATCGTAGCCTGATGCATAGAAATAGCTGTGCGAGACCACGATGAGGGGTCTGCGGGGATCGGCGGCCGCGAGCGTCTTTTCGAGCCATGTCCGCTGTCGCGCGCCGAACATCTCGGTGCCCCAGGGGAGGTCGACCGCCACAATCGTCGCGGAACCTGCATCGATGCTCCAATAGTAGGGTGAGCCCGAATCGCTCGAGAAGCCTTTTGGATAGAATGCTTTTCTGTAGAGATACTGGCCGCCGAAGAGCGCGTCGTGGTTGCCCAGAAGCAGGCGCAGGGGAACAGCCGGAATGAGCGCTTCGAGGTCGGAGAGTGCAAGGTTCCACTGGGTCGCGCTGTTGCCCGTCTCGACCGTATCGCCGAGCATGAAGAAGGCATCCGGTTTGCTGGCCGCGATCTCTTCCAGAATCTGCGTTCGCGCGGTCGCATTCGACGTGTCGGCTCCCCAGTGCGGATCGGAGGAGAACGCAAGGCGCAGGAGTGGCCGGTCGAGCGGAGAGAGGGCGATTGGTGCGGCTTCTTGGCTTTCGGGGCTTTCGGCGGCGCTGAATGCTGCCTCAGACCGCGCGCCTTGCGCCACAATGCCCTGCGACGGATTGATGAGGTTGAGCCGCGCGGGCTCCAGCGAACCCGTCCTCGGAACGACGATGAGGAAGGCCAGAATCGCGATTGAGATCAGCCCCACCAGTATCGAGCCCACAAAGGAAAGCCAGCGCATCACGCGCATCGCCAGCTTTTTGGCGAGCTTTTCGAGCGGCAGCGCCACAATTGCGAGCGAAATCGGCCCGAGTCCCATAAAGAGCAGCACTTTCAGCGCCAGAAGCGGGTGCCATACATACACTCCCCGCGCCCCTTCGAGGCTGTAGAAGTATCCGTTTGCAAGAATGGAGAGCACGAGCGCAACAAGCGCCGAGATCAGCACCGTCCGTCTGGAGGGTTTTCCCCCGGTTTTTTCAATTTCCTGCGTCATAGTTTGACTATAACAGAAATCTGTTCAGCAGATAAGCTCGATTCCGGCGCGGCCGGATGGATGTTCTTCATCAAGATTAAACCAAATCGTGTTCTCTTTTTGCTTGTGTGCTGCTACAGAGGAGGATATAATACTATTGCTGTAAAAATCACCAGTTTTGAGAAGGAGGTTTGCGATGTTAAAGAGAGTTGGGAAATTTGCCGTACTTGTGGCGGCGATTTTCACATTGGCGTTCTCCGGCACGCTTTCGGCGCAGGAGAATCTGCCGGGCAATGTCACACTCACCTTTGCGCACACAAACGATACACATGGACGAATCGTAGAAAGCAAGGATGTCATCGGATATCCGCGGATCTATACGGCGGTTCAGGATCTCAAGGCGAAGAATCCCAACACAATCCTCATCGATGTCGGCGACACACTCCATGGCCTGCCCGTGGTGAATATCGATAAGGGCGCAACCGAAGTCAGGCTCATGAATGAGCTTGGGTTTGCCTACATGACCACCGGCAACCACGACTACAACTACGGCTTTGATCGGCTGCTCGAGCTTTCCAAGATGATGAACTTCAAAGTTTTGGCGGCCAATGTGTACAAAGATGGTCAGAGAGTATTCCAGTCGTATGATATCCGCGACATGGGCGGCGTGCGCGTCGCCTTCTTCGGACTTGCAACTCCGGAGACCGCATACAAGGCCGACCCGAAGGGCCTCGTGGGGGTGACCTTCGGCGATCCGATCGTCGAGGCGAAGCTCGTCGTCGCTGAGCTCGCCGGCAAATACGACGTGCTTGTATGCCTTTCGCACCTGGGCATCGATGACTCGAGCGATCCCACCTCGATCACCCTGGCCAAATTCGTGCCGCAGATCGATGTCATCATCGACGGACACAGCCACAGCACTCTTGAGGATATTATGAAGAAGAACACGACGGATACGCTCATCGGGAGCACCGGCGCCTATGGGGCGGGGCTCGGCGTGATCGACGTCGTCGTGGGCCCGGACCGCAAGATTATTTCCAAGACAGCCAGAACCATTACCCCCAAGAATTCTCCCGACCTGAAGGGAGATCCCCGCATCGCGGCGATCATGAGTGACCTCATCAAGGCCCAGGATGCCGTGCTCTCGCAGGTTGTCGGCAAGACTGCCGTCAAGCTCGAAGGCACGCGCGAGATCGTCCGCACCCAGCAGAGCAACCTCGGCACGCTCATCGCGAACGGCATGCTCTATGCCACCGGCGCCGACTTCGCGCTGATGAACGGCGGCGGTATCCGCGACTCGATTCCTGCCGGCGATATCACCATGAAGCAGATCTATACCGTGGAGCCCTTCGGCAACTATATCCAGACCGGAAAGATATTGGGCAAAGAGATCGACGCGATCGTCGAGAACGGCGTGGGCAAACTGCCGGCGCCCGACGGCCGCTTCCCGCATTTTGCAAATCTGACCTATACGCTCGATGTCTCGAAGCCCGCGGGCGACCGAGTTTCGGATATCATGATCGGCGGCGTGCCGGTGGATCCGGACAAGGAATATGTCCTTGCAGCGCTGAACTTCCAGTTCAATGGCGGCGATGAGTATACCATGCTCGTCGGAAAGAATCAGAACGACTTCCCGACGGATGCCGAAGTATTTGTCGCCTACCTCAAGCACCTTGGCACTGTAACGAACGAGAACATGGTGTTCACGAAGTAGTGGGCGGCTGCCCTCATGCCGGTGCGCATAGGGACAGTGAAACTGTCGGAGAAGGCAGGCAGCGGATTTGGCTGCCTGCCTTTTTTATTCAGTTGCCCGATGGTGTATCCATAGTCTTCTGTATTCCCTGCCACGCGGGTAGTTGTGCCAAAGTGCGGATGGCGGCGGCATGGGCGGCCTGTCTGTCCAGCCCCTGTGTCCTTATGAGAAAATCGGTGGTCCCCTCCAGCTTTTCAGGATAGGACTGCATAGAGCCGTCAGGCCTTGCGCAGTAGATGCAGTAATCTTTGCTTTCATCGCCCAGCGGATAATCAGCGGGCTTGGTCATGGGCATTCCACAGGCAATGCACAGTTTCATAGCAGGTTTCCTCCTCTCATTTGATTACCTTCTTTCATATATGTCGACACCCATTCAGCTTTCTGTCGCTCATTTTTCGGCCCTTCCTCCTTTTAACAGTTTCAGATAGCTGTCGATAAGAATATCCTGATAGCGGCCGATGACATTCCCTTCCGGCGCAAACAGATTTCCGTTTTGGAGATAATAGTGCACCAGCCCCATCCACATGTTGAACAGCATATGCAGGGGGATGCCTGATCTGTCGTTGTGTCCGAATTCTCTCTCATAGACAAGGCTGAAATGAAATGAAACAGCGGATTGGATCGATATCCAGCTGTCTCTCGCGCCGGGCGGCAACAGTCTGTTTTCAATGACCAGCCGCGTATAGAACTGCTCGAACTCCATGATCCCGCCGAGGTGCGCACGCAGCAGGTCCGACAGAGAGCCGCTGGACTGCGCCAGGACGTGGGTGCGCATGGCGATTTTCTGCCCGTACAAGGCGACGACTTCCTCGATCATCGCCTCGAGTGACCTAAAGTGGACAAATATCGTTCCGTGAGAGACCCCGGCGGCCTGGGCGATGTCCGACACCCGGGTGTTCATGATGCCTTTTTTCGAGAACACCTCATATGCGGTTTTCAGCAGAAGCTCCTTTGTCTGTTCCTTCTGCATCTCACGGGCGGTTTTCTTCATATAATGACTTTCAATTCACTGACTATATAGTCATTATATATGCACTATAGTTTCTCGTCAAGCGGTTTCTGCGGCCGAAAGACCGCAGGCCAGAGGCCGAAGGGGGCCGACCTGATGGGCGCGCGCGACTGTGGATCTTATGTCTTATTTCGGGTTCTTGATATTTTTTTATATTCTTCTATTGCTTCCCGAGTGGTCATCCAGTTTCTTTGAAACTTTACTGCTGGCAATTTGCCCTGCCGTGCCAGCAATGATAGATACTCAAGGGAATAATCACAGTATTGTGTTGCTTCTTTCAGACTTATATATCCTTGATGCGCTTTCCCATTTGTTGCCGGTTCTATACTGTTCAGATAAATAATAAGCGAGCGTTCTATGGCTCTGCCGATAAAATTTACAAACTCCTGGGGCCTATCCAAATCCGCCTGTTTTAAGACCCTATAGTATTTTTTTCTGTCGATATTCAAAATCACCGCAGGAGGATAGCCGTTTTGCATAAGCACCAGATTCATCAAGAGTCGGGATGTCCTTCCATTTCCGTCAATAAAAGGATGAATACATACGAATTTATAGTGCACATATGCAGCAAGTTCAGGAACTGGCATGGTATGTTTATTTTCATAATACCATGCTAAGAATTCTTGTAGTAATTCCGGAATTTTTGCGGGATCAGGAGGAATATGTACGGCGCCTAAGATCCTTACATTGGTGATGCGATATGCGCCAGCGCCGGCATCATCGATGTTCTTTAAAATAAGTCTATGAAGATCCTTTATAAATTTCTCATCAAGGTCCTTTTTCTTTGCAACACATTGTTCTACTAATTCTATGCCAGCTTTATGGTTTATTGCCTCGAAATGTTCTTTAAGAGATTTGTTTCCTATGGTAAGCCCGCGATTTAAAACTAATTCGGTTTCTTGAAGAGACAGGGTATTCCCTTCGATAGCGTTGCTGTTGTATGTCCATTCTACAATGAATTGTTCGCGTAATTTTTCTACAATACTTGAGGGGAGAGGTCGATATCGATCCAGTTCTCTTTTTTTGCCCTCGATGCTATCGAGAAGCCTAGCGTTCATAGGAGGCAACATATCGGATTGCATGAATAATATTCTAACCGATAATCGCTGAACCTACAATATAACGTGCGCGCGGCTTGCTTTGTGCCATTGGCGCGGCCTGTGCCGGAGCAAGGCGCCAGGCACAAAACTTTTTAAAGCTCTTTTTTCAACAGCGTCATCCAATCTCTTCTTGCATATACTATTCTGATTATCGTGACACTTTTATCTTCTTCATCTACACTATACAATACTAGATAATTCTTTACCAATAAATACCGAATACCCTTTTTACCGAGATACTCATCTCGAACAACGGAATATATGAACGGAGTATCTGCAAGGACGTGTATTTGTTGTTCCAGTTCATCGAGGAGAGATTTTGCTGCTAAAGGCGATTGCAGGACATCAGAAATATAGTGTAATGTGGCTATGAGGTCTTCTTCAGCAGGTGTCGTGAAAGAGATAGTGTACATATTATAGGTACATTTTTTGACGAATCTCTGCGATCACTTCTCCGGCAGGACGTACTTTCCCTGAGTCTTTAGCCTTCATGCCCTCATCCAGAAGCCTATAGAGTTCCAATTTCCCTGCGAGTAATTCATAGGTTTCAATGCTCATGACGGCAAGATCGCCCTGGCCATTTTTTGTAATGAATACCGGCTCAGTATATTTGTGGCAGAATTCGGATATCTCGTTATAATTATTACGAAGGTCAGCGCTTGGACGGATTGTAGGCATGGTTAACTCCTATATCAATATTATATCTTTTTATTGATATAAAATCAAGTAATTATCAAATTTTTCAAAGTTGACACGATTGTTCCCGGTTAAACCGTTCTCATTTCATGCCCAATACCAACTTTATTCCTTCTTCTGCTTCTTCGAGTGTCTGTTTTCCAATCTTTCCTATGAACTCAATGAGCCTTCTCTTATCAATGGCTGAGAGTTGTGATACCACCAGGACCGAGTCTTTTGTTAACCCTGTTTCTTCCTGCCCTGCAAATACATTCCCTGGTGCTTCTGCCAAGGCTACATTGGTTGTGAGGGGTATAATAATAACGGTATTAATTTTACTCTTGTTAAATGCATCATCCTGTACAACCAATATAGGGCGACGAGATCCTGGCTCGCTTCCAAAAGGGAGGCCGAGATCTGCCCACCACAGTTCACCACGCGTCATTTTGGGTGAGTTCCCTTATACTCTCTATACTTGCATTTTCAGTATTCGTCAGATCAGAACCGAGGGTTGTTTGTGAATAGACTTTGTTCAGGCTCTCTGTGACATGTTCTTTTCTGTGACGGGTAATGAATTCCTGAAGAGCTCTCGCAAAGAGCTGGCTCCGGGGGATGCCCAGGGATTTTGCAGTTTTTTCTGCGTCTTTATAGAGACGATCTGGAAGAGAGATTGCTGTTTTCATAATATTAGTATAACTATAGTATAACTAATTGTCAAGAATATCTACTGTTCAGCCTACGATTTGAGCAGAGGAGCCGTTCGTTTCCCGGCATCACCTGATTTTGGCTACGAGCAGATTCAGGAGCGAGATATACACAAGCGAGGCTAGGAAGGCCAGAAGGGAGCCGAGCCACGGCCCCATGCTGGTGAAGGTCGCGCCTGCGGTGATCGCATATACGATGATATTGCTCGATGAGAGGATGAGTATCTTGCCGGTGGCCCGCGCGAAGTCGGCCCCCTGGCTCAGGGTGAAGATGACGAGTGTGCTCGAGAGCACCGCGGGGAATGTCGAGAGGATGCCGGTCATGTAGGGCGGCGCGAACTGTGCAACCGTGACTGCCCCGGCCACCACTGTTCCGGCAAACAGGGCTCTCACCGCGATCTGCTTCCATGAAGGTGACGACGGTCTTTTCTCCGTCATTCGGACCTGCAGCCCCCACTCTGCGATGGAGAAACACAGCACAGACACCACCATATAGAGCGAAATCGCGCCTGCCGTGCTCAGTGGCGGAATTGCCCGGATGAAGATGAGGGCCGCTGCCGCCCACACTCCAAGAGAGGCCAGCAGCGCTTTCCCGAGCCCTCTTTTCACCACAAGCATGAACACGAGCACGAACAGCGTGTCGATGGCCATGCCGACCGGGACGCCGCGGGTCGTTTCGGCCGCATACCCCGGGCCGCTCGTCAGCGCCATAAAGATGAGCGAGAGCACAATATTCGAGGGAAGATTTGCGATGAGTCCGGCCTTTTTGCTGCCCAGCCGCTCTCCCAGAAGCGTGGCGCCTGAAATCCAGGCTCCCGCCAGAATGAACGACAGCAGAATTTTCACAGTTGAAGCGGAAATGGCGAAACCTCTTATCTTCCGTAACGCTCGCGCAGCGCGGATTCAACGTCTTCGCGCGTGCCGGGAAATGGCCCCAGGGCCTCCATTTTAAGGCTTGTCAGGGCCGCTGACCAGAAGGTCGCCTTTTCCGGATCCATGCTGATGCGCGCGGCGAGATACGAGGCCAGGCAGGTGTCTCCCCTTCCGCTCCTCCCCACCAGGCTTCTGGGCCTGAAGGGCGCCTCGACGAATGAACCTTCGGCATAGACGACGACGCCGTCCCCGTGGGTGAGCACGAATTCAGGGACGCCGTAGCGCGCGAGAATCCTGGCGGCCTCATGCAGATCGCGCGTTCCGGTGAGGATTTCCGCCTCCACGACATCGGCCTTGAATACATCGACGTGCCGGAGCACCTCGGCCTTTTCCGGCCACTCGGTGTCGTAGGCGAGCTGTCCGTCGCGCACGACGCGCACGACGCCTTGGGCATCCAGTCCGACCCGCGCGCCCTTCGCCTTGATCGCCTTAAGCACTGCAAGGCTCACTTCTCCGCGGATCGAAGCGCCGATGGACCAGACGGGTGCGGAGATCGATTCGACATCGGCGGGTTCA
>Ga0228535_1001977_pt1 | contig 23869 bp, 19 predicted proteins | sample SJ1metagenome_FD_168457 | JGI IMG/M metagenome (GOLD analysis project Ga0228535, IMG submission 168457) | Enriched culture of PCE-dechlorinating microbial communities from Ithaca, New York, USA - SJ1 | ecosystem: Engineered > Modeled > Simulated communities (microbial... > Unclassified | place... | reverse complement strand
CGGATCGAACCGGCCGAGACTTCGTGGGATCCGACCCATATGATAGAAACGCTGACCACATTCATGATCACGGTCATAATGGGCATCAGTACGACCATGACGCGCGTCACATAGAGCATTGTGCTGGTCAAATCGCGGTTTGCCTTGTCAAAGCGCTGTACTTCATGGTCCTGCCGGTTGAATGCGCGAATGACCATCATGCCGGAAAGATTTTCGCGCACAACGAGATTGAGCCTGTCGACCAGCTTCTGCACAGTGCGGAATCTCGGTACAACAAGGGCAAATACAAGACCAATAATGCCAATAAGCACGCCTACGGCTGCAGCGATAATCCACCACATTCCGGAGGCTTTCCCGAGCGCGCGTATGACACCCCCGATACCGATGATCGGCGCATAGAACAGCATCCGCGTGCCCATCATGATCATCATCTGAACCTGCGTCACATCGTTCGTGGAACGCGTAATCAGCGATGCTGTGGAGAACGAATCGAACTCCGCAAGCGAAAAATCCTCAACCTTGGTAAAAACTGCCCGCCTGAGGTCGCGCGCTGTTCCTGCTGCCACTCTCGACCCCAAAAAGCCGACCATAATGGTTGAAGCCACGGAAATGAGTGTAATGATGAGCATTATCGCGCCAATGCTCAGGATGTATCCTGTTTGGAGGGCTACTGTGTCGACGCCAAGCGCTTCAAATTCCTTCTGGAGTCCTCGAACAACGAGCTGCGATTTTGCGAGAGGGTCGAGGCTGTCGATCTGCGCAAGAATGGCTTGCGGGCTGAGAGCAGCCAGGGTTTCCGAGGCCTGGCCGCCTGGCATTTGGCCGCTCGGCGCGGGCATGCTCAGCGCTGCTGCGCCTGGCACCGCGCTAGCTGAAGGCAATGTGCCTGCAGACGGTCCTGCGCTTGGCACCGCCCCTCCAAGTGCCCCAGCGCCACCCATCGCAGCCGCATTCGGCAGCTGCGACATCACCACAAGCTTTGGATATTCTGCAAGGAAGACCTGCCGCGCTGCATCGACAGCAGCCGTGTCCGAAAGATCCAGCGACATGACCGGCTCGGAATTCGCGAGCGGCCATTTTTTCGAAAGCATTTTGGCCTGATCCGAGCCGGGCGTTACTTGCTTATAGACCTTTTGAAGCGCTGCAAATTTCTCGCCTGCGCCTTCGGCCTGCAAAAGCCTGCCGAGCGCCTCGAAACTGCTTATGCGGATAACCTGCGGGAGATCCGGCTCGATGCCGCCCTGCTGAATACCGATATTGACAATTTTGGAAAGATAGTCAGGCAATGACAGGTCAGCATTCGCCTGAATGAACAAAAGCGCAATCACCAATACAATGCTGAGCCAATATGGTTTCAGATAACGGAATAACGTGCGCATTCAATTCTCCTTAGTGGCTGCTTGGGGTGTGCAGTGCGGTTTCAAGCCGCTCAGCTATTTGCGCAAACTGATTAAACAGGCCGGCTGCTTCTTTTGCTTTTTCCTCGCTGAGCCTGCTGCAAAAGTGTCCGATCCATTCCTGCCGCGCCTCAATACTGAGCTCGATAATCGTTTTTCCTTTCTGCGTGAGCAAAAGCCGCCGCACTCTTCGGTCATGGGGATCTTCCAGACGCTCGACCAATCCAAGTTGTACAAGTTTATCCACCATCTGGCTCGCCGCAGCACCGCTCACACCCAGCTCATCGCCAAGCTCGGTCACTGCACAGCGCTTATCGCCATTCAAGCGGAACAGCACCGCAATCTGCGGCATCGAAAGGCCTATCTCTGTGGCAAATGTAATAAAGCCTCTCATTGAGAGCCGCATTATCTGGCTGATCCATGCCTTCAGCGCGTTCTCGAGTTCACTATGTTCAGACATTGTTAGAGTCCTTAGAAGATAAGATGAATAAATAATAAAGAAAACTTATATTTTCGGCAAGTCCGCGGATTGGGCAGCGCTGCTAGAACAGCCTTCCTTTATAATACAGCACATCGAGCATATCGAGGCGCTGGGTATGGGTGGCGAGCCGCGCGCTGAAATCATCGAAATCGCGATTCTCGCGCGGACTCCAGAACACCTCCGAGAGCGCGCAGAGGCGCGGAAAGAGCATGTACTCGGCCTGTCTGCCAAAATACACAAGTTCGCTCCACAGGTTCGCCTGCCCGCCAAGGATGTGCGCCGCCTCTTCTTCGCGAAGGCCATCGGGCACGGGATCGAAGCTGTAGGAATCCTTCAGCGTGCAGACGCCGAGATGGCCGGGCTCCTCGGGCACATCGAACTGCTTGTGATCGAGGTAGCAAGCCTTGGTCTGAGGGCACATGACGACATCATAGCCAAGCGAAGCTGCACGAACCCCAGGCTCAGCGCCCCGCCATGACATGATGAGCGTATCCTTTTGGATGCCGCCTTCCAGCACCTCATCCCAGCCGATCATCCGCTTGCCGCAGCGCGTAAGCATCTCAGCCATCCTGCCCATGAACCACGCCTGCAAGCGCTCGGGCTCGTACTGGCCGCCACCCTTGCGCATGCCAAGCACATCCATTCGCGATCTGCATGCCGGGCAAGAAAGCCATCGCGCTTTCGGGGCTTCGTCACCGCCCATGTGCACATATTCGCCGGGGAACATCGCACACACATCATCAAGGACCTCGTCCATAAAAGCCAACACGCGATCATTCCCCGCGCACAGAATATCTTCGAAAATGCCGTAGTGGTCTTCAGGCTTGAAGCGGACAAAAGGATCGCTCGCGCCCCTGCATGAAAACTCGGGATGCGACGCAAGGAGCGCGGTCGAATGGCCTGGCGTCTCGATTTCCGGCACTACCATGATATGCCGCGCTGCTGCATATTCCACAACGCGCGCTACATCGGCTCTCGTATAAAAGCCGCCCTTTTCCCATTCGATCTCATACCGCATGTCCTGTCGGAATGCGCCTCGACCAGTCAGCTCGGGTTTCGAAGCAATTTCGAGTCGCCATGCCTGATCGTCAGTGAGATGCCAATGGAACACATTCAGCTTGTGCAGAGCGGCGAGATCGAGCAGTTTTTCTATAAATTCCACCCTGAAGAAATTGCGCGCACAGTCGAGCATGAATCCACGCCATGCAAAACGCGGCCAATCCTGAATCCGCAAGGATCGCAGCGCTCGGCCCTGCGAAAGCGCGAGCTGATACAGGCTTGACGCTCCTCGGACAATGCCAGCCGCATCCTTCGCTGCAATGCGAATCCCCTGCGGTGCTATGCCAAGTTCATATTCTTCGGCCCGCTGCATTCCCGGATCGAGGCTGAGGCTGATCGAGGTCGCCGCGTTTGCCACAGGCGCCCGCGCGCTATCCGCCCGCGAAACGCTACCACCATCCCCAGTGAACCCCGCCGCCCTTGCATTGGTTACAGAGGATGCTGCACCAAGCGCCCTTGAGATACCAACCTGCCCGACTCCTTCAATTCCCGAAAGCCACCCGGCCAGTAGCGCCGCTTCTTTTTCCAGCCCCGCCGACGCCTGAACACTCATCCCGGGACCTAGCTCAAAAACCCCTTCCTTCGCCTCGCAGAGCACAGGAATCGGAACAAGATCGCACCCCATGGGCACCCCCATCTAAAGCCCAAAGCCCGCAATCGCGTCGCGATAGTAATAAAAACTGAGCTTGGGCCGCCGCGCCTTGGTAATATGATCGATGCTCACCAAGCCAAATTTGCGCGTATATCCGAATGACCACTCGAAATTGTCCATGAGGCTCCAGACAAAATAGCCTTTCAGCGGCACCTCGTCAGCGATTACCTGCCGGCATGCTGCAAGATGCTCTCTCAGGTATTCGATTCTGTCATAATCGCGAATCACACCATCGGGCGAAGGCGCATCTGCAAAGGCCGCCCCGTTTTCTGTCACATACAGTACTTTTGCCGGCCAGTTCCTCGCTATATGCATTAAAATGCGGCGCAAACCCTGCGCTTCAATATCCCACCCCATCTCGGTTTTTCTTTGCCAGGTAGGCACATATTCAAAGCCATACGGATTTTCTTCGCTTAGCAGCGCTGCGCGCACTGCATCCTCGTTATAGTAATTCACCCCGATAAAATCGATCGGCGCGGCAATAATGTCCATGTCGCCGGGCTCGATGGGCATCTGGCTCCCAAAGTGCTGCATGAAAAGCTCGGGGTAGCCCCGCCCGAACACAGGATCAAGCCATAGCGATGTCCGTTCGATCGACGCACGCTCCGATGCTTCGACATCCTCCGGTCTCAGAGTCGCTGGCCTCGGCTTTGCCGCATTGATGACGAGGCCATATTCGCCTTTGAATCCGCCCTCGCGGTATGCTCTCGCCGCAAGTCCATGTGCCAAAAGAAGATGGTGCACTGCCCTGCTTGTCTTCTCCCTGTCGCGCAAGCCAGGCGCATGCTCGCCGGTAAGGTGCCCCAGAAACGCGGCACACCAAGGCTCATTCATGCTTGTCCAGTGCTCGACCCGATCTCCGATGGCCTTGTACATGATCCGGGCGTATTCCTCGAAACGGAACGCAGTGTCGCGATTTCGCCAGCCGCCGGCATCTTCGAGGGCCTGTGGAAGATCCCAGTGGAACAGTTCAAGCCAGGGCTCGATGCCAGCCTCCCGCAAGCCATCGACAAGCCGCGAATAGTAATCGAGTCCTTTCTGGTTGGGCTTGCCCTTGCCATCAGGCTGAATCCGCGTCCACGAAACCGAAAAGCGATACGCACCCGCATTCAACTCTTTGAGCAGCGCGACATCCTCTCTCCACCGATGGTATGAATCGCAGGCGATATCCCCTGTGTGCCCCTGAACCACCTTCCCGGGCGTATGCGAAAATGTATCCCATATCGAAGGCCCTCGCCCATCTTCGCTCGCTGCGCCCTCGATTTGATAGCTCGATGTGGAACAACCCCAGACAAAATCCTCAGGAAATCCGTCCTGCCGCTTCATGCAATGCTCCTTTCAGCCTCTATGGCGCCCGCGGCCTCACTGCAATCGCGCTGCGCCCCAATTCAATCTGAAGTCTATTGCTCAACCCTTTATCGCGCCCGCCGCCACGCCCTTCGTAATCTGCTTGCGGAAAATCATATAGAATACCAGCATCGGCACCATCCCGATGGTCAGCGCCGCAAACTGCTTCCCGTAATCAGTGGAGAGCGAGCCCGAAAACTTGTAGATGCCCAGCGGCAACGACTTGAGCTCGGTCTTTGACACCAGAATATTGATAAGCGCGAACTCGTTCCATAGCCCCGTAATGTTCAGCATCGCGAGCGTCGTTGCCACGGGCACGCTCATCGGCACAATTATCTTCAGAAAAATCGTAAAAAAACCTGCCCCATCGATGCGCGCCGACTCGACCACCGCACTCGGAATCGCCTTAATGTACTCCGTCGCAAGGTATATCCCGATAGGTAGCCCAGCCCCGATATACACAAGCAGCACCGCGAGCCTCGTATTATAAAGGCCAAGCAGATTCACCTCCAGAAACAGAGGGATCATTAGAGTCTGCGTCGTGAGCAGAATCCCGATGACAAAACTGTTGTAAATAGGCTTTGTCGCCCTCGACTTCAACTTCGCAAAGGCAAACCCCGCCATCAGCGAAAGAAAAATGATCCCCGCTGTCGCGCCCAGCGTGTAGAGCACCGAGTTCGGGAACAAAAGCCCGAAATCGCCCATTTTCCATGCTTCCACATAGTTCTGGAGTGTAGGCGCCCTGGGAAAAGCAAGCTGGCTCACCTGGAATTCCCTCGTCGTCTTGAACGAGTTCATGATAAGCCAGAAAATCGGGTACAAGGTCATCAGCGCAAAAAGGCTCATCACAATATACACAGCCCCCCGCCCCACGGCAGCGAGCGCTTTTTGCAACTTCGTTTCTTTGATCATCTCGGACATCGCTCATTCCTCCTTTCCGCCGTAGCGTTTTTCCACAGCCTTTGTGAGCACAATCAGCACTACGCTGATGAGGACCATAATGAGCGAAATCGCATTCGCGAGCGGAAAATTGGGCCTTCCCAGGAACGCGTTGTTGTACATATAAATAGAAAGAATTTCGGTGACCCGCGACGGCCCTCCGCCCGTCATCGCGAAGATGAGGGCGAAGCTCGACAGCGAGCCCGAAATCGCAAGTATCGCGGAATTGACAATCGTGCCCGACAGCGCAGGCAGAATGATGTAGCGCATGACCTGCCCCTCGTTTGCGCCGTCGATCCGCGCCGATTCGATGATCTGCGCATCGATTTTCTGCATATTTGCAAGAAAGAGAATGAGATACATGCCCGTGTACATCCACAGGATGACAAACAGAACTGGCAGCATCGCGATATCCGTTTTGGTCAGAAATGCAGGGCTCCATTTCTGCACAAAGAGATTGCTGAGCGCAGTGTAGATTTCTGAAATCGGCTGCCCATTGTACGATGCCAGCAAATCCCTTAGCTCCGGCACAGGGTCCGAAAACATTGCCTGCCCGGAAGGCCCGGCCAAGTGCAGTATTTTTTTGATGACATCATCCGAAAGCGAAAAGCCCCCGGCTCCATCAAAAATCGCCTTCAGCTGCCCCTGGAAACTGCTCGCATGAATGCTGTTCACTATTTCGGCAATAGGCCCGTGCGGCGAAAAAATCACTTGCCACAAAAGGCCAACCACAATCACCGAAATGATATTCGGCACATAGAGCACGCCCTGCCAGAAACTAGGCGCTCGTACTATTTTCGAGTAAATGAAATACGCGAATATAAAACCGAGCGGGAGCTGGCCGAACACAGAAATCAATACAATATACAAGTTATTTTTAAGCGCATTCCAGAACCATGGATCGGTGAACACGCGGGCATATGAAGAAAATCCGGCGAATCCCCATTTTTCTCCCCCGAACATCCTGCCGCCCGAATAGTTCGAGACCGACAACATGATCGAAAGAATGATAGGGAATGCCATGACAAGAAGATAGAGAGCGAATGCCGGCATCACCATTGCCCAATATGCCCGCTTTTCTTCCAGATGTACTCTGTTCAAATGCACCATAGCAACTCCAGAAATGGCCAGCGACTCATATACTGCGTTCCATTTTTTGCAGCGCTTATTAAAGCGCTTTTTTGCGGCGCCTTTGCAGCGCATCGAGTTTTTCGTAAAACAAAACCAGGATGCCTGGCCGCACTTTTACGCGCGGCACAGCTGCATCCTGGCTCACAATTATTTATTATTTCTGGGAAGCTTTCCAGGTTTCGTACGCCTTCTGGACATCAGCAGCCACTTTTTCGGGAGTGGATGTGCCAAGGCCGATTGCGATGAGGCCATCATTCACGACATTGTACACAGCCGGGTCGAACATGCCGTCGAACACATAGCAGGTTTTGGGATTCGCCGCATAGAACAGCGGAACCTTCGCAACGAGCGGCTCGACATTGGCTTTGACATTCTTGCGAGTTGGGACATAGGCACCGGTGCTATAGCGGATTGCCTGTACTTCGTCGGAGTACAGATACTTGATAAGCCGCACAGCTGCTTTCTCTTTTGCCGAACCAGCAGGAATCGATGCGGAAATTGCCCAGCCTGTGCCAGCGATTGCAGATAGCACGCCAGGATTCACTTCGCCTGGGATAGCCGGGAAAGGCAGCAGCGCAAAATCGCTCTCCTGTGCTGCTGGCGGAATGAGCGCTTTGCCGGATGCCTTGTCGGTAATGTAGGCACCCACTCTCCAGTCGCCATCGATGTAGATCGCTGCTTTGCCGGAGACGAAGAGTCCGGGGGCCTCGCCATAACCGACCTGGTTGTCTTCGCGGGCAATAATGCCGTCTTTGTAGAGGTTGTCGATCACCTTGAGCGAATCAACAAATGGCTTGTCGGTGAATTTTGCCTTTCCAGCGAGAATTGCATCCACAAAGGAGTTGCCCGCCATGCGCCCGAGCACTGTGGAGAAAAGGCAGGACTGCATCGGCCAGCCATCCTTGTCCGGAAGCATGATGACATTGATGCCTTTGGCTTTGAGTTTCGGCACCATTTTCTTGAGGTCATCGTAGGTCTTCGGCAGGTCGAATCCGTTGTCGGCAAGCAATTTCTTGTTCACATACATCACCGAGGTGTAAGTAAACGACTGCGGCAGCATGGCCATATACTTGCCGAGCTGGTTGTTCGGATCGGTCGCTGCGCCGGAGAAATCCTTGAGGAAGTCCGGGCCGAGGAGCTTCGAAAGATCCTTTGCAAGCTTCTTCTCATGAATAACCGCGCTGCGGGCAGTCGGCCATACATAGAACACATCCGGCAGAGTTCCCGCTGCGGCATATGCCTGCAATTTCTGGTGATACGGCTCATTGAACAGCACTTCCATATTGAGCGTGATATCGGGATTCAGCTCCTGGAATCGCTTCCAGATTGCCACATCTTCCTGATACCCCGCCTGGTCTGCCTGCTGATAATTGAGCACATTCAGCGTGACTTTTTCCTGCGCCATAACACTGCCCAGTGCAATGATCAGCACAAGGAACACAAACAATCCCTTTTTCATGAAAACCTCCTTCTTGAATGGGCTTTTTTGGCCCTTATTCCAAGGCTATATGCAAGGCATTTCTGCCTATGCTCCAATCTGTTGGTCGAGATTTTTCATCTCGACCGCAAGCCCGGGCATGCTCCGCTCTGCCATGAGCCGCTCGAAAACCATGCCCGCCGCACCAAATGCAACCGCTTTATCGCCCAGGCTCGAATACCGGATTTCGACATCCTTGGGAGAGGGATACATCCAGTTTTCCTCGAGCCTGTGCCTCAGAATCGCCGGCAAATCGATATCGAGCGCTTCGATATCGCCCCCGATATACACATGCTGAAAATCCATCGTATTGATGAGCATTGCCATGTTGCGCGCGAGCTCATCGACAGTCCTATGCAAAAGCTCCCGATCGCTTCTGAGGCGCATAAGTTCTTCGCAGCTCAGCGAGAATTGCAGCTCGCCTGGCCCATCACAAAAGGCGCTTCGGAATTCCCCTGAATATCCATGGGCTCCCGTATGCACCCTCCCCCCGAGCACAACACCGAACCCAACACCAATACCTCCATATCGAATGAGCGATGTTTCATCCTGACGGTACTCAACCAGCGCGAACAGAAAATCCTTGAGTTCTTCATCTCTATTGAAGGCAAGCTCGCCCCAGGCGCAGCAATTCGCATCGTTCTCTATAAAAGCGGGAACCTTCAGTTTCCCTGCAATGGCTTTGGCAAAATCCAGGGTTTTTTGAATCCCGAGCGGAACGGAATATTTGATTCGCCCTTTTTTCGAGTCCACCAAGCCAGCAGTGCCGACTCCGACACCCAAAAGCAGAGAATCGCTGCAGTACCGCTTCTGCATGATATCGACGATATCAGCAACGGTTGCTGCAAAATTCTCCTGTGTGATACGCACTTCGCCTCGCGCTGTCTCAAGAATATCGCCTGCAAGATCGACAACCACCGCTTCAAAAAATCCAAGCTGGAGCTCGATTCCTATAAAGCGCCCATATTCCTTGTTCACGGCGAGGTAAATTGGCTTGCGGCCGCCTCTCGCGGATGCTTCTCCTTCTTCTTTTTCTTCGATGAGGCCATTTTCGAGCAAGTCTGCAACCTGCTTGGTGACGGTGGATTTGTCAAGCCCGAGTTTTTTGGCAAGATCGACGCGGCTTATGTTCGGGTTGCGCCAAATTGTGCGAAATATCCGCGTTGCGGTGCGCGTCCATTGATCACTGCGTGAAGACATATGCCAGCTCCTATTCAAGTTGGTTGGCTAGTTAGTTGGTTGATTTATTCAATCAATCATGGTATAGCATCACTATCTTGAGTTGTCAAGAAAAATCTTTCACAATCATCAGGGAGGCAGCTTGTGGAGATTATCAACCTTGCGGGGCAATGGCGGCTTGTCCGGCTCGCTGATGGAAGTGCGCGACCGATGGAAGTGCCCGGCGATATCTATTCAGCTCTCATTCAATCAGGAGAGCTCGAGGATCCGTACTACGGCGAAAACGAACTGAAAGCCCAGTGGCCGGGCAGAGAAGACTGGAAAATCGAGCGCAGCTTTACAATTCCGGAGCATTTCCTTCAGCTCGAAACAATCCGCTTGCAGGCAGATGTGATCGATACCATCAGCGAGGTGTATATCAACGGCAGCCTTGCGGGAATCAGCAACAACATGTTCCGCAGCTTCGAAGCCAACCCCAAACCTCTTCTGCATCCTGGCGAAAATTTCATTGCCGTGATCATCCGCTCCCCCGAACAGGCGGCCATCCGCGAAGCTGCCCGCCTTCCCTACCCTATTCCTGCCTCGCTCTATCCTGTTTCATCGCCGCACCGCAACCTCATTCGCAAAGCGCAGTGCATGGCGGGATGGGACTGGGGCCCCTGCCTCATGACTGGCGGCATCTACGACAGCATCAAGCTGATCGCGACCGATGGGCCGGTGATCAAATATGTCCAGACACGCATGAAAGCGCTTGGACCGTTCCCCGCCACTGGAGAAGAGCCCGCTTCTGGCCCCGATTTTTCACTTGACATCTTCGCCGATATCGAAGTCCCCGAAGAAATGGATATCGAAGCAGAATTCTTTCTGGTCGGGCGCCACGTTTCCCCTGACTGCCACCTTGTGTCGAACTATCATCTCGCGGCCGGCACGCATCGCATTTCAGCCACAATGCTGATCAAGAAGCCTGACCTATGGTGGCCGAACGGCCATGGCAAGCCCGCGCTGTATGACCTTTATTTAAAAACGGGGTCTGACCCCTTTTTTAAACTTTTTCACCTCATGCATAAAAAGATTGGTTTCCGCGAGCTTCGCGTCGTATCCGAAGAAGACGACATCGGGCGCAGCTTCAAATTCGTCGTCAATGGCAAAGAAATCTTTGCAAAAGGCGCAAACTGGATCCCCGCAGATGCCCTCCCCTCGCGCTGGACACGTGCGCGCATCGCAGGCCTTCTGGACTCAGCAGTGCAGGCGCATATGAATTGCCTGCGCGTGTGGGGCGGCGGCCGCTACGAAAGTGACGATTTTTACGAACTATGCGATGAGCGCGGCATCATGATCTGGCAGGACTGCATGTTCTCTTGCGCGATGTATCCATCGAGCCCCGAATTTCTTTCGAATGTCGAGGCTGAAATCATACATCAGGTCAAGCGTCTTTCGGATCATCCAAGCATCGCTTTGTGGTGCGGAAACAACGAGGCACTCGGCGCTATCACATGGTACGAAGAATCGAAAAAAAATCCTGCGCGCTACATCGTCGACTACGATCGCCTCACAGAAGGCGTGCTGGGGCGGGTCATTCGCGCTCTCGATCCCGACCGCTGTTTCTGGCCATCGAGCCCGTCTGCTGGGCCTAATGACTTTTCCAATAACTGGCATTCGGATGAACGTGGCGACATGCATTTCTGGTCTGTCTGGCACGAGGGCAAGCCCTTCTCGGAATACCTCACTGTGCAACCGCGCTTCTGCTCGGAATTCGGCTTTCAGGCATTCCCTTCCATGCGCACGATCGAAAGCTTTGCACCGCCCGACGAACGAAATATCAGCGCCCCGGCGCTAGAGGCGCATCAAAAACATCCGCGCGGCAACAGCCTTATTCTCGATACCATGCTGCGATATTTCCGCCTCCCGAAAGGATTCCGGGAGCTTGTTTATCTGTCGCAGGTTCAGCAGGCGATGGCGATCCGCACTGCCGTCGAATACTGGCGAAGCGCCATGCCCCGCTGCATGGGCACGTTGTACTGGCAGCTCAACGATGTCTGGCCGGCTGTAAGCTGGTCGAGCCTAAATTACGACGGTACGTGGAAACTTCTCCACTACGAAGCTAGGCGATTCTATGCGCCCGTCATCCTTGCGCTCTTTATAAAAGATGGCATTGCGCAGGCTCATATTGTCAGCGAAATCCCCGGAGAGCACACCACAACCATCACTTTGCAGCTTCTTGATTTTCATGGGGAACCGCGCAGCTTGCTGTCCACGAATAGCTCGACAATCACGAATCTCACGTCGCAGATAGTCTGGCACATGCCAGTTTCGGAACTGCCTTACAAACCAGAAGAAGCTTACATTGAAGCGGCGCTCGACGTTCCCGACCTCGGAATCAGTACTATTTCGATACTCTTCCTCACTGAACCAAAGCGCTGCAAGCTTGCGGATCCGGGCCTCGACGTGACGCTCGCGACCAATGAAAAAGGGCAAATCGAAGCGACTGTACACGCGTCAGAAGCCCCGGCTTTCTATGTTGCCCTCGAGCTTGAAGGGCTACCAGGCCAATTCGAGGATGCCGGTTTCTATTGCGCAAAAGGAGCCCGAAAAAAAGTCGCATTTATCCCGGAAGAAACAGCCACGACGCGAAAGCATGCATCGATTGCGACGCAGCGGGCACGCGCCGAAGCAAGCGCAATCAGCATGGCCAATGCCTCATTACAAGCCCGGCTTCGCGTATTCCATTTACAGAACAGCTTTGAACACTGAAGCGACAGTGAGATTGCGCACCCAGCGCTCTTTTGCAAGCCACCATCCGGCGACCAGCGCCTTGGGAATATCCGAAAGCTTCGCAATACCGAAAAGAGCGACAGGCCCCCAGCTCGTATACCGCGCGATGACAAAAGCCGCAGGAATAAAGAGAACATATGTCACCCCGACATCGACAAAAAGCCCCATCAGCGTATCGCCGCCAGCCCGCGACACACCGAATTGCGCATTAAGCAGGCACCACAAAGGCAAATAGATCGCAATCACGAAAATAATGCTGCGAGTGACAATGCGGGCCTGATCCGACAGGTTGCCAAAAACAAGCGGAACCACTGCAGTCGAAAGCGCGGCAAAGAGCCCCGCTGCAAGGCCGAAAAACACCGATCCTGCCATAATCCAGCGCGCCTTTGCCCTGCCTTCATCCAGCTTGCCCGCTCCAAGTGTCGATCCCACAATGACATTCGTTGCTGTGTGAATGGCTGGGAATACCAGGAAAAACAAATTCGCAACCGACCAGCCAGCAGCCATCCCAGCAACCGTTTCCGGTCCGCCACGCCGATTATAGAGCGCGGTGATAATCGTTTCCGACACAACCCATGCAGTCTCCGAAAAGAACATCATCGCGGAGCGTGACAGCACATCAGCAAAAAACTTTCCGTTGATCCGGAATATGGTTTTCAGCCTGAACGCAAAGGCCGGCTTTCTTGCCTTGAGCATGACAATGAACGCAGTGATCTCGAGGCCGCGCGCAATCACGGTTGCAATGGCGGCGCCTACAACTTCCAGGCGAGGCGCACCGAGGTTTCCATAGATTAAAAACCAGTTGCCGATGGTATTTGCAATTGCCGCGGCTGTGGAGACAAGGAGTGGCACCTTTGGTTCTCCAATATCGCGGAACGAACTTCCGATCGCGCCCGACAGCGCAATAGGAATGAACGAAAAAGAGACCGCCCGCATATAGCGAGCTCCTTCTGCGACAATCACCGCACCTTGCGCGTTATTGGAAACCATGAGCGAAAGAAGTGCTTCCGGAGCGATAAGGCACACCAGAAAATATGCTGTCGAAAGCCCTGTCCCCATAACCAGCTTGAACCGGAATGCCTGGATCATGCCTTCTTGATTTTTTGCGCCCCGATGTTGGGAAAGGAAAATGCCTCCTGCTATCGTGACAACATTGATTATCACCATGAAAACGAAATTCACCTGATTTGCGATATTGACGCCGGCCATTTTGGCATCGCCGAGACCTGCCACCATAAAATTGTCCACAAGTGAAACAAGGCCGGTAATGAGGCTTTGCAGCATGACAGGAATTGCAAGGGCGAGCGCTTCGCGGTAAAACGTCCACGGGCCCAAAAGCGACAGCGATCGGGTAAACGGTCTCATTGTTGTGTTCGGCATAGGCTTTTCTGTTTGTTTACCGATCATTGCATAGAATGCGATTCTACGCTAGCCTGCGGGCTGATTGCCGGACAAGGTCTCGGAAATCCTTCTATTTGACGCATTTTGACGACGGCAGTATACTTTAGTTACTTGCAGGTCTCGAAGCGTTTGCCATTAGAGAAAAAGCTTAAAGGGGCCATTCCACGAAAAGGAGTCTGAAATACATATGAGCGCTGAAGTTACATTGACCTCCGAAAATTTCAAGAAAGAAGTACTTGAATCAAAAATCCCCGTTCTCGTCGATTTTTGGGCCGAGTGGTGCATGCCATGCAAAATGATCGCTCCCAGCGTTGCCCAGATCGCTGAGTCATACAAAGACAGAATCAAAGTGGGAAAACTCAATGTCGATGAACAGAGCGATCTTGCATCCCAATATGGCATCATCTCCATCCCCACGCTTATTGTTTTCAAGGATGGCCAGGTCGCGCGCCAGAAAGTCGGCGCAATGCCGCGACACGAAATCGAAAAGCTTTTCCTCGATCTCATTTAGGGCATCGCATTACTTCTCTAATTTGCAATCCCTGGGCTCTGGCTTCCGCTCTCCCCAATTCCCCATGCGTTTGCTCCATATGCTGATGTAGAGGTGCGCACGAGGGGCCTGGAAGTTGAAGGCTTCCATAGTAATGCATTTTCCCAAAGAGGCGGCACATCGAGCTTCCACAGCCCTGCATCCGCAAGTTCCCTCGCAAGAGCTATGAGCTTTGCCGACTCGAGCGTTCCGCTTTTTGAACTGTCTGCGTAGAAAATTCCATCGACAGGTAGTGCTCCTTCCCTTTCATGCACCGTGATTGCGCCGCTTGCATCTGGCAAGCCTCCCGCATCGGACCAAAAATCCCTGCCTTGCGCTGTTGCATCGATCCCGCCTGAAAGCCCAAGATCGCTGCCTGTTTCGTTCTTTTCTTCCGCCACCCCCTCAGGCGCCACATGAAGGACAATTACTTCACCTGCCCGAACCTCACAGGCAGGAAAATCAAACCGCATTGTCTTTGTCGAACTCGCCCACTGCACATATATGCCGCCCAGATTGCCCGCTTTTTTTACAAGAAACTCAATATAGTCTCGATGGGGTGCCTTTTTCGAAGTATTCTTCGCAGTCTGTATTTCAGTAATGACCAGACCCGCAGGCCTGTCGTTGTATCCCTTGAACTGAACCTGCACCCTGGTGCTGTTGCCGCACATGTCCTGCACAGTTCCTGCAAGCGTCACTACTTCGCCAGGCGACGGCTGAGGCTCGAACAGCACGCTCACCACATTCTCGGAACTCTCTGCCTGTGCGGTAAGTCTTTTCGGCTCGGCGGAAAAGCTGTCCTTGGGCACCCTGACCGGTTCATCAAATTCGAGAATAAACTCATACCCGCTCTCAAGCCTGGCATTTTTTACCACAGGCGGACGAATATCACCCAGCACGGCGCTTTCTATCGCGGGTGGCGAACAACCCGTCACAACCCACATTGCCAAGCCCATAACCAGCGCTCTGGTAAACAGGCGCGCCATACCAGCAGCCCTTTTCACTCTCACCCGCATCCTGTCCATCGCTCTTTCTTTCGACATTGAATCTCCCCTACTAGAAAGACGCATTGATGTTTCGATACGCTTCAAATTTCATGCTTGTGAAAACGTTTTCAGTCGTATAAAATGCAAGTATCACAGAGTTTGGGGATTTACTTACTTTGTGAAAATAAATATCATGCGAGGTAGTATGAATACACACGAAGTCCAGGCGCTCGAGCGCAAGGCTCGCGAAATCCGCGGCCTAACTATCGAAGAAATCGGGTATCTCGGCGTAGGGCATATCGGCGGCGCATTGTCGATCGTCGATCTGCTCGTTCTCCTTTACCACAAGCACATGAACATTAACCCGAAAGACCCGGGTTGGCCGGAGCGCGACATGCTCGTTCTCTCGAAAGGACACGCAGGCCCCGCACTCTATGCGACACTCGCCGACAAAGGCTATTTCCCCCTCGATTGGCTTTTGACGCTCAACAAGGGCGGCACCAACCTGCCCAGCCACTGCGACCGCACAAAAACCCCCGGCATTGACATGACGACCGGCTCGCTCGGGCAAGGCCTCTCGGCTGCCGCCGGACTCGCGCTCGGCAGAGCCATGGACCGCAAACCCGGCTTTGTGTACTGCATTATCGGCGATGGCGAATCCAATGAAGGCCAAGTGTGGGAAGCTGCCATGTTTGCCGCACACCGCAAGCTCTCGAACCTCATTGCATTTGCTGACTGGAATGGTATGCAGATCGATGGACTCACCAAAGAAATTATCGATATGGACGATATCGTCGCAAAGTGGACCGCCTTCGGCTGGCATGCCCGGATGGTCGACGGTCATGATTTTGCTGCGATGGACAAGGCGATCGAAGAGGCAAAACGCCGCGCCGCGCCGGGCATCGAACGGCCTTCGATGATTATTCTCCGCACAATAAAAGGTAAGGGCGCATCCTTCTGCGAAGGACAGGTCACCAACCACAATATGAGTTACGGCATTCCGCAGACAAAAGAAGCGCTGGCAGCTCTTGGCGTACCGGCGCGCCTCATTCCGGAACTCGTTCATGGCGCATGAACGCAGAACTGTAGTCACTACCCAACTACAAGGAGATTGCCATGTCTGATCAAAAAGAAATGCGTGCTGTGTATGCCGAAACACTTATTTCCCTCGTCGAGGAGGGCAAAGATATTGTCGTGCTGGAAGCTGACCTCATGCGAGCCACCGGAACAACCGCCTTCGCAAAGAAATACCCCGAGCGAGCTGTCAATGTCGGTGTCGCCGAGGCGAATCTCGTCGGCGTAGCTTCAGGTCTCTCTGCCGCGGGGAAAATCCCATTTGCTGCGACATTCGCGTGCTTTGCATCCCGCCGCGCGTATGACCAGTTCTTTCTTTCAGCCAATTATGCCCAGCTCAATGTAAAGCTCATTGGCACCGATCCGGGAGTAACCGCTGCCTTCAACGGCGGAACCCACATGCCATTCGAAGACCTCACCCTTATGCGCGTCATTCCGAGGCTCACTATCGCAGAGCCCTCCGATCCTATATCGCTCGCAGCGATCACACGCCTGGGCGCAAACCTCAAAGGCTGTTTCTACATGCGACTTCAACGGAAGCCTGCTCCCGTTATCTATCCCGAAAATGAATCGTTCGCAATCGGCAAGGCAAAAGTTCTGCGCGAAGGAAGCGATGTCACCCTGGTCGCATTAGGCACCGTCATGGTGAACGAAGCACTGAAAGCAGCCGACATGCTGGCCCAGGAAGGCATCAAAGCAACAGTGATCGATGCCTTGTGGCTCTCGCCGCTCGATGAGGAGACAATTCTCGCCCATTCAGGCTGTGGACGCATTGTCACCTGTGAAAATCACAGAGTGACGGGTGGGCTCGGTTCTGCAGTAGCGGAAGTTATCGCGGAAAAAGCCCCTGGTGTGCGGCTTGCGCGAATCGGTGCTGCCGCGGATTTGTTCGGTGAGGTCGGAACCCTCGATTGGCTTGCTGAGCGATTTGCGCTCACTGCCCCCCACATCGCAGACGCCGCCCGCTCTCTCATGAAGCAAAAATAAAGCGAGCAGCTATGAGGCAAGAGCGCTCCCAAAGGCGGACGCACTTGCTCAAATTCTTGTATAAAGGAGAAAACGCCAAATGCCGGAGAAAATTGTCATTGCGATCGCAAGCGACCTTTCGGGCTTTCCCCTCAAGCGCGAAATCGTAAAGCACCTACGTGAAAACCATCCGGAGCTCGAAGTGCTCGATTTCGGCATCGAGAGTGAAGATGCCCCCCAGCCCTACTACATCCAAGCACCGAAAGTCGCAAAGGCCATCCAGGACGGCCGCGCCCAGAAAGGCATCGCCATCTGCGGCACCGGCCAGGGCATGGCAATCGTCTGCAACAAGCACAAGGGCATCTACGCCTGTGTCGCGGATGACATTTTCTCCGGGGAGCGCGGCAAAATTATCAACAACGCCAACGTGCTCACCATAGGCGGATGGATTACCGCTCCCTTCCTTGGCTGCCAGATTGTCGATGCATGGCTGTCGGTCGCATTCACCCAGAAAATGGAATTCAAGAAAGATTTCCTTACCAACGCATTCAACAATGTCCAGAAAATCGAAGAGGAGAATTTCAGATGAGCGGGCAGCGCATAACAGCAGGACAGACTTCATCGGAAGCGCCGAAAACCGACAGCGCCGACGGCCAGGCGTTTATCGCGGAGATGGTTGCCCGTGCCCGCGTAGCCCAGAAAATCGCCGCCACATGGAGCCAGGAGCGCGTCGATGAAGTATGCGTCGCCGTCGGCTGGTCCGTCTACAACGACGAAAATATCCGCAAACTCGCCGAACTCGCAGTCGCAGAAACCGGCATGGGTCGCGTCGAAGACAAAATCACCAAGCACAAGAACAAAGTGATGGGGGTCTTGCGCGACATCCGGGGGGTGCGCACGGTCGGACTCATGGAAGAGGATCCTGCCCGAGGCCTCAGAAAATACGCAAAACCTGTTGGCGTCGTCGGGGCTTTGGCGCCTGTCACGAACCCAACTGCTACCCCCGCTTCCAATGGCCTTTCGATTCTCAAAGGAGCGAACGCCGTCATCTTCGCCCCGCATCCCAAGGCAAAAAAATCCACTGCCCTTGCGTGCACCTTCATGCGCGAAGCCCTGCAAAAAGTCGAAGCTCCGGAGGACCTTGTCCAGGTCATAGAAGAACCTTCCATAGAGCTCACCCAGGAGCTCATGCGCCAAGTGGACCTCATTGTTGCTACAGGCGGCAGCGCAATGGTCAAAGCGGCCTACTCTTCCGGAAAGCCTGCATATGGCGTAGGCCCCGGTAACGCTGTCCAGCTTCTGTGCGAGGATGCCGATCCTGAAGATGCCGCGAAAAAAATCGCCACATCCAAGAGCTTCGACAACGCGACCAGCTGTTCGAGCGAAAATTCCGCTGTAGTGCACCGCGCAGTGTGGAACCATTTCATTGCCGGCCTCCAGAAAGAAGGCGGCTACCTTTGCACCCCAGAACAAAAAAAAGCCCTGCGCCACTATCTCTGGATTACCGGCAAGAACGGTCAGGAAAACCTCAACCCTGCCATCATCGCCCAGGATGCCGACAAGATTGCCCGCGGCGCCGGCTTCGACGTGACCGAGGGGACCCGTTTCCTCATCGTCCAGGGCGAACAGCCGATCGAGTCCGACCGCTTTTTCTGGGAAAAGATCTCGCCCGTGCTCACGGTGCTCCCCTGCGATTCATTCGAAGAGGGCCTAAGGTTTGTCGAGCGCATCACCGACCTGTGCGGTACCGGCCACTCGTCCGGCATTTTCACCTTCCGGGAAGACTATATAGACCGGATGGGCTTATACATGCGCTCGAGCCGCATCATGGTCCGCCAGCCCATGGTTTCCGGCAATGGCGGCGCCTTCTTCAACGGCATGCCCAGCACGGTCACCCTCGGCTGCGGCACATGGGGCAACAACATTACCACCGAAAATATCCACTGGAAACAATTCATCAATGTCACGTGGCTTGCAATGCCGATAGAACCGAACCGCCCGAAAGATGAGGATATTTTTGGCGACTACTGGAAACGCTTCGGGAAATGAACGAGCGGCCCAATCTGCCAGGCTGAAGCCCATTTACCACGCGCAAAGCGGCCGCAAAGAGGTACTATGAAACTGCACGAATACCAGGCAAAGGCTCTGTTCAGAGAATTTGATATCCCGACCCCGCAAGGGGAACTCGCCGATACTGTCGAAGCCGCCGTCAACTCCGGGGAACACATCGGATGGCCTGTCGCTTTCAAGGCGCAGGTCCTTCGTGGTGGCCGCGGCAAGGCAGGCCTTGTCAAAATCGTGCAGACCCCCGAAGAAGCCCGCACCGCAGCCCAAGCCATTTTCGCTTCCGACTGGAAGGTGCGCAAAATCCTCGTCGAGCCCGCAATTGCCCATGAGCGCGAACTGTATGTGTCGTTCAGCGCGGATTCCCGAACCGGCACGCATCTTTTGCTCGCGAGCGCCGAAGGCGGCGTCGAAATCGAAGACCTCGCGAGAACCGCACCTGAGAAAATCCTCAAAAAGCGCATCGACAGCATCCGCGGCATAATGCCCTACCAGGCCCGCTCCGCCGCCTACGACCTCGGCCTCGCACCTTCCCTAGCAAAGGGCTTCGCAAGCATTATCGAAAAACTGTACAGGCTCTATGTGCAAAAAGATTGCGAGCTCGCCGAAATAAACCCGCTTTTCGTGACGCCCGAAGGTAACTTCATCGCTGCAGACGCCAAAATCTCGATCGACGACAACGCGCTTTTTCGACATCCCGAATTTGAGCAGGACCCCGCTGATTTCGATTCCGACATCGCCCGCGAAGCAGCTGTCGAGGGCATCCCCTACCTCCAGTTCGATGGCGACATCAGCCTCATGTGTGCAGGAGCCGGCCTCACCACCGCCGTCTACGACCTCGTCGCCGACTTCGGTGGCACCGTCGCGAACTACCTCGAATTTGGCGGCCCCAATTACCGCAAATCCGTGCGCGCAATGGAACTGTGCATTAAGAACAACCCGAAAGTCATCCTCATCGTGACCTTCGGTACCATCGCCCGCGCTGACATCATGGCTGAAGGTATTGTCGAAGCGATACGCCGCCTTAAACCCAACTGCCCAATCGTCACCTGCATCCGCGGCACCGGCGAGGACAAGGCACGTGAAATCCTTTTATCTGCAGGACTTGAGCCTCTCACCGACACTGAAGAAGCGGTCAAGAAAGCCGTAGAACTCGCCCACATCGCCTATTCCACTGCCACAGAGCGCCCCACCCCCGCTGCCGCCAGCAGGCAAGGAGGCCAGCCATGAGCATCCTCGTCGACCAAAACACCCGCGCAATCGTCATGGGCGCAACCGGTACCGAAGGAACATTCTGGACTGAGCACATGGTCAACCTTGGTACACACATTATCGCGGCGGTTACGCCGGGCAAAGAAGGCGAGCATGTCGGCGATATCCCTGTCTATCATTCAGTGCGCCGCGCGCTCGATTCTCGAGCTCCCGATACCCAGGCCATTGATACCCGCGGCCCGGTAGATGCCCCTGCGGATGCCGCAATGCTCTTTGTACCGCCCCGCTTTACCAAAGACGCAGTTTTTGAATGCCTCGACGCTGGCATCAAACTTATCGTTACCGTCGCGGACGGCATACCCCTGCATGACGCCCTGCAGATTCGTTCTGCTGCACTTTCCTGCCAAGCAAAAGTCATCGGCGGCAATACCTCTGGCATCATCTCTCCCGGCAAAGCCATGCTCGGCATGTTTCCCTACTGGATCGAGCGCGTCTACAAGCCCGGACGCATCGGCGTGATGACCCGCTCCGGCAGCCTCACCAATGAAGTGACAGCCATGGTTGTGCGCGCAGGCTTTGGCGTCTCCACTCTGGTCGGCGTTGGCGGCGACCCTGTCCCCGGCATGCGCTTTTCCGAGGTTCTTGCCGAATTCGAACACGACCCCGAGACCGATGCCGTCGTCATGATCGGCGAGCTGGGAGGCACCATGGAAGAAGAAACAGCCGAGATGCTTGAATCCGGCGCATTTTCGAAGCCTCTCGTCGCATTCATAGGCGGACGCCACGCCCCGAAAGACAGGCGCATGGGGCACGCCGGCGCCATTGTCTCTGGCGGCAAGGGCGGTGCACTCGACAAAATGCGCGCTCTTGAAAAAGCAGGCGCCCTGACCGCCGAACGTGCTTCGCAAGTGGGGATACTCCTTGCAGAAGCTCTCAAATCCAGCAGCCAAGGTGCTGCCTCAGCAAACAGCGACCGCTCTTCCCTCAGCGCTGACTCAGCCCGCGGCGACAGCACCCGAGACAGACGCTATGAATAAGACTTCTCCCGTTCGCAAACTCGCTGCCATCGGCATTGCAGGACTTCTCTTTGCGGTACTCGCATTTCTTCCTCTTTCAGATTCTGTCCGCCGCGCAGGCGATGCCCTCCTCGATCCAAAAGGCCAGCGCGCCATCGCAGTCCTTGCAGGCGCACTTGTCATGTGGGTGCTCGAAGCGCTCCCATTCCATATCACGGGACTCCTTGCCATGGTCATGCTCGCCCTTATCGGCGCCAGCGACTTTGCCACAATCGTAAAAAGCGGCTTTGGCGACGATGTCGTACTCTTTTTTATCGGCGTCCTGGCCCTCGCCGCGGCCATCGTGCGTTCGGGCCTCGGAAAGCGAGTTTCCCTTCTTGTGCTCTCGATTACCGGCAACTCGACCCGTCGTATTATTTTCGGCTTTCTTGCCGCAGGAGCCTTCCTTTCGATGTGGGTAACCGCCATGGCCTCCAGTGCCATCATCATGCCCCTAGCCCTCGCAATCCTCACCGAAGAAGGCGCAAAACCAGGCGAAAGCCGCTTCGGACGCGCCCTCATGCTCGCTGTCGCCTGGGGAGCCCTCATCGGCGCAGTCGGCACACCCGCAGGCTCGGGCTCCAACCCCCTCGTCGTCAAATTCATGGGCAGCCTCGCCCATGTCGATATTTCATTCCTGCGCTGGATGATATTCGGCCTGCCGATTCTTGCGCTTCTTCTGCCATCCGCATGGGGCGTCCTTATTCTCTTTTCGCCCCCCGAAATGACCCACCTGCAGAAAAGCCGCGACGATATCAAACGCGAATTCACCAGCCAAAGCCGCATGAGCCACGACGAAAAAGCCACCCTGATTGTCTTTGCAATCACTGTGCTCATCTGGCTCGCTTCACCCCTTATCCAGAGCCTTTGGCATATCAAAATTCCGATATCCATGGGCGCAGTCGCCGCCGTTGTCCTCCTCTTCGTGCCGGGCATGACTTCGTTCAAATGGAAGGACATCCAGAAAGAGATCGACTGGGCCGGCATAATCCTCATTGCTGCAGGTATCAGCCTTGGCATGACCCTCTACCAGACAGGCGCAGCGGCCTGGCTCTCTGCCGTACTCCTTGGAGGCATTGGCAGCCTTCCGCTCTTTATCAGGCTCGTACTCATTGTGCTCGCTGTCCTTGCCGTAAAAATAGCCTTCTCCTCCAACACCCTCACCGGGACCATCATCGTACCCCTCGTCCTTGCGCTTGGACCCCGCCTCGGCACAGGAGCCGCAGGACTCGCCCTCGCCGCAGGCTTTACCGCAAACCTCGCCATCATCCTTGTCACTACATCGCCCGTCAACATCATCCCCTACTCAACAGGCTATTTCAGCATAAAAGACATGGCTATTGCGGGCCTCATCCTCACCCCCCTCGCCGCCCTCATCATTGCTCTCGTCTTCAGCATCCTGGGACCAGCGATGGGAATCCTGTAAACCGGCAATTGTGCAAAGCCGGAGCCGCTTCACTTTGCCTCTAATTCTTTTTCCAAAATAAGATTGACCACCTCCTCAGACCGATTTACAATGCTTTTCAGAAGAATGTGATAAAATGCGATTTGCTGAAATGTGAACCTGTTTCGGCGGCCACTTTCACCATCGCTGTCAGAGAAGAGATTAGAATGGCGCAGGACACGCGAGCCCTGCTCACAGATTCTCCAGAGGACTGCGCACGCCCCTCTTGTTCCGCATCGCGACATGCGTATATATCATCGTCGTCTGCACATTCGAATGTCCAAGCAATTCCTGAATCGTGCGAATATCGTACCCATCCTCGATAAGGTGCGTCGCAAAACTGTGGCGCAGCGTATGTGCGGAAGCCAGCTTCGGAATCCCCGCAGCCTGGATTGCCAGCCGAATCTTTTTCTGGATCACCGATGGATGCACATGCCAAAATGCAACCTCTCCCGTTCGCACATTTGCGCACGGGCTTTTTGCCGGGAAAAGCCAGAACCAGCTCCACTCCTTCGAAAGCCCCGGATATTTCCGGTCGAGCGCTTCCGGCAGAAAAACTCCCGGCAAATCCCGCCTTCGCATTTCCTCCCATAGTATATGCAATTCCTGCAAATGCGCCTGCAGAGCCTTTTTCAACACCCCCGGGAGCACCGTCAGCCTGTCCTTTCCTCCCTTGCCGGAGCGCACCTCAATCGTCTCATTCT